>Ga0335073_10016601_pt1 | contig 10287 bp, 12 predicted proteins | sample Lox_Sample_22_FD_207093 | JGI IMG/M metagenome (GOLD analysis project Ga0335073, IMG submission 207093) | Soil microbial communities from Loxahatchee National Wildlife Refuge, Florida, United States - Lox_Sample_2.2 | ecosystem: Environmental > Terrestrial > Soil > Wetlands | place: USA... | reverse complement strand
TCACCGTCGACACCGATTTGAAGATCGTCGGCAAGCTGGCCCAGTTCGGCAGCGGAATGCTGCAGCAGGTGTCGGAGAAGCTGTTGGGCCAGTTCGTCGACTCGCTGGAAGCGAAACTGGCTGCCGACAGTGCCGGCCCAGACGTGGCAGCGGCCCCGACCACCGTCGCGGCGCCGGGCACGCCGACAAGCAACGGCGCTCGTCAAGCCGGCGCCCCCGAGCCCGCGCCGATCGATCTGCTCGAGCTCGCCGGTGGCGACCAGCTCAAGAAGTACGGTGGCGCGGCGCTGGCCGTGGTCGCGCTGCTGGTGCTGGCCTGGCTGCTGCGCCGCCGGCGCTAGATCAGGCGCTAAAACCATGAGCGCACCTCTGCTGCTGCGGGGCGTCGACCTGGCGGCGTTCGCGGCCGCGTTGGTGGCGCGCCTGCGCAGGGCCGGTGTGTCGGTATCCGCAAGCGGCCAAGCAACTTTCGCGCAGGCACTGCAATACCTGGTACCGCAGACCACGTCGGCGATGTACTGGGCGGCGCGGCTCAGCCTGGTCAACCGGATGGAGGACCTCGCCGGCTTCGACGTGGTATTGCAGGAGGTGTTCGGGAGCATCCAGCCCGGCGACACGAGAAGCGCCGAATCGGTCCTGCCGATCGCGGGCCCCAAGACACCCGCGGCCGGCATCGTGCAGCCCGCCGCCGGCAGCTCGAACGCGAGCGCCGAAAAGCTGCCGTGGGTCACCCGGACCGTCACCGACCAGGGCGGCGTCGCCAACACGAACGTCCTGGTGCCCGACCTGCTGCCCAGCCGCATCGCCGCCCTGGCCGACGAACCGTTCGACCAATTCGACCCCGAGGACCTCCGCCGGCTCGGCTCGTGGCTGGAAGCCTCCGTCCAGCGCTGGCCGCGGCGCCGCAGCCTGCGGTTGGAGCGCAGCCCGCACGGCAAGCGCATCGACTTGCGGGCGACGATGAACGCGTCGCGCCGGACGGGCTGGGAATCGCTCACCCTGGCGCGCACCCGGCCGCGCCGCCGCCCGCGGCGGATCGTCCTGGTCTGCGACGTCAGCCGCTCCATGCAGCCCTACGCCGCGATCTACCTGCACCTGATGCGGGCCGCGGTGCTGCGCCAGGCCCGGATCCGTCCCGAGGTGTTCGCATTTTCGACGTCGCTGACCCGGCTCACCGCGGTCTTGTCTCACCGCTCGGCCGAGGTGGCCCTGGAACGTGCCAACACCAAGGTCACCGACCGGTATGGCGGCACCTTCATCGGCCGCGGCATCGGCGCGCTGCTGGCCCCGCCGCACGGCAACGCACTGCGTGGCGCGGTGGTGATCATCGCCTCCGACGGCTGGGACAGCGACCCGCCCGACGTGTTGCAGCACGCGCTGGCCCGACTGCGTCGCCGCGCCCAGCTGCTGGTCTGGCTCAATCCGCGTGCGGCGCACAGCGCGTTCCAGCCGCTGGCCGGGTCGATGGCGGCCGCGCTGCCCTATTGCGACCTGTTCCTGCCGGCGCATTCGCTGGCCGGCCTGCAACAGCTCTTCGAGGCGCTGGCTAGTTGAAGCCGGCTTCTCCACTTCGCCGCGCGTTGCGGTGTTGGGAACCGCATAATGATGCGGTCGCACCCCTCACCGACATAAGGAGACGAGCCTGATGTCTGTTCGCAAACTGCGCCTGCTGTGTATTCCCGCCGTTGCTGCTGCCGCTTTATCCCTGAATAGCGGGATCGCCGTCGCCGACGACGACTCGTATCTGGCTCAAATGTCCAAGCTTGGCTTCACTGGTGACAAGGACACCATGATCGCGCTCGGACACGCCATCTGCGCGGACCGCAGCCAGGGTATGACCCCCGACGACCTGGCTAAAGTCGTCCAGACCAAGTTCTCCAACGCTACCTACCAGGACGCCACAGCCGCCGTCAGCGCCGCGGAATCGGCTTACTGCCCCTAATACTGTGATCGGCCGGGATCAGCCGGCCGAGAATGCCGCTCCCGGCAGCTCCGCGGCCGGAGCCGGTCGCGACGCCCGCGGCCGGCTCTTCGGCGATTTTGTGCATCCGACGCGGCACTCGTCGGCCGGGCCGACCGCGGGCTAGGGCAGGATCGGTAGGTATGGATCAGCTTTGGGCCAATCGGGCGGCCAGCGCGGAAGCCGCCGTCACGAAACGGCACCTGAAGAGGCTGTGGGCGCTGCCCGGAACCCAACTGGGAGTGGTCGCCTGGCCGTCGGACCGAAAAGACCGGTTGTTCGGCACCTGGCACTACTGGTGGCAAGCACATCTGCTGGATTGCCTGGTCGACGCACAGGTCCGTGATCCGCAGCCGGAGCGGCGCACCAGGATCGACCGGCAGATCCGCTCGCACTGGGTGCGCAACAACTTCTCCTGGACCAACAACTACTACGACGACATGGCGTGGCTGGCGCTGGCGCTGGAACGGGCCGCCCGGTTGGCCGGCGTCGAGCGCCGCCGAGCGCTGCCCAAGCTCACCGACCAGCTCGTCAAGGCCTGGGTGCCCGAGGACGGCGGTGGTATCCCGTGGCGCAAGCAGGACCAGTTCTTCAACGCCCCGGCCAACGGCCCGGCGGGGATTTTCCTGACCCGCTACGGCGACCGGCTCCAGCGGGCCGAGCAGATGGGCGACTGGATCGACCGCACGCTGATCGACCCGGACACACACCTGGTCTTCGACGGCATCAAGGGTGGCTCGCTGGTCCGCGCGCAGTACACCTACTGCCAGGGCGTCGTGCTCGGGCTGGAAACCGAGCTGGCGGCGCGCACCGGCAACGAGCGGCACGCGGAACGGGTGCATCGACTGTTGAAGGCCATTACCGAGCACATGGCGCCCTCGGGTGTGCTGCAGAGCGGCGGCGGCGGGGACGGCGGACTGTTCCCCGGCGTCACCGTCCGCTACCTCGCGCTGGTTGCCACCACGCTGCCAGGCGACTCGCCGGCCGACATTTCCGCCCGCCGCAGCGCCCGCTCATTGGTGCTGTCCTCGGCGGAGTCGGCGTGGGACCACCGGCAAACGGTCGACGGGCTGCCCGTGTTCGGGGCGTTCTGGGACCGCGACGCCGAGCTGCCCACCGCGGACGGCAAGACCGCGCAGTTCGTCCAGGGCGCGGTCAACCCCTCCGAAATCGCCGAACGCGACCTGTCGGTGCAGCTTTCCGGGTGGATGTTGATGGAAGCCGCCCACGCGGCCAGCGACGTCGACGAGGACTAGACCGCCACGCCCCCCGTCGCGAGTTCGCTCATATGTACAGGGGGAATGCGGGTTTGGCTGGCATATCGGGCGCCCTCGCGCCCCAGCCGGCCATCGGCCTTACTACTCGGGTAGCGCCGCTGGATCGGGCTCGCCCGTGAGCTCTGGCTTGGGTGCGCGGCGCCGCGACCGGTAGACCCGGACGACCGAGATCAGCGCCGGCAACAGCGAGACGAACAGGATCCCCAGGATGATGCTTTCCAGGTTCTTGTGCACGAACGGCACGTTGCCCAGGAAGTAGCCCAACACGGTCACACCGCCGCCCCAGGCGATACCGCCGACGATGTCGAACCCCAGAAATACCGGATAGCGCATATAGGACACCCCGGCCACCACCGGGACGAACGTCCGCACGAACGGCGCGAAGCGGGCCAGGATGATCGCCCAGGGCCCGTACTTCTCGAAGAACGCGTGCGACTCGGTGACGTAGTGCTTCTTGAAGAACCGGGCATCTTCCTTGTCGAACAGCGCCGGACCGATCCGCCGCCCGATGAAATAGCCGGTCTGATCGCCCAGCACCGCCACCACAGCCACGGCCGGCGCCAGCACCCAGATGCTGGCCGGTGGATCCGGGTGTGCGGCCAGCAGGCCGCCGGTGAACAGCAGCGACTCCCCGGGCAGAAATGGAAACAGCAGGCCGGTCTCGATGAAGATGATGACCAGGATCCCGGGCAGCACCGCGGAGCCGAAGACGCCGTTCTTACCGAGCCAGTACATCGGGTCGAGGATGTTCCCCAACGCCACCACGGTGGTGCTCATGATGCTTCAACATACCGGCGTTGCAATACTGAGGAGACTCAGTCTTCTCAGTAGGCCCCCCAAGGAGGGAATGTCATGCCCATCGCAACGCCCGAGGTCTACGCCGAGATGCTGGGACGTGCCAAAGAGAATTCGTACGCCTTCCCGGCTATCAACTGCACCTCCTCGGAGACCGTCAACGCCGCCATCAAAGGCTTCGCCGACGCGGAAAGCGACGGCATCATCCAGTTCTCCACCGGCGGCGCGGAATTCGCATCGGGCCTCGGGGTCAAGGACATGGTCACCGGCGCGGTGGCGCTGGCCAAGTTCACCCGCATAATCGCCGCCAAGTACCCGATCAACGTGGCGCTGCACACCGACCACTGCCCCAAGGGCAAGCTCGACACCTACGTGCGCCCGTTGCTGGCCATCTCGGCTGAGCGGGTGGCGGCCGGCAAGAATCCGCTGTTCCAGTCGCACATGTGGGACGGCTCGGCGGTGCCGATCAACGAGAACCTCGCCATCGCCCAGGAGCTGCTCAAGGAGGCCGCGGCGGCCAAGATCATCCTCGAGGTCGAGATCGGCGTAGTCGGCGGCGAGGAGGACGGCGTCGAGGGTGCGATAGACGACAAGCTGTACACCACGCCGGAGGACTTCGATAAGACCATCGACGCGCTCGGCCATGGCGAGCACGGCAAGTACCTGCTGGCCGCCACCTTCGGCAATGTGCATGGCGTCTACAAGCCCGGCAACGTCAAGCTGCGGCCCGACATTCTCGACCAGGGCCAGAAGGTCGCGATCACTAAGCTCGGACTGCCGGAGGGTTCGAAGCCCTTCGACTTCGTGTTCCACGGCGGCTCGGGCTCGCTGAAGTCGGAAATCGAAGAGGCGCTGCGCTACGGCGTGGTCAAGATGAACGTCGACACCGACACCCAGTACGCGTTCACCCGGCCACTCGCCGGCCACATGTTCAGCAACTACGACGGCGTGCTCAAGGTCGACGGCGAGGTCGGCAACAAGAAGGTCTACGACCCGCGCAGCTACCTCAAGAAGGCCGAGGCCAGCATGACCGAGCGCGTGATCGAGGCCTGCAACGACCTGCATTGCGCCGGGAAATCGTTGAGCAGCTGACCTGACAGGCTCGCGCAACTAGCCGCTGGGCGACTGGCAGACCTTCCACTGGTCGTCGCGGAACTGCAGGTCGAAGCTGCGTGTCGAGCGGACCTGCGGGTCGTAGGCCATGTACGTCGTGACGTTTGCCTCGGCGTGCTGGCCGTTGACCACGACCTCGTCGATGGTGTCGATCACCGGAATTTGCTTGGCCGCCGCAACCCGATGGTAGGTCTCCTGCCAGGAGTGCTCGTCGTACTCCACGTAGCCGTCGCGGGTGGCGCCGCAGGTGATGCTGCGCAGCGTTGCCAGGTCGCCGGACTGCAACGCGGTGTCCAGTTGCCTAATGGTCTGTCGCACCCGCTCTTCCTGCGAGGCTTTCGGGTGGTGCATGCGGGTTAACAGCACGGCAAGCAGGATCGCGATCGCCGTCACCGCCAACACGATGACAACGATCGCCAGGACCCAACCCAGCCGGCGGTTGCTGGACGCCGGTAACTTTGCTCCGGGCCGAGCCGGGATCGATTGTGGTACAGCAGTTTTCGGAGGCAACCCTGGCACCGACGGGGCCGGCTGTGTCGGCGCCACCGGTGGTTTCGCCGGGGGCGCCGGGGCGCCCTTGCGGGTCGGGATGACCTCGGTCTCGGGGTCCGAACCGGTCGGGATGACCTGGGTCTCCTTGGCGTCGAATCCGGGTGCGGTGAAGCGGCGTTCGCGCAGCCCGTCCGGATTCGTATCGCAATCCGTGTCCATGTCGGGCTTGATCACCACGGTCTCGGTCTCGGGGTCGGTGGGCAGCAAAGGTTGGTTCTCAGCGCCAGGCGCGCCAGGGCCGGTCCGCTCACCGGCCGGGTCGCCTGGGTTCAGCGGGGCGCCGCGGTCGGGCTCGGGTGCATTGCGCATGGGTTGAGAATAGCGACCGCGTCCCGGCTTGGGGCGGTGGCCGAGCTAGGTCGCCCGGGGAGCGACCGGCAAAATAGACGCCATGACGCCGATGGGTGATCTCCTGGGACCCGATCCGATCCTGCTGCCTGGCGATAGCGAGGCCGAGGAGGAGCTTCTCGCCAACGAAAACCCGGGCATCGTCGCCGCCGCACATCCGTCGGCGTCGGTCGCCTGGGCGGCGTTGGCCGAGCAGGCGCTGGCCGACGACAAGGCCATCACCGCCTACGCCTATGCCCGCACCGGCTATCACCGCGGCCTGGATCAGTTGCGCCGCAACGGCTGGAAGGGGTTCGGGCCGGTGCCGTACTCGCACGAGCCCAACCGGGGCTTCCTGCGGTGCGTGGCGGCGCTGGCCCGTGCCGCGGACGCCATCGGAGAGACCCCCGAGTACCTGCGTTGCCTGGATCTGCTCGACGACTGCGACCCCGCGGCCCGTCCGGCGCTGGGCTGCTAAGGCCGGGTGTGGTCGAGGATTCGGCGGCCGGCCAACCGGCTGGCTCCCGGGTCGGTTCGCTGTTCGCGCCGTATCGGCTGATACGACTGCTGGGCAGCACCTACTACCAGGATCCAGTGTTCCGGGAGCGGTTGTTCCGGGAGGCTTGGACGGCCGGACGGCTGCGCGAGCCGCACGTGGTGCCCATCCACGGCTGCGGTGAGATCGGCGGGCAGGTCTACCTCGACATGCGGTTGGTCCGCGGCGCGGACCTGGAATCCGTGCTGTGACACGAGGGCACCCTGGACCCGGCTCGGGCGGTGGCACCCCTTACCACGAATATGGGGTATGGGGTGAGGAAGCTGCCGCCAGGTCGATCGATCTCCTTTCACCGGTCTCGACATGGCCCACTACGGGGTACACGCGGTGGCGGCCGACAAAGCCGGCAACGTCTACGTCGCCTGCAAGGTCGGCGACGAGGACACGGGCCGCATATTCCGACTGGCCGCCGGCGCCACCGCGCCCGACGAGTTGCCTTTCCGCGGGCTGAAAGCTCCCGAGCGTATCGCGGTCGACGCGGCCGGAAACGTGTTCGTCGCGGAGTCCCTCGGAGGGGTGCGTGAACTCCCGGCAGGCGCCAGCAGTGCGGTCGAACTGCCCGTGCACGTCAGACGACCCACCGCCGTGGCGGTCGACTCGGCGGGGAACGTCGACGTCGGCGCACTGGCCACCAGAGAAAAAACCGACCGGCTGGTGAGCCCGGGCCAGGTGCTCAAATTGGCGCCCGACAAATAGCTAGTCGCAGTGTTCGTCCGGCGGGTCGATCTGGACGGTGGCGTGGTTCAGGCCGCGCGCGTGCAGCACCGCGCGGGCGTCGCTCAGCACCCGCGCCGAATCGGCGGCGCTGGTCAGGTGTGCGGTGCACATGTCCTTACCCGGCGACAGGGTCCATACGTGCAGGTCGTGCACGTCGGTCACACCCTCGACCGCATTCAGCGCCGAACGCAGTTCCTCGACGTCGATGTGGGCCGGCGACGACTCGGAAAGGATCCGCAGCGCCGCCCGGGCCAGCGCGATCGCCCGGGGCAGCACCCACAGCGCGACCAGCACCGCGACCACCACGTCGGCGTAGGGCCAGTGCGTGGTGACGGTGACCACGCCGGCGATCAGCACGCCGAAGCTGCCGACGGTGTCCGCAACCACTTCCATGTAGGCGCCCTTGACCGCCAGGCTGCCCTCCGAGTCGGAACGCAGCAGCAGCGCCACCACCAAGTTCGCGAGCAGGCCGGCCAGTGCCACCACGACCATAGGCGCGCCGGGGACGGATGGAGCCTCGCGCAGCCGCTCCAGAGCCTCGTACAGGATGAACAGCGCGACCCCGACCAGCAGCACGGCATTGGCCACCGCGGTGAACACTTCGGCGCGGTGCCAGCCGTAGGTACGCGAGGGGGACGAACTACCGCGCTTGGCCAGCACCACCGCGGCCAGCCCCATGAAGACTGCGACTACGTCGGTGAGCATGTGCCCGGCGTCGGCCAGCAGCGCGATCGAGTTGATCCATATCGCGGTGACAAGTTCCACCACGAAGAACGCCGCCAGGATCCCGGCCGCGACGATCATGCGGGGGATCATCCGAGACGCGTCAGCCTTGGCAGGGGTATGACTGTGCCCGGCACCCATGGTCAGTAATATATGCGTATTGACGCATATATCGCAAGGGCTACATCCACTGCCGCCAGAACAGGGTCAACGAGTAGCCCAACTGCCACAGCCCGCTCGGCACACCGGAAAGGCCCACGAGCCAGGCCACAAACCCGAACAGCCACTGGTTCAGCCCCGGTGCAAACAACAGGATGAACAGGACGAACACGCCCCACTGCTTGGCCGGTGCCACCGCGCGCTGCGTCTCCGGGCTCAGATGCGGCTCCAGCGCGTCGTAGCCGTCCAGGCCCGGGACGGGGAGCAGGTTCAGCACCACCGCCGTGACCTGCAGGAATCCCAGGAATGCCACGCCGGCCCACAGCACCCGGTGCGCCTGGTCATAGAACACCCGCGTGAGCGTCAGCAGCAGCACCGCCAACACCAGGTTGGCCGCGGGGCCGGCCAGGCTGACCAGGGTGCGACGGGTGGGTGTCATGAACCAGGTCCGCAGATACACCGCGGCACCCGGCAGGCCGATCCCGCCCAGTGCGATGAACACCATCGGCAGCAGCAGCGAGAGCGCCGGATGGCTGTAGCGCCGCGGATCCAGCGTCAGGTAGCCGCGGACTTCGGCGTCGCGGTCGCCGAACCGCCAGGCCGTGTACGCATGCCCGAATTCGTGCAGGCACAGCGACACCAACCAGCCGGCGATCACGAAGATGAACACCCCGGCGTAGGACAGCGGTCGGACGCTCGCCCCGGCCAGCCAGGCCAACACGCCGCCGAGGGCCGTCGATCCCACCAGGGCCAAGAAGATCGGGCTGGGTCGCACCGGTCGAAACTACCGGACCAGCAGCCAGCCCTCCACGTTGCGATAGAACGTCGAGCGGCGCGCGGTGCGGGCGGCCGGCACACCGTCGCGGACCACAGTGGCTCCGGTGGTGCCCAGCTGGGCCGCGCGCCCACTGATCCACCGGCGCCACCGTCCGGTGTTCAGCGCGGCCCGCAGGCCGGGCACGGCCAGCGTGGGCTCGATCCACACCTGGGCAGCGTCGCCGTCGAACAGCACCGTGTCGTCGACCACCGCCTCGCCGTGCACCGACGAGCGATCGTCGGGGGGGAGCCAGCAGGCCCGGCCCACGATCACCGTCCCCGTCTCATCGCGGATCAGCGGCACCTGCCGTGCCGAACCGCGCCGCGCGCGCCGCGCCGCGCGACGCCCGGTCGGCAGCCGGTAGACCCGGGTCGCGGTGGTCCGCCGGCGCGGCGCGTAAGCCACTTCCACGTCCAGCCGGTCGGCCCGCAACAGCCGGGTCAGCACCGCGGCCAGGTCGGCGTCGTCGCCGACGACGACCAGGCGCTGGTAGGAGTCCAGCGCGGTGTCGATCGAGGCCGCATCCTGGGCATGCACCGTGGGCAGGCCGTCCAGCGGACGGGGTGCGGGCCGGTCGCCGAACAACAACACCGCCGCGCTTGGGGCCATTTTTGCAGTTCCTCGCAACCTGCTGGGTAGGGTAGGTCACCGGCTGGACCACAATAAGCAGGCGTAAACAAGGCCAGACCAGGCGGGAGCGTGTCATGCCGGCAATCGTCCTCATCGGCGCCCAGTGGGGCGACGAGGGCAAAGGTAAAGCCACCGATCTGCTCGGTGGGCGCGTGCAGTGGGTGGTGCGATATCAGGGTGGCAACAACGCGGGCCACACCGTCGTCCTGCCCAGCGGCGAGAATTTCGCACTGCATCTGATTCCGTCGGGAGTGCTGACACCCGGCGTCACCAACGTCATCGGCAACGGGGTAGTGGTTGACCCCGGCGTGCTGCTCGGCGAGCTGGAAGGCCTGGAAGACCGCGGCGTCGACACCTCCAGGCTGCTGATCTCGGCGGACGCCCACCTGCTGTTGCCCTACCACGTGGCCATCGACAAGGTCACCGAGCGCTACATGGGCAACAAGAAGATCGGCACCACCGGCCGCGGCATCGGGCCGTGCTACCAGGACAAGGTCGCCCGCATCGGCATTCGGGTCGCCGACGTGCTCGACGCGAAGGTACTCACCCACAAGATCGAGGCCGCGCTCGAACTCAAGAACCAGATCCTGGTCAAGATCTACAACCGCAAGGCGCTGGACCCGGCGCAGGTGGTCGACGCCCTGCTCAAGCAGGCGGAGAG
>Ga0335073_10016600_pt1 | contig 10287 bp, 9 predicted proteins | sample Lox_Sample_22_FD_207093 | JGI IMG/M metagenome (GOLD analysis project Ga0335073, IMG submission 207093) | Soil microbial communities from Loxahatchee National Wildlife Refuge, Florida, United States - Lox_Sample_2.2 | ecosystem: Environmental > Terrestrial > Soil > Wetlands | place: USA: Florida... | reverse complement strand
ACATCATGAATCTATTGGCTACTATTGCTGTCTTCGCCGCAGTCATCTACCTACAAGGCTTCCGAATAGAAATCCCCGTCAAGTCATCCCGTCAACGTGGCATGCGTGGTAGTTATCCTGTGCGCCTGTTTTATACCTCGAACATGCCAATCATGTTGCAATCGGCTCTTGCCTCGAACGTTTTCATGATCAGTCAGATGCTGTATTCAAGGTTCAGCGACAACCTGCTTGTCAAGCTCATTGGAACTTGGGAACCACGAGAAGGCTCATCGCAACTGTATGCATCGTCTGGAATCGCCTACTACATGTCGCCACCACTTAACCTTACCGATGCCTTACTAGATCCAATCCACACGGTCATCTACGTTACCTTCATCGTTACAGCGTGCGCCGTCTTCTCGAAGACTTGGATCGAGGTGAGCGGCAGTGCACCGCGGGACGTCGCTAAACAGCTCAAGGATCAGGGCCTTGTCATGGCTGGTCACCGTGAGCAGTCTATGTATAAGGAATTGAAAAGAGTCATTCCCACTGCTGCTGCTTTTGGTGGAGCTGTCATTGGTGCTTTGAGCTTTTGCTCAGACATGCTTGGAGCATTAGGCTCAGGCACCGGCATACTCCTCGCAGTCACAATCATCTACGGTTACTTTGAGATTGCTGCAAAAGAAGGCGATTTCGGCAATAGTCTGAAAGGCATGATTGCTTGAAGGAGCAGATTTGGAAATGCCACTATGGTATATGCTGCTTGTTGACATGGACCATCATGAACCATTGAACAATTGGAACATGCTCTGATGAAGCTTTTCGAAGTGGGGGCTTCTCTGGCAAGAAATTCTATTTGAAGATCATGCCCAACCTCTGGAAGTAGGAAAACAACGACCCGGCTGGCACTAGGCCTCCATACGTCGACTGCCACCACGCAGCAAACGAGCCTATGCAGTGTTAGCTATATCCTAGTGAATTGCCGCTTCGCACTTGCCTTCAACAGGTCCCAATGCGCCAAAGCCTAGGGCCTCAAGGACTGCGGGCGCCAGGATAACCAGAACGCCTAGCGCGATGATAGTAAACCAGATAGGATGGTCATGTATGAACTCTCCCAGGCTCTTAGCTGCCTCACACGCCTTGTCGTATGCTTCTCTCATGGCTTGGCCCAAGGGACTTCCTGCCTTGAGGATGTTCTCCAGCATAGCTAAGATGGAGACTGCGATCCGCTCACTCCATCCGCCTGCTTCAGTCACGATATCCTCGATGGCGGCCTGGAGATTGCGGCCGGCTTTTTCAGCGCTTTGAAGGGTCAAGACTGCCTTCGTGGCAGCTGTGGGAGTAGACGGCGTGGAAGACTCTGAGTGATGAGAGTGGCCTTTTTCAGAGACGAAGGCATTCTGCTGGCCGTGGCCAGGTGTTCCGGGAACAATGTCATCGACCGAGCCCTTGAGGCACTCGAGTAATCCTTGGATTATGTTCCTATCGTCAGGGTCACAAGTCTTGAATTGAGATTTTCTCTTCTCCGTGAGCGAGTAATTGAAGCGACAGTTGGGTTAATGGAGAATTATACATAAGGGTAGCCCGACATATTCTAATCAGGCTGTCGGGCAAGGTAACCTCGAGTCGCCCCGCTGTAATAGGTGGGGTTTGTGGCCCGCAGGCATGGACAGCGCTTACAGGGTTTGTGCCGCTTCAGCACTGAAGACTGATATCGGGGCAAGGCCGATAAATTCATTGGAGAGGGGCGACCTTCAGCCCTTCGAGTTAAGCTTCTTGCTAGGATAGTTTTCTTGACTGGGGTTTGTAGTACATTTGAGAACGACGCCGAAATTCTGCGCAGCTCAAGGCACGCTAATATATCACCATTCTTGTGCTCTGCGGAAGAAGATAGTGGCCGATTCCTTCGAGAAAAGATTTCTTGCTGGCACATGGAAAACCACAACGCAAGTCGACCTATGCCGTACGACCAAATTTACCCGATATACTCCCACAATAGCCGAGCGCCTTAGGGCAACGTAGGATTTGCCCCAGAGATTTAGGTAGGACATCTCATGGCGTCGGAAATGCAATATGAACAAGACCGTCTTATCTAACGGCTGCTGCGAACATGTCGCAACCACTCGGCAACCAGCCCGCAAATTGATTGCGGTGCTGTATGCGCAATGGCCCTTCATTGGGCCTACTCTTGTGTGGAAAATGGAAGTCACCCTGTATCTGCTGCTCTGGACTTTTTGGATGAGGGAAGCGGTTCGTTTTGTGGTGATATATATTATCTTCGTTATTTGGACAAGAGGGACATTGGCGCGATGGGAACAGTAGACCGAGTCTCTGTTTGATCGATATTTAAGCACCTACCGTGAGCCTTTGTGGTGATGTCTTCGAAGCGATCTCCCCTACCTGCATATCCATGCACCAAAGCCATTCTCTTAAGAACATAATATCGACAACGAGGGCAGTATATCATCCTCTCACGATGAAGGAAACTTCGTTATACCTAGTCGCCAACACGCTGATCTTGTCGTAAAAGCTATCGAAAGGGCAAGTTCTTCACAAAAAGTTCATAAAATGTCTCTCAAAAATGGGCGTGCCTCATATTCTTGATACGGCTATAGAAATCTTCACATTGCATAAGGTTTCCTCTCACAAATCGAACATAGATCGGAAACTAAGGAGTTAGACAGTAATTGACCTACTTGCGAATATATTGTTGGATTCGCCCAATATCAGGTGATCAGGCGTCTGCCAAGGAACGCGTTGGCTGCCTGCGCCTCCGCCTCAGGATAAGGTTCCTGCGGACGCAGTGCACAGTAAGTTTGCTTACGATGCTCTCAACATTCTAAACGCCTAGCGAGAGTGACGTGCTCAAAATGGCTTCGCAGCCACAGAGGCGTGATATTGCCTCCTTCTTCAAACCGTTCGCACAGACCATTCCCGCTAAACGCCCGTTACCCTCACTTGAGAACGAGGAAGTAGCCTATATTACGACTAAGCCAAAGCAGGACGACGAAGTAGTCTATATTGCGACTAAACCGAAGCAGACCGACCTGCGGACTCCACAATCTGGCCCTCGCTTCAAAAATGTCACCTCACCCTGCTGGACTCCTATCGGACCTGATTCTGGCGGCTCAGTCAAGATTCCCATAAGGAGCCCGAGGCCCAAAGCTCTCCAGGAGCCTGTGGCGAGCTTCTCTTCGCGTCTATCTGCACAATACAAAGGCTTGCCAGCGCAGAAGCGTATAAAAGATGTAAAGTCTCCAGGGCCTTCACAGCAACCATTGTCCTTTGCGAATCTGCCCACTTCTACTCAGAGCGTCTTCGAGGATGGCAAGGTTGTGGTAGTGAGGGGCTCTGATGGCGATGACTCTGATTCACTCTCTTCGCTTGACGATATATTGGGACGGAGGAAAAGCGAAACAGCCACTTCATCTTCCTCCCCCCTTGAACTTGACGCAGATGAGTACGAGGCTGAAAGGATACGAACCATATTTCGTTTCACCAGTGGCCGATCACAGCCCTTGGTTGGGAGAGATAAGCTGAGAGAGCTGTACTCGAAAGAAAAAGATCACAAAGTTGATATTGGTTCATTGATGGTGGATCACATTGACGATCAGGAAATCGAGGGAAATGTGGCAAAGGCAATACAGGGATATGAAGCCTCCAAACAGGAAGAGGAACGTTCAAGAGCGCAAGGAGATATTGACCGGAATCTTCTCGCAGCTGTTGTGGCCGAGGCGCCAGGAGCAAGTGATGACATGTCACGACTGATGAGCGCGGTGGAGCGAACAGAGGCTTTGAATATCGACAGAAGTTGGTCATTCTTCGGTCCTAGGGGCCCCCAAACCCCGACAGTCAAGCCCGTCGAGATTGTTACAAATGTGCAATGGAACAATTGGTGGCGAGAATCACTGCAAGATGACGAGTGTCGCAGCCGGACATTCCTCTCTGGATATATCGGCGAAGCATGGTCATATGGGCAATTGCCTGATGAATTCATCCAGTGGACATTTGAAAACATCGCTCAAGAGCCTAAAGATGAGCTTCGGAGAAGCTATGTCCAGGCATTCAGACAAGTCAAATCTGAATGGGTACGATCCCAAGTTGATCCAGCAACCGTCGGACGAATATTCCTGTCAATTGGAGCCTCTCAAAATTCTGTGTCATGCGAAGATCTCATTGAACCTGCCGCATACATATCAAGATCTCATGAAGCGCCCGATTACAGGCACTTGTTGTCTGTCATTGAAATGTTCCTGGTAATGGCACCTCATCTGGAGGCCTCTGCACACCAAAAGCTCCTGGCGATTATGGCACGGCTGTCTCTCGATGCACATATCATGGCCGATGCTCGGGTATCAGTCGCCGTGGAAGATGGTCTGGCAGAACTGATCGAACTCTCGACACAGAAAGACAATCCAGCTGTCGCCCAGTCTTTTGTAACTGATTTGGGGACCTGCCTGATAGATCCAACTCTACAAGCCCAGCTTCTAAAACATATACTGAGCACATCGCCTCTCACTGCTTGCATTCGCATTCAACTAGCTCATCGATTCCTACTTGGGACAAACTGGGCCTTCGAGGTGGATGTTGCATCAACATTTATTGATATCACTGCGCTGACTTGCTATCTGGACTCTGGCGCTTTCGATACTACTTTTAGATCGCCAAGCAGGCGTCCTGACTACGCAAACATGACGGCGCAGACTTACATCCTCGATATCGCAATCGCTGATGGCGGCCGTCCTGCCTCGTTCGCCTCGCGAATCGACGAGGTCGCGTTCAATCGCAAAGTCGACAAACTCGCGGATCGTGTCAAAGCGATATTCGCCTCCATCGCGGATACCGGTGCCTCACACATGCGACGGACTGAAGCAAAAGAAGCGCTGCAGGCGCTACACTACAGATTGTTGTATGCTGTGCGAACGGAGCCGAGACCGAAGAAGAATGTCTTCGGAGGCAGGGACGGAGATGAATACCGGGCTGAGGAGAGGAGCAAGGGCTTCATGTCAAAGTTTCTGGCGCGGAAGAAGGACAAGGAATCTTCGCAGGGGGAGAGGCCAGATTTGATACCTAATGATTCGAGTCAAGCATCAAAGTCGGAGTCTGAGGAGTTGATTAGGAGACAGCTCTCGCTGGACGTTTGATACTGTTCTGTACACAAAAGAGTGCACCTTACAACCACAGGAGGCCATTTTTGCAGACTATACCCGCACTGTGCGCTGTGCATAGTGCCAGAGCGATTAGCATCCATTTTATACGTCGTGTATGAACAAGAAACAATTTAGAAGCATTATATGAACCAGGCAATCTCTCGACGGCAGAAGCGCCTCCTATCACGCCCGTCCTAGCAAAAGCTGAAGCAGAGATTGGTGGGCAGAAGAGCTGTCATACACGTGTATGACGTAGCTCTAATCCTTGAAATGCCTATTTTCATTGTGACCAAACAAGGTCACTCGGACACTCGGTAGCGCGTCCGTTTCACACATCTTCATTCGTTCGTCGAAGGTATTGTTGATCTCGATCTTGCCTTTACCACCGACGACGTAAACTCCTCCAGAGCTGTGTCCTGGTTAGCATGTGCTCTCTGACTACGAAAGGCAGAGCACTTACGAGCTATCAGGTAATGGATTATTCTCGTCAACCACAGCCTCGACCTCTCTCCCCATATTGTTTTTGTATTCCTTGGCTGCCTCCTTGATCGCTTTCTCCACTTTGTCCTGGTCAATCTTCCTTGCCCGGATCTGGATCTTAGGCTCGTGCAGCAAATACATTCCCTCCAGGATAAGCCCTTTCAGTATGTTGTCGTAGTCCTTCCCCTCAGCAGCTTTTCCGACTTTGGCCCTGGCCTCTTCGAACAGCTCGTCCAACAGTGATTGCCTCGCGCTCAAGACACGAAGTCGGGTCCTGTTAGCGGAGGTAGATTTCGTTATTTGCTGAGACATGCTGGCTTGCTTGAACTTCTTCTCGTATTGGGAGTCAATGGCAGCAGTTTCTTGTCGCACGAGCTTCGATTTCTCGATAGCAAACTCTTCGTCGGCTTTTAGATGTATTTCTTGGGCTTTCTCGAGGGCTTCTTGTCGTATGAAAGCGGTCATCTTCTTCAACTCGGAAGCGACCTATCGCGGATGGCGTCAGCGTTGATTGCTGCGAGTGAGGACGTAAGGACTCGGGAAATTTCAAGCACCTTACCTGGTCGTCCGAGAGAGCTTGACTGGAAGACATGTTTGGAGCAAGAAGTGGTATCAGAGGGACTCAGGACAGAGGGTCAAGGTGATTGACAAAGCTAAGTTCCGCTAGACAGAGGTCCGTCACATTGACTACCAGATCAGTAGGAGGGATCGGGTCTTGAACTATTCTCACTTTCGAGCAGAAGCTTACTCGTGTCACTTCAAACGGTGCTGTGGAAAAGCGAAAATGTGAGGGACAAACATCGAGGTGACCCAAGGCCGATAGAGCTCTGATAGCTTCAAGCTTAACGCCGAGCACGCCAAGGGTTTCCCTTGTTAGCGGCAGGTATGAAGTCAGTCCCCAAACATCCTGGTAACCAACTAATCAACATGCATTGTTTCATCGTTTCCCACCGCCGTTTTTGACTGCGTCGAACAATATCAAAGTGCCATCTAGACTATTATGAAGGATGTCGCAGTCTCTCCAAAGTGCTCTATAAAGCATGCGCCGCCTTCGCTCTGCGCATAATCCCCTCCATCCGATGCGCCGGCCCACTTACCATGGGCCAGCTCGGTGAACTATCGCCTCAAGGAAGTGTCGCAGTAGGTGGCAACCCCAGTGTGAATATACGCGCATATCACTAATGTGCTTGGCAGGTCGGCATTGTAGTCGGATTACTCTCCACTTCCATCCAAAGTCTTGGATTGACGCTTCAGCGAAAGTCGCACCTTTTAGAAGATGGCAAAGATGAGGTCGAGACCCGAAGGCCTGCATACAGGAGACGGAGATGGCAGGTGAGGAACACGATGGGAAAACCGTGTCGGTGTCACAATAACTGATGTGGGTCACAGCTGGGCATGTTCATGTTTGTACTCTCGAACATTGTCGGAAGCACAATCCAGATCACAACCCTGCCTCTACCAGTGCTTTCAACCCTCCAAGCTGTAAGTTCCAGGCCTTGAAATCGACTATCTAGGTCCTACATATGCTGATGTGCTTTTGTTGCAGGCCGGTCTGGTATTCAACACTGCTTTCGCTACCTTGCTTCTCAAGGAACCTCTCAGCCGCTTCTCGCTCATCGGCACCATCCTTACCTGCGCTGGCGCAGCGACTATTGCGACTTTTGGAGCCATAGGTGAACCAGCTCATAGCTTGTCTCAACTGTTGGATCTCCTAAATCAACGACCGTTCATTCTGTGGATGATTGGGACAATGCTCGTTGCAGTTGGCGCAATTGTCTTTGCACATATCCTCAAGATTTACACCAAGCGCACTCACCACGAGGCTCCCAATCGCGAACTACGCCATACACATTCTCGTTCTGTGTCTTCATCACATCCAGACCTCAGCAGCCTCAAGCGAACTTTCACCGCCCAACTTCCCCCCATACTGCAAAACCGCATCTCGCGCATTCGCCTTGTTCGTGGCCTTGCGTACGCTCTTATATCTGGAATACTCTCGGCCCACTCCCTCCTTGTCGCCAAAACAGCCGTGGAACTTCTCGTACGCACAATCGTGGATCACAACAACCAATTCAACAGCTACCAGTCATGGCTCATCATTCTTGCTCTCGTCTTTTTCGCTCTGACTCAACTGTACTATCTGCATCTCGGACTACGGCTTTGCAGCACAAGCGTTTTATACCCCTTCGTATTCTGCATCTACAACATAATAGCCATCTTAGACGGCTTGATATATTTTCGGCAAGGATCTCGCCTTAGCACATTGCATGCCAGCCTTATTGCAGTCGGCACAGTCATCTTACTCACCGGTGTCCTAGCCTTGTCATGGCGACTCGATGACAGTTCTCCTACAGACCCGCCAGTTCCACAAAGTACGGAACCTGAAAACTTCAACCCCCTGACGCCAGGCATGGGTTTGATGTGTTCTGGAGAAGACTCACCCCGATCTCCACTACTCCCTACGGTTCGACCGCGAATCTCGGCTTCCGCGTCCAGACATTCCGTCAACGAACAGACTCCTCTCCTTTACCATCGTCTGCGTCGCACGCCTACTTTCAATATCTACCCACCTCCACCAGACCCAGGCACAAAGAACATCTGGGCTGAGCTGGATGACGAGGGCAACGAGTCTGACCACGACATCCTCGCTTCTCTCCCTCGCACACCGTCATCCTTCCTAACGCATAATCGCCCCCCAGCGAGGAGGCGCAGTCGGGGTGCCAGTCTCTCTTTCGTGACAACGCCAAACTCGAACACAAATTCATTGATTCTCCCGAGGAAGCGAAGTAGCGCCGGTAGCGCAGACAGTGCGCGATATCGAGGCGCAAAGCAGGTACAGGCGTGGCAGCCTGAGAACATAGATAAACAGCGGAGACAGAGTAGTGCACCTGTGTGGACAAGTGGGAATGGCAGCCTAGTCAGGACTCCGATCAGCAAGAGCACCCCAAACTTACTCGAAACATCGGAAGCAGCGAACGGGTCTGCTGCTGTGGCTACTACTGCGCATGAAGATCCCAGGGACGAGGAGCACGGGGAAAGTGAGACAAGTGATAACGCCAGGAACTTCAATGCTACTGTAAGTGGGGATGCACCTGTACCGCTATCTCGATGGGATGCGAGTTGGTCTAGATGGTGGCGCGGCGAGCCGGACAAGAACGCTGGGGATAAAGATCCCGGCGGATAAGACATATACATGAATTTGGTAATGACATAGAGTCAACTTGATACATACCTTAAAATGCGCGACTTGCAAATGAATAGCACTTGTGACGCGGAGGGATGTGGTTGTCGCCATTGCCTCTATCAATCTTCATCTCGAGTACGAATGTCATTGATCGAGCACTCAGACAGCGTTTTCTTTGCTACCTGCGTCCTGCTTGGAGAAATTGTACTGTACAATACGGGTGTGGTCAAGGGAGAGTGTAAAAGCGGGACCGAGGACCAAGCCTACCATTCCGCAGTTTTGAGGACCTGCTTCTGTTTCCGTATCTATCCGTGCCTGACTTCGGTGGTTGGCGGGTAGCAGAATGAGGACAGATTGTGGCATTACATTACCCTTTTTCATGGGGCTACGGACAGGGTATCCTGTGTTGAAGATTTGCCCCCCCTACGGAATTTCCGCATTGGGTTGGCTACGGTGTCTGGGAGTGAATACTACACACAGGGAAGGGAATGGGAAGAGCCAGACTGAGAAGGGTAGGGGTGGCGGATAGGGAAGGGTGAATGACAGTACTGGTAAAAGGACGGAAATTGTCTTCAAGCACTCCGTGTGATGGTGTGGAATGTTCGCTTTGGAAATTTCCACCAGCAATCACTCGGTAGTCGAATGGGATACGGAGTGTTCACAAGCAGTGGTCTGATTAGCTGAATGTGTGTCGGCTTATGGGAAGTGATTGATGAGTTTGAATGTGATTAGCGGTACAGGACTAACAGTCTCCCTATGGACGCGCTATCCTTTTCAATCCCTTTCATGTCCACAGCTTATCGTCATCAAGTGATCTCCATACTCAAGACATCCTGAGCGAGGACCCCCCTTCCCCCCCACCATTCTTGGAAAAAAAAAAAAGCTAAAGCCACGCATTAAGGAGTATGGAATAAAGAGAATAAGTTGGAAAGTGACATAGTCTGACAAAGCAAGAGACATTAGTTCCCCAGAGACTGATGACCCTGATTGGTGGCTGGCACAAGTTGATAAGACCGGGGGTGAAGCAGGCAGCAAAATGTAAGAAGCTTGACAACCAGATTCATAATCCGGCATATGCTCCAAGACTCCAGCTAGTATGCCAATGACAGCTCAGCACCGTCATTTGGTCGGCAGGGAGGACAAGGTACTATTCCCTGGAAGTTTCTTCTCAGGTTTTTGTTATCTGTCTAAGCTCGCTGATGAGGAGGCATTTGAGGCATGCCAGCATATTGGCCACCTTGACCTTGCTGCAGACTCTGGTAGTAAAGTGCTTGCTGCTGCTGCTCTTGTGTCATGTAGCCACCATGTTGAGGCGCACGCGGCATGCCGGGTTGCGTCGGAGGCATTGCGGAGACATCTTCTGGTGAGTCAGGTACGTCGCCGCTATCGACACCATTTTCGTTGCCAGCAGGCTCAGGGGCGTTTAGACAGGCCTGGACGCGCATTGTAAGCAACAGGGAAGGATATGCGACCGTGGAAGTCTCTTACTTGGAT
>Ga0335073_10016599_pt1 | contig 10287 bp, 12 predicted proteins | sample Lox_Sample_22_FD_207093 | JGI IMG/M metagenome (GOLD analysis project Ga0335073, IMG submission 207093) | Soil microbial communities from Loxahatchee National Wildlife Refuge, Florida, United States - Lox_Sample_2.2 | ecosystem: Environmental > Terrestrial > Soil > Wetlands | place: USA... | reverse complement strand
TTCCCCGCGGCCGACAGCAGCACGATCGCTGACCCCGTTCGCCCCGTCGCCCTTGCGGCGCCTGCCAGCGATTCCACCGCCTCGAAGAGCGGCTCGGGCTTCATCACCATCCCCTCGCCGCCGCCACACGGCCGGTCGTCCACCGTTCGGTGCCGGTCGTGCGTGAAATCGCGCAGGTCGTGCACGTTCGTTTCGATCAGCCGAGCCTCGCGCGCCCGCCGCACGATGCCGTAATCGAGCGGCCCCGCGAAAAATTCCGGGAATATCGTGATGATGTCGAATCGCACCGGCAATCCTCGCAGCCAATACTAGCGTGTCATTCGGAGGGAAGCGAGAAATCCGCCGCTGGATTGTCCTACGAAGAAGTAAGATCGCCGCGCCTACCGATTCAATTCGCGCAACCCTTCCGGCAGGACCACGTCGATGCGCCGCGCCGCCAAATCGACGTTCACGCAAATTTCTTCCGCCAGCGGGATCAGCACTTCGCCGTTCCCCGAGTCCACCGCGAGCAGCGGAGTGCCGCCGGTGAACTCGACGTCGCGCACCAAGCCGACCGCCGCGTCCTTTTCGCGCACTTCGCAACCGATCAAATCGGTCACGTAGTAGCTGCCGCCGGGCAGCGGCGCCCGCTCCGCCAGCGGAATCCGCACCTCGAGCCCCACCAGCTTCTCCGCATCCGAAATCGAATCTGAGCCCTCGAAGTGAAAAATCGCCTGCCCGCCGCGGCTGTGCGAAAGCCAGCACGAACGCACTCGCACGCGCCGCCCCATCGGTTCGGCATTCGCGGGCGAGCCGCGCCCATGCGCCGTATCTCTCTTCTCGTCGCAGAGATAAGCTTGCTTGAGTCGCGTGAGCCGTTCGGGAAAGTCGGTGAGGATCTCCGCAGCTACTTCTCCGCGCCGTCCATGTGGGCGCACCACGCGCGCCACGGTGACACCCGCCGCCATTGGGAATTGCCGCGTCGTCACACTACTCTAGGATTTCCAGCGTAAACCTTTTTTTCAGCTTCATTCCTGCGGCGCCTAACAGCGTCCGAATCGACTTGGCCGTCCGTCCCTGCCGCCCGATCACCTTGCCCAAATCTTCGGGATGGACCCGCAGCTCGAGAACCGTTACCTGTTCCCCGTCTACCGCATTTACCTGTACTTGATCCGGATGATCTACGAGTGCTTTCGCAATCTGCTCCACCAGCTCCTTCATGACCGTTCCTCCACAGTGTGCCGTGCCCAGCGGAGAAATTCGCTTGAGCGGGTACGATAACTATGAACATGACACTCTGTAGAATGGGACGCTTTAAGCTGGCTTGGGGTTGCGCAGCAGACTCCGAACAGTATCGCTGGGTTGTGCGCCTTTTCCCAGCCAGTACTCCACGCGCTCGCGATTCACCTCAACAACCGCGGGCTTTTTCAGCGGGTCATACGTTCCCACGATCTCGACAAAACGGCCGTTCCGCGGCCGCGTCTTTTCCGTCACTACCACGCGGTAGAACGGGCGCTTCTTCTTGCCAATCCTGGCAAGGCGTATCGTCAACACGAGCAATTCCTCCTTACTTCAATCCAATGAGTATAGCGGACACGGCCCCTTTCACCAATCGCAATCTATGTGTCATCCGCCTCCATCCGTGCTAGCGTCCGTAGAAAGGAGGGTGCTCTATGAACCTCACAGGCAAGATCGCCTTGTTGGTACTTCTTTGTTCGACCGTTTCCGCAGCGGCTCGCGCCCCTCAGGCCACGCTCTCCGTTCGGGTCGTTGATCCGTCCGGTGCGTCAATCGGGGACGCACTTGTCGTGGTCCATGCCGAACGAGCCGGCAATAAACCCGGCCGCCGTGATGGACTCACACGGCTCCCTCTCGCTGCCGCCGCGACATTCCGGAAAGAGCTGCCGGCGGGCGAGTACGATATTTTCATCGCCGAGGCAGGATTTTATCCCGCGTGCAAGAAGGTGCATCTGCAAAGCGGAGAAACGAATGCCATCGAAATCACGCTGAAGGTCGAGAACGTGACCACCATCGTGACGTCGGGGGCTGGAGCCATGAAGTTATGATGTAGCAGAGACCACAATGTCCGCCATGTCCATTCGCCAAGCGGTTCGCGCCGACCTGCCTCGCCTCACCGAAATCTACAACCACTACGTCATCCACACGCCCGTCACGTTCGACATCGAGCCTTACACGGTCGAAAAGCGCGAAACCTGGTTCAGCCAGTTCGCCGCCACAGGACGCTACCGCCTGCTCGTCGCCGAAGAAAACGGCGCGGTCGTCGGCTACGCGGGCACCACACGCTTCCGCCCCAAAGCCGCTTACGAAACCACGGTCGAGACAACGATCTATTGCGATTCGCGAGCCATCGGCAAAGGAATCGGCTCGCAACTCTACGGCGCGCTATTCGACGCGATTCGGCCCGAAGACATCCGCCGCATCGTCGCCGGATACACGCTACCGAATCCCGCCAGCGCCGCCCTACACCAACGCTTCGGCTTCCAGCGCGTAGGAGTCTTCACCGAAAACGGCCGAAAATTCGGCCGCTTCTGGGATGTAGCCTGGAACGAACGCCCGCTCAGTCTGTAGGCGAGTTCCATGCGCAGGTCGTGCGACACACCCGTGGAGTGCGGGAGCTCGCTCCCGCCGCTTGCCGCCGGGGCTTGCCCCGGCGTGCTCCCCGCACCTGCCACGTGCGAGCCCCTAACAGCGAGGAAGCGCGCTCCGAGAGCTGCTCATACAGCTGCGAATCCCTGATCGCGCGAAAGTTTTTCGGGGTGCCCCACCTGCCCTGAGCAAAGCCGAAGGATCCTCGGTTCGTAAGGGTGGGGCTTTTGATGTTGCTCCCAGCCGCGCCGCGAGTCTCACGCCAACAGCCAAAGCAGCTTCGCGGCCTCCGCGCACTGCTCGATCGTCTGCTGATCGCGCGCCGAAAACGCATCGGCTTTCTCGCTTTCGACGTCAACGGTCCCAATCACGCGCCCATCGGGCGACAGCACCGGAACAACAATCTCCGAAAGCGTGTTGCCGAAAGCCGTCAGATACCGCGGATCCTTGCGCACATCCCCAACCACCACCGCTTTCTTCTCCGCGATCGCCGCGCCCGTCAGCCCGTTCGTCACCGCAAACGTCGGATGCTCGGGCGCGCTCGGCCCGCTCCATCCCATGATCGACACATTCTCCGCGCCCACTTCATAAACGCCCACCCACCGATAGTCGCCAATCTTCCGAATCAATTCCGCCAGCCGCTTGGCACGCTCCGCGCGAAGGCCGCCGCTCGCCGCCGTCATGCGAATCTGGTTCAGCGTGTTATCCATCACGATCGGCATGCTCGCCCCCTCTTGCTACCACGGGTAGAAACAGTCGTAGTTCCGCTGCGCCGCGATTCTGCCGTCGCGAAATTCCAGGAAGAGTGCGAAGCGCGCTCGAAGGCTGCTCCCCGGCGGCAGATCCTGAAACGGCACCTTGAGCGTGCCGACCTAGGTCACTTCCAGCGCAACGCGATTGTCGTTTTCGATCGCTTGATGCACTTCGTAGCTCTGGCTGGAAACAACCTTCTGCCCGCGTTCCGCTCCCGCCAGAATGTCCGAAAGATTCCGCCGCGCACCCTGGGGCGTCAGCCGGCTGGGGAACTCTTCGAGTACTACGTCGGAATCGAAAAATCGCGCCATGGCGTCACCCGTGGCGCCCTCCTCGATCGCCCTCAAGTACTCCCGCGCAATCTCCACGTTTCGCTGTGCGATTGGCATGGCCCCTCCACGAAACGAAAAACTTCTCATCCCAAATACCCTGAAAGAAATCGAAGGGAGCAAAGCGAAGAGTCTTCTTGTTACTTCAATCCCGCCAGCTTCCCGATCCCCCGCATCTTCATCTTCGCCATGCTGCCGTACTGCTTCATCATCCGCCGCATGTCCGAATACTGCTTCAGCACCTGGTTCACTTCCTGCACGGACGTCCCGCTGCCGCGCGCGATCCGCTTGCGCCGCTTGCCGTCAATCACGTTCGCATCGGCCCGCTCCGCCGCCGTCATCGAATTGATGATCGCCTCGGTCGACTTCAGCTGCTTCTCGTCGATCGACGCATCCTTCGGAATCTTCGCGAACGGCCCCACCTTCGGCAGCATCCCCATCAACTGCTCGATTGAGCCCATCTTGCGGATCTGCTGCAACTGGTCGCGGAAATCCTCGAGCGTGAACTCGTTTTCGCGCAGCTTGCGTTCGAGCTCGCGCGCCTTCTTCTCGTCGACGTTCTTCTGCGCCTTCTCGATCAGCCCGAGGACGTCGCCCATGCCGAGAATTCGCCCCACGATCCGGTCCGGCAAAAACGGTTCGAGCGCATCATATTTTTCGCCCACGCCCACAAACTTCACCGGCGCGCCCGTCACCTTGCGAATCGAAAGCGCCGCGCCGCCGCGCGCATCGCCATCCATCTTCGTCAGGACGACTCCCGTCACGCCCAGCCGCTTGTGAAATTCCCCGGCCGACCGCACCGCGTCCTGCCCGATCATCGCATCCGCCACAAACAAAATCTCCGCCGGGCCGAGCTCCTTCTTCAGCATCGAGAGCTCGTTCATCAGCTCATCATCGATATGCAGCCGCCCCGCCGTGTCCACCAAGATCACGTCGCAAGCGGAAAGTTTCGCCTCGCGGACCGCGCCGCGCACGATCTCGAGCGGCTTGTCGGTTCCCGTCCCGGGCCAGATCGGCGTACCCGTCGCCTTCGCCACCTGCGCCAGTTGCTCACGCGCCGCGGGACGGTACACGTCCGTCGAAACCACGATCGGCCGGTGCCCATGCTCGGAAAGCCATTTCCCGAGCTTCCCGGTCGACGTCGTCTTGCCCGATCCCTGCAGCCCGCAAATCAGCCACACCGAAGGCGGCCGCGACGCGAACTGCGGCCGCGCCTCGCGCCCCAGCAGCTCCGCCAGCTCGTCGCGCACAATTTTCACCACCTGCTGCTCGGGCGAAAGTTGCAGCAGCACTTCGGAACCAAGCGCCTTCTCGCGCACGTGCGCGATGAATTCGTCCGCCACCTGCAGGTTGACGTCGCCCTCGAGCAGCGCCTCGCGAATTTCGCCGAGCGCCGCATCAAGATGCTCCTCGGTAAGCTTCCCCTGCCCGCGCAGATTCTTGAATGTGCGTTGCAGTTTCTCGGTCAGCGTTTCGAACATCAAGTCGTCCTTGCGTTCAAGATCTGGAAACTCTCTGCCCGGCGCTATTGATTCCGCGCCGGACCACTACTAATATCTCGCCCATGGTTCTCGGGAAACTGAAACAAGTGTGCACCGAAGAATTCCGAAAAGCCGGTCGCGCGATCGTTGCAGTCTGGAATCTGCTCGGTGAAGCCGACGACCGCGCGCTCCACGCGCTCTTCGTCCTCCTCCGGATCCGTTAGGACACGCCGGCGCGGTTCGTCTTCGTCGTCATGAATGCCGCGACCTCCGCCGTCGGCGCCGCACGATCCACAAATCCAAACGTTCCCCTCTCTTTCATCTCGCGCGCCGCCCCAATCAACCCGCCGAACGCAGCGCGCGCCAACACGCCGCCCAGGCTTATCCGCCGCACTCCGGCCGCTTCAAGCTCCGCCACTGGAAACGCAAGCCCCTTGATTCCGGCCAGCACATTCACAGGACGCGGCGCCACCGCCGCGCACACCGCCCGAATCGCGTCGAGGCTCGGCAGCCCCGGCGCAAACAGCACCTCCGCGCCCGCCTCCGCAAACGCCCGCAGCCGCCGAATCGTATCGTCCAGATCGGCACGCCCGTGCAGAAAATTTTCCGCCCGCGCCGTCAGCGTAAACGCAAACGGCAGCGCCCGCGCCGCCTCCACGGCCGCAGCCACGCGCTCGACCGCCAGCGAAAAATCGTAAATCGGCCGCCCATCGTCGCCGCTCGCATCTTCCACCGACCCGCCGACGATCCCCGTAGCGCCCGCCAGCCGAATCGTCTCCGCAACGGTCTTCGGATCGTCGCCAAAGCATTTTTCGAGGTCCGCCGCAACCGGCACATCCACCGCCTCGGCAATCGCGCGGCAGTGCGCGAACAATTCCTCGCGCGTCGTCATCCCATCGCGCCGCCCGAGCGAATACGCGAACCCGCTGCTAGTCGTCGCCAGCGCCCCAAATCCCATCCCGGCCAGAATCCGCGCGCTCCCCCCATCCCAAGGATTCGGAATGATGAACGCTCCTGGTCCCTCGGCCTCGATCTTCGCGCCCACCGCCGCGGGCAACCGGTGCAGCGACCGAAACTTCGCCGCCTTCTCGTTTAGCGTCACGTTCATCGCAATCTTCCCGCCGCCGTCGCAACCCGGCGGATTTTCCATGTCTGGCGGCGCCCATGGCAATTGAATGCCGCTGCCGTTTGCGCCCCGTGCTCGATTCATCCGAGGTGCTTGTAGGGGCGTCTGCTTGCTGCGCCCCGGCCATGCCGCTTCGCATCGCCGCGCACGTCGATTCTAGGTGACGCTGCCAGACCGGTCAAACACGCGCCAATTTGGCGGCATGCGCCATTGCATCAACAACACAACCTTAACGCAGTCCTAGGAACTATTTGCTTTCTTAGTCTTCTCGATTTTCGCTCGCTTTGTCACGTCTCCCCCGCTTCCCACCTTACTCTAATCTGGGCGGTCGGTCGTTCACGCCCCGGCCCGCTTGACTCCCGCCACCCGCGGCGCAAGAATGGCCGCAGCCTCGCGCCTGCGACGCCCCCGGCGAGGCGCACGGCGCGCAGCTCGCCCGTCAGCCCGCGATCCTCGCGCCGCCAATCGCAACCGTCGCAGCTTGCCCCCGCCCGCCCGGCGCCGGCATCCAACCCAAGCGCGGCTGCTCGCAGCCACGAGGAGGCCACCATGTACGTCGTCACCGGAGCAAGCGGCCACACCGGCCAGATCGTCGCGGAAAGCCTGCTCGACGCGAAAAAGAAAGTCCGAGCCATCGGCCGCAGCGCCGACCGTCTGCAGCGCCTCGCCGCCAAGGGCGCCGAGCCTTTCATCTGCGATCTCACCGACCGCCCTGCGCTCACGAAAGCCTTCGCCGGCGCGGAAGGCGTCTACGTGATGATCCCGCCGAATCCGGCCAGCCGCGATTTTCGCGCATATCAAGATCGCGTCATCGACGCGATTGCCGCCGCCCTCGAAGCCTCCGAAGTCAAATACGTGGTCGCCCTCAGCAGCTTCGGCGCCGACAAAAAACACAAAACCGGCCCCGTCGTCGGCCTGCACGATCTCGAACAGCGACTCAGCCAGATCGCCAGCCTCAACGTCTGCTTCCTTCGCGCCGGTTATTTCATGGAGAACACACTCGCGCAGGCCGGCATCGTCAAAGCAATGGGCACCACCGCCGGCCCGCTCCGCGGCGATCTGGAAATTCCGATGATCGCCACGCAGGACATCGGCGAATACGCCGCCGACACTCTGCTCGCCCTTGAATTCAGCGGCCCGAACACGCAGGAGCTTCTCGGCGAGCGCGATCTCAGCATGATCGAGGCGGCTTCGATCCTCGGCAGCTCGATCGGCAACCCCGATCTCTCCTACCTGCAGTTGCCGTCGGCCGAAGTGCGCGCCGCGTTCGTCGGAATGGGCATGTCGGAAAACGTCGCGGACCTGATGCTCGAAATGTGCGACGCGCTCAACTCCGGCCACATGGCCGCGCTCGAAGAGCGCACCGACAGCAACACCACGCCCACATCCTACGAGACATTCGTCGAGGACGAATTCATCCCGCTCTTCAACGCCAAATCCAAGTCTGCGTAGCGCTGCCCCTCGAATGGACCTGAGTTAGGAGAACCTCGGATGCGACCGGCTCCTGCGAGGACCTACTAAACGCAACGGCATTCCTCATCATGCGCGACCCGCCCATCTCGTATCCCACAGTAACTTGTTAGACATCTGTATGATTGCCATCCATAACACCTGATATCGTTGGTCTTGGGGGCATCGAATGTTTAGGGCGGCCCAAGAGAGGATGTTTTGGATTGGACTCCTAATATACGGGATCAGCTTTTGCCTCGTAGCTGTCGGCGAGACCAAGTCCAGTCCGGGCAATCAGCCCTTGTTCGGTTTCGCCTGTGCCTCCATGGCCTTGATTTATCCGGTGATCGAGGCCAGAGCCGCGCTGCTGCACAATGTGCCTATTGTGCTTCCGCCGACGGTCTATGTGTCTCTCTTGATCAGCGGTTGGATAAATCCACTCTTTATGATCGCCGTGTTTCTCGATCTAACCAACCACTTGCGAGCTGTTCGGATCCTGAGATTTGTCGTTCTCGCGCTAATCCCTTTCTCCTGGCTCGTCATCTTTCTTTTTCTCCGTGCCTATCCCCGCGAAGGCCATTTTCTATGGATCATAGGGATACTTCTCGTTTTGTTTTCCAATCAAATGTCACGTAGAAGCACTACAAGCGGCACGATATCTGCTACGGACTCAAAGGTCGGCATAGCGCCGGCACTCTAGGGGGTCGGAGCTTCAGTTCACCCTGAGCGAAGCGAAGGGCTCCGACATTAAGGATCGAAGAGACGGGCTTCAGCCCCTGAAGACACTCCGCCCCGCGTCGCGATTTCTCCGTGCCCTCAGAATTTCCTCAGTGTCCTCTGTGTTGAGACACGCGTCCAGCATTGCTCCGCACGAGCCGGAAGTCTCGGATGGATGAAGAGTCCGCGCGCGATGTGGCTGTGTAGGGCTAATCGTTGAAAATCGGCAAACACAGCGGCGGCTCGACGTGAAAATCGAGCCGCGCGATCTCCTCGAGCGCCCGCTGCAGCACCGCGCTGTCGCACGGCTCGAGCGTCATCACAAACGACAGCGCCGAATGCGGAAAGCCCGGCTTCTGCAGCAGCGCGTCGATGCTGATCTGATATTTCGCCAGCACCGTCGCCAGCCCCGCAACGATCCCCGGCCGGTCGCGCACCACGAACCGCAAATAGTGCGGCACCGTGAAGTCGCCGTTCACCGAATCCGGCGTCTCGGCCGCGCCCGGCAAAGACTCCGCCGGCGCCCCGGCGCTCCGCGCGATCGCGTACAGATCCGACACCACGGCCACGGCCGTAGGATCGCCTCCCGCGCCGTACCCCGAAAAAATCACGCGCCCGCCGAATTCGCCCGTCACCGCGACGATATTCTGGCTGCCCTGCGCGTGCGCCATCAGCGACGCCTCCGGGATCAGCGCCGGCTGCACCGCCGCCGAAAGCCGCACGCCCGCCGTCGTGTCTTTCAGCGCCAGTGAAATCTGACGAATCGTGCAATCGAGTTCGCGCGCGTACATAAAATCCGCCGACTCGATCGCCGCAATCGACCGCGCCGCGATCTGCTCGCTCCGCACGCGCAGCCGCAGCCCCGCCTGCGTCAGGATCACCAGCTTCGCTCGCGCGTCGATCCCTTCCACGTCCGCGCTCGGATCGGCCTCCGCGTAGCCCAGCCCCTGCGCTTCCTCGAGCGCCGCCGGAAAGCTCGCGCCCGTCGATTCCATTTTCGTCAGAATGAAATTGCACGTGCCATTCAGGATTCCCGCAATCTTGTAAAGACGGTCGCCCGCCAGCCCTTCCTGAATCCCGATGATCGCCGGAATCCCTCCGGCCACCGACGCGCCGAATTCCAGGTGCTTCCCCGCCTTGCGCGCCAAATCGACAAGCTCCGGCCCCGATTCCGAAATCAGCACCTTGTTCGCCGTCACCACCGACTTGCCCTTCCGCAGCGCCTTCCGCACCCACTCGCCCGCAGGCTCGATCCCGCCCACCAGCTCCACCACCACATCTACATCCGACCCAATCACGTCATCGGGATCAGAAGTCCACCGGATCTGCGAAGGCAGCCCCGCAATCTTCTTCTTCTCGACGTTTCGGTTGCAGATATGCGTAAGCACCAGCGGCCCCCCCGCATCATGCGCAAGAATCTTGGCCACGGACCGCCCCACAGTCCCAAATCCAATCAGCCCAATTTTCAATTTCTTCCCGCCGTGGGATTTCCTAGCGGCGTTGCCTTTGGACGAACGCGATGACGCCAACGAAAGTTCCCCTCATGCCAGATTTGTTGCGCTTCCCCGCGAGGACACGCGAGCCAAATCATCCTACCAGATGACGCCGCCTCCCATGCATTGTGTTAGATATCCGGGAGCGTTTGTTAACGGTTGCCTCCGGGCTATCGAGAAAAATTAGCTATGAGCTAACAGTGTCGTGCTATTATTGGTCGAAGGAGGGTCGCCTATGGGACAGCGTCGTTTTGGAGAGATACTGCGCCGCTTGAGGCGCAAAGCAAACAAAACGCTTGGAGAACTTTCGCGCATGCTCAACCTGTCAACCGTGTACATCTCCGACGTCGAAC
>Ga0335073_10016598_pt1 | contig 10288 bp, 4 predicted proteins | sample Lox_Sample_22_FD_207093 | JGI IMG/M metagenome (GOLD analysis project Ga0335073, IMG submission 207093) | Soil microbial communities from Loxahatchee National Wildlife Refuge, Florida, United States - Lox_Sample_2.2 | ecosystem: Environmental > Terrestrial > Soil > Wetlands | place: USA: Florida... | reverse complement strand
AGAGCCGGGTCCCAGGTGGCTGCGAGATTGATGCCCGCGGCCATCGTGGTTGCGGGGCCGCCATTGCGAACGCCGATCGGGCCGTCCGCCATGCGCAGGGCCGGCACCCCCAGGGCGGGCATTGCGCGCACGAAAAAGCCGTCCGTGCCGCCGATGAAATCGATCTTCTCCTCCAGCGTCATCTTGCTGAGAATCGATTCCACGCGCGCGTCGATGGCAGCATCTGGTGACGATCCCGATCGCACCGGCGGCTGGATGCTTCCGAGCAGCACCAAAAGCAGCAGACCCGCGATGCCCTGACCGATTTTCGCCATCTTGTATTTCCCCCTCTTTGCGCGATCCAGTTTTCTGTGAAGGTCAAGCTTCGACGTTGACCGCGGGCCGCGAACCCTTTAGGGCGTAGTAGAAAATGTACACGTAGCATGCCGCCGGCAGAAGAAATGCGTGTTGAATGCCAATGTGATCCGCCATGGCTCCCTGGATCTCCGGAATAATCGCGCCGCCCACGATCGCCATCACCAGAACTCCGGAACCGTCCCCGGTCAACGGCCCGAGGCCCGAAACGCCCAGGGCAAAAATGCTCGGGAACATGATGGAATTGCACACGCCCACCAAAAGGATGCTCCACATGGCCACGTGACCCGTGGTGGCAACGGAAGTGAGCACCAGCAGGCAAGCGCCGATCGCGGCTGCCGCGAGGGCTGTGCCGGTCCGGACCTTCTGCAAGACTGCCGACCCGATGAATCGGCCAATCATCGCACCTCCCCAATAGAGGGAGACAAGGCGAGCGGCTGCTTTTGCGCTCAAACCCCCGATGAATGGCTGGCCCAAGTAACTCACCAGAAAGCTGCCGATGGCGACCTCGGCGCCGACGTATACGAAAATCGCCACGGCCCCAAGCACGAGATGGCGATGCTTCCAGACGCTCTCTCCCGGCGTTCGCGAAGAAGGGCTTCTGGCCGCCTCAGGAATGGCCGGCAAATTCACCGCCGCGATGAACACCGCCAAGAGGATCAGAGCCAGACTCAAACCCACATACGGAACCTTCACCGACGACGCTTCATGCAGGCGATACATCTGCAGCACTTGGGCGGACATTCGTCTTACTTCTTCGGTTGTTTTTGGCGCCGCGCTCAATATGAACAAGCTCCCGAAATACGGCGCGACCGTCGTTCCGAGCGAGTTGAAGGCTTGCGTGAGATTCAGCCTGCTGGACGCCGTCCGCGCAGGCCCCAGGACCGTGACATACGGATTGGCGGCCACCTGCAGCAGCGTGATTCCGGCCGCGAGAATGATCAACGCGCCGAGAAATAGAGGAAACGAAGGAACGGCCGCGGCAGGCACGAAGAGCAATGCGCCCAGTCCCATCGTGAGAAGCCCGACTACCATGGCCCTTTTGTAGCCGATCCGATCGATCAGTTTGCCCGAGGGCAGCGAAAATATGAAATACGCGGAGAAGAACGAGAATTGGATCAGCATCACTTCCGCGTAATTCAGATCGAAGATGGCCTTCAGATGAGGAACCAGAATATCGTTGAGGGAGGTAAGGAATCCCCAGATGAAGAACAACGTTGTGACCGCGGCGAGCGCGCTCCTGTAGTTCCGCGTTTCAGGCAATTAAGGAAGCCCCCAGGGGATTCTCCGTTGCGGCCATGACAATTGTGCTTTTACTGCGATGGAATCGCGAGATTTGCCTTTGCCCGAATGTCGCGCGATGAACTCCCGGCGGCGATCGTATAGTTGCCGGGGACTATTTTCCACCCGTGTGTCTCCTCATCCCAGACGGAAAATGCGTCCTTATTCAACATCAAGCTTACGGTCTTGCTCTCGCCCGGCTTGAGAAGAACCTTGCTGAAGGCTTTCAGCTGTCGAGGAGGCTCGGCAGCGGCGGGCGGATCGCCCACGTACAGCTGTACGACCTCGGCGCCCTCCCGGCCGCCCGTGTTGGTGATCCGGATTTTTGCAACGTGGTTCTCTCCGGCGCCCTCGATTCGCAGCTCGCCATACTTGAAAGTTGTGTAGGAAAGTCCAAAGCCGAAAGGAAACAGAGGCGTCTGATTCCGCGCGTCGTACCAGCGATAGCCGACGAAAACTCCCTCGTCGAAATTGACCGTATGACCGTCGCCCGGATATTCGAGGAAAGTTCGCGCGGGGCCTTGCTGTTCGTTGGCAGGAAACGTGACCGGGAGTTTGCCCGACGGGTTCACATCTCCAAACAGAATTGCGGCGATCGACGAGCCGGCTTCCTGGCCCGGATACCATGCCTCGATGACGCCCGCCACTTGATCGATCCACGGCATCGCTACGGGATTGGATGTATGCAGCACCACCACCGTGCGAGGATTCGCCTTCGCAACGGCCTCGATTAGATTATCTTGATCGCCGGGCAGACCCAGGAAAATTTTGTCGTGCCCTTCTCCCATCTGCTCGCCCGCAAATACAATGGCGACATCCGATTCGGCGGCCGCGGCCACCGCCTTCGCGATCATTTCCGGATCGGGCGGCTGCCAACCGAGTTTCAGGCCCTGGCCGAGAAGATTGGAGGCGCTCGAATATTTCATCTCGATGGATACCGGATGGTCGGCCGTGAGGTGGATCAGGCCTTGAGCCGTCATCGGGAAATCGGCACGCATCACAGTTGCCACGGCTTTGTTGTCCACGTACAGCTCGGCGGTGCCGCCGCATCTCACGGAAAAGCGATAAACGCCCGTGGTCTTGGGCATCAGGCTGCCCGTCCATCGCGCTGACCACGCCGGCGGCCTAAGCGCGCCGCCTGCAGCCGCGGCCGTCGCGCTCGGCGCACCGGGGCGGGGGCGCGTTGCGTCCGCGGGAGGCGGGCCCGGAAATGCTCGGCCAAATTCCGGCAGAGGAGGACCAGCGAAGTCAATCGTCGGGTCCGTGCGGACAGCCAAAGACTCGCCCGACCAGTCCACCGACCGAAAATATTGCGCCTCTAAGCCATGCCCCTGCCCGGACGACGGCGTCAAAACGTCGCTAGGGATCGGCGGGAGCGGCCCGATTCCCAGGGTGCCGCGCGCGTACGTCACCTTCACGCCGCTTCCCGCACGTGCGGTGATCGCTTCCAATGGAACGTTCAGCTTCATTACGTGCACTTCCGCGCTGCCGGTTTCCATTACTTGGGCGTCGGGGCCCGCATCGTCGCCAATCACCGCGATGGATTTTACGCGGCTCGATAGAGGCAACACGCTGCCTGCGTTCTTCAGCAAGACTGCTCCCTGCTCGGCGATATCGCGCGAGAGCGCCACATGTGCCGGAGTAGAAACGTTGGCGTCCGGGCTGCCCGGCGGATGAGGATCGTAAAGACCGAGGCGGAAGCTCGGAGTGAGAATGTGAAAGACCTTTTCGTCGAGGAAACCGGCCGGGAGCTGCCCGCTCTTGATCAGGGCGTCCACTTCCTGAGGGGGCGAAACGGCGTCCACGCCGGCGAGTGCGGCGGCCAACGCACCGCGCTGGGCAAAAGCGGCGTCGGGAACGATGTAACCGTCAAAGCCCCACTTCCGCAGTTGTCCGAGTAATTCGGGGTTGTCGCAGCTGAATTGTCCGTTGATCTGATCGTACGCGCACATAATGCCGCCGTTGTGTCCTTGTTGGACGGCGGCCTTGAAGTGCGGAAAGTAGATTTCGTGCAGGGCTTTGTCGGAGATGCGCTCGTCAATACCCGCGAAATCCGGATTTACGCCCGTTCGGCCATACTCCTGATCGTTGGCATCGAAATGCTTGACCACGGCGATCACTCTCTGGCTCTGAATGCCGGCGATTTCCGGGACCACCATTTCGCTCATCAAATAGGGATCTTCGCCGAACGTTTCCGCGGAGCGGCCCCAATGCCACGTGCGGAGCAGGTTGATCGTCGGTCCCAACACCGATCCCATACCCTTGCCCGCGAATTCTTCGCCTACTGCGACGCCATAACGCTTTGCCAGATCGGGATCCCACGTCGCCGCCAGCGTAATCACATTAGGGAACGCAGTGACATTCAGCGAACGAGGGGGGATCGGGCCAGGAAAAAGTCCTCCTCCTGCAACGCCGTTGGGACCATCGGAGCCCGGCTCAGCATCCAGACCAAGCCTCTCGATCGCCCCGCTGCCGAAGCCGCCGAAGCGGAGCTTCTCGTCGTACGTCATCTGCGCGATCACTTCCAGGGCGCGGCATTCCGGCGTCTGACTCGCGTCCATCCATGGCTTTGGGCCGGGGGCCGGGTGGCAATCGTTTGAAGAGACTCCGGGTATCTCAGGGAGCGCCGCGTTCGTTTGGGGACGCGCGGATGGAACGAACGCCGAGATCGCGAAAATGGCCGCCGCCATTGCGGCAAGTTTTGACGACGTCTTCTCCACGAGCATGTCCCTCCGGATAATCCTACGAGATGCGCGAACAAAAGTTGCAAGGCGCAACGTTTCTACGTCTCTCGCAGGCTCGCCCTTTCCGCTCCGTCAGGGTTGTCTTTCATCACGCACTCCGTGTCGAAGATCATCGTGGGGCACTTGCCGGCCGTGAAGGCGGGCCAATGCGGAAGGCCACTGTGGTTCGGGTCTCCATGCCGCGCGAGGTTGATCCAGGCATCGCTCACTTTAGCTGCAAGGGCTCGAGGCCCAGGCCCCCCGCCAGTCATCGGAGCGCAACGATCCGTGTTGTCGAAGACAAACGAAAGTTCGGAGCAGTGAAACGCGCCGGGCCTCCGGTCCAGGACGGGCGTCTGCCAGCAGAACCAGTAGTTGAATACGGGCGCTCCGCCGAGCGCCGCTTGCCGCTCCGCTTGCGTGATCGCGCTCTGGCGCACGGGAGCCGCCGAGATCCGCGACATGATTTCGCCCGGGCTGACCCCAGGCGCCGCGGCGCGAAAGACTTCAATGATGTGCTCCGCGCGATCTTCGTAGGACGCTTTTACGCGCGTCTTCAATTCGTCCAGCGTCATTGTGGAGAGTGTGGGGTCGTAGAGAGCCGATGCGAACTCGTTGAGCACGGTTCCCACCAGGAGCGGGACCTGAGCGGACATTGCCGGCGCCACGGGATCGTATGGCTGAGTCGGCAAGTTGCTTCCATCGACGGTCGGCTGCCAGCCGATACGCGGCAGACGAAATGCGCCGCCCGGCCGGAAAGGTGGAGCGAGGGTCTTCACGGCGGCGATTCCTGCCTGAATCAGCTTCTCGACTGGCACGTCGTGGATCTGATCGATTTGCGACGCGCTTAGTCCGAGTTGCTGCATCACAGCCGCTCCGAGTTTGGCCGAATCGTCCGCAGTCGAAGCATTCAAAAGCGAGCCGCTCTCGACCGCCGCTCGATGGAACAGCCCCTTGGCCGCAGGCATGGCCATCAGCGTGTTAACCTTCCCTCCGCCGCCCGACTGCCCGAAGATCATCACGTTGCCGGGATCGCCGCCGAAGTTTGCTATATTGTCGCGCACCCATTCGAGCGCCGCGACGATGTCGAGCATGCCTGCATTGGCCGAATCGGCGTAAGCGGCTCCGCCGATCTCCGCCAGATTCAAATATCCGAGCACGCCGAGCCGGTGATTGAGCGACACGACCACCACATCGCCCCGCCGGCTCAGATTCTCGCCGTAGTACGACTTCAACTCCTGGCCCGAGCCTGCCGAAAAACCACCGCCATGCAGCCAGACCATCACCGGACGCTTCTTGCCGCCGTTCGCCTCCGGCGTCCAGATGTTGACGCGCAGGCAATCTTCGCCGGGACGCCCATCGTCCCAATCGAACATCCAGGCCACTTCGTCGTCCGCCCAGCCCGCGCGAGGCTCTTGCGGGCTCACGAAACCGTACTGCATCGAACTGCGCAGCCCGGTCCATGGGACGAGCTTTGTAGGCGTTTGAAATCGCGCCTTTCCTTCGGTCGAGCCGGCATAGGGAATACCGAGAAACGTGTTGATGCCGTTGCGGGCGAAGCCGCGCACTTTGCCCGCGGAAGTTTCGACGATCGCATTTTCATTCGAAGCGTTGATGAGCGTATTGCACACGCCCGCCGTGGATGGCTGAGTGGTCCGCGGCTCAGCCGCCGCGGAAACGGGCTGCAGCACGGACGCAGCGGCGGCGCCGGCAAGCGCAGCCGCGCCTTTTATCAGACTTCGCCGGCGGATGGTCACCGTCTCAATCCGTCCAGGCTCTTCCCGGTCAAATCGTTCGCTGCGAATGCGCATGATGCCTCCATGGTGATAAAAATTGTCCTTCGCCGCTGCCACTGATATGCACAGCCAAGATCAAGTCCGAATCACGCCGGCGCGACAATGGTGCCATGATTCGAGCATCGCCGGCCCTGAAGTTGGCCTGGCGTCCCGGTTTTGCCCCAGGCGCAACCCTTGGGGGGACACCGAGCTGCGCCTGGGCTTCCGAGTCGGGGTCTCCAACAACGGAAATCAGAACGTAAAGCGAAGCACGGTTTGCAATATGCGCGGGTCGCGCGCGCCGTTCACCGTTCCAAACGCCGTGGTGTCGCTCGATAATCCGCTCAGACCATTCAGAAGAACCGGTCCGCCCGGAGTGGGCAAGTAAACGGCCAGGCTGTTCACGCCGCTCCACTGCGTGTGGTTGAATACGTTGAACGCGTCGAGCCGCAACTCGAGGGCGTAACGCTCCTTGATCGCGAACGTTTTCTGCAAAGACATGTCCCAATTGTTCCATCCCGGGCCGAACGCGTTCTCGAGAGGAGACTCCATGCCGAGGCTGGGCGCAACTGGCGGCGCGAACGCGGCGGGGTTCAATCGATGCAGCGCGCCGCCGCTTCCGTAGATCGGAGCGCCCGTCAGAGCGATGCGCGCTGTTTCGGTGTACGACCCGGTAATCGTCGGCTGGCCGTAGCTTCCTCCGATCAGGTTGAAGCAGCTGGTAATGCACAGATCGAGATCGTCGCCGACGCCCAGTTCGTAGAACTCGACTTGATATGGGAATCCGGTGGCGAACCGGCTTACCCCCGAGATTTGCCATCCGTCGAGCATGGTGTGAAGCAAACCTGATTGGAACGCGTTGGGGAAATTGTAGACGTAGTTGACCACGAAGTCCTGGCGCTGATCGAAACCGGAGTACGTATAATCCGCTTTTCGGATGAGGCTCGGATTGCCGCCGATGTAAATCGGATCGAAGTCTGCCCCGACGATCCCCGTGGAAGGCGTGCTGGTCAGATTCTTGCCGTAAGTGTACGACGCTTCGAGGAAGAGACCTTTTGTAAAGCGCCGATTGAGCGCCACCTGAAGGGCGTTGTAATTCGCCGTCGCGCCGCTGTTGAATTGGAAGATGTCGCCGTATCCCGGGAACGGACGCAGAAAATTGACCGGCTTGGCGCACGCCCCTGTGTAACCCGAGGGGTCGGTGCAGGGCTGAAACTGTGAATTGTATCCGGTGGCGAGAAGCACAGGGTCCTGATTCTCCGCCAGGAAGGTGGCGCCGTAGGGTATGGCATTCAGATTCACTTCGTCCGTGAGCTGCCGCGAGAAAGTTCCAACGTACCCCGTACTCAAAACCATTTGGGCCGGCAGCTTGGTCTCGACCTGAAAACTGGCCTCATACACGGTGGGGATCTTGGCGCTGCTCGCCGAGGCGTAGAGAGTCGGCGGAAAACTGAGAGTGCTCGTGGAACTGACAGCGGCGGCGCCGGATGGGCAATTGACCCCGGTGTTGATGCAGCCGTAGAGGATTTGGGGTTGGGTCGACTCGGGCGGATTTTGAATCAACTCGAAGACCCGGTTTCCCTGAATGCGGTCGAAGTAAATTCCTCCGCCCGTGCGGATCACCACCCGCTGCTTGCCCATCACATCCCATGCGAGCCCAAGACGAGGCCCGACTTGCGGCGCCCGGTTATCCACCAGATATTTATTGCCTACGCTCGCTTGCACGATGCCGTTGCTGGGGTTTCCGGAACCGGGCACGATCGTGCCGGAGGGTGAAAGACTGACTGCGTCCGCCGGGTTGTAAAGATTCGGGTAGAAGTTGGACATCAACGTGCCCGAATCGTACTGCGGTTGGTACCAGGAAAGGCGCAAGCCCGCGTCGAGGGTCAATGTTGGAGTAATCTTCCACGTGTCCTGGAAATAGCCTTCGAAATTCGTATAGCGATACTTCCCGGTGAGAAAAGCGTTGGCTTGATCGAAGGTGTCGAAAATTCCGGTCGCGACGTTCGCGATTCCATTGCCGGTATCGTACGGATTGGACGGATCGGAGGCAAAGCTGTAATTTCCGTTCGCGTCGGCAAAGGAAGTTTGGTCCTTTCGGCTGCGCTGCACGTAAATGCCCGTCTTGAAAGTATGCTGATGCCATACTTTGCTCACGTTGTCGGTCACATCGATATCGGTGTTGTAGTTCGAAAACGGCGCGTAGGCCGTGGTCACGGTCGCGCCCCCGCCGTTGAATGCGTTGCTGCCATAGCCGAGATTCGGGAGAAAATCGTCCTGCACGGCGCCCGGCGATAGCACCGGCAGCGAGATGCCGCTGCCGGTCGCGGTGAGAATATTTGGCACCGGATTGTGCAGTGAGTTGTTGCTGACTCCAACTTCGAAGTCGTTCAGCAGTGTTGTGCTGAAAATGTATGTACCGCCGACGTTCCACTGATATCCCGGAGTCGTCGTCACGAAGGTCGCGAGGGGCACGTTGTCGCCCGGCTCGAGGTCTCCGGCGTAGCGGCTTGTGGTTGCGTTGGCGTTGTGGATGTAAGTTCCATTGAGCCGAAGTCGCGAATTCACGTAGTAGTCGATTCGCAGAACGTCCTCGCGCCTCGGATTTTTGCTCGATATATCGGAGGAATAGTTCGTGGGAACCGCCGAACTCACCGGCGCGGCCGTGGGATCGAGGCTGGAGAGCAATTGCAGGTACTGGATCCCGGGTCCATAGAGGCGATTCGCGGGGATAACCCCAAGGGTGGGAACGCCGTTCTTCAGGCCCTGAAAGCACCCGGCTGTCTCCGCGGCAGCTTGATTGCACGGCTGACTGGAGAGCGGGTCCTTGATGTAGGGATCGGCGTCTCCAGAGAAGTCGCCCTTTGCTTCGGCGGCCGTTGGAATCCACACATTCGTTGCCGCCACCGGAACCAGCTGGCGCTGAAATTCCTCGCTCCAAAAGAAGAACAGTTTGTCCTTGTTGGCGTTGAAGTGGCCGGGGATGTAAATCGGCCCGCCGATCGTATAGCCGGGATCATTCAACCTGAACAAAGGCCGGTGGTAGGCAACGTTCGTCGCCCCTCCCGGCAACGTGGCCGCTTCTTCCTTGAGGAAGGCGTTGTTGGCGTTGAGGCTGTCGTTGCGATGATACCAATAACCGCTCCCGTGGAATTGCGACGTCCCGCTCTTCGTCACCAGGTTCACCTGCGCGCCCGAAGAGCGGCCGTATTGGGCTTGATAGATTCCCGTCAGGATCGTGAACTCTTGTACGCTGTCGAGGCTGACTGTGACGTTTTGCACGCCGTTCAGGCCAGTGTCGATATCGCCGATTCCGTTGATCGTGAGGTTGTTCGAGTTGTTGCGAGTTCCGTTCGCCGAGAACTCGCTGATGCCGCCTGTCCCGGCGGTTTCGACGCTCACTTGGCTCGCAACGCCTGGTGTAAGCGTGACCAGGCTCAAAGGCGAGCGCCCGTTGACCGCGATATTCTGCATCTGTGTGTTTTCGAGCGTGTCGGAGAGCTCCGCGCTTTCTGTTTTCAGGGTCGGCGCCTGCGAAGTGACCGTCATAGACTCCGATACGGTCCCGACCTCAAGCGGAATGTCGGGCAGGGCGAGCTTGTCGTTCACATGCAGCACGACTCCTTGCTGCCGAAAAGCCTTGAAGCCCGCAGCCGTCACGGAAATTTCGTAGGTTCCGGGGGGCAGGACAGGGAAAGAATAGTGGCCTTCGCTATCCGTATCCGTCGAGGTGGTGAACCTCTGATCCTCGCTGGTCACCGTCACCGGGGCATTTGGCACGGCCTTGTGCTGCGGGTCCAGCACGTTGCCGGAGATGGAGCCGCTCTCATTTTGGGCGCGGCTTGGCGTGACCATTGCAAAGCCCAGAACAGTCAGCGCCACCAACAGCCGGGCCACCTGTGCTACGGACTTCTTGATGTGCATTACTGCCTCCTCTGCAGATTCACACCCGGATGTCGCTGGCCGGTCGCCTGAAATCCCGGCTCCGTGGCGTGTGCGAGCGCCCTGAACTTTCGCTTCTGGAGATGGCCCAACCTGATTTCGGAGCGGGAGGGTACGTCGGAGGAGATCGTACGGATCAAGGGCGCTACGGTACTTAACAGGCTGGCCAGATTTAACTGGCTTATATTTCAGATAGTTACATTATCGCGCGGG
>Ga0335073_10016596_pt1 | contig 10289 bp, 11 predicted proteins | sample Lox_Sample_22_FD_207093 | JGI IMG/M metagenome (GOLD analysis project Ga0335073, IMG submission 207093) | Soil microbial communities from Loxahatchee National Wildlife Refuge, Florida, United States - Lox_Sample_2.2 | ecosystem: Environmental > Terrestrial > Soil > Wetlands | place: USA... | reverse complement strand
ATCATTCACTATCTCGCTGAATATGCTAAAAGTCCGTCTGCGAATTGGCGATCCAAGGATACTGCGCTATTCCTGTTTTCAGCAATTGCGATCAAGAGTAGTACTGCAATGGGTGGAGTCACAAGTACCAATATACTCGTCGACGTATGTCAATTTTGGACTGAGAATCTGCAAGCAGAGTTTGTTGCAAAAGCAAGTCATCCTGTACTGCAAGCAGACTACATTCGCTACATCTACGTCTTCCGAAACCAATTGACCACCGAGCAACTCAAAGCAATTTTACCCGTCCTAGCGACCTATCTCACGTCATCCGAGTTCGTTGTGTATACCTATGCGGCAGTCACTCTGGATAAAATATTACTGCAAAAACGAGCAGAAGGACCGGTTTACACAAAAGTCGATTTAACACCTCTTTTGGAACCTTTGTTAGGTTCATTATTTGCATTGATTGAAAAGGATCCGCAGCCTGAGAAATTGGCAGAAAATGATTTTCTGATGAAATGTGTTTTACGAATATTCTCTGTTACTCGAGAGGCATTGGCTCCATTTATGCAAGTTGCGACACAACATCTTGTTGGTATTTTGGGTGAGATAAGCAAGAATCCTTCAAATCCTCGATTCAATCACTATCTCTTTGAAAGTCTTGCTGCGTTAATTCGGTATAGTCGCTCTTATTCGCTTGTTCTAATGGAAGGTTTGTCGGTCCTACGTCTCCTGAGACTTTAGCGGAACTAGAAAGAGAAATAGTGCCTACACTGTTGGCGATACTCTCGCAAGGTGTCGAGGAATTCATGCCTTACGTCTTTCAACTACTTTCACTCCTCCTCGAATCTCAGAAAGCCAATGGCCTATCAGAAGATTACTTGCAACTCCTTCCACCGCTTATTAACCCCGAACTCTGGCGAACAAAAGCAAACAGTATCCCCCTCGTCCGTCTTTTACAGGCATACCTTCGCCGTGGTGCAGTCAACGTGGTAGCAAGTAATAAATTGGAAGGAATTTTAGGAGTATGGCAGAACCTAATCAGTTCCAAAACATACGATGTCTACGGCTTCGATCTCCTCCAAACCATCTTCCTAGAAATTCAATTGTACTCACCCTACCAAGTTTCAATACTAACCCTGGTAGTGAAAATCTAGCCGAATATGTGGCTAATATATTCCATATTCTATTGACGAGATTACAAAAATCCCGTACGGAGAGATTTGTTTTCCGTTTCGTCGAGTTAATTTATTTCCTTGCTGCTGTTGAAAAACAAGGTCTTGGACCAACTTTTGTAGAAGCTGCTCTTGAACAACAAGGACAAGGATTATTCGGACAACTATTACAAATGTTCATCATCCCTAAGACACCACAAATCAAAGGTCGAGATCAAATTATCATTACCATTGTCGGAGCAACTCGATTCCTAACCGAATCACGATCTCTGCAATCTGGACAAGACGCTCGATTCTGGTATCTTTCTCACTTGCATTTAAGATGGTCACTTACGTTAGGCCGGAGATGTTGACTGCGATAGTGCAATTGCGACAGGCTGATATTGATCCGTCGGTGTTAGATGGAGATGAAATTGAGGATTTCGATATTGAAGAAACGGGATTTCAAGCTACGTATGCACGACTTGTGGTTGCTGCTGCGCCAACAGTTGAGATTGTTCCGTTTACAACGGTAGATGAAGTGGTGAATAATTTGGTGGTCAAGTTGGCTGCTGCAGATGGAGTTGTGGGAGGAGTGTTGACGAATAGGATCAGAAGGGAAGTGAGGCCTGAAGTGGCTCAAGTATTGGCAAGTTGGGGAGTCAGTCTCTGAGATCTTGAGAACATCCGATCATACCATGTAGCCTTAATTCAAAATTATCGAGAATTACGTTGGCACTCCGTTAGGCGATTTTAAGACGTCACTAGCAATATTCGGACATTGGCTCCAGTAGATTTCAGAAGATGACATTATGTATCGCAGCTAATTGCGACTATACACCTAATTCCATACATCATTCACGAAGGTGTACCAATTGCACCGACAATTAAGCCGTACAAGTCGCCTTTTAGGTCTCAAGCAGCCTTGCCCTTTTGTTTTTAACTTCGCTACCGGAATTTTGAAGAGCTGCGGTTAAAGGGTTCACATCAAGGCACATAGCCCATTGTTGGAGCCAGTCTGGTGGTCCCGGACGAGCATTGGCTTCGAGCATCTGAGAGGCAGCGGAGGTAGATTCGATAACTTTGTTAGAGGATGGGGACGGTGTGTCGGCGCCTTTAACATTCGTGGCCTTTGCTGTGGGATAGACATACTTTTGCTTTGTGAATGTGGAATACCTATAAGGTGGGACGACGAAGTATAATTTGGCTTTTTCTTGTTTCGCGAGGAAAGGTTTGAAATATGGTTTTAGGTGGTCCAATTGAGCGGCTTTGATAGCATGATCTTCTCTGCAGGTCACCTGAAAAAGCTCTCGTCGGCTAGGGGAGAAGCTATCGACAGCCGGAAAATTGGGTATATGTGGGATGTTGTATGCGTTGACATCGATTTCGCTGTAGCTGAAGAATCGGTTTACTTTTTGGCGAGGCCATTTCACCGTTCTCTCTCCCGCCGGAGCCGAGGAGCCAAATAATACGCGTTTCTTTTTGCCTTCGGTTTCCATTTCTAGAGGCCTCACTTTTATTGTCAGTCCTTGCTCGGTAATTTTCCTATGAAACCAGGGTTCGAAAAGTATTCCGTATAGCGATCCCATGTGGAGGCCTTGCCCCGCAGTGAGAAGAGATTGAATTTTGGTCTTCGAGACTGTGAAAAGTCGTTCGAAACATAAATCCATGACATAGGTTGACGCCCATTCATATGTGAAAGACCGGAGATCTGGAGAAGGAACAAGATGGATGAGTTTCCCAGACACTCGTTGATGGTCGAATTCTGCTGAGCCCAAGTCGTTGACTGCCTTATAAATGTCAGCAGAGGCGATTGCATTTCCTAATGGAATTTTCTCCGGCTTCGTGTGATACCATTCTAGGACCCACCTAGGAATACCGCCATATCGAATAAATCTTTCTTTGATTTCGTCTACTGCAGCATCGTTATACCGATATAGACTCCGTGCCGTTACCTCAATTTCATCCCAACTCCATGTTGGGAAATGGATTTCAAAGCCTGCACCTTCGTGAAAAGCCTTTGCCCCCGGTCTGTCTTTTGCTAGGTTGCCGGGACTGGTGATTACCAAGACTTTGCACCTAGGTGTGCCTGGAGGGATGGCACCATCGTAGATTAGCCAGTTATTATGGCCGTCGAGAATTTCATCAGATTCATCGAGCTGAAGCCAAGCTTCCAAATCATTACACTTGTAAAAATGGCCTCGCCTGTAGACCCACCCTTTCCTCGCAGATGGATTGTCTGCATAGACAATCGCGTTTGGAACTTGAATGGCGAAACGATTGTCGGGATGGAGTAAGCGCCAAATGAAGTACTTCGTGAAAAAAGATTTCCCAGTTCCTGGAGTTCCAGTTACTATCATATGTAGAGTCTGTTTCTTGGCGTTGTCCATAACTTTCTGGAATATTGCGTTGGCTATATCGTTGTAACAGTTTCGAACGTAGATTCTCTCCGACGGGAATTGGTCGTTCGCTTGATAGTTCCAGCGTGACAACTGAGTACCTTCTTGGGTGTGCATTGTCGAAGGGAGCTTCAGAAAATTTGACATGTCGACGGTGACAACTTGGGAGGACCAGCAGTCCAGAAGCGGACACTTTTTGATTTTATTGTCTGAATGAGTTAGGATCTTGTTTGATCGAGGGATACCTTCACGAATGCGGATCAAATTAGGAAAGTCCACGGGTAATTCGTTTGTAACGGGAAGTTGGCCGAGATGCATGGGCGGCCAGCTGTCCGTGAAAGGATCGGGATCTCCAGGAGCAGGCGACGGAGTCCAAAGTGTTGAAGTAGAGGAACTGGCGTAATTGAAACGACCAGGAGTTTCCGGTGGAGTATGATAAGGTGCAGTAGTATCACTTTGGGACATTTTGAATTCAAAGACGTTTTGAACTGCGAGGATTTGAACTTGCTTTGTTCAAGAGGAAGATTCGTGGACGCGTCAAATTCTGCTTGGAGGCTCGCCGATGGTGAAGGAGTTTCCCCCCTTTTTTTTTTATTTGGGTTGAGATCTAGACAGACAACAAAGGCGTCACCTGATTTTCGAAGGAATCGATCATTGATTTGCAAAATTGCGAATATATAACTCGAAACACTGCGGAAAGTGAAAAGAATAATTATGCCTTGTCCATTGAATTGATCTAGAACTTTTCTACCATTTCTGTATCATCATCAAGGGCTTTTTGAGAAACTCTGAGACGTACTATATTGCTGCAAAATCTTGCTCTAAATAACTGGAGTCCAATTCATGACGTATTCTAGTCACCGTGTCTTCTTCGGTACGCAATATTGCCGAAATAGAGTATATTCCCTAAACCATGTTTGTATTTCCTCACCAAATATCTTGAACAAAATCCCTCGTTGCAGGCCTGGATGGTGATCACCAATTATCAGTTCAGTATGCGGAGGAAACCATTCAAAGGGAATTGAACGAATCTCCGGAATACATGGAGAGATTGCAAGTGTTGTAGGTAATCTCGTTTGCTGCTATGATGAGCCAGGTGCGCTACGGATTACTGGATAGCTTCCAGAACATGCTCAAAAAGAGGGTAACAATGTTACAGCCGCGAAGATGGACAATTTGGAGAAGGGTTAAATGGTTCCTAATTGTATTTACGTGGACGAGACTTTCTCTGAAGTATCTGACATCGCCACTCCTCGACAAACAGTGAGCTCTCTACTCCCGAGGCAAGAATTATCTTCTACCACTACAGAAGCAGTATCATCCTCGTCCACTGCGGCATATGTGGTATTTGTCTACTCTTTACTGCCTAAGTGGTATCATCCTCATCTTCTGGTTCTGAACAAAAGAAGATTCGACATCGTCATGCCTCCTCCTCCCAACACACCAAGACCTTCCTGACACCCCAATCTGTGAAGAGCCAGTACGTCGGAGGGCGTGTTGCTCCGTTCTGGTACGTTAAGCATCACCAAATCACACCCGGTCTAGCACGGCTCGATATGGATGCAGAATGAGGCACCTCCGATCGTATTCATCAAGGCTCCTCTAGCCAAGCTCCTACGACATCCAGAACATCTGGATATCTACCGGCAGACAATAAAGCTGATGAAGTATCTGGTTAAGGCCTGTTATCTATTCTCAAGGTTCACTTTCATCCATACAGGCTTTCGCGGAAGTACTCAAGGCTTTACAGGTATCTTGAACCGTTTTGTGCTCTCTATCAATATCAAAATCACGATTACCAGTGTATCGTCGAATGTGGAATCATATCTAGGCCAGGCAATGATTACTGCTTATCTAAATAACGCCCAAGAGAGGACGGGACAACATTTCAGGACTATCATAAATATATTCTTCGGAGTGCGGGACTTGAGGGGTGTTGTGCGGAGTCACAGTTCGTCAAGCACAGAGAAGACCTTGGCGTGCGCCATCTATTCGGCATTGCGACCTTTAAACAAATTATATCAACGGCTGGCAACTACCAAGACCTGGAAAGTTGAATCGAGGATATTGAGGATTTAGGCGAGAGTTACATTCATGCCTTTACTTTCTTTGCACAATTCTTAGAACAGGTTGGGAATGGTGTATGGCACCGTGATATTGATTTATTATTTATTGCTCAGCAAGTATTACGTGGTTACTACTCCGGAACTCTTTAGTGCATGTAATCGTACTGGAAGCAAATATTGAAAGTCCAGAGTTGATGGCAAAGTGGCGTTTCTAGATTTGTTAAGTGTTGTGCAAACTTTCATCTTCGTCGCTGGAGTCTACCCATCCCCCTACGGTCAACAGATAAGGACGGGAAGCGGTAAACCCTGTGAAGTAATGTTTTCAAAGATAAAGCGAAGTTCTCGTTTAAGTTGATCCAAGAGCGGGTCGATGTCAATATCTGTGGTTTTAACTCGCGTTCAAGAGGGTTACCGTTTTCATCTGTTCCAAATGGATCCTCTCTTGGTAAGTAACCTTCTTGAGCAAAGCGTACCTATTTCTTCGGCAATGCCTTCTATACCATACAAGGTAAACGTCAAAAGGAAAACGACAAAGATGGTGAGCCTGTAGATAAGGTAAGTGTTGCCAATCTGACGCACGCATTACCATTTCAAGTCAGGAACCTAGGATCAGATATAAACAATCCGAGGGATTACCAATGAAAGCGGAAGAGACAAACAATACATTATCATAACCTGCCGCCTGTTCTCAATGAGCGACATCGCAAGACGAACGCACGTATGAATTCGATGACACAAAGGAATCGACGTCTCCCTATAATAAGCCGTGAATCTGGGTACGATTACATACCTGATCCTCGACAGCCCCGCAAAGCATGAACAGAGGGTATTAATTTTACCCGAGAACTCTTTTGCGATAGTATCCGAAATTTTCTTTGCCCCTTTCAGTTCAGCCACATACATCTCCAGCTGTTCATTAAATGTTCGTTCTCGACAGGTTAACACCTTGTAAGCAATCAAATAAGGCAACGGCATCTGCTTCCCGCCTTCAGAATCATAGCGGAGGTCCTCCGTAAGAAGGTTCTCCAAATCATAAAAGGTTCCGCGTTGTTCGAGAAGCTGATGTCTCACAACAAATCCGAAACCAAGAAGGAGTTTGATGTGAACAATCTTGCTGATAGTATCGCGTGCACTGACTGGCACCGCGATCCAGAAAAGCCTTGACAAACAGCGGATCTCAGTACACATCTTTTCAACAATCTCTTGAGCGTCCTGGTAATCACTGTAAGAAGTAGAATTTCGAAAGACGAGTAAAAGTCCTAGAACAATGCTCAGGATGGGAAGAATATTCGTAGGAAGTGCCAGAGATTCTACACATCAATTGTAGTCTGGGAAGACGATACTAAAGTCATAAATCCAATAGAGGGTAACAATAAGGGCTGCGAAGAAAGTGTGAAGAACAACAGGCAACCAGATACGATAAATGACGGAACCATCAAGGAAACGAAAGATGTTTCCAGGGTAGCACATTGCCCAGAAATGGCGATTTGCTTGACCGGATTTAGCTTGAAAGACGCTTTGAACTGTGGTCCCTCTGAAGAGGTTTGGTCGAGCACGGTTCTTTGGAAGGTTTGGGGGTCCTGGGAGAAGAGGAGAATGGGGATTGACCGGCTCCATTGAATCGGCTCTTGGAAGAAGGAGTTGAATGTTATGGGCCGAAGTTCAGAGGGCACGATTTACGTCTCGCAATTCTCATCTGACGATCAAAAGTTTTCTTTTTGTTTGTTGTTGGGTTTGGGTTGTCGAAAAAAAAATTAAGAGGGAAGAAAGGCGAGAAAGTAGTTAGACACAACAATTCAAATGCAGTAAACCCAGAATCCAGAAAAGTATATTCAAGAGGTTCAAAAACGACAGTCTACCCCTGCCACTAAACATCAGCCTGATTAGCTTCAGTCAAAGACTTGTGGGTGTTAAAAAATGTCCCCTGAACATCGACTCGCACTGCCCACATGCTTTGTACAAAGCACTTATGGCAACGTGATTCCTAGTCAGGAATTGCTCTCGAGAACAATATCGAGCAGAACTAGAGTCTGGCAACACACCCGTCTATTAAAGGAAGACAGTGGTCGTGGCATCGTTCTCTTGCTTTTTTGATCTAAGGAGCAAAAAAAAAAAGTTTTCAGGGGCGCTGAAATGCTGGAAAATGTTGGTCCAGTTTGAAATGGCCCAAAGGTGTTGTTGGGCTTTGAGCTCGGGAACTTTTCTCTCAGTCGCAATTGATTCCATCGACGATGCACTCGAGGCCAGATTTCTTCGAACGATGACGGGAAAATCGAAGCGTCGAAAATACTATGGAGATGCCGTGGGGGATATCATATTAGGTTCATTTACTTCTGTCTCAATAATAATCGTTTAGACGCTACACCAGTGATCCTGGGTATCAGGCCAGCATATTTGGTTGATTCGGTGATTCTGTTTGAGGATGAGATTGAGGAACTAAGGGACGCACTGCAAAAGAGGAGTTCCGATTTACTTATCTTGCAACTCGGAGAAGATTTTCTTGTCGTCCATCGCAACTTACTCCGGGATCTCCTCGAGGACTACATCGCAGGAAGATACCAAGTAATTTTAATCGACTTTTCCTCGTTGAAGCCATGTCCCTCTTCTACTGACGAATCTTTGAAGAATCTTTCGACTAGACTTGTGGCTCTTTTACGAGACGATGCATCGCTTGTGAAAATTCCCGATTCTGCAGTCTCCCTCCCTGCGATCGCTGGCCTCCTCCTGTCGTATCCCGTCGTATACTATTGCGACCTCGAAGGGGAATTGCACAATAATGCTGAAGTCGTTGTTTTCTCAATATATTCATCTGCTTCTAAAATTAAGAAGCTTATGCAATTCTCTTGTCCACGAGATTTGTCAGATGGGGCATCTGAAATGTTGGAAAGGACGGCTGCAAATTGGGAACTCAGAATAAATCAGCTGTCGGAGTCTCACCGACGAGAATGGCGGGAGTTTGCCGGTACAGAAGACAATAATCTTCATATCGAATTTCACGCTCAAACGGTTGCAGGGATGGCATTATAATGTCGATATTAATCTTCTTCAAGAGCTTCCTCTAATTCTATCTGCTGCATAACCTTTGCAACTCCTTCGATAAACTCTCCTAATGAATCTCCCTCCATACATCCTCGAAGATCGTTATATTTGAAGCCTCGGTGGTCAGTGACACGATTCTAACATTAGCCACGAGATCTCAATGTCACATACCTGATTGAAAGTCCACGTTCTAATCTTATCTGAACGATCATTTGAAGTGACCTGCTTGTTTCGAATCTTCAATGCCTCAGCTTTCCTCTCTTCCTCCCTCTTGGCCGCAACTCTACTCCTCAAAATCGTCAAAGCAGCAGCTTTATTCTAAACCGTCAACATCTCGAGGACGCAGGAGATGAACCTCATGTTGCGATCGTGAATCCTGTATAGCTACCACAATTCCAGTAGGCATATGCGTCATTCTCACCGCACTCTCCGTCTTATTAACATGTTGTCCACCAGCTCCTCTAGAACGCATAACTTCCACCTTAACCTCATCCATATCTAACACATGTTCCTCCTCCTTACTTTCGTTCTCCACCTGCGGAAAAATCAACACTGCCGCAGCAGACGTATGAATCCTTCCCTGACTCTCTGTAATAGGAATCCTTTGTACTCGATGAACTCCAGCTTCATGTCTCAATGTTCCATAGACATCGTCTCCCCTTGTTGACGAAACAGAGACAACTGCATCGACTATCCCATCACCACCTCCGTCAAACGAAGTATAGGACATCACTTTCCAAGTCCACCCTTTTGTGGAAGCGAAACGTTGGTACATTTTATAAAGGTCTAGTGCAAAATGAGCTGCGTCGTCACCTCCAACACCTCGTTTGAATTCCATTATACATGGGAGATGAGCTTGTGGATGGCGAGGTATCAGTGAAGATTTTAACATTTCTTTCAGTGATTCCAGACGTTCTGTCGACTGGTCTAATTCATCTCTTGCAAGGGAAATCATTTCTTTATCGTTACTTGATGAAATCAGCTTTTGCAATTCCAGGATGTTCTATCATTAGTCGCAATTTAACGGACAGACATACGGCATGGTTTTCCTCCAATTCTTTCAGGTTTTCAGCGACTTGAGTCAGTTCACTGATCCGTTTATGTAGTTGTATTAATTGAGGTGTGTATTCGTTGATCGAAGCAGCTTTTTGTTCGAGTTCCTGATGTTGCAGTGCCATTTTCCGGGCTCTTGCAATGAGGGCTGGAGGAATTCCTTCGACATTGTGCAATTGCGAAGCATCTCCACTCACTGTTCTTCTAAAAAGTTTAGTATTGTAGATGTTTTGCCGACACGTTCGACATAGAAATAATCTCCTTCCCAAAGCGCCGACATTCATTGATCCGACACTGACCACAATCGAGAACCGAGCTGCGAAAATTTCCCCTGGAATTCGAGTTGGAGACACCTAACCTGCGAAATCGAGGATCGCCTCTCGTGTTTCCATTCCAGCAACAGGATTTTACTAATCCAACTTTCGCTCGTTCAAGTCTGCATTGCGGTTACTCAGTGAGTGCGAATGCATAGACTAGATCTCGATGATAGACCTCGATGAATGTATCGAAAAACTCAAGAAACGAGAATTACTGTGTGAAGAAGTCCTGGAAGCAATATGCGAAAAAGTCAAAGAAGTTCTCATGCGCGAAAGTAA
>Ga0335073_10016595_pt1 | contig 10289 bp, 8 predicted proteins | sample Lox_Sample_22_FD_207093 | JGI IMG/M metagenome (GOLD analysis project Ga0335073, IMG submission 207093) | Soil microbial communities from Loxahatchee National Wildlife Refuge, Florida, United States - Lox_Sample_2.2 | ecosystem: Environmental > Terrestrial > Soil > Wetlands | place: USA: Florida... | reverse complement strand
ATTTGAAGTGGTGGAAGTCGTTGCGATCGAAGGCCCGGGCTGGCTGGCCCGCGATTTCGATCATCTCTGGCAAGATCCAATACAACGGGGACGACTGCTCGAATGCGTGCGCAACGTCGAGCGCGAGCCTTCAATCCTCGGCGCGAGCGCGCACATCATGTGTATCGGAAGAAAGCGATCCTCCTAGTACATTGTTAGGCTGTGTCGCGTCAGGCTTCTATGCAGCGCTGGCGATGCGATGCGTCAGCCTCACAACTTGCGGGTCCACTAGCCGGATCATATCGGCCCATGCCATACGCAGTAGTTCACGGTGTGTGCCGCATGTGAAGGTGATTTCCTCGTGCGCAGCTAGACTGTCATCGGCGTACACGGGCATGTCATAGAGATTCCCGAAGGGAGGCATGGCACCGGTTTCACAATCGGGGAAAGCGCTTTGGAACTCTTGCTCACTGGCAAGCTCTACGTTCAGAGCGCCCGCGACCAAACGCAACAAATCGAGATCCACGTGTAGCGGTGCAGGAACCACAGCCATCGCCAAAACTCCGTCGATCTTGACGATCACGGTCTTGGCGAGTTTCTTTCCTGACAGATGCACCAGGGCGGCAATGCCCTGCGCGGTATAGGCGATCGAGTGGGTGATGACCAGGTATTTGACGTTGTGCGAATCGAGGTATTCACGAATCTTGGAGAGCGGCATAAGACCTCCTCAGCGAGGAACCGAAATCAGAGGCCGGATGGTTACGTCTTTCGATGCTACGGAAGAAGGTGAGCTCTTGCAGTGATCGCGATCACCGCCCGTCACGGTCCACGTCCGGACCCGTGCACAACAGCAGCCGAAGCCAACGACTCAGGACTCACGACTCAGGACTAGCGACTATTCAGTACTTCACGATGGCTGCGAACGACTTCGGATCGAGCGAAGCTCCGCCAACCAACGCGCCGTCGATTTCTTCCTGCCCCATCAGAGCCGAGGCATTCTCCGGCTTGACCGATCCGCCATAAAGAATGCGCAGGTTCGCTGCGAACTCTTCGCCGAAAATTCTACTCGCCTCGTGACGAATCACAGCGTGGGCCTCGGCGGCGATTTCCGGAGTCGCGGTCTTGCCCGTTCCGATCGCCCAGACCGGTTCGTAGGCGATGATCAGCTTGGCAGCTTTTTTTGCTGAGACCGCATTGAATGCCCGCACGCACTGGCGGCGCAGCACGTCCTCGGTCGCGCCGGCCTCTCGTTCTTCGAGCACTTCTCCTACGCAGCAGATCGGAGTCAGACCGGCTTCGAGTGCCATTTTCAGCCGCAGGTTCACGGTGTCGTCGGTTTCACCGAAATACTGCCGCCGCTCCGAGTGACCGATGATGACCCAGTGAATGCCGAAGGCCAGCAACTGCTTGACCGAAGTCTCGCCCGTAAACGCGCCTTCTTCTTTCCAGTGAACGTTTTGCGCCCCGATCGCGACATTGGAGCCCTTGGCTGATTCCAGCGCGGCAGGCAGATCAAGAAACGGCGGACAGACTACGATTTCATCTCGCGTGTGATTCGCGACCAGCGGCAGAAACTCGTGGAAGAATTTGCAAGCCTGGTCGGGCGTCTTGTACATTTTCCAATTGGCGGCGATGACTTTCTTTCTCATGAATGGGCCCTTTCGATGGTAAAGGGAAGCGAAGGATTTGATCTCTGCAGATTCTCGGCAGCACGCTCGAATGCGCGAACCGAAGACGCATCGAACAGAACAAAGCGGCAGAGCTTTACATGCTTGCTCGAGCCGAGAGCCTCAATCGCAGCAGAGAGTGCGATCGGTGCGGCTTCGTTCACGGGATAGCCGTATGCTCCCGTTGAAATCGCGGGAAACGAGATCGAGGTGAGTGCGTGTTCGTCGGCCAGACGAATCGATTCATGATGACAGGCTGCCAAAGTCTCACTCTCGCGATGATTGCCATCGCGGAAGACTGGCCCGACGGTGTGGATCACATGCCTCGCTCCAAGATTCCCGCCGCTGGTAATGGCCGCGTTGCCGGCTGCGAGACGGCCGATCTTACTGACGATCGCCCGGCATTCTTCGAGAATCGCCCCGCCTCCAGCACGATGAATCGCGCCGTCCACGCCACCTCCGCCGAGCAAGGAAGAATTCGCCGCATTCACGATCGCGTCGGTGGTCTCACGCGTGATATCGCCGGGGCCGTCGAGTTCGATGATCTTTCCGCCTTCGAGCAGCAGTCGCATAGGGAAAGTTCTCAGTTCCCGGTTGTCAGTGCTCAACGCTAATCTTCGCCGCGTTTTCTGAGACCTGGGAACTGAGAGCTAGATTTCTATTTCTTCTCTGTCAGCACTTCCACTCCTGGCAACTTCTTGCCTTCCAGGAATTCCAGCGATGCCCCGCCGCCCGTCGAAATATGCGTAATCTTGTCGGCCACATTCGCGGCTTTGACCGCAGCCACCGAATCTCCGCCGCCAACAATAGAAGTAGCGCCCACGTTGTCGGCCACAGCATGAGCGATCTTGAACGTGCCCTTGGAGAATCCTGGAACCTCGAACACTCCCATCGGCCCGTTCCAAACAATCGTGCGGGCACGGGAAATCTCTTCCGCAAACAGCGCGATGGTTTTCGGCCCGATGTCTAGCGCCATCTTATCGGCGGGAATCGCCTGGCCCTCTCCGACCTGCTGGATCACGGCATTAGCTTCGGGCTTCATCGCCACAACGTGGTCAACCGGCAGCAGGAATTTCAGATTCCGCTTTTTCGCTTCAACCAGCAAGTTTTTCGCGAGATCGATCTTGTCGGTCTCGACCAACGATTTGCCGACTTCCTGGCCTTGTGCTTTGAGGAACGTATACGCCATTCCTCCGCCAATGATCAGCGCGTCGACTTTACTCATCAGGTTTTCAATGACGCCGATTTTGTCGCTGACCTTGGCACCGCCGAGAATCGCCACAAACGGCTTCTCGGGATGCTCCAGCGCCGAGCCGAGATACTTCAGCTCCTTTTCCATGAGCATTCCTGCCGCAGATTCTTTCATGAACTTTGTCATGCCCACGGTCGAAGCGTGTGCGCGATGGGCCGTCCCAAACGCGTCATTCACGTAATACTCCGCCAGATTGGCGAGCTGCCGGGCAAATTTCTCGTCGTTGGCTTCCTCTTCGGCGTGGAATCGCAAATTCTCGAGCAGAAGCGTCTGGCCCTTCTCTAGCTGCGTTGCGACTTCCTCGGCTTCTGGGCCGACGCACTCCGGACAGAACCCGACATTTTCACCGCGCGCCAGCTCTTTATCGAGCAACATGCGCAGCCGTTCCGCCACAGGCTTAAGACTCATCTTCGGATTGGGTTTGCCCTTAGGGCGGCCTAGGTGTGAAGCGAGAATGAGACGTGCACCGTGCCGCAGAGCGTATTCGATCGTAGGCAGGGTTTCGCGAATGCGGGTATCGTCCATGACGCGCCCATCGTCAAGGGGAACATTGAAGTCGACGCGCATGAAGACACGGTTTCCGCTGAGGGGAAGATCACGAATTGAAAGCTTAGCCATGGGAGTCCTCTTGCAGGAATGTGTGGTTCAGAAGAATACTGTCATCCTGAGGGGGGGCGTACTTTGCCCGTCGAAGGATCTGGGCGAGCCGCGCGTTGCGTCGTGTTTTGTGCGACGCAATATCCGCGCGGTTGGCTCGCATCCCTATAGCCCCTTGCTGGCGATATAGTTGATCAGGTCGCGTACGCGCGAGGAGTATCCCCACTCGTTGTCGTACCAGGAGATCACTTTCACGCAGTTGCCGCCGACCACCATCGTCGAGGGCGCATCGACAATCGAAGAACGCGCGTCGCCCTTGAAATCCGACGACACCAACTCATGTTCTTCGTAGCCGAGATATCCCTTCAGCGGGCCCGACTCCGAGGCTTTCTTAAGTGCCGCGTTCACTTCTTCCTTGCTGGTCTTCTTCTCAACCCAGACCACCATGTCGACGACCGAAACGTTCGGCGTCGGCACGCGCATCGAGAATCCGTCGAGCTTGCCGGCAAGCGCTGGAATCACCAGCTTCAGAGCTTTCGCTGCTCCCGTGGTCGTCGGAATCATTGACAGCGCCGCAGCACGCGCCCGCCGCAGATCCTTATGTGGGAAATCAAGAATGACTTGGTCGTTGGTGTACGAGTGAATGGTCGTCATGGTGCCGCTGACGATCTTGAACTCGTCATTGATCACTTTCGCCACCGGCGCCAGGCAATTCGTGGTGCACGACGCATTTGAGATGACATTGTGCTTATGGGCATCATATTTCTCATGATTGACGCCGAGCACGACCGTGACGTCTTCATTCTTCGCCGGAGCCGAAATAATGACTTTCTTTACCGGCCCGCGCAGGTGTTTCTTCGCCTCATTCGCGTCGGTAAACTTCCCCGTCGACTCGATCACAATCTGCGCGCCCACCGATTCCCACGGCAGCGCTGCCGGGTCTTTCTCCTTGAAAACCTTGATATTCTTGCCATCGACGATGATGCAGTCGCTGCCGGCCGAAACCTGGTTCGGCAGATTGCCCAGAACCGAATCGTACTTGAGCAGATGTGCCAGAGTCTTCGGATCGGTGAGATCGTTCACCGCCACAAAATCGATGTTCGGATCTTTCAGCGAAGCCCGCAACACATTGCGCCCAATACGTCCGAAGCCATTGATGCCAACCTTAATTGCCATGTTTCCTCCCTGGATTTATGAAGGCGTGCTCAGATTTAGCTGTGAGGTGAATTGCAAACATTTGATGTTAGCAGGGAAGGGGAAGATACGTAAACGGCAGAAGAGTAACGATTGGGCGTGGTGCGTTTCAATCACGGAGGATGGTGAGGGGGATCACTGAAAAACCCGTAGAGTTGGCTTCAGAGCCCTTTCCGCCTCAGAGCCCCCGCCGCCCGCAGCGCGCCGCGCACCTTACCCGCAAGGCTGCGGCCGAATTCCAGGTCGAGGAATCCTTCCATTTGCCGCCGGAAGCTCTCGCCGTAGCCATACCACCAAAGTTTTTTCATCCCCGGCATGCGATCCGTATCGACATATTTGAGCCGCACCATCTCTTCCAGACCGAAGCCTCCGTGAGTACGTCCGATGCCGCTGGCCTTCACGCCTCCATGCGGAGCTTCGCTGATCCCAAAGCACGAGACCACATCGTTCACCATCACCGTCCCGGCATGAATGCGGCGGGCCAGCCGTTCGCCGCGTTTGGAATCCCGAGTCCAGAAACTCGCTGCGAGACCATATTCCGAATCGTTGGCAAGGCGCACGGCTGCGTCATCATCATCGAATGCCATGATGGGCAGCACTGGACCAAACGTCTCCTCACGCATGATGCGCATTTCGTGCGTCACATCGGCGAGCACTGTCGGCGCATAGAAGTTCGGTCCCAATTCCGGCAGCCGTTTACCGCCGGTCAGTAAGCGCGCGCCACGGGTCTTCGCATCTTCCACGTGCGCTTCCACAATCTGTACTTGCCGTTTGTGGATCATCGGACCTATATCGTTCTCAGCATTCATGCCATCACCCACGCGCAACTGCTTCGCTTTGCTCGCACACATCTCGGCAAATGCCGAACAAAGATTGCGATGCACATAGCAGCGTTCGACCGACAGGCAAGCCTGTCCCGCATTCACGAACGCTCCCCACACCCCCGCGCTCGAAGCAACGTCAACGTCCGCATCGTCCAGCACGATCATGGGATCTTTTCCGCCCAACTCGAGCAGGACCGGAAGCAGACGCTCCGCGGCGGCAGCCGCGATTCGCTTCCCGGTTTGCACGCTGCCCGTAAAGACGATCTTGTCGATGGCAGACTGAAGCAAGGCCGTGCCAGTTGCAGCCTCGCCGACTACAACCTGAAAGACATCGCCGGGCACACCAGAGGCATGCAGCAATTCCGCAAGCTTCAGCGCGACTAGCGGCGTCAGCTCCGACGGCTTAAGCACCACGGCATTTCCGGCGACCAGAGCGGCCAGTGCATCCGTCGCAGGAATAGAAAACGGATAATTCCACGGCGAAATGATGCCGACTACTCCATGCGGCTCGCGCACCAGCGTTCCGCGTTTTAGTTTGGTTGCCAGACTTCCGTGCGGAACCGGCTCGTCGCGCAGCAGGCGCCCGGCATTCTCGATGAGAAATCGTGCGGCATCCAGCACCACCAGAACTTCCGTGACCAGACCCTCGACCAGAGGCTTGCCCGCTTCGCGCGTGATGGCCGAAGCGACATCAGATTTCGCTGCATGCAGCTTCTCCTGGAATGCCCGCAGTACAGCGATGCGATGTTTCACTCCGCGTGCTGCCCATCCATCTTGCGCCGCATGCGCGCGAGCCACGGCCGCCTGCACCTGTGCCTCATCGGCGCATTCAAGTCTGCCCAGAACCTCGCCGGTCGCGGGATTCACGCAGGCAATCCTCCGTGTTTCCTGCTTGGGAAGATGAACGTCCGTAGTCATCTCGCTCTTGTTAGTACTCCACGTTTACTAAGTACAGCCCATGTCCTGGCGCCGTTGGCCCCGCCTGCGAGCGGTCTTTCGCTTCAAGAATTCGCGTAATGTCGTCCGGCTTCAAAGTCCCTTTTCCGACAAGAATAAAACTTCCCACCAGATTCCGTACCATGTGGTGAAGAAATCCCGAGCCCCGCACCGTATATACGAATTCTTCACCTACTCGCTGCCATGAGGAAGAAAAAATCTGCCGCACGTTCGAAATCGATTCGTCCTCCCGCCCCCTCTCTGGATCGACCGCAACAAACGACGTGAAATCGTGCTCGCCAATAACGAATGCTGCCGCACGCGCCATCGCCGCTTCATCGAGCGGATAAGGATAATGCCAGACATATCGCGCCAGAAAAGGCAGACAAATCGTTCCGCGATAGATTCGGTAGCGGTAAGTCTTGGCTTTCGCCGAATGCCGCGCGTGAAAGTCGATCGCGACCTCTTCGGCTTGCAATACTCGAACTGACCCGGGCAGGACATCGTTCAATGCCGTCTGAAAATTCTGTGTAGGGACCGAAGACTCCGTGACAAATGTCACGACCTGCTCCAAGGCATGCACGCCGGCATCCGTCCGTCCCGAAGCTTGTGGCAGTACCTTTTCTCCTGTGACTCGTCCAATGGCTGAAGCCAGTGTGCCCTGGATAGTCGCGATGTCCGGCTGCACTTGCCAACCTGAAAAATCGGTGCCGTCATACGAGAGTATGAGTTTGAGGTTCCGCATGCTGCGATTTTCCGATTCCCTGGCGCGCGAAGAACATCCAAAGCAACATGTTCCCGCACGGCGTAAGAAATCACCGCTTTGTCCGTCAGCACTGTACCAGTTCCGCGGTTGCGCCACGAAATCCGACGGCTGGGGTCAGATATACTGAGTGGCTCCGCAGATTGCTGTTTTCGCGAGCGTATTTTTCAGCCGCGGATGTCTCGCGGCCGCGAATGAGCGGCGGCGTCACAATTTATATGGAAGATTCCTGCGTCCCAGCTTTTCAGGAACTTCCAGCGATTTTCTGCGTAACTAGTATTGCGTAACCGCAGTTGAACAGGATGGTCGTTTTCGCCCGGCGTTGCTGGGCGATAAATCCCTGCTTTTTTGCTGAACTGATTTTCGGACCTGCGGTCTGAACCTGTTTGTTCTGAATCCATGGTCTCAACTTTCAGCGGTAAGTATCGGAGATAAGTAGATGAAATTTGCATGCAGAATCAACCAGCTCAAAATTACGGCAGTTTTGGCGTTCACATTAGCGATCATATTCTTCGCTCTTCCGGTTGCGGCGCAGCAAACCCCTTCCGTGGGCAATGTGCCGAATGCACCGGCAGCCCAAACCTTACCGATTCCGCCGTTGAACTATGCCAAGCCGGTCGGGTATTTTCCCAATCCGCTTGGTCCCTACACGCCGCGCCATCTTCCCCAGCCAAATCTCACCAACTCGCCTCGCATTGACGACCTGATGCACGACGGCAAGCTCTACTTGTCGATCAATGACGCGATCACGCTCGCTCTCGAAAATAATCTCGACATCGCGATTCAGCGCTATAACCTGAACATCGCCGACACCGATGTGTTGCGGGCACAAGCTGGCGCGAGCATCCTAGGCGTCCCCAACGGGGTCGTGCAGAATACTCCCGGCGGCGGTGTTGGCGGCATCGGCGCAACCGCCGGCCTTTCTACCGGCGGCACCAGCTTGGGCGCGGGCGGCATCGGGGCGGGAACTAATGGGCTTGTCCAATCCACCGAGGGCTCCGGCCCGACAATCACCAGCTTTGATCCGGTCATTACCGGCACGATTCAGGACGACCACTTGACCCAAACGGCCATCAGCTTCTTTCAGGGTGTCTTCCCAGGTGCCCACCTTGATCAAAACACCGGCACGTTCAATTTCGGCTACGCCCAGGGATTTCACTGGGGCACGAACCTCAATATTACGTTCAGCAATACACGCCAGACCACAAACAGTTTCTTCACTGCAATCAGCCCACTGCTTCAGTCCAATTTCAAGGCGACCATTACTCAGCCGATCCTGCAAGGCCTCGGGTTTCCGGCCAATACGAGATTTATTCATATTGCGAAGAACAACCGTGAACTTACCGATGTCGCGTTTCGTTTGCAGATAATTACCACGGTCGATCAGATTCAGAACCTGTACTGGGATCTGGTTTATGCCTATGAGAACGCGCGCGTGCAGAATGAATCGCTAGCCTTCGCGCAGAAAACTCTTTCAGACACCAAGAAGCAGGTGGAAATCGGCAGCTTGGCGCCCATCGAAGTCGTGCGGGCGCAAAGCACAGTCGCGCAGGATCAGCAACTGGTAACCCAGGCCCAGACCAATCTTCAGCTCGAGCAATTGCTGATGAAAAACGCGATCACCCGTGTTCTGCGCGATCCGGTGCTCGCGACCGCCGAGGTCATCCCAACCTCGACCATAGCAATTCCGAAGGAAGAGCCGGTTTCTCCTACCGAAGACCTGATCAATGAGGCTCTGCAGCACCGCTCCGAATTGGTGGAATCGCGAATTGATCTCAACAGCCGCGAATACAGCAACAAGGCCGTTCGCAGCGCGCTGCTGCCTACGCTCAACGCTTTCGCGTATTACGGCGGAGCCGGAATCGGCGGCAATCAGAATCCACTGAACGTCTGCAACCCAGCCTATATAGAATTTCAACAATACTTCGGCTGCGCCGGATCGAGCCCTATCGATAAGGTTTTCCCCACCACCACTATCGCGCCCACTCTGCACCAGTTGGTGAGTTCCGATAACCCAGACAAAGGCATCGGTCTGACGCTCAATATTCCCATCCGCAACCGGGCGGCGCAGTCCTTGCAGGTACGTTCCGCGCTGGAACTCCGGCAAGCCGAAATGCGGTTGCAGCAGATCGAAAATCAGGTTGGCATCGAAGTGCGCAACGCGCAGTATGCCGTCGAGCAGAATCGAGCCAGCGTCGACTCGGCGCGGGCCGCGGTTGAACTGGCGAAGCAATCGCTGGATGCCGAGCAGAAGAAATATCAATTCGGCACTTCGACAGCTACGCTGGTGCTGCAATATCAGAGCCAGTTGGCCACTGCGGAATCGACACTCGTGAACGCCACTGTCGCTTACGAAAAATCACGCACCGAACTGTTCCGCGCAACCGGCACGCTGCTCGACGAAAACGGCATCAGCCTCGATCAGGCAGCCACCGGACACGTGACGAACATGCCACATGTCCCTTACGTCGAGCCGCGGAAGGAACTGCCGTCAGTGGCAGCGCCGCCTCCGCAGGAGCAGTAGGAGACTTGTTATCTAGATTGATTTGTCATCCTGAGGCCCGCGTCGTTTGCGGGCCGAAGGACCTATGTAGTTCAAAGCATTTGCAGCGGGTTGGGAAGGGCACGAGTTTACTCGTGCCGAAACGCCGGTTTCTGGCCGAGCCTGCAACGCGGGAAAAACGACAACTGGCGGCTTTTCGCGGCAAGAGCGGCGCACACACTCATAGAAACGCTGCAGGCTATTCTCCGCGGTCGATCTGCGCCTTCTGCAGCTTGTCGGAGTAGTCCACATACACCGACTTCCACTCGGTGTAAAACTCGATCGCGCCGATGCCGCCCTCGCGATGTCCATTCCCCGTGGCCTTCGTTCCGCCGAACGGCAAATGCACCTCGGCGCCAATCGTCGGGGCGTTGATGTACGTGATTCCGGCGTTCAGATCGCGTATCGCCGCAAACGCTTTGTTCACATCTTTCGTGTAAATCGACGACGACAATCCGTACTCGATTCCATTCGCAATCTCGATCGCATCCTCCAGATCGTCGCAGGCTAGGATTGATACCACCGGCCCGAAAAT
>Ga0335073_10016593_pt1 | contig 10290 bp, 11 predicted proteins | sample Lox_Sample_22_FD_207093 | JGI IMG/M metagenome (GOLD analysis project Ga0335073, IMG submission 207093) | Soil microbial communities from Loxahatchee National Wildlife Refuge, Florida, United States - Lox_Sample_2.2 | ecosystem: Environmental > Terrestrial > Soil > Wetlands | place: USA... | reverse complement strand
TACCTCTTCACGGGCCTGACGAAGTTCGTGGACAGCTTCCGCGGTTGATCCGCGGGCGCCTATCGGGAGCGGGCGGATGATGGAGCCGGGGAAGCTGCGCAAGTTCCTCATACCCAGCGAGACTCCGGTCGTGATCACCCGGCGCCACTGGGCGAGCCTGCTGAAGTCCGGGCTCGGATGCCTGCTCGGGTTCGTGCTGGCGCTGATCGTGCTCGCGCACGCGGGGACGTCCCGGGGCGCCGCCGATCTCGGGGTTCTCCTCCTGCTCCTATCCCTGGGGTGGTCCTTGCTGACCTGGGTTCAGTGGCACCACGAGCGGTTCGTGGTCACGGATCGGCGGGTGCTGCTGATCTACGGGCTGCTGACCCAACGGGTGGGAGTGATGCCGCTGGTCAAGGTCACCGACCTCACCTACGAGCGGTCCCTGGCCGGACGGCTGCTCGGCTACGGCGCCTTCGTCGTGGAGTCCGCCGGCCAGCACCAGGCTTTCAGCCGTATCGACTTCCTGCCGAGCCCGGACCGGCTGTACCACGACGTCTCGATGTTGCTGTTCCGGGACCGGCCGACCATCCGCCGACCGAACGAGCACCCGACCGCGCCACTGCCGGAGGACCTCTGGCGGTGGCCGTAGGCTGTCCCGATGATCGACCTGCACTGCCACAGCACGGCGAGCGACGGCACCGACAGCCCGACGGAGCTGGTGCACGCGGCGAGCGCTGCCGGAATCAGCGTCCTGGCGATCACCGACCATGACACCACCGCGGGTTGGGACGAAGCAGCAGCTGCGGTCCAGGGGTTGGACCGTTTCTTCACGCTCGTGCGGGGGGCCGAGTTCTCCTGCGTCTACCTGCGCCCGGGCGAGCCGCCGGTCAGCCTGCACTTGCTCGGCTACCTCTTCGACCCGGCCGACGGCGGGCTCCGGGCAGAGCGCCTGCGCCTGCGGGAGAACCGGGTCGGACGCGGTCGCGCCATCGTCGAGAACCTCGTCGCCGCCGGGTATCCGATTCGGTGGGAGCGCGTCACCCAGATCGCCGCCGGCGGTTCGGTCGGGCGCCCGCACATCGGACAGGCATTGATGGAGGCGGGCGTGGTGACCGATGTCAACGAGGCGTTCGGCGAGCTGCTCTCCGACGACTCGCCGTACTACGTGGCCAAGGCGGACTCGGAGGTGCTGACCATGATCGGCCTGATCCGCGGAGCCGGCGGGGTGCCGGTCATCGCACACCCGTGGGCCCGGCGACGGGGGAGGGTGCTCGACGAGCAGGCGTTGCGCGAACTCGTCGACGCGGGATTGGCGGGGATCGAGGTCGACCACGTCGACCACAGCCCGCAGGATCGTGATCAGTTGCGTAGTTTGGCCGGAGAATTACACGTGTTCACCACAGGATCATCCGACTACCACGGTACCCACAAGAGCGTGCGGTTAGCCGCCGAGACCACGGATCCGCAGTGTTTGCAGGAAATCGTTACCCAGGCGAGCGGCGTCGGCCCGGTATACTCGCCGTCACGCTGAGCGTCAGCCCAGCGCGCCGCACCCCGCAGGTGAACAAGCACCTGATCCCGCGGTTGCTACGCCCCCGCCCGGTCCAGAACCGGGACGGAGGACTAGCGCGTCCGCACGCACTCCAATGGAGGCAGTAGTGATCATTCTCGGAATCATCCTGCTCATCATCGGCTTCGTCGCCAAAGTCGCCATCCTCTGGACGCTGGGCATCATCGTCCTGGTCGTGGGTGCGATCCTGGCCGTCGCCGGCGCGACCGGCCGGGCCGTGGGTGGTCGCCGACACTACTGGTGACCGTTGGTCAGCACGAGCGTTGCGGGGCCCTGCCGGACTTCTTGCCGGCGGGGCCCCGTCCCGTGTCAGGACACCCGGCACGCGACCGGAACTGTCGGGCCCGCCAACTAGCATGGCCGCTGTGATCACGACGCGACGTTCGGGAGTCCTCGCGAGCCTGTTGCTAGCCCTGCTCGGGGTGCTGCTGCTGGCCGCGGTGCCCGCCCGCGCCGACGTCACGAGCGCGGTGAACGGCCTGCGCTCCAGCAACCTGTACGTGGATCCCGGTGCGGCTGCGAAGCTCGATCAGGGGGCGGCCTCCGGCTCGCTGAGCAGCTCGGTGAAGGTGGCCGTGCTCCCCTCCGGTGCCGGCGATCCCGGTCAGCTGGCTCGCCAGATCGGCCAGGCGCTCGGCACCCGGGTGACCGTCGGCGTCTTCGTCGGACACACCTTCAACGCGGCCTCGGATGTGCTCTGCACCGGTCAGGCCGGCAGCCTTGCCAGCCGTTCGGTCACCGACAACCTCGCCCAGTTGCGATCCACGAACGACCTGACCGCCACGATCAAGGACTTCGCGAAGCGGGTGAACTCCGCCGGCACCTGCACCGCCCGCGGTGCCGGGGGCAGCAGCGGAACGGCGAGCGGATCGGGCAGCAGCCACACGGGCTGGATCGCCCTGGGCGTCCTCGGCGTGCTCGGCGCAGCCGGCGTGGGGGGCGCGGTCGCCTGGCGCCGCCGCCGAGACCGGAACGCGCTGGCCGATGCGCGCGCGACGGTGCAGCCGTACTACGACCGGTTGGCCGCCGAACTGAACACCCTCCAGCCGGGTACCGATCCGGTGGCCAGGCAGGCCCTGGCCGACGCCTCGGAACGGTTCACCTCGGCTGGTTCCCAACTCTCCGGGGCTACCCGGCTGGCGCAGGTCACGGCCGCACGCCGCAGCGTTCTCGAGGGATTGCTGGCAGCCCGGACGGCCCGTGGCGCGCTCGGTCTCGATCCCGGGCCGGACCTTCCGCCGATCGTCGAATCCCAGGCACCCCAGCTCGACGCGGAGCGTGAGTTCACCGCGGGTGGCCGCACGATCCAGGGATACCCCGCCTACACCCCCGGTGCGCCCTACTACTTCGCCGGCGGCGGGGGCTATGCCGGTGGCTGGTACAGCTTCCCGTTCTGGGAGACCCTGCTCATCGCCGAGACGTTGAGCCCCGGTTGGGGCGGGGGCTGGGGTGGCGGTTTCGACGGTGGCTACTCGGCCGGCTATGACAGCGGTTTCGATGCCGGTCGCGATACGGCCGGGCAGGGCGCCGGTGACTGGAGCAGCGGCGGCGACTGGGGCGGTGGCGGTGACTGGAGCAGCGGCGGTGACTGGAGCAGCGGCGGTGACTGGGGCGGTGGCGGTGACTGGGGCGGCGGCAACGACGGTGGGGGTAGCTGGTGACCGATCCGCTGCAGTTGGAGCTGATGGAGCTGCCGCGACCGCTGTTCGCGGCGACACCGTCGCGGCTGAACACCTTCGACTGTCCCCGCCGCTACTGGTTCAGCTACGTCGCCAGGCCCGCGCCCTCGAAGGGGCCGCCGTGGGCGCACAACACCCTGGGCGCCGCGGTGCACGTGGCGCTGGCTCGCTGGTGGCAGCTGCCAGCGGCGCAACGCACCCCTGAGTCCGGCGCGACCCTGGTGCGAAGGCACTGGCAGAGCGACGGCTTCGCCGATAGCCAGCAGGCAGACAGCTGGCGCGACCGGGCCGCCGAGTGGGTTCGGCACTACCTCGCCGACGACGCGGCACAGGTCGACCCGGAGCAGGAACCGCGTGGGGTCGAGCGCACGGTGGCGACGCGTACCCGGCGCCTATCCATCTCCGGACGGGTCGACCGGATCGATGAGCGCGACGGCGAGCTGGTGATCGTCGACTACAAGACCGGCCGCAGCCGGCTGGACACCGACGACGCGCGTGGTTCGCTGGCACTCGCGCTCTATGCCGTCGCTGCCGAGCGCACGCTGCACCAGCCGTGCCGGCGGGTCGAACTGCACCACTTGCCCACCGGCGAGGTGGCAGCCTTCGAGCACACCGAGCGCACCCTGCACCAGCACCTCGACCGGGCCGACCATGTCGCCAGCGACATCATGGCCGCTCTCGACACGGTGGAGGGTGGGGCCGAGCCGGAGGAGGTCTTCGAGCCGGTGCCAGGACCGGCGTGCAGCTGGTGTGACTTCCGCCGGCTGTGCCCGGCCGGTCAGGCTGCCTCGCGGCCGAAGGCGAGTTGGGACGGGCTGGGTTCGCTGAGCCAGGAGGGCGGTTGAGGCGACCCGGCGGCGGCCGGTCGACGGGGACAGCCCGCCGACCCAGAGCATCGGCCGCCGACCGGAACTTCAGCCGTCGACCGGAACCTCAGCCGGCCAACCCGGAACCTCAGCCGCCGACCGGAACCTCAGCCGGCCAACCCGGAACCTCAGCCCGCCGACCGGAACCTCAGCCGGCCAACCCGGAACCTCAGCCGCCGACCAGAACTTCAGCCGGCCGACCAGAACTTCAGCATCGCCCGGACGGTTGCCAACGGGTTCTCGACCGCCGGCGAGTGCGCGGCGTTCTCGATGACGGCCTCGAGAGCACCGAGCCGTCCGGCCATCTCCGCCTGGACGGCCGGCGGCCACGCGTCGTCGTTCTCGCCGTAGAGCACCATGATGTCCAGGCCGGTCGCGGCCAGCTGCGCTGTGCGGTCCGGTTCCTCCCGGAGCGTTGTGCCCATCACCCGGAGACCGATCGGGTCCGTAGCCAAGAACCGCTCACGCAGGAACGCCCGCAGCGACGGCGCGGTCCGCACGTACCGAGGGTCTGCACGGGCGCGATCCTCGAGCAGCTGCCAGAGTCCTCGCATGCCGGATTCGGCGAGCACCCGTTCGCCCGCCTCCAGCGTCGTGCGCCGGCTGCCACCGATCGCGGCCGGCCCGGAACTCATCAGCACCAGATCGTCGAACAGCTCGCCTCGGATGACTGCGGCCTGACGGGCGACCAGCCCGCCGAACGAGTGCCCGACCAGGTGCAGCGCCCTCGCGTCCGCTCGCAGCCGGCCGGCGACCCCGATCAGGTCCTCGGCGAGTTCGGCCAGCCGGTAGCCGTGCTCGGTGCGGGCCCACGACGACTGGTACTGGCCCCGCTGGTCGATGGCGATCGCGCGCAGGCCAGCCTCGGCGAGCGGGCGCAGCAACGGCTGGAAGTCCTCCTTCGAACCGGTGTAGCCGGGCACCAGCAACACGGTTTCTGCCGAATCTACAAGGCCGTTGTCCAACGCTGCGATGGTGCCGGACGGCAGCTCGAAGGTCGACCTCAGCGGCACGGCAACCGTCCGTGAGGACGGCGCGGGCCCCGGCCGGGACGGCGCGAGCTCCCACGGAAGCCGGAGCGCGGCATCCGATGGGTCGGCGCACCCCGGAGCGCTGATGCGGTCATCGGCTGAGGCGCACCTCGGAGCGCTGATGCGGTCATCGGTAGAGGCTCACCCCGGCGCCGGCCAGCAGCACGCCGCTGCCCACCGGGTAGACCTGCTCGGTGCCAGCCGCCGGCGGCGCCAGGCTGCTGCTGAGCTGGGTCCGGCCGGTCTCGATGCGACGCACGACCAGGGCGCCGGGGCCGGCCAGGGACCCCACGAACGCGGTGGACACCGGCCAGGCGGGCCCGCTGGCGGCAACTCGCCAGCGCAGCGAGCCGTCCGAGGCGAAGGCGGCCAGCGCGCCAGGTCCGGCGGCCACCGAGCCTCCCGCGCCCGCCGCCCCGGTGCCGGCAGATCCCGCGCCCGCAGATCCCGTACCGACAGATCCCGTACCCGCACCGGCGGTGAACGAGACGAACTGCACCAGCTGCCCGGCCGCATCCGTCGCGCTGACACCGGAGCGGGCCAGCGTGCCGCCCGAGCTCCCGCCGCCGAGCACCGACACCGGGCCGCCGAGCTGCGCGCTCGCACTGGCCGCGCCCTTGTCCGGGGTGTAGCGGTAGACGGTGCCGGTGGCCGGATCGACCGTGCCGACGAAGGCGTCGGCGGCGATCGGGACCACGGTGGTGGGCGTGTCCACGGTCCACTTGACGGTGTCGGCTATCAGATCGTGCAGCACGAGCCGATGGGCGCCGGCGCAGTCGAGCGCGATCAGCACGCCCATCGAGCCGGCGAGCGCCTGCCGCACCGCGCAACCGTCCGGCGCGGTCCAGTCCCACCGATCCAGCCCGCCCGCGTTGTCGAAGGCGTGCACCAGGTGGGCGTTCACGGTCAGCACGACGTTCGAGGTGCTCGCGGCGGAGGTGTTGCCGTCGTCGGTCAGCGTCCGGTACCACTTCGGCTGGCCGGTCGCGGTGGTGAACCCGGTGACCTCGTCGCAGTTGCCCTTGCGGCGGTAGATCGCGATGGTGCTGGCGTCCTGCTGCACCACCGAGCAGAGCAACTCGTCACTGCGGGTGTAATGCCAGCGCACCGCGCCGGTCACCGCGTCGCGCCCGTTCACGGTGTGGCCGGAGTAGGTCACCACCACCCCGCTGTCGTACGGGTCGCCGCCGGCCGCCGTGTCCGGCACCTGCCAGGCCCGGCGCAGCGAGGTTGCCGGCGTGGAACCCTGCACCGGGCTGGCCGGCGCCCCGGTGCGGAACGACACCTTGTCCAGCTCTCCGTGCGCGTACGCCAGCCGGACGCCGACGAAGGCGGCCAGCACGATGGCGGCGAGCACAACGGCGTAGATCCGGTTCGCCCGGGCCGTGCGCCGGCGGAACTCGGTGAGCGCGGCCGGCGCCGTGCCTGCCCCTGCCGATGGTTCGGCCGGAGCGGGGGGAGTCGTCGGGTCCGGCACGTCCACCATCCTGGCTCAGCCGGCGGAGCTGTCCTTGGTGGGGGTGTCGGCAGGCGCGCCGGCCCGGGTCCGCCGCCGGCGCCGGGCTCGCTTCGGCGCGTCCGAGGCGGCTCGCTCGGCACCGCCGCCGGCGCCCGCGGGCGCGTCCTCGGACCGCCCCCGGCCCCGGGTACGTCGCCGGGACGGCGACTCGCGGCGCTTGCGGTCCGAGCCGCCCAGGTCCTCGATCGCCTCGGCGTCCAGGCCGGCCCGGGTGCGGGCCGAGCGGGGCAGCACGCTCTTGGCGTCCTCCGGGATGTCGAGTTCCAGGTAGAGGTGCGCCGAGGTGGAGTAGGTCTCCGACGGCTCGTGGAAGGGCAGGTTCAGGCTGTCGCAGATGAGCTTCCACTTGGGCAGTTCGTCCCAGTCCACCAGGGTGATCGCGGTGCCCGACTTGCCGGCCCGCGCCGTCCGGCCGATCCGGTGCACGTAGGTCATCGCGTCCTCGGGGCACTGGTAGTTGACGACGTGCGTGACGTCGTCGACGTCCAGGCCGCGCGCGGCGACGTCGGTGGCCACCAGCACGTCGACCTTGCCGGACCGGAACGCCCGCAGGGCCTGCTCCCGTGCACCCTGGCCGAGGTCACCGTGCACGGCGCCGGCCGCGAAGCCACGCTCGGACAGGTCGTCGGCGACCTTCTGCGCGGTGCGCTTGGTCCGGGTGAAGATCATGGTCAGGCCCCGGCCGCGAGCCTGCAGCACCCGCGCGAGCAGTTCGGCCTTGTCGAGGGCGTGCGCGCGGTAGACGAACTGGTCGACGTGCTCCGTGGCCGGCACCCCGGCGTTGTCCTCGGCCCGGATCTGCACCGGCTGGGTCAGGAACTGCCGGGCGAGGGCGACGATCGGGCCCGGCATGGTCGCGGAGAAGAGCATGTTCTGCCGGCCGGCCGGCAGCTGGGCGAGCAGCTTCTCGATGTCGGGCAGGAAGCCGAGGTCGAGCATCTCGTCGGCCTCGTCCAGCACCAGACAGCGGACGAAGCCGAGGTTCAGGTGCCCCTGCTGGGTCAGGTCGAGCAGCCGGCCCGGCGTGCCGACGACCACGTCACAGCCGGCCTTGAGCGCGGCGATCTGCGGCTCGTAGGCCCGGCCGCCGTAGATGGTCACGACCTTGGCGCCCAGCTGCTTGCCGGCCGTGCTCAGGTCGCCGGCCACCTGCACCGCGAGTTCGCGGGTCGGTGCGATGACCAGCGCCTGGGGGGCGGCCCCCTTCGCGCTCGGCAGCTCCAGCCGGTTCAGCAGCGGCACGCCGAAGCCGAGGGTCTTGCCGGTGCCGGTGCGGGCCTGGCCGATCAGGTCCGAGCCCGCCAGCGCGATCGGCAGCGTCAGCTCCTGGATCGCGAAGGTGCGCTCGATGCCCACCGCCTTCAGGGCGGCGACGATCTCGGGCTTGATCGCGAAGTCGGAGAAGAGCGGGCTGTCCGGCTTCACCGGCGCCTGCGCGGCGAGCGGGGCGGGATCGGCGGTGCCTTCCGTGGTCGGATTCTCGCTGGCGGCAGCATCGGTCATGTTCAGGTATCCACTTCTGCGGGTTCGATCGTGGGCACCTGAGGCGGGCCGGTTACGGCCACAGCGCGGCAGACGCCCGCTAGGACTGAGGCGGGCCGCAGCGTTCCGCGACTCTCCCTCGCGGCCCAGTCTAGCCAGGCAGCCGGAGCCGGAACGCCGCCGCGTGGCTTGTCGGCACCCGGCGCGCCGAGGCTGCGGCTACGGTAGGCCCACCGTGGCCCGTCCCGCGGGACCCGGCGCCCAGGAGAGGACAGCATGCCCGAGACGACGACCCAGCCGGATGCGGCCGCGGTGATCGACCTGCTGGGAGTGCTCGCCTACGGCGAGCTGAGCGCGTTCGACCGGATGGCCCACGACGCGCGGATGGCCCCCAACACCGGCCTGCGCGCCGCCCTCGCCGAGAAGGCCGCGCTGGAGATGGGCCACTATCGCAAGCTGGTGGACCGGATCGCCGACCTCGGCGCGGACCCGCAGCTGGCGATGGCCCCGTTCGTGGCCGCGGTGGAGACCTTCCACGCCCGGACCGAACCGCGCACCTGGGGTGAGGCCCTGGTCAAGGCCTACGTCGGGGACGGCCTGGCCGCCGATTTCTACCGCGAGGTGGCCACTTACGTCGATGAGCCCACCCGGGCGCTGGTGGACGAGGCGCTGGCCGACTCCGGCAATGCCGAGTTCGCGATCCGGGAGGTGGGGGTGCTGATCGCGGAGGATCCGACGGCGGCCTCCCGGCTGTCGCTCTGGGGGCGGCGGCTGGTCGGCGAGGCGATCAGCCAGGCCCAGCACGTCGCAGCCGAGCGGGACGCGCTGGTGCGGCTGATCGTCGGCGGGGCCGGTGACCTGGCCGCCATCTCCGGCCTGATCGACCGGATCACCGGCAAGCACGTGGCGCGGATGAAGGCGATCGGCCTGTCCCAGTGACCGCGCCCGGACCGGTCGCCGGCCTCGGCCGGTGCCGGGAGGGGCGGTGCCTCAGCCGGCGAAGCCGATCCGCCGGGCGTCCGCCTGGGCGATCTCGACGTAGGCGATCAGGTTCGCCGGCACGATGACCCGGCGGCCGCGCTCGTCGGTCAGCGCCAGCTGCCCCTCGCCACCCTTCAGCGCCGCCGCGACCAGCTCGCCGACCTCGTCCGGGGTCTGGCCGCTCTCCAGGACGATCTCGCGAGGGGTGTGCAGCACGCCGATCTTGACCTCCACGAGAAGCCTCCGAGTTTCGTCCGTGGTCAGAAAGGGAATCGATCCCCTCAAACGCTAGCCGACGGCGCTGCACCGCACCCACTCCGGCACTGCGCTGTGAGCGAACGCCGGGTTTCCAGAGGGTCTCAGCCGCCCGGGCGCTCGGTGCCCTGCAGTGGGAAGTGCGAGATGCCTCGCCACTGCAGGGTCTCCAGCAGCCGGACCGCTTCGGCCTTCGGGATCGGGCGATTGGCGTCCAGCCACCAGGTCGCGGTGATCTGGGCGGCACCGGTGAGCGCCACCGACAGCAACTCGGCCTGCTCCCGGCTCAACCCGGTGTCGGCGGCCACGGTGTCCGCGACAGCCTGCATGGTCAGCCGGCCGACCCGGTCGACCCGCTCCCGCACGGCGGGCTCGTTGCCCAGATCGGACTCGAAGATCAGCCGGAACGCCCCCGAGTCGCCGCGATCCTCGCCGTCGACGAAGTCGAAGTAGGCGGTGAGCACGTTGTGCACCCGGATCCGGTTGTCGTCGGTCTCGGCCAGGGCCCGGCGCACCCGGCCCAGCACGTCCTCGGCATGGGTGTCGAGCAGCGCGAGGTAGAGGTCGAGCTTGCCGGGGAAGTGCTGGTAGAGCACCGGCTTGGACACCCCCGCGCGCACGGCGATGTCGTCCATCGCGGCGGCGTGGTAGCCGTTGCTGACGAATACCTCCTGGGCCGCGGCGAGCAATTGCTTGCGACGCGCCGAGCGCGGCAGCCGTGCGCCGCGAGACGCGTCCACGGTGTCGGTCATGGCGACCCTTCTCGCTCCTGAGTTGGTCGGCTGCGATCCTACCGACCGGTAGCGCGCCCGGTCGCCGCCGGACACGGCAGCCGGCTCCGGCGGCTGCTACTGCCGGGTAACATCGAGTACTGCCGGGTAACATCGAGGCGATGGCAACCTCGCCCCCCACCGAACACGCCCGT
>Ga0335073_10016591_pt1 | contig 10290 bp, 7 predicted proteins | sample Lox_Sample_22_FD_207093 | JGI IMG/M metagenome (GOLD analysis project Ga0335073, IMG submission 207093) | Soil microbial communities from Loxahatchee National Wildlife Refuge, Florida, United States - Lox_Sample_2.2 | ecosystem: Environmental > Terrestrial > Soil > Wetlands | place: USA: Florida... | reverse complement strand
GCGGCGCCGGATGCACGATGCTGGCCGGCGGAGGGCCGGCCGACAGGGGGCGGGCGGGAAGACGCCCGGCCGGCCGGGGCGGGGCGGGAGCGGACCTGCCCCAGGGAAAACCCGGCGGGCCGGGTGTCTCGTGAATCCGCTGGGTACCCGGCAGCCCGGCCTGCTGGTCCGGCGGCTCACCGCGCAGGACGGCCTTGATCCGGGCGATCAGCCCCGGACGGCGCGGCGGCAGGTCGGTGAACAACCCGTCGAGCTGACCGCGGTGCCGCGCGTCGAGGGCGCTCTGCATCCGGTGCATGAACGTGTCGTGCGACAGGCGGCCCTCGGCGAACTCGTTCCTCAGCTCGCTGACCGCGTCGTCGCGCTCCGCGTCGGAGGCGCGGAGGAATTCGGGCGTAGTGGGCGTGTCCGCCGTCGACCCTCCCATGAATGGAGTATCGGCATCATCTGGCCCCAGGGCAACCCCAACGCGAGAGGAGGCCACGGAGCCTAGCGGCCGGCCTCCTCTCGGGCGCTGGTCATGGCGGGCGTGTCCGCCTCGGCGTCGACCGGGCTCTGCAGCGGGAAGTGGCAGGCGGCCACGTGTCCCGGGCCGAAGCTGCGGAGCAGGGGCTCCTCGGCCGCGCAGCGCTCCTGGGCGAGCGGGCACCTGGTCCTGAACCGGCACCCCGACGGCGGGTTGACCGGGCTGGGCAGCTCGCCCTTGATGGCCACGCCCTCCTTGGCCCGTTCGGCGGCCGGGTCGGGCAGCGGGATGGTGGCGATCAGCCCGGCCGTGTACGGGTGCGCGGCCCGCTCGTAGATGTCCTGGCCGGAACCGAGCTCGACCATCTTGCCCAGGTACATGACGCCGATCCGCTCGGCCATGTACTTGACCACCGCGAGGTCGTGCGAGATGACCACGTAGGTCAGCCCGTGCGAGGCCTGCAGCCGCTTCATCAGGTTGAGCACCTGCGCCCTGATCGACACGTCGAGCGCGCTGACCGGCTCGTCCGCCACGATCAGCCTCGGGTTCAGGGTGAGGGCCCGGGCCAGCCCGATGCGCTGCCGCTGCCCGCCCGAGAACTCGTGCGGGTAGCGCTCGACCGCGTTGCGCGGCAGCCCGACCTCGCTCAGCAGCTCGTAGACGCGATCCCGCTGCGCCTTCTTGCTGCCCAGGCGCTGGACGGCGAGCGGCTCGCCGATGATCGCGCCGACCCGCATCCTCGGGTCCAGCGAGGACTGCGGGTCCTGGAACATGAGCTGAAGATCACGGCGCTTGCGCCGGAGCTCCGCGCCGCGCAGCTTGGACACGTCCACCCCGCCGAGGGTGACCGCGCCCGAGTTCGGCCGTTCCAGCGCCACGATCATCTTGCCGATCGTGGTCTTGCCGCATCCCGACTCGCCCACCAGCCCGAACGTGGTACCCGCGGGCACCGAGAAGGAGACGTCGGACACCGCCTTGACGCTGGCCACCCGGCGCTGCAGGATCGCGCCCGAGGTGACGGGATACTCCTTGACCAGGTGGCGGAGGTCGAGCAGGGGCGGGACGTCCCCGTTGGCCGCGGCCACCTTGATCTCCCGCTCGGTGATCTCCAGGCGGCCGTCGGCCGTCACCTCGAGCCCGGCGGCCACCACGACGGCCTCGGCCGGCGCGGCGCTGCCGTTGCCGGCCGGCGCGGACTCCGCCACCGGAGCGCCCTCGGCCGGAACGCCCGCGTCGGGCAGCACCGCGTCCGGGACGTACCCGACCCTGTCACCCGCCGCCGCCTCGGCCAGGCTCTCGGCGTCCGAGGTGACCAGGCCGGTGCTGGCGGCGTCCGGACCGCCCTGGCCGATCACGGCCAGCACGAGCGGGCCATCCACCGGGTGCCAGCAGGCGAACCGGTGCTCGTAGGTCCTCCCGCCCAGCGGTGGTTCCTCGGTCAGGCACTTGTCCGTGGCCCGGGAGCAGCGGGCCGCGAACCGGCAGCCCTGCGGCGGGTGCGTCAGGTCGGGCGGCAGGCCAGGAATGGCGTGCAGAGCCTTGTTGGCGTCCTGCTTGAGCTGCGGAATCGAGGCGAGCAGGGCCTGGGTGTAGGGGTGGTGCATCTCGGTGAACAAGGTGCCGGCCTCGGCCGTCTCCACCACCCGGCCCGCGTACATCACGTTCACCCGGTCCGCGTGCCCGGCGATCACGCCCATGTCGTGGGTGATCAGCAGCATGGCCATGCCCAGCCGGTCCTTCAGGTCCTTGAGCAGGGCCAGGATCTGCGCCTGGATGGTGACGTCGAGGGCGGTCGTGGGCTCGTCAGCGATGAGCAGCTTGGGCTCGCAGGCGAGCGCCATGGCGATCATCACGCGCTGGCGCAGCCCACCGGACAGCTGGTGCGGGTAGTCGCTCAGCCGCTCCTTCGGCCGCGGCAGCCCGACCAGCGACAGCACCTCGACCGCGCGGTCGAGCGCCTGGGCCTTGGAGACGCCGCGGTGCAGCCGGACCGGCTCGGCCACCTGGTAGCCGATCGTCTTGGTCGGGTCCAGCGAGGTCAGCGGGTCCTGGAAGACCATCGCGATCTCGTTGCCCCGGACGTGGCGCATGTCCTCGTCCTTGATGCCGACCAGCTCACGCTCGTTGAGCTTGATCGAGCCGCTCACGATGGACCCGCCCGGCGGCAGCAGGCCCATGATCGAGAGCCCGGTCATGGACTTGCCGCAGCCGGATTCCCCGACGATGCCGAGGGTCTCCCCGGCGTCGACATGCAGGTCGATGTTGCCGACAGCCTGTACGACCGAGCTGGTGAGCTTGATGTGCGTCGACAGGTCCTGGATGTCAAGGACTGGGGCCATTAGGCCGCTACCTCTCGTGATCAGTGTCTTTTAGTGAATCATCCTGCCCCGTGGGGCGCGTTGCTAACGGCGCCGCAGGCGCACGTCCATCGCATCGCGCAGCGCGTCACCCATGAAGTTGAGCGCCATCACGGTCAGGACGATGCAGGCACCCACCGGGAAGATGAGCCACCAGTACCCGTCCTGCAGGTAGTTGCTGCCGTCGGAGAGCTGGTCGCCCCAGTCGACGTTCGGGAAGTGCAGGCCGAAGCCCAGGAAGCCGATGTAGGAGACGGCCAGGATCGCGTCCGCTACCTGGAACGTCACGTTGACGATGACCACGCCGAGGGCGTTCGGGATCAGGTGCCGGCTGATCAGCCGCCAGCTGCCGGCCCCGGCCGTTCGCGCGGCCAGGACGAAGTCCCGTTCTCGCAGCGTGAGCACCTCGCCGCGGACCAGCCGGGCGGGCACCTGCCAGGCGAAGAAGCCGATGACCAGGCTCAGCGACAGCACGGTGGCGCCGAACTTGACCGCCAGGATCAGCACCACGAACAGGAACGGGACCGAGAGGAAGATGTCGACGACCCGCATCATGACGGAGTCGACGATCCCGCCGGCCAGGCCGGACACCGCGCCCCACAAGGTGCCGATGACGATGGCCACGAAGGCGGCGAAGAAACCGACCTCGAGCGCGGCCTGGCCGCCCTTCATGATCCGGCCGAGCTCGTCGAAGCCGTTGGTGTCGGTGCCGAGCAGGTGGGCACCCGAGGGCGGCAGGTTCGCCGACGTGAGGTTCGTGTCGAGCTGGTTGGTGTGGTAAATGAGCGGGCCGACGAAGCTGAAGAGCACGAAAAAGATCAGGATGGCGAAGCCGATCACGGCCAGCCGGTTGCTCGCGAACTCGCGCAGCGCGAGCCGCCAGCCGCTCTGGATCGCGCCGACCTCGCCGCCCTCGGGGGCGCGCTGCACGTCCAGCGGCGGCAGCGATGAGGATTGGTTATGCGCCACGGTTGCCTCCTTCCTGGGGCCGGTCAGGCCAGCCGGATACGCGGGTCAGCGACGGTGAGGGCGATGTCCGCGATCAGGTTGCCGACGACGACGAGGATGGCGCCCGCCAGGGTATAGGCGAGCAGGACCGGGTAGTCGACCTTCTGGAGGCTCTCGAAGAAGAGCAGCCCGAGGCCCTGGAAGTTGAACAACTCCTCGGTGATCAGGTTGCCGGACAGCAGGGCCGGCAGGGAAAGGCCGATGAGGGTGACCATCGGCAGGCTGGCGTTGCGGACCAGGTGCCGCCACAGGATCAGCCGTTCGGGCAGTCCCTTGGCCCGGGCCACCTTGATGTAGTCCTGGGCCAGCACGTCCATGGCCGCCGATCTCATGTACCGGGAGAAGGAAGCCACCGTGATCAGCGCGAGGGTGAAGATCGGCAGCGTCATCGAGTGCCAGTCCCCGACCACCGTCCAGAAGTTGGTGGACTGGGTGGCCTCGAAGTTGAAGATCGGCAGCGAGATCGCGAACACCTGGATGAGGATCAGGCCGAGGAAGAACGACGGCATCGAGTACAGGATGAACGCCGCGCTGGTGGCCACGTTGTCGCCGATGGTGTTGCGCTTGACCGCCTGGAAGATGCCCAGCGGCAGCGCGATGATCACGGCGAACACCAGGGAGATGCCGGACAGGTAGGCGCTGCGGGCCACGCGCTCCTGGAGGAGCGCGAACACGCTCTGGTTCTCGGCGTAGGAGTACCCCAGGTTGCCGTGCAGCAGGTTGTTCACGTACCGGAAGTACTGCACGATCACCGGGTCGTCGTAGCCGTTCGATTTGTTCCAGGCGGCGACCTGAATCGGGCGGGCCGACAGCCCGAGTACCTGCCTGGCCGGCGACGGGTAGATCGCGTGCAGCAGCAGGAAGATGAAGATGGAGACGCCGACAACCACGATCACTGACGTGACCAGCCGGCGAACCAGGTAGGAGACCATTGTGACCCTGCCTTCCCTCCGCGGCGCTGGCCGCGGCTCAGGCGCCCGTGCCCACGGGGCCCGGGTAGGGCCCCGTGGCACCGAATCTCTGCCCTGGTCTCCGGTGTATCACCGGAGACCAGGGCAGTCCAGCGTCCTGACGAGCGGTTACGAGTTGAGGTACCAGTACTCGGGGGTGGCGTAGTACTGGGTCAGGTTCTCCCACGCCTGCGGCTGTGACGCCGAGACGGTGGTCTTCCAGGCCCAGATGTAGTCGGGGTTGGGCTCGAACAGGCTCGGCTGCGAGGTGGTGAGGTACGCCGCCTCGGACCGCACCGCGTTCGGGTCGCTGCTGGTGATGGAGGCATTGATCAGCGAGTCGGCCTTGGGGTCGCTGTAGTCGCCGATCTGGTTGGAGCCGCCGGTGTTGAACAGGCTGAAGGTGGTGGGGTAGGTGCTGTCGGTCTCACCGCCGAAGTCCTCCATGGCCCACTTGTTCTCGTTCGCCGGAGCGGCCGGGTCCAGGTAGTTGGAGATCATGTAGTTGAAGTTGCTGCTCTGCAGCGTGATGTTGATGCCGGCCTGCTTGGCCTTGGACACCAGGTCGGTCATCTGGCTGGCGATCAGGGTGGTACCCGAGTTGTAGATCAGGTTGAACTTCAGCGGCGTGCCGGCCGGGATGCCCGCGCCGCACTGGCTGGCGCCGCTGCCCGCGTTCTGGCAGACGTCGGTGCCGCCCGCGTTCACGGTCCAGCCGTGGGCCTTCAGCAGGCTGACCGCGGAGCTGACGCTGAACGGGTACGGGTTGGTGGCCGCGTTCGAGGGCAGGAACGGGCTCTTCGGGTAGGCCGGGATCGGGCCGTAGGCGGGAGCGCCGGCGCCGTGCATGAACGCCGAGATCCAGCCCTGCTGGTCCTCCACGTGCGCCATCGCCTGCCGGAAGTAGTCCTGGGCGACGATGGAGTTGAAGTGGCCGGTCGTGTCCTTGAAGTTGTAGTTCAGGAAGCTCATCCCGAAGTCAGGCTCGCCGAAGTAGTTGTAGCCGAGCCTGAGCACCTGCGGTAGCTGCGGGACGTTGTCCGACGGAACGAAGCCCACGTCGATGCTCTTGGACTTGACGGCGTTGAACTCCGCGGCGTCAGAGGTGAACGGGACGCCCTGGAAGTTGGACATCGGGCTCACGTGCGGGCCGCCGTAGGTGGTGTTCGGCACCATGGTGAAGGCACCGGTGGTGGCGTTGAACTGCGACAGCTTGTACGGGCCGTCCACCACCTGCCACAGCGGGTTGGTGGTGTAGGTGCTGACCGACTTGGCCTGCGAGGTCAGGAACTTGAAGATGCTGGCCATGGTGGACGCGTTCCAGCCCGAGGACGGGATGACCGAGCCGCTGGCCGAGGTCTTGGCCCAGTCGGCGCTCGGCATCGGGGCGACCGAGCTGAGGATGTCCTCGGTGAACCAGGACGGGTTGACCGCGGCGTTCAGCTTCAGCACGAGGGTGCTGGAGTTCGGCTCGGAGGTGCTGACCAGGTTGTCCGGGAAGAACTTGGGCGTGTAGCCGGCCCAGTTCGCGGGCGAGGCCTTGACCGCGGCCTTGATCACGTCGATGGAGAAGAGCAGGTCGTTGGCGGTCACGGGCTTGCCGTCCGACCACTTGTAGTTGCTCTTCATCGTGATCGTCAGGGTCTTGTCGCCGTCGCTGTAGACCGGCTGGTTGGCCGGGCTCATGGCGTCCACGACCTCGGGGACCACGCCGTTCACGGTCCAGTACAGCGGCCGCCACATCTCGTAGATGAAGGTGAAGGCGTTGTAGACCGAGTTGCTGGCCGTGGGGATGATCGGGAAGATCCAGTTGGGGACCGCTCCGGGTGCCATCGCCCAGGTGATCGTGCCGGCCTTCTTCGTGCCGCCGGCGGCGGCCATCGGGATGGACCCGATGCCACCAGGGACCTTGACGACGCTGGAGCTGCCGTTGTTGTTGCTGCCTCCGCCGCCACTGGAACCGCTGCTGCTACAGGCGGCAAGCGCGGTGACGCTGGCCACCGCGAGGGCGAGCCCCGCGACCTTCTTGCTACTGCGGAACCTCATCTGCCCTCCCTCCTTGCGCTGCTCGCGCGCGTGATCCGAACTGGGGTCATCAGCTTGTCGCCCTTCTCTCGCTGGTTGCCGGTGATCCGCTCCGCACCGTCGCGGGGCACTGGGTCGCAGTGCCCCCCGACCCGAGTACGGCCCGTCTCCCCGGCGCATCCGTGCCGTGCCATGCCGGGCCGGCCGGTGAGCTACCGGTGTAATGAGTTAGCGGAAGCGTAAGTTCCATATTGCATCGATCTCTCGCCGATAATGTCACAAGTTGCCATCAATCCCCTGACGGGGGGTTCGCCGAGCCGCACGGCTAGCATCCGGATATTTCAGGATCTAGTCTCTTCTGTTAACTCTGGTATCGACAGCACCACGGTCCACGCGCCCGTGAAGCCTTGCCGTCGGACGGCGGTCTGACCGCAGAATCTCCGCCTGCAGCCGCCCGGGACACCAAGAACGTCAACAGACCTGCCGACCGGGTCGCTCCCGGCACCCTCGGCGCCTCCCCCAGGCCGATGGCTACTAAGCGTAACTCTTTAGCAATCTGTAGACAAATAACTACTCTCTGCGTTCGAATTACCGCGAAAAAAGGGATGCTTGGACCGTGCCCAGTGTGCTATACGCCGAATTGTCAGCCTCTCCGGCACTGCCGCCATTGACTATAAATAACGAATTGGGCATTAACGCATAACGCATTGAAAACGGCGCCGATACGGCCACTCGCACATGGTCGTGACGTCAGGTGAGATTTTAGTCACTCCATGGGGCGGCTGGTGTTCACGGGGGCACTTGAAGATGCTCGTCACCTGAAGATCACCGTCACCCTGAAGATCACCGTCACCTGAAGATCACCGTGCGGCGGCCGTGCAGCAGGACCCGGTGCTCGGCGTGCCAGCGGACGGCGCGGGCCAGCGCCACCCGCTCGGCGTCCCGGCCGATGGCGGCGAGGTCCTCGGGGCTGTCGGCGTGGTCGACCCGCGCGACCTCCTGCTCGATGATCGGGCCCTCGTCCAGGTCCGGCGTCACGTAATGGGCGGTCGCGCCGATCAGCTTCACCCCGTGCGCGTGGGCCTGGTGGTAGGGACGCGCGCCCTTGAAGCTCGGCAGGAACGAGTGGTGGATGTTGATGACGCGGCCCGCCATCTTGGCGCACAGCTCCGGCGACAGGATGCGCATGTACCGCGCCAGCACCACGAAATCAATGCTCAGCTCGCTGACCAGGTCGAGCAGGCGGCCCTCGGATCGCTGCGCGGCCAGCTCGTCGCCCGGGGCCCCGGCCGGCACGCACTCGAACGGCACGCCGTGCGCCGCCGCCAGCGCCGCCAGGTCGGGGTGGTTGCCCACCACCAGCGGCACGTCGATGCGCAGCGACTCGGCCGCGCGCCGGTAGAGCAGGTCGTTCAGGCAGTGGCCGGCCTTGGACACCATGATCAGCACGCGCGGCTGGACCGCGGTGTCGTGCAGTTCCCACTCCATGCCGAACTCGGCCGCCACCGCCGCGAAGCCGCCGTACAGGGAGTCGTAGGTCACCGGGGTGCCCGGGCCCGCTTCGGCCTGCACCGTCTCGACGTGCACGCGCATGAAGAAGCGGGCGGAACCCTGATCGGTCCGGTCCCCGAACTGCTGGCTGTCGAGCACGTTGCAGCCCGCCTGGTGCAGGTAGGCCGCGACCGCGTGCACGATCCCGGTCCGGTCGGGGCAGGACAGGGTCAGCACGTACTCGGCGCGGGCCTGGGCCATCACGCCCCCACCGCGTGGACGCCGCCGTCCACGTGGATGATCTCGCCGGTGGTGGCGGGGAACCAGTCGGACAGCAGCGCCACGCAGGCCCGGGCGGTCGCGTCCGGATCGGAGATGTTCCAGCCGAGCGGCGCGCGGGCGTCCCACACGTCCTCGAACCGGTCGAAGCCGGGGATGGACTTGGCGGCCATGGTGCGCAGCGGGCCGGCCGCCACCAGGTTCACCCGGACGCGCTTGTCCCCCAGGTCCCGGGCCAGGTACCTGGCACAGGACTCGAGCCCGGCCTTGGCCACGCCCATCCAGTCGTAGCCGGGCCAGGCGACGCTCGCGTCGAAGTCCAGGCCGACCACGGAGCCGCCGCCGCTCATCAGCGGCAGCGCCGCCATCGTGAGCGCCTTCAGCGAGTACGCAGAAACCTGGACCGCGGTCGCCACGTCGGCCCACTTGGTATGTACGAAGTTCCCGCCGAGCGCCTCTTCCGGGTTCGCGTACGCGATCGCGTGCAGCACGCCGTCCAGGCCGTCGACGTGCTCCGACACCCGCTCGGCGAGCGAGGCGAGGTGCTCCTCGCTGGTCACGTCGAGCTCGAGCACCGGCGGCGGCGAGGGCAGCCGCTTGGCGATCCGCTCGACCAGGCTGAGCCGCCCGAAGCCGGTCAGCACCACGGTCGCGCCCTCCTGCTGCGCCACCCGCGCGACGTGGAACGCGATCGAGGCGTCGGTGATGACCCCGGTCACCAGGATCCGCTTGCCCGCCAGGATTCCCATCACTGCCTCATTCCCATGGTGATCACTTTGCCCGGCCGGGCCCCGCCGGCTAAATGGGCGGCGGCGCCCAGCTTGCGCGCGGCCCCTTGTGGCTGATCGACAAAAATCTAGTGGCCCATGCCCAGGCCGCCGTCCACCGGGATGACGGCGCCGGTGATGTAGTCCGCGTCGGGACCGGCCAGGAAGGCGACCGCCGCGGCCACCTCGGCCGGGACGGCGTACCGGCCGAGCGGCACCGCGTTCAGGATCGCGGCCTTCCTCTCCTCGGACAGGCTCGCCGTCATGTCGCTGTCCACGAAGCCGGGCGCGACCACGTTGGCGGTGATGCCGCGTGACCCGAGCTCGCGCGCCAGCGACCGGGCCAGGCCGACCAGGCCCGCCTTGGACGAGGCGTAGTTGGCCTGCCCGGCCGACCCGTAGAGGCCGACGACGGAGGAGATGAAGATCAGGCGCCCGCGGCGCATGCGCATCATGCCGCGCACCGCCCGCTTGGCCACCCGGTACGCGCCCGCCAGGTTGGTGTCGATCACCTCGGCGAAGGCGTCCTCGGCCATCAGCGCGAGCAGCGTGTCCCTGGTCACGCCCGCGTTGGCCACCAGCACCTCGACCGGTCCCTGGCCGGCCTCCACGGCCGTGAAGGCGGCGTCCACCGAGGCCGCGTCGCGTACGTCGCACTGGACCACGGTCAGCCCGTCCACCGGGTCGCCCGTGCGTGAGGTCACCGTGACGCTGTCCCCTTCGGCCGCGAACCGCCGGGCGATGGCCAGCCCGATCCCGCGGTTTCCGCCCGTCACCAGCACGGAACGCCCCACACTTGCCTCCAAGGTGCATCCGGGACAGGTGTCCACCGCCCGGGCCAGCACCTTACCGCAGCCGCTCGGAGGTGGTAGGGATAGACTCACGGCGCGTGAACGATGGTCAATCCAAGATCGACCCGCAATTCGCCGCGCTGCCGCTGCGGGACC
>Ga0335073_10016590_pt1 | contig 10291 bp, 15 predicted proteins | sample Lox_Sample_22_FD_207093 | JGI IMG/M metagenome (GOLD analysis project Ga0335073, IMG submission 207093) | Soil microbial communities from Loxahatchee National Wildlife Refuge, Florida, United States - Lox_Sample_2.2 | ecosystem: Environmental > Terrestrial > Soil > Wetlands | place: USA... | reverse complement strand
CCAGCACCTTGCGCACCAAGAACCACTGGTGTGACGTCAGCTACGCCTACACCCAGACGGACGGTGCAATTCTGCCGCCAGATAAGCGCTCAGCACCAGCGGTGGACGTACCGCAGGAGTACCTGAACGAGGAAGGCCGCGCCTGGGTGGCGGAACGTGAAGCCCAGCAGCTCACGCAGGCACGTGAAGGTGCCAAGCGCTCGGGAAACCTGGGTGTTTGACGACCCCGAGCCTGCAGCCAGCTAGCAGGCTGCGCCAGTAGCATAAACGGCTAGTGCGGCGGTTCTCTGAAACCGCATGTGCAGGTTCAAGTCCTGCCCTGGCGTTTCTGTTCCATCTGCAACACGGAAACCAAGGTAGTAACGGGAAAGGGAAGGGAGCACCGTGGCTGACAGTCATGTTGACGACGACGGCCTGCCGTCAGCCCCGTTCATCGCTGTTGAGGAATCTGACCGCGACTGGCCGCAAGCCTTGTGGGTGTCCATCGACACGGTGTTTGACACTGACGCCGCTACAGCCACCACGACCGCACGTGCCGAGCCAGGCGTGTGGGTGGAGTACCAGCCGCAGTACGGGCACTCAGACTTGCAAGGTCCGCTGCTGTTCTCAGTGGCCACATGGCGGGAGCTGAATGCGGCAGTAGAACGCCGGCTTGAGGAGCGTGGCCTGTGAGTACCAGCAACAAGCCGCTGACGTTGCGGGAACTGGACTCAGGTGAGTACACCAGCATCGACGTGGCGTGTGAGCATTGCGGTTATAAGCAGCGATGCTCTGACGGCAACCCAACTCAGGCGGGCACCCGGAAGCGCAAATGCGACGACTGCGGCAAGATGTTCGACGTTAGCCATTACTGGTCACGCAGGCGGGCGTTTCTGGCTGCTGAACATGAACGTGGGTATGACCCGCAGCGGCTGGCAGCTATGCTGAGCCAGGTTACGCTGACTGAGCCTGACCTGGACGATGTAGCAGATGAAGAGTGGCCCGTAAGCCCCGTAAGCCAGCCTGGGCGACGGCAGTGGCCAGTGCCAGTTGTGGTGGCTGCCGCCGTAGGCGGGCTGAGCACCGTAGGGCTGGTAATACTGCTGGTCCTGCTGGCCACAGGAGTCATCGTATAGGGAGGGAGGTGAACTGAATGGAAATCCCGCTGCGGGCTAAGTACCGTGACCCATCTGCGAAGAAGCAGAAAAGCGGTCACAACAATGCTGGCAACAAGCATGCCAGCCGGCGTGAGCTGCCCAAGGGCGTGCGTGAGGAAGCACAGAAGGTGACTGCGGCCTGCCAGATGGTGCTGGTGCTGGGCCCGAGCATGAAGCGCCGCTTTGTGCGCAAGTCCCTGCTGGAACCACCAGCCCAGTAGTAATCCGCTGGGATTTTCAGTCATATAGCGGATGCCTTTGAGAAGCGCTACCTTAGTGACGGGGACTCTGGCTCTGCGGAGCCGGGGACTGCCCAGCCCACTGGCGCAAGCTAAGGGAGCTGACAGTCAGCACCGCACCGAGTTCAGCTCAGCTGCTTACCGAGCTGACCCAGCTGGCTCGGTGCGGTGTCATCAGCTGGGTGCTGCCGCAGGTGCCTTTTGGTGAGACGTGGCTTATCGGCACGGCTGAGGGTACTGTGCGGGTAGGCTGGGACACAGCGGACGCTTTTGTTCTTGGTGCTATACAAGCTGGCGCGTTCACGGGAAAGGGAAATGACCTGTGAAACCCGACCGTTCTGACGTACCGTATGTGCGGAACATGAGCGACCCGCTGCGGTGCCAGTGCACCGTCTGGTACGGGAATTGCTGGCGGCGGGCAACAGGTGAGGACATGCTGTGTGACTGGTGCCGCAGCATCTGCATACAGCAACGGGGAACGAGTGAAGAGGTAACGGAATGACAGACGCAATTCTGAGCCAGTACCAGAAAGGGACTGACGTTTGAGCCGCCGCAAAAACCCTGACGTGGAAATCATCAAAGCTGAGACGGTTGGCCACTGGGAAGGTGACGTTTTCGTCCTCGACCAGGAAGTCGTCATACCTGGCAGCGGCAAGCATCTGGAACCAGGATGGAAAATCAGCCTGGAAGATGCTGTGCTGCCGCCAGCGGTCACTCCCAACGACATTGTTGAAGCACTGATAAACAGCAGCTCAGTCAGCCTGGGTGAACACGAAGGCAAACCCATGTATGCTGTCGGGGTTTCACCCAGCAACAGCCACTGGTACTGGCACCTGGCTGCTAACGTGTGTGGTTACACGGGCAACGTGTTCGTCTTCATCGGCAGGCAGCTGTACCGGGCTGCTGCCTGGCTGGCGGCTCATTAGGGACGCGAAAACCAGAGTACCTACGGCCCCCCCACACATCAGACGGAAACCAGCTGGACCTTGGCTCAGCTAAGGCTTTGCGGCGTGCAGTCGTTCAGCTACTGGGTCGCTGTACAGAGCATGCTCGTGTTTGCTGGTGCGCACTGGGTTGGGTGCGGCGTTCCAGCCTTGCCAGCCGAGCACGCCCATGTCCGCAGGATACGGAGTGCTGGCGTCAGCCATAAAGTCCCGTGCTGACTGGGTTGGCGGCGCTGGCAGTGTGTTCAGTCCGCCTGGCGGGCTGGGCATCGGCAGGTAGGGGGTTTGCTTGCCGCTGTCACCGTACATGCTGAGCTGCCTGGCAGCATCATGAATCGCTGTGACGTCTTCCATGCTGCCGTGTTCGGACTGGAGCACTGCTGCGGCGTTAGCCAGGTGCGTGCGCGCCTCAGCAAAGTTACGGGCGGTGGCAGCATCTGAGGCACGGTCAATGGCATGTGCGGCGTCAGGTGAGGAGCTGGCAATATGGCCAGCCAGGTCTGACATGGCCTGGGCATGTGCTACTGAGCCTGGCACACCAACAAAAACCCAGCCGTGCTCATAACCATGCGGGCCTACCTTTTCAGCACGGAGATGTTTCTCCAGCCGCAACGCTACTGGGTCAGCGTAGAAATCGGGCAGAGACCTCCTGAGCGCGTCACTATTGGCTACCGTCTCATACTTGGCACGGTTAAGCTTACCGCACGCACCTGTAGCTCAGCGGAAAGAGCACCTGACTACGGATCAGGCGGGCGGGGGTTCGAGTCCCTCCAGGTGCGCCAGCTCAGCAGCTGCCTTGACTGCGTTCTGAGCCCAGTAATCCCGCAGCGTCAGCATCTTGGCTGCCTCGCGCTGCTGACGGGCCTGCTGCAGGCGTGGCGGGTGGCTGGCCTCATCCAGCATCTGCTGACGCTGCTGCTGCGTGTTCTGGCTGGCTTCCCGCTGCTGCTGCAGACGTGGCGGGTGAGCCAGCTGCTCCATTTGCGCCTGCCGCTGGAACTCATACTGCTCGTCTTCGCGGGCCTGGTGGATGCCTTGCCGTTCAGCGTTCTGGGCTGCCATCTGCTGGCTGGTGCGGCGGTTTTCTTTGGCGAAGTCCAGTGCGGTGGGCCAGTTGTCACGGGTGGCAGCGCGTTCGGCTTCGTGAGCGTGGTAGTCGCTCCACTGGCTTTGCCGCTCCTGGTTGCGCTGGTCGGCTGCAGCCTGGCGGCTGTCTTTCTGCTGGTCCAGGCCGCTGTAATAGTCTTGCCAGCTTTGCTGGCGGGCAGGCAGCCACTGGGTGGTGTGGTCGTATGAAAGGCTGCGCCGCTGGGCTGGTGTGGTTTTAAGGCTGGCCACGTACCTCCTGGCTCATTGAGCCCTCTTGCGGATTTGAACCGCAGACCTTCGCCTTACCATGGCGGTGCTCTGCCACCTGAGCTAAGAGGGCAAGGTGCCCAGTTTCCTGCGGAGTTCAGCCAGTGCTACCCGCTTGCCTTCCATCTGGCTTTTCTCGTCGCAGCTTTCAGCGGTAACGCCTGTGGGAACATGTGTCACGCGAACCGTTTTCTGCAGGTCCCAGGAGCCATTCCCGGGGTTGGTCCGCAGGACTTCGGTTCTGATGTCCTGCTCTTCAGGTTCCAGCGACGGTGGCACGGGTATCACGGGTGCGTCTGGGCCGTGGCATTGTTCCCAGTGCTCGCGGGCATCAGCACAGAATTCCCACAGTTCCATTTCGCCTGTGGTGTAGCTCCAGCCGTGGCGTTCACCGTCTGCGGTGGTGTGCGGCATGGTGCAGCTGAGGCGGATGTACGGCTGGCCGCTGGCGTCACACTCTGCTGTGAGCATGAACTCGCCGCCAAGCGCATCCATCATCATGTCGACGTAGTCGGCTGAGCTGTGCATTCTTGCCTCCATCCGCGGCGGTAGACTTCGGCTAGCTTAGCGGTGACCGCCTGGTTCAGGTCAATGTCAGCCCGTACCGCGAACACAGCAGTGACGATGAGCAGGTCAGCTACTTCGTCTTCGAGTTCTGCTTTGGTGCCGGTGCGGCGTGCTTTGCCCGCCCAGCGGCGGTAAGCACCGACGAGTTCGCCGGCTTCTTCAGCTACGCACAGAGCCTGAATGTCCAGTGGGTCGGCTCTCATCATGCCTGGCCGCTGGTTCTGGCGCAGAGCCTGGTTCAGCGTGCTGGCTATCGCCTGCAGGTGCTCCAGGTGCGGGTGCGGTTCGGGCATCGGCTGCTTCCTCGTCTTCGTCGTCAAAGACGTCTTCTGGCCAGATGATGCCGGTTTTGTCCCAGTAGCCGTCTGGCCAGAACTCTACCTCACTGATTTCCTCAGCGTTGCGCATCACGATGCGTTTCACGCGGCGGCACGCCCGCAGGTGCCAGCCACCGCACTGGACGCAGGTGCCTTTGTCTTTGCTGGCGAATTTCTCCTGGTAGTTCTTTTTCTGTTCTGGGGTCAGCTGCGCGTGGTCGGGGGGACCGTAGAAGGGCGGGCTGGCTTCCGCACCCGAGGGCAGAATTACTGACGGCTGCTGCGGCCAGTTGCCTACCGTCGCCATGGCCACCAGTCACCAGCAGCTGCGGCATGCAGGGCCAGCAGTGCTGCGCCAGCCAGCGCAAAGTCCAGCACATGGGTGCTGCTGCCTGTGATGTTCAGAATCAGGTGCCACCAGAAACGCAGCAAAAGCCAGAATTGCCAGCATCATTCCTCCGTGCGTGGCTGTGGTATCAGCTCGCCCAGTGACTCCAGTGGGTCAGGCCAGAGTGGCAGCCTGGGCAGGGTGACAATCTCGAAGCTGGTGAAGCCTTCACGCCCGTACCACTGCCCGCCACATTCACAGTTATGCGGCGTGGCGTTGTGCCCTTTTTCATGTCCGGCTGGCTGGTTGCATTTGCAGGCTGCGGCGGCCGCAGGGCAGTCGCTTGTCCCGTGGGTGTTCACCGTGTGCCAGTCTGCGGACGCAGAAACCACACTGGAGTGTACTCGTGGCCGGCTTTCATCAGAGTCAGCATCTGCGGGGAGTACTTGTACGGGATGCTGACCCGTTCGTAGCCGTAGTCGGCGGGGAACATGAACAGGTCGAGCCGTGCCGCTGCGGCGCACTGCCTGGCGAAGCAGTCACAGTCACGGCCAGGGCAGTCGTCACACCGGCCCGCCTGGCAGGACTGGCAGTCGCTCATTTTGCCAGTCCTGGTGCTTGCAGCTTCATCAGCGGTGCGGGGATGGTCATGCCAGCACATGGTGGTGCGCTGAACCAGGCTTCGCATGATTCGCACCAGAAGCGGCCCGAGCAGATGGTGCGGCCCTTGGGATGGTCGTGCGGGTAGATGCAGCAGCTGCTGTGATCTGTAACACGAGCCGTAACAACGGGTCTCGGCCCGGGGATATCCGTAACAGCTTCCGTATCTGTGCTGGTCACAGCCTTGAGCGTGTTACGGCTCGTGTTACGGATCGCGTCCTGTTCGTCCCGTTTGCGGGTGGCTGCTACGCGGCAGGCCGCAGAGCAGAACTTGGCATCCTTGCGGCTGGCACTGAACCCTTTGCCGCAGTCGTCGCATTTGCACCGATACATAATGGGCATAGGGTAAACTGTACTGGCTGGGCTTGCTGCTGCGGCGGTTAAGCAGGGAAGGGGAAATGATGGCTGGCGGATGCGTGCTGGCTGGTACTTGCGCATGCCTGCTGTGCGGGATGCCCGGTCCTGGGGGTCATTGCCGCAAGCACAGTCACGGATGTCATCTTAGCTGCTCACAACCAAGGACAGATGCCTGATGGCTAACAACTGCTCGCTGGCTGGCACTTGCTCATGCGACTGCAATGAGTGCCGGTACGGCGGTCATGCTTGCATTAAGTACGGGCACCGCAGTGGCTGCCATAAGCACTGCGCGCCACCTGGCAAGACGAAAGCGCCCAGAAGGGGCGGACGCTGATGGGTGCGGCCAACTGCAGGAAGGCTGGCACGTGCACCTGTCACAACTGCCAGTATCTGGTGCGGCACGGTAAGGACAAGCACTGCGGGGTGCATAACCGCGGCTGCCATATGACGTGCACTAAGCCGGCGAAGCCCATCGGGGGAATGCTGTGACCAGCCGTAAGAGCCATTCCGTCTGTGGCTGTCACCGGAGGTGCGGAAGGTGAGATACCGGCTTAAGCTGCATTGCGGAAATCATGACAAAGGGTGTCACGTGTACTGCACCAGGGCTGAGTGCCGTAGCGCTGGCGGGTGCAGTTGCGGGTGCCGTAGCTGCCCGTAGAGACCCATCTGGCGTGCGGAAACCAGAGATCCTGCGGTTTAACCAGCTAAGGGGGATGGGTGGGTCATGTACAGTATCTGCGCCTGGTGCCAGCGCGTGATGTGCCGTAGGTGCTACCGCAGGCGGCAGGAGCGGGTCAGGCTGGCTGCCGAGCAGAACCTGGCAGCCGATGATGCCGAGCTCCCTGAGCTGCGGGCTGACAGAGCACTGGAGCGGATGCTGAGCCCGCAGCAGCGCAGTACCTGGTACGCCAGGAACTACTTTGATGTCGCAGCAGCCAGCGGGGTTGTTTACCGTGTGTGGCGGCGGGGTGCGGTGTACCGTCTGAGCGACATGACGTACTGGTGCGTTCAGCCACAGCAGCCCCGGATGCCGCTGGCTGATTCGGCATTGTCCAAGGCGCTGATGATTGCGACGGACGAGCAGAAGTTCCTGCGGGTGGCTAACCGGCAGGGCACCGTGCGTGACGTCAGCTGGTAAAAGGGAACCAGAGGAAGGGGAAACTGGGGAATGATGTGGCCACTGCGGCCGCTGTCTGATGACCAGATCAGGGCAGTAGCTGAAGCTGACGTGCGGGCAGCGCAGATGCTGCTGGGGATGCTGAGCCCAGCACAGGCAGAAACGCTTAAGCTGCGGCAGCACTTTGATGTGACGGGCAGCCTGGGTGGCCGTTACCGCGTCTGGGCTCATATATCTGTGGGCAACGTGCAGCGCCTGGATGACGGTTCGCTCTGGTGCACATACGGCCACCGTGTGCCGCGTTATGACACGCTGCTGGCGCAGGCACTGCTTATCCGCACCGACGAGGGTGCGTTCCTTGAGACAGCCAACCGCATCGGCGTGGCAGTGTAGGCTTAGGGCCGAAGGTGCTCTAGGAAAGGGGAATGGCAGAATGGTTCTGGAGTGGCAGTCCGCTAACGGGCATGACACCATCACCACCGACCAGCTGTCGGAAGCTGAGGTACGGGCCAAGTTCGATGAGCTGGTACGCGGCGAGCACCGGCTGGCTTACGTTGGTGACACGCTCGATGACTGCGTGCAGGTGAAGTCGTACGACGAGGCTGTGGCTAAGGACGCAGCCAAAATCAGGGTGGCTGCGCAGCTCTGCGGCGGCTGACCCTGGGATGACGGGGCACCCCTGCTGGCGTGCAGGACAGCAGGGGTGCTCCCCCCAGAGTGCTCACGGCAGCCAAAGTTCACGCGGGAAACAGGGAACGAAGGGCGAAGGGAAATGAAGCCGATTATGACTGGCGCTGCTATGAGTGACCACAAGCTGCGCGACAATGTGGCGGCGTGGCTGTGTAACCTGATTTTGCGGGTGGTGGCCAGCCGCAGTTACCGTGACACGGTTACCGGTGCGCTGCGGTATGGCATTGCTGCCAGCCTGCGGGACCACCGTGACGGCAAGCTGATGACCCCTGGGGAAGTGCATGCGTACAATAACGAGCTGCTCTGACGCCCAGAGCTGCGTGTGCGCCTGCCGCAGCTGCAACACCGCAGCGCACAAGCAGCGTCATTGTCACCGTCATGGCGACGGCTGCCACAAAGGCTGCTCTCAGAAGGTGACGGTGACGTAGATGGCACGGAAGCGGTTCCGGCATACTTGCAGGTGGCAAACCACCAAGGTTTACCACCCATGGACCAAGAAGGTCCGCAAGAAGCGCGTCGAGGAAACCTGTGAGCTGTGCGGGGCCACCCGTGAGCGCATGGTGCCAGCTGAGGACCTGTAATGCTAATGCACATGACGCCTAAGCCGCACAAGCCTGAATGGCGCATTGTGACCATGTCAATGGCGCGGCGTGCTGCCAACGGGCACCTGAAGACTGGCCAGGTGCTTTACCAGTGCCGTAAGTGCCCCCGCACCAGGTGGGGGAAATGATGCACTGGAAGCCTAAGCCGCACAAGCCCAGCTGGCATAAGATTTCGGAGACATGGTACCCAGTGCGCGCCAGAGGCCCGTACGCTACAGGTGCACGGCAGGTGATTGAGCGCAGGTACATGTGCACCGTATGCGGCAAGCGGAAGACGGAGCGCAGCTCATGAGCACGGAAAGGAAGGACGATGCAGAAACCGCAAAGTGACTGTCCGTATGCTGGCGAGCTGAGGTGCACTTGTTACTGCCGTGGCTGCACGCCGCTGCCTGGTAAGGCAGGAATGCACTGTGAACGGCACAAGTACGGATGCCACGTGGGCTGCAGGTAAAAGAAATGCACACCAGGCCGTTTTTACATAAGCCTAAGTGGGTGGTGATACGGACTGCTGTTCTGCGTGAAGGCAACCGCCGCATACCGCTCACCAGGTCCAGGTGTGCTATCTGCGGCAAGGAGAAGTACACCCAGGGCCGGGCCGGCCCAGCTCAGGGTTAATAAGAGCAGTCCAGGGAGCCAGCGTGAGCCAGGTTCTTCACGGCCCCCACCAGTCCGGCGGCAGCCAAAGGTGTTACGGCCCAAAGGACACGCGCAAGCCATCCCACCAGCGGTCAGGCTCGTTTGCAGCAGCCTGAGCCCATCTGTGTGCCAGGCCAGTATGGTCCTGTGCGGCCGCAGCCAGTGCAGCGGCCAGACGTCCCAGCGTCAGCTGCGGGCTCGTCAGCGACCGTCTCAGCATTGCTGGCGGCCTGTCCTTTGGGGGTGCCGCAATGGTCACATGCGGGGTGGAATGTGCTGTAGGTTTTGCCGCATGCCACGCAGGGTTCCTGGTAGATGCCTGCGAGTCTGCCGCTGAACATCTCACGCAAGTAATGCACTCCCCACACCAGGGCGTCCATGCGGTCTGGTGAATCCAGGTCATCTGGGAGCCAGGTCACCATCTGATCCTCAAGATCAGGGAAACTGCCGCAATGACTGATGCGCCCCTGTTCATAGAGGCTGGAGACTGGCTGGGCGCGGGTTGCTTTACCGCGGGTGGCATACACCTGCTGGTAGGGGACGTTAGGGTCGACGGAGTGAACGAGGTCGCGGATGTAGTCGCCGCCGTTGTTCTGTTCCCCGACTATGCAGTCGGCGCGGAACTCATGGAAGGCTGACACGGCACGGGCGCAGCAGTTGTATGGGGTGTCGCGCTGGGTGAGGTCAGCCAGCACGTAAGCATGGTCGTCTGCGTCCTGCCCGACGACGATGATGCCGGTTTCGTCGCTGTCTTCACCTGTGGTGACGGCTGGGTCCATGGCTACCACTACGCGGGTCAGGTCTGGTGGCGGCTGTTTGAGGCGGTCACGGTCGAACCAGTCACGTTTCCACAGGGCACCTGGGATGTCTTCAAGGAGGTTGCCTTCGAGTTCCTGGCGTCCCAGGCGGGTGCCACCGTAACGGCCGTAGAGGCTTTCGAGCATGGTGGCGGACAGGTTGGCACGGTTCTCATCGGTGGAGCCTGTGGTGATGTGAACTTTGCCTGTCTGGGAGTCAGCGAACAGCTGGCGGATGAGCTTGGTGGGCCGTGGCGTGGTGGTGACGTAGATGCGGGGGCGCTGGCCTATGCGCAGCGCCAGCCGCATCTGATGCCACACGCCCTCGTAACGGAAGACGCCCAGCTCGTCAACCCAGACGCCCGACAGGTTAGGCCCGCGGTAGCGTTCCTCGTTTTCAGCACTGAACCCGCGTATGAGGTTCCTGTTCCGCAAGGTGACCATCAGCAGCGACTTGTTGTACTGAACCATCTCGCCGGTTTCCAGTGCCGACAGAATGCCGCTGTCGCCTTCAAAGCAGACTTGCTTAAGATGGTCACGGGTTG
>Ga0335073_10016589_pt1 | contig 10291 bp, 7 predicted proteins | sample Lox_Sample_22_FD_207093 | JGI IMG/M metagenome (GOLD analysis project Ga0335073, IMG submission 207093) | Soil microbial communities from Loxahatchee National Wildlife Refuge, Florida, United States - Lox_Sample_2.2 | ecosystem: Environmental > Terrestrial > Soil > Wetlands | place: USA: Florida... | reverse complement strand
CGGCGTGCCGCCGCCCGGCCGCCTCGATGTCCTCGGTGAACTCCACGCTCACCGCGACCACCAGGTCCAGGTCGGACAGCGACCGGCCCGCCTGCTGCGCCGCCACCCCGAGCGGGCCGAAGAACGCCTCCGACGACTCGGGGAAGAACGAGTTGCCGATCCAGCCGTCGGCCAGCTCGCCGGTGAGCGCGAGGTTCGCCGGCCCGAGCGCAGCAATATAGATCGGAACGTAGGCTGGCTCCGCCCGGGACCGGATCGCGGCTCCTTCACCGCCGGGTAGCGGGAGCTGGTACACCTCGCCGGAGTAGGTCAGGCGTTCCCCCGCGGTGATCATGCGGATGATCTCGATCGTCTCCCTGGTCCGGCGCACCGGCCGGGAAAACGCGACGCCGTGCCACCCCTCGATCACCTGCGGGCCGCTGGTCCCGATCCCGAGGATGAACCGGCCGCCGGAGATGTTCTGCAGGCTCATGGCCGACATGGCCAGCATCGCGGGGGTCCGCGCCCCGAGTTGCGCGATCCCGGTGGCGAGGCGCACCCGCTCGGTCTGGGCCGCGATGGCCGCGAGCGGCGTGAACGCGTCGTAGGCCCAGAACTCGGGCACCCAGATCGAGTCAACCCCGGCCTGTTCGGCTTCGCGGGCCAGTTCCAGCCAGCGCGGATCCTGGGGATTCACCGACAGCCCGATCGAAAGCGTCATGCGTAGACTCCTGGCATTCCGCGCCCAGCAGTGTCTCGTGATACTACAGAACTTGAGGGTCGCGGCGTCCTCGACGTGCGGTTTCATGATCGTGGGGACTATTCAGCGAATAGCGCAGAGAACTCCCCACGATCATGACCATCGTCCCTTGGGCGGTAAGGAGGCTGGGCTGCTGTGGAGTGGACGGGCGCGCGCTACGCGGATAAACCCACGGTGGAGGTGCGGACGTGGATCGACGCCCCGCCCGCCCGGGTGTGGGAAGTCGTATCGGACATTGAGCTGATGCCGGCGATGAGCTCGGAGTTGCAGTCGGTGGAGTGGCTCGACGGCGCGGACCGGCAGGGCGTCGGCGCCCGGTTCCTCGGGCGCAGCAGGCACGAGGCGCTGGGCGAGTGGGAGGCCACCTCCTACGTCGTCGAGTTCGAGCCGGAGCGGGTCTTCGGCTGGGCGGTGGGGGATTCCGCCAGCCCGTCCGCGCGGTGGCGCTTCCGGCTGGAGCCGAAGGACGGCGGGACCGGCCTGTCGGAATGGGTGCAGCTGGGCCCGGCCCGGTCGGGCCTGTCGTTCGCGATTGACCAGATGCCGGACAAGGAGCAGAAGATCGTGTTCGTGCGCATGCGCGAGTTCGAGCGCAACATGGCCGCCACCCTCGAGCACATCAAGACCCTCGCGGAGTTCAGTGCCGCTTGGCAGGCCTGGCATGCCGGCCAGCAGGCCCGGCTGGCCGACCCCCACGGCTTCCTGGCCATCACCAGCATTCACTGGCTCACCGAGACGCCGGAGCGGTTCGACGACGCTCCGGGTGCCTGGCGCACCGGCCCGGACGGCGTGACCGTCGAGCTGGCCGGCGACGAGGAGCTAGTGATCGACGGCGCCGCGGTGCGCGGCCGGCACTCCTTCGGGGTGATTCCCGAACGAGGCGGGGTCAACGCGATCTGGGGTGATGCGGTGATCGAGGTGGCCAAGCGGGGCGGCTATGACATTGTCCGCCCGCGTCACCCGGACACTCCGCTCCGTCTCCAGTTCGCCGGCACGCCGGCCTATCCGCCACACCCCCGGTGGTCGGTCACCGGCCGCTACGTGCCGTTTGACGAGCCCCGGCCGACCACGGTGGGCGCGGCCGTGGACGGGCTGCAGCACGTATACGACGCTCCCGGGCGGATCGAGTTCGAGCTGGACGGGCAGCCGCTGAGCCTGACGGCTTTTCCCGGTCACGGCCCGGGCAGTCTCATGGTCCTGTTCACCGACGCCACGTCCGGGGTCACGACGTACGCGGCCAACCGGGTCCTGCGGGTGGCCGCCCCCGGGCCGGACGGGCTGGTCGCGCTGGACTTCAACCGTGCGGCCAACCTGCCCTGCGCCTACACGGACCTCGCGACCTGCCCCCTGCCGCCGCCGGAGAACCGGCTGCCGGTGGCGATCGAGGCGGGGGAGAAGATCCCGGCCGGGCGCCGCTGACCCGCGGGCACGCGGTCCCGCGCCGAGAGCCACCTCACTCGAATAATCGACTATGTCTAGCGAAATAATGTGTAAAACCATGTCGTTTCACCGATTGCCCTGATCGGAAAGGACGTGGTCCCCGTGCACCTGGCGGTTGCCCTTGACGGTGCCGGCTGGCATCCCGCCGCGTGGCGGGAAGACGGCGCCCAACCGCGGCGGCTGTTCGCCGGCGGCTACTGGAGTGAGCTGGCCCAGCAGGCCGAGCGCGGGCTGCTGGACTTCCTGACGATCGAGGACGGGCTGAACCTGCAGTCCGACGACCATTTCCGGGCCGATCCGCGCACCGACCGGGTCCGGGGGCGGCTGGACGCGGTGCTGATCGCGGCCAGGACCGCCCCCGCCACCAGGCACATCGGGTTCGTGCCGACCGTGATCACCGCGTACACCGAGCCGTTCCACGTGTCCAAGGCCATCGCCACCCTGGACTACGTGAGTTCGGGCCGGGCCGGGGTCCGGGTCCAGGTCGGCGCCCGCGCCGACACCGCGGCCCACTTCGGCCGCCGGGAAAGCCCCCCGCTGCGGAGAGACCGCCTCGATGATCCCGGCGTGCGGCGGCAGATAGCCGAGAATTTCGACGAGGCGGCCGACTACGTCGAAGTGCTGCGCCGGCTCTGGGACAGCTGGGAAGACGACGCGGAGATCCGCGACGTGGCCACCGGCCGCTTCATCGACCGGGACAAGCTGCACTACATCGACTTCGAAGGCCGCTGGTTCTCGGTGCGGGGGCCGTCTATCACCCCGCGGCCGCCCCAGGGCCAGCCGGTCGTCGCCGCTCTCGGTCACGGCGGCGTGCCGTACCGGCTGATCGCCCGGTCAGCCGACATCGGGTTCGTCACCCCTCGCGACCGGGCCCACGCCGCCGAGATCGTGGCGGACATCCGGGCCGAACAGGCCAGCGCCGGGCGTGCCGGCCAGGCCGTGCACGTCTTCGGTGACGTGGTGGTGTTCCTGGACGAGTCCGAGGCCGCGGCCGTCGCGCGCAAGCAGCGCCTGGACGATCGTGCCGGAACCGATTACCGGAGCGACGCCCTGATCTATACCGGCACTGCCGCCGGCCTGGCCGACCTGCTGGAGGACTGGCAGGCCGCCGGGCTATCCGGCTTCCGGCTGCGCCCGGCCGTCCTGCCGCACGACCTGACGCAGCTTACCGAGCGGCTGGTTCCCGAGTTGCAGCGCCGCGGCCTGTTCCGCACTGCCTACGAGGCTGGCACGCTGCGAGGGCTGCTCGGCCTGCCCCGCCCCGCCAGCCGTTACGCCGCCGCTGTCACGATCCAAGGACCAAGACCATGACCAAGCAGATCCACCTGGCCGCGCACTTTCCCGGCGTGAACAACACCACCGTGTGGAGCGATCCCGGGGCGGGCAGCCACATCGAGTTCGACTCGTTCCGCCAGTTCACGCAGACCGCCGAACGAGGCAAGTTCGACTTCATGTTCCTGGCCGAAGGGCTCCGGCTGCGCGAGCAGAACGGGAAGATCTACGACCTCGACGTCGTCGGCCGGCCCGACACGTTCACGATCCTGGCCGGGCTCGCCGCGGTGACCGAGCACATCGGGCTGACCGGCACGATCAACTCCACGTTCAACGAACCGTACGAGGTGGCCCGCCAGTTCGCCAGCCTTGACCACTTGTCCGGCGGCCGCGCGGCGTGGAACGTGGTCACGTCGTGGGACGCCTTCACGGGAGAGAACTTCCGCCGGGGCGGCTACCTGGCCCAGAGCGACCGCTACGCGCGGGCCCGGACGTTCCTGGCGACCGCGACCGAGCTGTGGGACTCCTGGGACGGCGACGAGATCCTGGCCGACGCCGGCACCGGCCAGTTCCTGAGCACGCCGGCGCCAGGGGCATTCCGTCACCAGGACGCGTTCTTCGACATCGCCGGGCACTTCAACGTGCCGCGCTCCCCGCAGGGCCGGCCGGTGATCTTCCAGGCGGGCGACTCCGACGAGGGGCGCGACTTCGCCGCCGTGTCGGCCGACGCCATCTTCTCCCGCCACTCCACGCTCGAGGCCGGGCAGGCGTTCTACGCCGACGTGAAGGGCCGCCTGCCCAGGTTCGGCCGGACCCGCGACGAGCTGCTGATCCTGCCCGCGGCCACGTTCGTGCTCGGCGACACCGACGCCGAGGCGGCCGAGATCGCCCGGGAGGTGCGGCGGGCGCAGGTCTCTCCGCAGACCGCGCTGATGTTCATCGAGCAGCTGTGGAACACCGAACTGCGCGACTTCGACGTCGACGGCCCCCTCCCCGCCTTCGACCCGGTAGTCAGCGACACCCTGATCTCCAAGGGCCGGGCCAGCGTCCGGCAGTTCGCCAAGGACCCGGTCGCGCTGGCGGGGGAGTGGCGGGCCAGGGCCGAAGCCGGGAACCTGTCCGCCCGGGATGTCGTCATCGAGGTGACCGGCCGCCAGTCGTTTATCGGGTCGGCGGAGACGATCGCGGGGACGATCAACGAATTCGTCCAGGCCGACGCGGCCGACGGCTACATCCTGGTGCCGCATATCACGCCAGGCGGCCTGACGCCGTTCGTCGACCAGGTGGTCCCGCTGCTGCAAGAGCGCGGGGTATTCCGGGCCGATTACACGGGCGCCACGCTGCGCGACCACCTTGGCCTGAAACCCTTGGGCCGCCGCGGTGAGACGATCGCGACCCGGGCCGCCTCATGACCACCACGCCGCTGACCGTCCTGGACCTGGTCCCCATCTCAACCGGATCCGACGCGACCCAGGCGCTGCGCAACAGCATCGACCTAGCCCAGCGGACCGAACGGCTGGGCTACGCCCGCTACTGGTTCGCCGAGCATCACCTCAACCCCGGAGTAGCCGGCACCTCCCCGGCAGTGGTGCTGGCCCTGACCGCGGCGGCCACCTCGACGATCCGGCTGGGCTCTGGTGCGGTGCAGATGGGGCACCGCACCGCGCTGGCCACGGTCGAGGAGTTCGGGCTCCTCGACGCGTTGCACCCGGGACGGTTCGACCTCGGACTGGGCCGCTCCGGCGGCCGGCCCAGCGAACCCAAGGCCCCGGCGCTCGTGGGCGGCGGCGCCGCGGCCACCGTGGTCAACGGCCGGACCCCGAACGGGCTGCTCATCCCGCCCCGGTTTTCCGTCCGGCGCCTGCTCGGCTCGCCGCGGTTCGCCCTGCAGAAGACGCTGCTGCAGCTGCCGCACGCCGAACCGCAGAATTACACCGAGCAGGTCGGCGACGTCCTCGCCTTGATCGCCGGGACCTACCGGTCCCCGGAGGGAGAGGAGGCGCACGTGGTGCCCGGCGAGCACGCGGCGCTGCAGATCTGGATCCTGGGCAGCAGCGGCGGCGAAAGCGCCGAGGTCGCGGGCCATAACGGTCTCCGCTTCGCCGCTAACTACCACGTCAGCCCGGCCACCGCGCTCGAGGCGACGGACGGCTACCGGGCCGCGTTCAAGCCCTCGGCCGAGCTCGGCCGGCCCTACGTCAGCGTCTCGGCCGACGTCGTCGTGGCCGGCACCAAGGCACGAGCACGCACCTTGGCGGCCGGCTACGGCCCGTGGGTGCGCAGCATCCGCAGCGCCGAAGGCGCGATCCAGTTTCCCACCCCCGAGCAGGCCCGCCGCCACGCATGGAGCGAGGCCGACCGGGAGCTGGTCGCCGACCGTGTCGACACTCAGTTCACCGGCACCCCGAGCCAGGTCGCGGACCACCTGGAACGTTTGCGTGACGCGACCGAAGCCGACGAACTGATCATCACCACCATCACCCACGACCACGCCGATCGCGTCCGTTCCTACCAGTTGCTGGCCGAGGAGTGGGCCCGGCGATGACCCTGGCGGTCTGACGTTCCTAGGTGGCGCCGGGGTTGGTGACGCGGGCCAGCAGCGGGACGAGCACCTGCGCGTTGGGGGTTCCCCAGCCCGTCGCCTGGTCCCAGCCGGGACCGGCCAGGTAGCCGTTGGCGCCGGTCGTGATGTCGTGAAAGGCGCTGTGGTAGCTGGGCCCGCGGGCGATGCTGCAGATGGCGGGGTTGACGAAGCCGAGGTCGTGATGGGCGTCCTGGTCGGCCAGCGCCACGAGCCCGGCCCACAGCGGCGTGGCGCCGCTGGTGCCGGCGGGCGAGTCGAGGTACGGCGCGCCTCCGTCGCCGGTGAGGAGCAGCGCCATGCCGCCGATAGCCCCCGCGTCAGCGGCCACGTCGGGGACGCCCCTCGTCGTGGAGATGCCCGGTACGCCGTCCTGGTAGGCGGGACGGGCGTACAGGTGGCTGACGCCGCCACCCCCGTTGGGCCAGGTGGTCTCGCTGACGTATGCGCCGGTCTTGGGATTCACGGTGAGGGTGGTGCCGCCAACGCTCAGCACGAACGGGTCGGAGGCGGGAAGGCTGACCTCCTGGACCGGCGTGCGCCCGAACCACTGGTCGCTGAACGGGCCGTCGTCGCCGGAGCTGGCGATCACCGTGACGTGCTGCGCGGCCGCCCCCGCCAGGATGGAGTTCATCTCGGCCGCCTGCGCCTTGGTGAAATAGTGCTCCCCCAGACTCCAGCTGACCGAGACCACGTCGGTGCGGGAGACGGCGAGCCGCATCGCGGCGAGCATGTCCCCGGTCGCGTTCGCGGGGCTTTGGCTCCACGACGCGGGAAACAGCACCACCCGCAGGGTGGCGGCCGGGGCGACCGCGTGCACGTGCTCGATGTCCCCGACCTCCTCACCCGTCGCCTGCCAGGGCGAGGCCGCGCCGCCGAGGCTGGTCTCGACCTCGATCCGCACCGGCGGCAGCCGGAACGTGCTGTCAAAGCTCGCCAGATCCTGACGGACATCGGTGGGATCCTGGCTGGCGAGCGGGACATTGACAACGACGGTCACGGTCTCGCCGCGGCCGTCAATCCCCTTGGCCAGCAACGGCTGGATGCCGTACGCGACCCCGATCTGCTGCGGGGAGTAGCAGGAAGACAGCTGGCAGGGCAGCGCCACGCCGGACGGCGCGGCGACGGTCGGCCCGGCGGCCGGCACCACAGTCGTGACCGTAGCCGGGCGGTGGGCCGTGGTCGAGCTCTGGGACGCGGCCGAACTGGTGGCCGCGGCCGGACTGCGGGACGCGGCCGGACCGCGCGGGCTTCCCGTGCAGCCCGCCACCAGCACCCCGCCGGTCAGGATCACGACGGCGAGCAGGCGCGCTCGCTTCGGTGTGCGCATCCGTTCTGCCAAGTTCAGTTGGAGAAGTCCTGGGTGAGCCAGACGGTACCCGAGCTGTCACGGTAGACCGCGATCCCGATGTGAGTGAACGTGCTGCTCAGGATGTTCAGCCGGTGACCGTCGTCCGGCGGCTTCTCGTCGAGCATGGACTGGGTGAGGCCGACCGCCATCTGGGCGATGTCCGCGGGGGTGTCGGCCACCGGACCGCCGTCGCCGATGTTCTCCCCGGCGGAGGTCCAGTCCACCCCGGCGGCGGTCTCGCGGTCACCGAGCGGCGGCTCGCCCGGGCACTGGTGGGAGAGCCCGCAGCCGTCGGCCATCCGCAGGTTGTGCTGGGATGAGCTGGTCTCCAGGCCCGGGGTGATGGTCAGCGCGGGCAGTCCGGCCGCGGAGCGGGCCTGGTTGATCAGCGCGAGCACCTGGGCGGCGGCGGTGCCGCCCTGAGACGCGGACGGGCTGGCCGAAGCGGCGGCAGCGGCGGACGCGGTCGGGTGCGACGCGGGCGAACGGGAGGACGCCGGCGACCGGGTCCCCGCGTGGCCCGGCAGGGCCGTCACCATCGCCGGCGGCGCGGCGACGGCGACGTAGCCAGGGTCCCCGGCGCAGGCACCGGCGGCACCGCAGCCGGCCACGGTAGCCCGCTGGGTAACAGCGGTCCCCCCAGACGCCGGGTCCGGGAAGAACACGCTGCGGGCCAGGTAGAAGCACGCGCCGAGCACCATGGCCAGCGTGAGCGCGCCGGACAGCAAGACCCTGACCCGGCGGGACGCCGCCAACGATGTCCAACGATCCATGTCATCACCGCCTACAGGCGCTGACACTAGGACACTCGCACCGGTTTCCGTCCCAGTATGGACAAATGTTGCTATCGCGCCCCAGCGCCCTCGGCCGGGCGGCCCGGCAGGAGCAGGGCCGGGATGACGGCGAGCGCGGTGAATGCCAGGCACCACCAGAAGGTGTGCTCGAACGCGGTCACGATCCCGCTGCTGCCGGTGCCGTGGCCGCTGGCCTGGCCGGCCAGGATGACCGCGAGCACGGCGGCGCCGAACGCGCCGCCGACTTGCTGCATGATCCGGGTCGCGCTGCTGGCGTGCGGGATGCTGGCCTTGGGCAGCCCCTGGAAGGCGCCCGCCATCACCGCGATCGTGGCGGCGCCCAGGCCCGCGCCGCGTACCAGGAGCGCGGCGACGAGCAGCGCCAGGCTGGGGTGCGGTCCGGCTACGGCGAACGGGACGGTGCCGAGGGCCGCCAGCGCGACGCCGGCGAGTGTCACCGGGCGCGGCCCGATCGTGTCCGTGAGCTTACCGACGATGGTCCGCGGCAGGATGCTGCCGACGCCCTGGGGGATCATCATCAGCCCGGCGGCGAGCGCGGAGTACCCGCGGGCCTCCTGGAAGTACAGCGGCAGCAGCAGCATCGCACCGTAGATGGACAGGCCCGCCAGGAACAGCAGCCACGCCGCCCCGCTGAAGGTGCGGGCGCCGAACAACCGCGGATCGACGAGCGGCGCGGGAGCGCGCAGCGCGTAAGCGACGAACCCGGCCAGCAGGACGGCGCCGGCCGTCAGCGGCATCCAGACGTCCGGGTCCCCGGCGCCGTGCTGGCTGCCTAGCTGAGCCAGCCCGTACAGCAGCCCGACCAGGGCCGGGCACAGTAGCAGCAGGCCGATGACGTCCAGTCGCGGCCGGGCCGGGGCCGCGCCGCTCGCGGCCCGGGGCGGGCCAGCGCCAGCCAGCCCTCTCCAGGCCAGGACCAGGGCGGCCAGGCAGATCGGCACGTTGACGTAGAAGATCCAGCGCCAGCTGACGTTCGTGATGATGACGCCGCTGACCAGGGGGCCCAGGATGGGGACGACCGCGACGGGCAGGCTGACGGTGGCCATGATCTTGCCGAGACTGCGCCCGCCCGCGGCCTGCATGATCAGCGTCGTGAGCATCGGAGACAGCAGCCCGCCGCCGATGCCCTGCAGGACGCGGAAGGCGATCAGGCTGCCGATGCTCCAGGAAGCGCCCGAGGCAACCGAGCCGATCAGGAACAGCGACAGCGCGAACATCCAGCTGGCACGGCCGCCGAACCGGGCCAGCGCCCAGCCGCTGAGCGGGATCACCATGCCGAAGGACAGCAGGTACCCGGTGATGACCCATTGGATAGACGAGACCGTCGTGTGCAGGTCGCGGCCGATCGTATTGACCGCGACGTTGACGATTGAGGTGTCCAGAAGTGCCGGGATCGCCCCGGCCAGCAGGATAACGATGAGCCTGACCAGCGCCGGGTCCATCTTCTCCTTGGCCGCGGAGGGGACGGTCTGGGTCACCGGGTTGCCCGGGCGGCGCGTCGCTGTACCGGGCGGCTGGGTTCCCAGCGGAACAGGACGACGGCCGCGGCGAGGCTGCCGAGCGCCCAGGCGGCCAGGACGGCGACGTCGTGGGCCGGGAGCAGCGGGGTGCCGGGCGCGTGGCGCAGGGAACTGGTGACCGCCCCGGTCAGTGGCTCGGCAGGCAGGTAGCTGGCCACGGTGGTCAGCCAGTGCGGGAGCTGGACCGAGCCGAGCACCCCGGACAGCACGATGACGGGGAAGTAGATGAGGATGAAGGTCGGGCCGGCCGCCTCGACGCCCCGGACGACACCGGTGACGGCGGTCGCCGCGGCGGCCCAGGCGAACGCGCCGAGCACGAGCGCGACGAGCGCGCACACGATCGCCCCGGCTGTCAGCCGGGTGCCGTAGAACAGCACCCCGGCCAGGATGGTGACCGCCGCTGACAGCACCCCGATCAGGGTGGTGGTGATGATCCTGCCGCTGAGGTAGCACCAGCGTGGCAGCGGGGTGGCCCGCCACCGCTTGAGGATGCCGGCTTCGCGGGCGGCGACCAGGCTCACGCCGTGCGTGTTCCAGGCGGTCACGGTCAAGCCGAACACCGCGTAGCCCGCG
>Ga0335073_10016587_pt1 | contig 10295 bp, 9 predicted proteins | sample Lox_Sample_22_FD_207093 | JGI IMG/M metagenome (GOLD analysis project Ga0335073, IMG submission 207093) | Soil microbial communities from Loxahatchee National Wildlife Refuge, Florida, United States - Lox_Sample_2.2 | ecosystem: Environmental > Terrestrial > Soil > Wetlands | place: USA: Florida... | reverse complement strand
AGTGCATCGCTTTCGGCGCGCTTTTGCAGCGCATGGGCGAACCGGTCGTTGTCTTTGCGACGAACGGCTCGCCGGTCGACCCTTACTTCTGGCAAAAGCATGGCTCGCGCGAAGCGTATGCGGCGTTGCGTCAAAAGGAAGCGCTCGCGTCCATGAAGGTCACGGGGGTGAAGGACGTGATCTTCCTCGCCGATCTGCCAGGGGGCGAGTTGCTCGTGGATCAAGAGCTGTTTCGCAACCTCAGGGCGGCGTTCGAACTGCTCGCCGACATCGCTCGCCGGCGGATGACGACGGCGCTGCTCACGCTGGCGTATGAAGGCGGGCACCCGGACCACGATTCGTGCAGCTTCCTGGCGGCGCAGCTCGCCAGGCGGATGGGAGTGCCCTGCTGGGAGGCGGCGTTGTATCACCGCGACCCCGACCGCGGAGGAACGTTTCAAGAATTCATCACACCCAGTGGTGACGAAGTCGAGGTTCGTCTTACTGTGACGGAAGAGCAACACAAGTGTGACATGTGCCGCGCTTACAGCTCGCAAGGGGATTTTCTGAGCCGTTTCGACGTAAAGCGGGAAATCGTGCGGCCGCAGATCGCCTACGACTACACGCGTCCGCCGCACGCCGGCCGGACGAACTACGAAGAGTGGCAGTGGAGAATGACGGCCCACGAGGTGTCTTTGGCATTCGCCGATTTCCTGCGCTCCGCAGCGGCCCAGAGCGCGGGGCGATAATGCGATCGCTTTCGATCCTATATGTCGCCTATCCGCTGCTGGCGGTGACGGAGCAGAGCGCCGGTGGCGCCGAGCAGATGCTGCTCACGCTTGAGCGCGAGATGAACGCGCGGGGGCATCGCACGACGGTTGCGGCGGCGGATGGATCGCGAGTTTGCGGAATGCTGTTGCCGACCGGGCCGGCTGCGAGTGCGCCCGACCAATATGAAGCCCGCGAGCGCATCCACAGTTCATGCATACTCGACCACCTGCGGCGCAACCCGCATGCGTTCGACTTAATTCATGACAAGAGCGGCAGCTTCTTGCGGCATGCGGCCGATTGCCCGATCCCCGTGCTGGCGACGCTACATTTGCCACGCTCGTTCTATCCGAAAGAATTGTTTTCCGACGCGGCCCAGGTTAACCGCGAACCGAATACGGCGAACCATGCGACAAGCTCAAGGCTGGCTCTGGGGCGTCGGACCCAGGTTAGGGTCCAGAAGACGGACCCGAACCTGGGGCACCAACTGGATCAACTGAATCTGTACCTTAATTGCGTCTCGCATTCGCAGGCGCATTCATTTTGTGACCTGGCGAACCCAGCCGGCGTAGTTGAGAACAGCATTGCGGTTGAGCAATTTCCGTTCACCCGCGACAAAGATGAGTACATTCTTTGGCTGGGGAGAATCTGCGAAGAGAAGGCGCCGCACCTGGCCATCGCGGTTGCGCAACGCGCCGGTCTGCCGCTGATCCTCGCCGGACAGGTCTATCCGTTCCGCTACCATCTGGACTATTTCGAACGCGAGGTGCGGCCGCACCTGAACGGCCGCTGGCGCGTGCGTTTCGTGGACACGCCGCTGGCATCGCAAAAGCTCGAGCTATTGCGGCACGCGCGCGCATTGCTGCTGACCAGCACGGTCGAAGAGACCAGTTCGTTGGTCGCGATGGAAGCAATGGCCTGCGGCACGCCGGTCGTTGCATTCCGCCGCGGGGCATTTCCGGAGATCGTAGCCGATGGGGAAAGCGGATTTGTCGTGGATACGGTTGAGGCGATGGCGCCGGCGTTGCGCGAGATCGGCCGCATCTCGCCGGAAAAGTGCCGCGAGCGAGTGGAGCGGCATTTTAACGCGTCGCGAATGGCGCACGAGTATGAGGGTCTCTACCGGCGAGTGCTGACGTCTGCAAAAGAACTGGCAGCGTGAGCCTCCATTAAGAAGATCATCGCCGAAGCACAGCTATGATCTCGAATCCAAACTGCCCACGGAACCCAGCTTCATTCTCAAGCGTCGCTTTCCCCGTCTATTTCTTAGCCGGGCGCGGCATCGGCGTCACCCCAACCTGCTCCTCCGCCGTGTACGGCGCTCCATAATATGGAAAATCCTTGCGAATGCGCCCGCGGTCGGGAGCAAGTCCATCGACAATTGGCGTGTTGGTCGCCAGCGTCAACATCACGTCCATCGCATCATCGCCGAGCGCGCGTCCATTGAAGCGGGTCACCTCAAACGCTGCGGACGTTCCAAGCTCGTAAGGCAACGTGTTGGGGCAAAGCCGTGCCGCGAGCAGCTTCCCGTATTCAGCCGGGTCCGCCGCCGAACCGGCAAAGGTCGTCATCTTCTCCGCAACATTCGCGATCGACTTCGCGAAGCGCTCTCGATCTTCCGACGGAACCGACGCATTGAATTGTTCTTTCACCTCTGGATCGCTCGGGTCGTTCAGGAACAGATGCGTAACCATAGGCAGGCCCCAACGCGAAACTTGTATCTCCGGCGCATGGCCAAAGAGGGAGATCGTCGCCCAAGCGTTGATCTTTCCCCTCCCAATCAGTTCGCTGGGCACCTCCAGCACAATCGCTGTAACATTCCGCCTCGCAAAGGGATTCTGCTGATGCAGAAAGGCCTCCCCATCGTAGCGCCGGTCCTTGTAGAAAGCCGCCATAAATCTGCCGAATCCGGCGTTTGCCGCAAATAGATCTGGAGCAGTCCCAACATACGCACGAAGGTCCGAATCAGTCCTGACCGAACCGGTTTCACCCTCAACCAGAATCGCGCCGGCGTCACCACGGAGAGCATCTTCACCCGTCGCCTTCCGCACTGCAAACGGTTGAATGTGAGTATGCTCACTGCCATCTCCGTGTCGTGGTTCACCAAACCTGAACTTGAACGTGAGCTCTTCCCTCGCATCTCCGTTCAGGTCGAAGCGGAACGCGTAGAGCCCTTCTGGATGGAGCGTATCCGGAGCCGACAATCCCACGTCCGGATTCACGGTCATCGCCATTACTGTCTTGCCCGAGGGGCCATCAAATAAATAAAAGTCGCAGAGATTGAGGCTCGGATCTTCCTTCGCCAGTCTGGTATCGAAATGATGAGACATACGGAATCTCCCATAGCCCGGCGGTTCGTCTCTCGTGACTATTTTCCACGGTCAGCTGCGAAAAATAGAGGCTCCGAGGGGAGCGCCGGTCAATCCGCCATCCACCATCAGCTCAACCGCGTTGATGTACGACGAATCGTCCGAGGCGAGAAAAAGCACAGCCTTGGCCAGATCTTCCGGCTCGCCCCAACGGCCAAGTGGAACCAGCGAAGAGAAGAGATCGGAAACTTTTGCCGATTCCTCTGCCGTGGCATTGGCGCGCGCCCCGCGCTTCCAGATGGGAGTCTTCGTCGCTCCCGGGGCTACCACGTTCACGCGAATCTTGCGCGATGCAAGGTCTGCGGCGACGCATCGCGCCAACGACACGAGCCCGCCCTTCGTGGCAGCGTAGGCAGCCGTACCAGGTTGGCCGAGATAATTGTGGACCGATCCATTGAAGATGATGCTGCCGTTATCGTTCATGAGAGGAGCGGCTGAATTGACGGTAAAAAACGCACCGGTGAGGTTGGTGTGGACGACCTTCTCGAAGAGGGCTTCTTCGGTCGTGCCACTCGGCGTTCTGCCGGAAATGCCTGCATTAGCGAAGACGATGTCTAGTTTGCCGAAGTCTTTGGCGAGTTCAGCGAAGAGCTTCTTGCGATCCTCCGCAACGGTAACGTCAGCGCGATAGCCGTGCGCTTTCGCTCCCAGCTCGGCGACCGCTTCCGCCAGTGTCTGTTGATCGCGACCCGTAATGGCGACTTCCGCGCCTTCCGAGATGAAAAGGCGGGCGGTGGCCAGGCCGATGCCGCTGTTGCCGCCGGTAATGAGAGCCTTCTTGCCTGCGAGCTTCATGATTCCTCCTCGATGACCGACCGTCAAGAAGATGGTCGTCGTACATGGAGGTTTCATAAAAATTTGCGCTACCCGTGAAGGAAACCGCCGCCATTGGCTGGGTTGATCGGCGGTGTCGTGCCGGCTCACGCAGTGCGAAACGGGTAGCTCTCGGAGGGGACTCTCAAGGGTGTTCGCCAGAAAGTAAGTTGACGATGGTCAATTGGCGCCCACAAGGGCCACTACACCCAAATCTTTTGAGGGTCTTTCCGGCGGTGCTGGGCGCGCAACTCTCCCCCCCTCGGCGATCTAGTGTCCCTAACTGCGTGCCCGCCGTGCTGCAGCCGGCCCTAAGCGAAGTCGAAGGGTGGCGAAATACTATCGCGATGCGGCAGGCTGCGGTTGCAGCAGGCCGGCTTCGGCGGCAATCTTTTCCAGCTTGGCGCGGTTGTCTTTCTTCATTGGCACCAGCGGCAGGCGATAGACCTCTTCGATGCGGCCCATCATGGCCAGCACAGCCTTCGCCGGGCCGGGATTCGATTCGAGGAAGTTGGCGTTCATCAGCGGCAGAAACTTGCGGAAGAGCAGGCGGGCGGTGTCCCACTTGCCGTTCAGAGCAGCAGCCGTCATGCGCGTCATTTCGGCGGGAATTTCGTTTGAGGCAACCGAGACAATTCCCACTCCGCCGAGGCCGATCACGGCGAGCGTGATGGCGTCGTCGCCGGAGAAGACCAGAAAGTCTTCGGGAACCGTGGCGCAGACTTCGGCAATCTGGCCGATGTTGCCGCTGGCTTCCTTCACGCCGATGATGTTGGGGATCTCGGCCAGGCGCAGGAGTGTGGGCGTCTCAATGTTGGTCCCGGTGCGTCCGGCGATGTTGTACAGGATGAGCGGCTTCGTCGAGGCTTCAGCGATGGCTTTGAAGTGCTGGTAGATGCCTTCCTGCGTCGGCTTGTTGTAGTAGGGCGTGGCCGTCAGGATGAAATCGACGCCCGGACGCGACGACGCTTCCCTGGCCTTGGCGACGGCTTCGCGCGTGTTGTTGGAGGTCGCGCCGGCCATGATGGGGACGCGTCCCGCTGCGGTCTCTATGGTGAGGTCGATGACGCGCAGCCATTCGTCTTGCGTGAGCGTGGGCGTCTCGCCGGTGGTGCCGCAGGGGACCAGGAAGTCGATGCCGGACTCGACTTGCCAGCGCACCAACTCGCGCAGGGCGCGTTCGTCGATGTTGCCGTCTTGCTGGAAGGGAGTGACGAGGGCGGTGCCGCAACCACGAAGTTTCATGGGAGAAAGGATAATCCGGTTCAGTGGCCAGTGGCCAGTACAACTGTCTGTGACTCTGGACAAAGCCGTGGGTGCCCCAGGTCTCGCGGTGTTCGGGACCTGGGTGACGACGAGGGATTGCGAAGAAGACCCAGGTCTGGAAAGTCGCCAGACCTGGGTCACCCAGTTGAAGAATGAGCGGCGAAATCAAAAGGCCGCCCACCGGAGGATGGACGGCCTTTTCCAATGGGCCTTGCGGTTGCCATTGGCTCCGGGCTGAGAGGAGAGCGAGGAAGCCCGAACATCAGCCGGAATCTCCGGCCCAAACTTGCCTACTGGCTCGAAGCCGACCCGCCGGCCTGCGCCGATTCGGTCAGGCTGTTGGCCATCAGGCGCACATCGACGCGGCGGTTCTGAGCGCGCCCATGCGCGGTAGTGTTCTGCGCCACCGGATTGTCCTTGCCCAGCCCGATGAGGAAGATCTTGTGTGGGGGTACGTTGTACTTCGTCGCCAGGTAGTGGATGACCGCGTCGGCGCGGCGCTGGCTGAGCTGGTAGTTGTAGTCAGCCGGGCCGGTCGAATCGGTGTAGCCTTCGACCTGGACGATGTAGTGCCGCTGGTTCTCGAGCTGCGCGGCGAAGTCGTCGAGGGTCTGCTTGTCCTTGCGAGTGAGCTCGGCCTTGTCGAAGCCGAACAGGATGGTGGTGTCGCCTATCTGCTTGTAGTTGTCCAGGTTCTCGACGGTGCCGGCGAGCGAGGTCACGCGGTTGGAGGCCTGCGTGGCATTCTGGTTGGCCTGATCGGCGGTCTGGCCGGCAGCCAGGGCCTTCTGGTCGGCGGCGGCCGACTTCTGATTCACCTGCGCAATGCCCTGCTGCGCGCGCGTGTCGACGTCGCGGATGTCGCGAGTATTTTTCGCCGTCTCGTCATCTAATTCATTGACGTTGTTGATGATGGGCGTGGTCTGGTTCTTGACGTAGTTCTTGGTGGCGCAACCGATGGTGAACGGCAGGGTGCCGGCCACCAGCACGGCTAAGGCGGAATAGCGGTTCATCGAGAGACTCCCTCGGCCCGGGCGGAAAATCAGCCACTTGGCCTGACTGTGGTTGTGCAAGTGGGATGCCATGGCGCGAGTGACGTGCCGGGTCTGATCCGCCAGTGTTTTCAAGGGTTTGCGGGAGGCGGCCGGTCTTAGCGGTCACTTGATGCGCGCGTGAAACGATAATCCTGCCGGTGAGCGTAGAATTTTTACCAAGCCGCCGGACTAACCGCCCTGGTTTTGTATGGACCTGCACCAGAAAATTCGCACTCTGCCGACCTCGCCCGGCGTGTATCTCTACAAGAACGCTGACGGGCAGATCATCTACGTGGGCAAGGCGAAGAACCTGCGGGCGCGGGTGCGGTCGTACTTCTTGGAGGCGGCGGCGGCCAACCTGAAGACGGGAACGCTGCTGCGCGAGGCGGTCGATGTCGATTACGTCGTCGTCGATAACGAGAAGGAAGCGCTGGCGCTCGAGAACAACCTCATCAAGCAGAAGAAGCCGCGCTACAACATTCTTCTGCGCGATGACAAAACGTATCCGTATATCAAGCTGACGATCACCGAGCGCTATCCGCGAGTGTTTCCGACGCGTCGGCTTCGCAAGGACGGCTCGCTGTACTACGGGCCGTACTTCCCTACCAGCCTGGCGTACCGCATCGTCGATCTCATCCATCGGCACTTCATGATCCCGTCGTGCAAGCTCGACTTGAGCCGCTATTATCCGCGGCCGTGCTTGCAGTACTACATCGGGCGCTGCCTGGGGCCGTGCGTCGAGGGGCTGACGACGCCGGAGCGTTACGCCGAAGCTGTGCACGATGTGAAGATGTTTCTGGAGGGTCGAGGCGCGGATTTGTCGCGGTCGCTGCATCAACGCATGACGGCGGCGGCCGAGCGCGAGCAGTATGAGCTGGCGGCGAAGTATCGCGACCTGATCTCGACGCTGGAACTTTTGGAGCAGAAACAGCGAATTGCTGCTGTCGAGGGCGATGACGCCGACGTCTTCGGCTATCACTACGAGAACGAGATGCTGGCGGTGAACCTGTTTCACATGCGCGGCGGCAAGATCGTCGATAAGCGCGAGTTCTTCTGGGAAGAGCTTCCACCCCAACACGTCCAAAGGCGGGACGTGCCGGGGGCTCCGGAGCTGCCACTTCAGCAGCTCTCCAACATCGACGCGGCGGGAAGCATGCAGAGAGACAATGCCGACGGGAGCAGCTTCGAGCCGGGCGAGTTCTTCTCTTCCCTGCTCAAGCAGGTGTACCTCGATCAACAATACGTGCCGCACACGATCTATGTGCCGGTCGATTTCGAGGACCGTCCAACCCTCGAAGAGATCTTGTCCGAAGGCCAGAAGCGGCGGGTGCAGATCCACGTTCCGCAGCGCGGCGAGAAGCGCTCGCTGGTTGACCTGGTCGGGCAGAACGCAAAGCAGGCGTTCGATCAGCGCTTCCGGGTGATGAAACCGGCCACGAAAGCGATCCAGGAGGCGCTGCAAGACGCGCTGATGCTGCCCGAATTGCCCAAGCGCATCGAGTGCTTCGACATCTCGCATATTCAGGGCGCCGAGACAGTTGCGTCGATGGTGGTGTGGGAGGGCGGCACGATCAAGAAGTCGGATTATCGCAAGTTCATCATTCGGAGTGTGGAAGGCGTGGACGACTTCGCCGCGATGCGTGAGGTGGTCACCCGCCGTTACAAACGCGTGCTGGAATCGGGGTCCCCGACGGACGCGAATTCTGCGTCCGGCGCGGCAAAGGTGCAGAAAGAGCAGATGCCGAGCCTGGTGCTGATCGACGGCGGCATCGGACAGCTGCACGCTGCGGCGGAGGCGCTGGAGTCACTCGGGATCGTCAACCAGCCGCTGGCGGCAATCGCCAAGCGCGAAGAAATCATCTATGTGCAGGGGCAGGAGGACGACCCGATCGTTCTCGACCGGCACTCGCCCGTGCTGCACCTGGTGCAGCTCATTCGCGATGAGGCGCACCGGTTTGCGGTCACGTTCCATCGCAAGCGGCGCCAAATGCGCGACCGCAAGACAGAGTTGCTGGAGATTCCGGGCGTGGGGGCGCAGACCACAAGGCGGCTGCTGGCGCATTTTGGCAGCTTGCAGGCAGTGAAGGAAGCCGACCTGGTTGCGCTAACATCGGTGGTGAATCGCGCGCAAGCGGCGTCAATTTTGCGGCATTTCCGCAAAGACGATCCGCCACTGGCAGCGTCAGAGATTCAGGGAAGAACCGGGGCGGAATGAAAGTGGATCAGACATGGATTTGAGAAATGATTCAAAGACGCGGCTGTTTTCCCTTTGTCTGTTCGTCGTGCTGCTGGTATGGGGAGCAGGCTTCGGCTTCGACCGCCTGCTGGCGCGCGACGGCGTGACGCGCAGCGAGATCCTGGCGACTTCGAACGGACTGACCGGGCTGGTCGCGGGCTACCTCTTCTACACCCTCGCTCTGAACGAACGCGCGCGGCGGGAATCGATGCGCGAGCGCCTGCGCACCATTGCCGAGATCAATCATCACATCCGCAACGCTCTGCAGGTGATCACCTACGCCACGGCGGTGCGCAAAGACGACGAATCCGTCGAACTGATCCGCAAGTCGGTGGAGCGCATCGAGTGGACCTTGCGCGAGGTCTTGCCGGGACAGGTTACGCCGCCGCCGCAGACCTTACCACAGGAAGAGCCGCGGGAAAGCGTCCGCGCGGGATGAGTGCAGTTTTGCGTTTTGCGAGCGCGTTTGGCCGCATCGTCTCGCTTCCCCTCACCATGTCCAGGAAAGCTCAAACATCGTCAGATGCGCCTTGCCCAGAGTGCGTCCCAGGTACTGCGTGCCGTGGTGAACGGATAGCGTCAGGTTCTTATCAGGCACAGTAAGAGTCGTCTCCAAGCCGTGCGCCGATATCGAGGATCCGGCGAATTCGTCGGCGATGGCGCTGTTGGCAAAGGAACCGTAAGAAACGAGTTGCTGCCGATAGACACCCGCTGCGACCTCCGCCAGTCCCAACCGGCTGGGAAGCAGATGTGCAGATTCCCATTGCGTGGTGAAGGTCTGAGTTCCCGGCTGTCCGTTCGCGCCGGATTCCCGCTTTTCCCCGTCCAACTGAAACTCACCCGTGGCGCGAATGTAGGTCGTGTAGTAACGGGTCAGGTAGCCGGTGATTGCGCCGCTGGCCACACTGTTCCAGTCGCTGGCCGTGAGTTGGTTGTGGCTGGAGGCATAGAACGAAGGCGGGGCGGTGAAATCGTACAGAGCCAATGCGCTGATCCGGCTGCGGTCGCGCTGCCACTGCAACGACTCCGCGGATTTGCCGTCGTCCGGCCGGTTCCAGCCGGAGCTCGCTGGCCTCTGAAAAGAGTTTGGCGCTGAAGGCGTCAAGGTTTGCGCGAGTGCGCGCGCGTTGGGCGCGCTCATGGCGAAACCGCTCCCCACGTCCTCCGCTGGGGCGGCGGCCATCTGCTGGCTGCGGGCGGCGAGCGGGCACAGCACGGAGAGACTTGCCAAAGCCGCAATGGCGATATCCGTGATCTTCGCTCGACTCATGGCTGTATGACTCCGTCTCGCTTCCCCGAGGCCCGGGATTAAGAAATTGCGGGCAGGATGGAGGTTGGCCACCTGCCCGGAGAGAAGAACGGTCGTCAGCCGGGTTAGGCTGAGGAGCGTCTTAGAAGGGGTTGTCTTTCGCGCCGTTCAGGATGGTATGGGGAGGAACGGCCGAGCTTTTGGAGAAGTCTCCAGTCTTGCCGCTGACCGCATGGTCCTGACCGATCGAGTTGGTTGCACCGTCGGCCGTCTTACCGGCGATTGCCCGGTTCTTGCCGATCGTGTTCTTCGACGCCAGGGCCGCAGCGTTGGCGGATGCACCCGACACGGCATTCGGCCTTTTGCTCGGGGGCAGCGTTCCGCTCACTCTGGCCATGGCACTGGGAGCGACGGCGCTCAGCGCCAGGGCTCCGATCGAAATTATCGTCATCAGCTTGCTCTTCATAATGGTTCCTCTTTCTTGGATCTCCGCGATGAGTTGGATCTCGTCACGTGTTAGCGCGAATATGCGACAACGCCGCTTTGCGAACAATGCACTCGCGATAATTCGTGTCTGAACT
>Ga0335073_10016586_pt1 | contig 10295 bp, 8 predicted proteins | sample Lox_Sample_22_FD_207093 | JGI IMG/M metagenome (GOLD analysis project Ga0335073, IMG submission 207093) | Soil microbial communities from Loxahatchee National Wildlife Refuge, Florida, United States - Lox_Sample_2.2 | ecosystem: Environmental > Terrestrial > Soil > Wetlands | place: USA: Florida... | reverse complement strand
CTCTTCACCGGAATACCAGGTCGGCATGACCCTGTCGATCAACCTCCGTAACCGCGTCGCCAAAGCCACGCAATTCCGCGCCGCGCTCCAGTACCGCCAGAGCCAGATCACTTACGAGGAGAACGCCAAGAACATCCGCTTCGATGTCCGCAACTCGCAGTTCGCCCTCGAGCAGGCACAGGCGCGCGTCCAGGCCGCCCAGCAGGCCCGCGATCTTGCCCAGCGGACCTTCGACATCACCAAACAGGAGCAGCAGCTCGGCGCCAAGTCCAGCTACGATGTGCTCGTCGCCGAGAATGCCCTCGCCACCGCCGAAGCCACCCTCGACGACGCGCAGGCAAAGTACGAGGAAGCCAAAGTCGACCTGGACAGGGCCACCGGCGAAACGCTGCAGCTCACCGGAGTGTCCGTCGACGATGCCAAGACCGGCGTTGTCACCCACATGCCCTGACCGCGCGCCGTAGACTGATATCGACTCACCGGGGACTGACAACCGGAACCTTTTCACCGACGACTGACCCGTGTCCACCGCCGCCCAACCCGCCATCGCCGCTGAGCCGCAGCGCTCCGCCGCCCCTCCCTGCGTACTGATCGCCGACGATCAGCCGCACATCCTGGACGCCCTCGAGCTGCTGCTCGAGCCCGAAGGCTATCGCATCGAAAAAGCAACCTCGCCTTTCATGGTCCTCGATGCAATCAAGTCCAGCAGCTTCGACGCGCTCCTCCTCGATCTGAATTACACGCGCGACACCACTTCCGGCCGCGAGGGCCTTGATCTCCTCTCACAGATACGCGGCCAGGAGTCTCAGCTCCCGATCATCGTCATGACCGCCTGGGCCAACGTCGAGCTGGCGGTCGAAGCCATGCGCCGCGGCGCCTCCGACTTCATCCAGAAACCCTGGGACAACGCGCGTCTGCTCACCATCCTGCGCACGCAGATCGATCTCTACTACGCGGTTCGACGCGCCCAGCGGCTCGAAGCCGAGAATCGCCTCCTGCGCGCCGCCAATCTCCCTGAGATGATCGCGACCGCGCCGGCCATGCAGCCGGTGCTCGCCACCATAGCGCGCATCGGGCCTTCCGATGCCTCGGTGCTGATCACCGGCGAGCACGGCACCGGCAAAGAAGTCGTTGCGCAGACCCTCCACGCGCTCTCACCCCGCGCCTCGCGCTCCATGGTCGCCGTCAACACCGGAGCCCTGCCCGAAGGAACCTTCGAATCCGAACTCTTCGGCCACGTCAAGGGCGCGTTCACCGACGCGCGCACCGAGCGCATCGGCCGCTTTGAGCTCGCAGAAGGCGGCACGCTTTTCCTCGACGAAATCGCCAACGTCCCCCCGCGCCAACAAGCCAAGCTTCTGCGCGTGCTCGAGACCGGTGAGATGGAGCGGGTTGGCTCCTCGAAAACCCGCCGCGTCAACGTCCGGGTCGTCTCCGCCACCAACGCCGACCTGCGTAAAGAAGTTGAGGAGGGCCGCTTCCGCGCCGACCTGCTCTTCCGCCTCAACACCGTCGAAATCCATCTGCCGCCGTTGCGTGAGCGCCGTGAGGACATCCCTCCCCTAGCCGCGCACTTCCTCGCCCGCTACTCGCAGCGCTATCGCAAGCCAGTGAATGGAATCGACCCCGCCGCCATCCAGCTCATGCTGCACTACGCCTGGCCCGGCAATGTGCGCGAACTCGACCACACCATCGAGCGCGCCCTGCTCATGTCCCGCGAGGACATCATCGAGGTCTCCGATCTCGGCCTGTCTCCGGCGCGCGTTTCCACCCAAGCCCTCGAGGAGATGTCCCTCGAGTCCGTCGAGAGTATCCTCATCCGCAAGGCGCTCTCGCGCTGCAGCGGCAACGTGAGCCAGGCGGCGGAAGCCCTCGGCCTCAGCCGTGGCGCGCTCTATCGCCGCATGGAGAAATATGGCATCTGATCAGGAAACAGCAGACATTGATCAGTAAGCAGTGAACAGTACAGACTTAACTGGAATCACAGCCTGCCGGCTGCCGCTTTCGACTGTTGCCTGCTGAGCTCTGATCCCTGTCTACTGATCGATGGCGCCGCGCTCCCATCGCCGCAAGCCCGCCGAAGCCACCTCGTTCGAGGCGCGCCTCCGCATCTACTGCACCGTCGCCGCGCTCGTGGTGCTCGGACTGGTCGCGAGCCTGCTCGCGCTGCTGCATGTCTCTGCCGGCCCCATGCTGGCCATGCTCGTCATTCTGCTGCTCGTTCTGCTGCTCGCCTTCGCCGCCTTCATCGACAACGCCGTCCGCCCCATTCAGACTCTCGCCAACGTCGTTGCCGCGCTCCGCGAGGAGGATTACTCCTTCCGCGCCCGCGGCGCATCCCGCGCCGACGCCCTCGGCCAGCTCTCGCTGGAAATCAACGCCCTCGCCGACACTCTCCAGGCCCAGCGGCTCAGCGCGCTCGAAGCCGTGGCCCTGCTCCGCCGCGTCATTGCCGAGATGGACGCCCCAGTCCTCGCCTTCGACCAGGATGCGCGCCTGCGCCTTCTCAATCCCGCCGCCGAGCGCGTCTTCTCGCTGCAACCCACCCGCGATCTGGGCCAGGCCGCGGCCGATCTCGACCTCGGCAGCCTGCTCGACCAGCCCAACCACTCCATCCTGCAGCTTGCGCCCCGTGCGCCCACCGCGCGCCGCACTGATCACTCCCCCGGAGCCGCCGCGGACAGGCCTTCCTCCACGGGAGAGAATGCTCGCTGGATGATCCGCCGCGGCTCCTTTCGCCAGCGCGGCGTCCCCCACACCCTCGTTCTGCTCTCCGACGTCAGCGTCCCCCTGCGCGAGGAGGAGCGGCTCGCGTGGCGCCGCCTCATCCGTGTCATCGGCCACGAAATCTCCAATTCGCTCACGCCCATCAAATCCATCGCGGCCAGCCTGCGCTCGCGGCTGCAGCCACCGGATCATGTCGTGCCGGCGCCGCCTCCGTCACCCACGTTCAGCCGGGATCTGGGCCGCGGCCTCTCCGTTATCGAGAACCGTGCCGACTCCCTCAACCGCTTCGTTCAGGCCTACCGGCAGCTCGCCCAGCTTCCCGCGCCGGTTCTGAAACACGTGCCGCTCGTTCCGCTTCTGGAGCGTGTTGTCTCGCTCGAAATCCGCCTTGACGTTCGAATCCTGTCCGCGCCCGACGTCGATCTCCTCGCCGATCCCGATCAGATCGAGCAGTTGCTCATCAACCTCGTCCGCAACGCCGTCGAAGCCGCGACGTTTCCCCTCGACCTGGCTGAGCCCCCGACGCCCACTCCCTCCATCGAGGCGGCGCCCCCGGGGGGGCCGGAAGCAATCTCAGCCGGCAAGCGAAGCAGCCGCGGCGCCACCTGGACGGCGAGCTCATCCTCGGTCTTTCAGCTCTCGCCGGAAGGAGACCTCAAACACGCCGGAGTTGCCGAGCCCGCCGGCGTCCCCGCCCGCCCCTCCGTACCGCCGCACGTGCCGGAGGTGACCATCCGCGCCGTCGAAGAGGGCGATCTGATCGCTATTCAGATCGAAGACAATGGCCCCGGCCTCGCCAACCCCGAAAACCTGTTCGTCCCGCTCTATACGACCAAGAAATCCGGCTCCGGCGTTGGCCTCGCGCTGGCCCGGCAGATCGTCGAAGCCCACGGCGGCGCGATCGCCCTCCGGAACCGAACCGGCGTCCCCGGCTGCGTAGCCGAAGTCCGCATTCCCGTGGCCGAACGCTCCGCAAAAAACTGAACACTCGGCACCCGTCATCCGTCTTAGCCCATGAGAGCCTGGGAGCTCGCAGGTTGCGATCCGACGACGAAGCCCAATTCGCCAATCTGGTCGAGCGCCACTGGCGATTCGCCTGGAAGATCGCATGGAGCATCCTGCGCAATCGTCAGGACGCGGAAGACGCCGCACAGGAGGCATTCCTCAAGATGATGCGTGCTGAAACATGGCGAAACCTGCGCGACGAGCGTGCCTTGGTCGCGCGCATCGTTTGGCGCACCGCCGTGGACCACCATTCTGCGCGCCGCACCCGCACGCATCTCCATGCGGACCCCGGCTCGAATGGTCTTTCTCTGGTCGAGGAACTGCCCAGCAACGATCTGGGACCCGAAGAAATGGCCCTCGCCGCTGACTGGGAGTCGGCCATCCATCGCCTCATCGACGCATTGCCTGAGGAACTGCGCCAGCCGCTGGCGCTTTCCGCGGAATTGAATTCGCGCGAGATCGCGGAAACGATGGATATCCCGGAAGGCACCGTGCGCACGCGGCTCATGCGCGCCCGACAGATTCTCCGCGAGAAGATCGCGGCCATGGAGGAGCGGCAGCATGCCCGGCGATAGCCGCGACCCCATCGACGCCCGCATTGACGCCGCCCTGCGCAGCTACGCGGAGCCGCCCGCCTCCATCTCCGATGCGCGCATCGTTACAGCAACCATGCTCGAGCGCGCGCGCCAGTCTCGAGCCCGCCGCTCCTTCTGGATCTGGGCTATGCCCGCGGCAGCCTGCCTGCTCGCGCTCGTTCTCAGCGTGGCGGTCTGGATGTTCCACATGCGTCCCGCCCCGCAACTCGCACGTGCCGTCCCGCAGCCGCCGCCCGCTATCAGCGTGCCCCGCAACGTCGCGCCTGCTCGGGCAAGCGCGTCCGCCCGCATCGTACGGCGGCAAATTCCTCACTCCCCAACGCTGCCCAAACTCGATGTCTTCCCCACCCCTGCCCCGCTCTCGACGCAGGAGCAGGCGCTCGTCGCCTTTGCCCGCAATGCTCCCGCCACCGTGAAGCAGGCCGTCATCGACGACCAGCTCCACTGGGACCAGCCTCCCAGCATCGCCCCCCTTAACATCAGCCCGCCGGAGATCTCCGGCATACCGAGTACCGAAGTGGAAAGACCCGAAAAGGAGAATCGATGAAGAGAACCATCATCCTTGCCGCGTGCCTGCTGCTCTGCGCCGCTCCTCTGCGCCTGCGCGCTCAAAGCGAATCTCAGGGATCCACGGCCGCTCCGGCCCAACACTTTTACCACCTCAAACTGGTTGTGGAGGAGCTCAGCGACACCGGCAGCGTGACCAACAGCCGCACTTACCAGACAACGGTGAGTACCGCTGGCTCGAGCGATCAGTACCTCAATACCGGCTCCAGAGTCCCCGTCGCTACCGGCACTTACTCGGGCTCCAATTCCGCGGTGCAGAACACCCAGTTTCAATATATCGACCTTGGGATCGCCTTCCATATCGGGCACGTGAAGGAAGTCGGGCAATCGCTGAGCTTCCAGCTCAAGGCTGAAATCAGCAGCATGGCCAAATACTCCGAGATCGCGGGCGTCAATGAGCCCGTCATCCGCCAGAACACCTGGTTCTCTGACGTTCTGGTGCCCGCCGGGAAACCGACGATCGTTTACTCCTCCGACGACCTCGACACCAAAGGCAAGACGCAGGTCGAGGTGACCGCAACCCCGGTGGAATAGGCGGACCGGAGCTCGGACCAAGAAGCGCGGCAGGAATTCAGCTACCCTCCAGCTCACGATGGAGGGTAGCCGTACCTTGTTGCCGCAGGCGGCCTGCGAGCCCTATTTGTCGCCGTGGGCGGCGACGTGCTCCCTGGCCGCATGCCCATGATGCTCGGCTGCGTGCAGGCTGTGCGCGTGCGCCAGATGCGCATGGTGCGCGGCCTTCTCGTGATCGCCGGCTTCGTGATGCTCGGCGGCTGCGTGGTGATGGCGCGCGGCGTGTTCATGATGCTCCGCCGCCTTCCGATGATGGTTTGCTGCTTCCAATGACATCGCCTGTTCCCCTTTGTCTGGCAGTTCGATTGTGTTTCCACGAACCCGAGGAAATATAGGCGGATTGAGTCGCCTTCGGGGTCACAGAGGGATAAATTGATGATGAACAGAAGGTTGCGATGCCGAAACAGGGGGGATGGGGGATACGGTTGTTGCCGGGTGGAACCGGTCGCGGATTGCTCGTCGACGAAACTAAGGCTCGGCCGTCATCGTGGCTCGGTGACCCGTCGTCGTCGTCCAGAAGTCGATCCATCGCTGGCTGATTCCGGTCGCGCGATCAATCAGCTCCTGGCTGGGCGTCCTGCCATGTTCGACCACCAGCACGATGCCGGTGTTGAAGTGGCGCTGCGAGTGGTCCACGTCCGGCTCGCGCGGGCCTTCGGCGGCGATCACGTCCTGAATCGTGACCTTCGTTCGATCGGCCATGAAGATCGGGTGCCCGTTCGCGTCGTGCCCTACGAGTTTCAGATTTCTCAGGATGAAGAAGTCGGGAACCTCGGAGGGCGCAATCAGGCCCATCAGATAGAGGTCGAGATACGAGTAACCCGTGGCAGGAACGTAGTAGTTATCGTCGAGCTGGGTAAATGTTCCGTCGAAGTTATCCTGCCAGACGCCGCCACCCATGATCGACGCTTCTGTGGGCCTCTGGTACGGGAACGCCGCAGGGGCCTGCAAGCCCATCGCCCAGTGCACCGGACCCAGCTGGATTGTCTCTCCGTTCACCTTCGCGGTGACGAAGGCGGACCAGCGATGGCCCATCTCATGGCCGATCTGCGACATCGCGTAGTCGTAGGGCGGAATTTTCCCGTTGAAGGTGCGCTCGGCGAGCTGATGCATGTAGAAGGCGATGTTGTGGGTATCGGTGCCAGTGAGTCCTGCCGGCGGGTACTCCTGCATCTGGTTCGCGCCCACGTAGACCGGCTGGATGAATTCCCACTGGAAGCGCCCTTTCGAGCAGAAATCCGCAAGATCGCCCTGCGGCGCGCCGATGCCCGTGACCTTGCCGCCCTCCGGGCCGCCTCCGAGCGGGCCATCGCTCGACGTGCCGGCCTCCGGATTGTCGATGCGGAAATCGGAGTAATACGCCAGCATGTCGAACTTGTCGCCCAGTGCCCTGATCACCGAGCAGGACAGATCCTGGGGCCGCGTCGGCCGCAGGTAATGGAACGCTTCGAAAACGACAGGAAATGGACCATCCTTGCGAGTCAGTGAAGAGAAATGCACTTCCGGACTTGTAACTCCGGACAAAGTGAAGGCGCGGGATGGAATGCGAAGAGAATCCGTACCCTGGCTGTCTGACGCCTGGACCGCGGCGCTGAGATAGATGCGATCGCCGGCCTTGTAGCCTTCGGGCAGCGTTCCCTCGATCGAGAGCGTATTGCCGTCGATGCGGACCTTGGGCACGAGCCCCGCGCCGAACGAGCCGTAATGCGGCCCCATGCTGAAGTCGCCGTAATGGAACGCGGCGAAGCCCCGCACAGTCCACACGGCGTCGGCATGTGTGTCCTCGGTGCATGGGCCCTGCGGCGCCGTCCTGCTGAGGCAGATGCGATAGGTAATGCCGGCAATGGCGGGATCGGTTCCCGCCAGCATCGGTCCGCGAGCTTCGAGTGCAACGCGCAGATAGAGGTTGTCGACGCCGCTCAGCCGAATCTGCCGGATGTCGAGGTTAGGAGCGGCCGACGGATTGCCTGGTACGCTGATTGCTGTTATCTCCTTCTCGGAGCCGCCGGCGATCAGCGGGTAGACGCCGACCACCGCATCGCGCGCAGCAACGTCGTCATAGGAGAGATCGATGATTCCATCTTTGTGCAGCACCGCCTGGAAGCGATTCACCGTCGGCGTCCACGTCCAGTCCTGGATGCCGCCATATGGCTCGGTCAGGTCCCAGGTCACGACGGCGCGGTCGTCCAGCTCCTTCCAGTAGCGCTTGCCGGTCATGCGCGGCTTGAAAAAGACGCTGATTGCGGGCACCGTGTTGACGAACTCCGGAGCAGCCTCGCGCAGCTCCGCGAAACGCTCGACCGCCAGCCCTCCGTCGCGGCCAACAGGCACGCTGCGGCGGCCCCGTTCGCCCTTCGGGGGCGCCGTATCGCCGAAGACGATAGAGCCGGTCATGCCCACGGAGAACGACTTCCAATCCTGGCCGGAAAACGGAAACGCGAATCTTGACAGTTGCACGCGCGAATCGGTTAGCTCGGCGCCGAAACTCGAATCCCAGGTGAAAGGGATGTTTTCGACGCGATAGCCTGCACCCTCCGGCGTGAAGCGCAACGTGTGATGCGCCAGGTTGAACAGGTTCGCCTGGCCGAGCGCGCCCTGGTTCAGCGTGAGGACGATCAGCCTGCCGCGAACCGTCGCCGTGCCAATGGAGTGGCCCGGGCCCCCGTCGTACTGCGCCCAGCCAGGCGATGCGCTGAGCGCGATGAGGGCCAGGACAAAGCAGAACCGCGATACCTGCGGCCTCCGGTGCATTCGCGTCATCGTTCCTGTCTCCGAGCTTCAAGCCCTGATCGTTTTCCAGTAGACCGTGTAACGCTGATCCATGACCTGACACATCGGCTTCAGTTGCATGGAGGTGGACTGGCCGGTTGTCTCGAAGCGCAGTTCATCGCCGGGCACGCGGCGCACCACATCGCTCGCCTGTCCCGACGAGGCGACCAGCGCGGGCATCGGGTAGTTGTGGCGGTCATCCCACGGTCCGTTGGGGCCGTAGATGCGGTTCTCACTCAGCCCCTCGCGGCCCATCTCCGCGGCCAGCACCAGGGGGCCGTACATCACTGCCTGGACCGTGGAATCATCGGGCGTAACCGAGACGTGGAGTGACATCGGCAGGCTGATCTCAATCGTGTCGCCGTCGTGCCACGTACGGTCGATCTCGGCGTAGGTTTCGGGTTTGGCGTCGACACGATGCTTCTTTCCGTTGACGCGGAACGCAACGTCCTTCGTCGCCCAGTAAGGAACGCGGACCCGGAGCCCCAGCCGAGTGGGCTGCTGCGTTTTGATCGTAAGCTTCGTCGTCTCTTCGAGCGGGAAGTTCGTCTCCTGGACGACTGAGATGCCCTTCTCGGGCCAGGTCAGTTCCGAACCGGCAAAAAGGTTGACGTAGAGATTGCGGTCATCGTGAAAATAGATTGAATCGTTGACTTTGGAATACTCTTCCACGCCGGTCCCGGTGCAACACCAGAACGAGTCGAAGGGCGTGCCAAAGGTCTTCCAGTATCCCGGCTTCAGCGAAACGTAATACATCAGCATGCCCTTCGGGTCCTGCGTGCCGATGCGCACGTTGTACATGAGCCGCTCGTAGTAGTCGAAGATGCGCGGGTCGCCGGTCCAGCCATAAATGTGGCGGGCGAGCTTCATCATGTTGTAGCTGCAACAACATTCTTCGGCCGCAGGACCCAGTTGCGAGGCGATGGCGTCCGGCGCATGCCAGAACTCGCCGTTGCTGGTGCCGCCGGTACAGTAGATGTGGTGCTGCGTGACGATGCGGTAGAAGTTATCCGCGACCTGCCGGTACTGCTGGTCATTGGCAACTTCATAGCCGCGCGCGGCTCCGATGATCTTGGGGATATTGGTGTTCGTGTGGTTGTGATCGAGGTCGTCGACGTCTGCCGCCAGCGGATCGAGCATTTTGTGGTGATAGAAGCGGAAGCCGAGATCGCGATACTTCTGCTCGCCGGTTACGGAATAAAGGTTGAACGAGACTTCGGCCATGCCTCCCTGCTCGACCAGCAGCATGCGCTGCCACTGATCGTCGGGAATGTCTTTCGTATAGTTGATCGCCCAGTCGGCCATCCCCTTGCAGGTCTGAAGAGCCTGCTGGTTTCCCGCGTGAACGTACATATCGAGGTGGCCGGCCATGATCTTGTGGTAGGTGTAAAAGGGCGCCCAGACTTTCTGGAAATTGCGGAGGCGGTCGTAAAATGTCGCGGGATAAGCGCCAAGATAGCCGTCGGTCTGCTGGCATTTGGCCAGATCGGCAACCAGGTCGTCGCCCTTCGCCTTGATCTTGTCGTCGCCCGTCGAGGCGTACATCAGAGCGCAGGCGGAAAGATAGTGCCCACCGGCGAAGTGGCCGCGCAGTTCGCAGTCCGGAGCTTCCCATCCGCCGAGCGGCTCGGCCGTCGAAGGCACGCCGGCGGTCACGCGAAACATGTGCGCCAGGCGATCGTTGGGCACGAGGAATAGATAGTCGCGGTTAATCTCCAGCGCATTCTTCAGCAGGCCGTCGCGCATACGGACCTGCGTCATCGGAAAGTTCTGCCATGTCCACAGGACCTTCTCGTAGCCGGTGTGGTTGGCGCTGACCGGGATGTCGTCAACCGCGGTCTGCGCGCGCATGGACCGGGGAAGCATCATGACCCCTCCGGCGGCAGCGGCGGATGATACGAATTGTCTGCGGGAAAGGGATCGATGACGCTTCATACTGTATCTCCTGGTAGTTCTTCCTGTTGGACTGAAACGCGTGGCGCTACGATAGCCGTCACGGCTGGCTGGGGCGATGGTTGTCTGCTTTAAGAATAATTTCGGTGGCTGTGGTGTGGAGCG
>Ga0335073_10016585_pt1 | contig 10296 bp, 9 predicted proteins | sample Lox_Sample_22_FD_207093 | JGI IMG/M metagenome (GOLD analysis project Ga0335073, IMG submission 207093) | Soil microbial communities from Loxahatchee National Wildlife Refuge, Florida, United States - Lox_Sample_2.2 | ecosystem: Environmental > Terrestrial > Soil > Wetlands | place: USA: Florida... | reverse complement strand
GTGAGCTGCTCGCCGGACTCGAGAACGAGGGGATCGGCGGGCACGACGACCGGAGGCCGCTGGTAGCGCACGTAGGCAGGGGCAGCGTTTTTGAGTTTCGGCTGCTGGCGGGTACGGGAATTGATGATCTGCTGAAGGTGGTCGAGGTGGATCTCCTCGCAGACGTCGAACTGGATCAGGACCAGGACCGAGCCACACAGGGGAGCTGCTGCCGGCGGAGCCGCTGACTCTTCGAGCTGGGAGAGCTGGGCCATGGAGGGGTCGGGGGTAGAGGACCAACATACTGGGCCGATGCTGTCGTTATACGCTCGTCTCGCTGCGGACGAAAGGCGACGGTCCCGGATCGGGTTCGCTCATTACGCGGGGGCCGTGCCCAGGATTCGGGCGGATGTTCCACGTGGAACATCGTCCCGGAACGCGAAATTTTGGGGAAGATAACGGCCCCGGTTTTCCACCCAGGCCTCAACAGCAGCAACATCTCTGAGGTAATCGGGAACGGCACTTATCCATCGGCGCTACTGACACTTACCCGGGGGCACCTCGGGGCGGCCTGGCAGACTTCCACAATTGCAGCCCTGTTTCGCACAGCCAATCTGCGTTGCAGAGGCGCGCCGGTGCCGGTAACCTTGGTGAGTCATGGGGAAGGTGTTCGCTGTTGTCAATCAGAAAGGCGGGGTGGGCAAGACAACCACCGCCATCAATTTGTCGGCAGCGCTGGCTCTGGAAGGCCTGCAGGTCCTGCTGGTCGACTGCGATCCCCAGGCGAATTCGAGCGGCGGATTTGGGGTAGCACGGGATGCGGATCGCCGCTCCTCCTATGACGTACTGATGGGCGAGGCAGGTATCGCCGAGGTGGCGCTCCGGACTGAGATCGACACGCTGAAGCTGGTGCCCTCGCACAAGAACCTCACCGGGGCCAACGTTGAGCTGATTCAGATGGATCGGCGGGCCTACAGGCTGAAGGACGCGATCGACAAGGTTCGGGAGCAGTATGACTTTGTGCTGCTGGATTGCCCGCCCGCTCTCGATTTGCTGACCCTGAACTCGCTGGTCGCATCAGACCGGCTGCTGGTTCCGATGCAGGCTGAGTACTTCGCTCTCGAGGGGCTCAGCGAACTGATGCATACGCTGGGACGGGTCCGGGAGACGTTCAACCCAGGGCTGGAGATCGAGGGGGTGCTGCTCACGATGTACGACGACCGCACGAATCTGGCCCAGCAGGTGACCGAGAATCTGCGGGACTTCTTCAAAGACAAGCTGTTGAAGACAGTGATCCCAAGGAACGTGCGGCTGGCGGAGGCACCGAGTTACGGGAAACCGGTGCTGTTGTATGATCCGCGATCACGCGGATCGGAGAGCTATCGCGAGCTGGCGGAGGAGATCCTGACGCGGAATGGGATGGAGAGTCCAGCGTCAAAGCAGCGGAAAGAAACGGCGGTTTATCAGGGAGAGACGAAGGTGCGGTTCTGGCCGTATGCGTAAGCGCCAGCGATCAGGGTCACAGGGCTCAGGTTACAAAGTGCAGGATCTTTTGCAGATTTGGTCCCGCCTGGAGCGGGGCGTTGCTGTTCCTGGTTCTTGAGGAAAGATGAGGTGAGGTGTAGATGCAGACCATGACTGAAGCTCCGAAACGAAGGGCCCTGGGCAAGGGCCTGGAGTCTCTGCTGCCCCGGGTTCACGCAACGGCGGAACCGGGGATGCACGAGACAAACGAAGGCAAACCGCGAGAGATTCCCGTTGGAGAAATCGATCGCAGCCCTTACCAGACTCGCTCGCGTTTCGACGAGGTGCAGCTTGCAGAGCTGGCCGCGTCGATCACGGCGACCGGGGTCGTCCAGCCGATTGTGGTGCGGCCGCTGCCGCATGGACGCTTCCAGCTCATCGCCGGTGAGCGGCGCTGGCTGGCGTCGCAGCGCGCGGGCAAGGAGACCATTCCGGCAATCATCCGCCAGGTCTCCGACGAGCAGGCGATGGAGATGACCATCGTCGAGAACCTGCAGCGCAGCGACCTGAACCCGATGGAGCAGGCGCGCGCCTATGAGCGGCTGGCGCACGAGTTCCAGCTGACGCAGGAGCAGATGGCGAAGCGCACCGGCAAAGACCGCGCGTCCGTGGGAAATTTTCTGCGTCTGCTGAAGCTCCCCGTCGAGGTGCAGGGCCAGGTGGAGGAAGGGGTTCTGACCTTTGGCCATGCCCGCGCCCTCTTGCCGCTGGAGGATCCACAAACGATTCAGAAGGCGGCGCAAAAAGTGACGGCTTTGTCGATGTCCGTCCGGCAGACCGAGAGCTATATACAGAAGCTGCTGAACCCCGCTCCCGCGAACCACGGAGGCGAACAAAAGGAGAAACAAGTCGACCCAAATGTTCGCGAGGTCCAGGAGTCACTGCAGCGGGCGCTGGGCCTTAAGGTGCGGATCGAGGACAGGAAGGGACGGGGCCGCATCATCATCGAGTACGGCCAGCTCGACGAGTTCGATCGGCTGCTGGACCGCTTGCGGCGGTAGGACAGATTCAGGCGATGTGCGGAACCGGAACGCCGGAGGGGCTGCTCGCCTGGGGAAACAGCTGCTTCATCGTGTCCGCCGCGCGCTGCATGGTATAGCGCGACAGGTAGCACTGGTGTGCACGCTCGGTCATTGCGGCGCGGCCGGAAGGCGGCATCTCGAGCCAGCCCCGGAGCAGGCGCTCGGTCCCATCGAGGGTGTCGTCTTCGATGAGTGCCGCGCCATCGGCCTGAACTTCCTGCCAGATATTGACCTTATTTGTCGTCAGCACCGGCCTTCCGGCAGCCAGGGACTCGGCGACGACGATGCCGAAATTCTCCTGATGCGAAGGAAGAATGAAGGCTTCGGCGGAGCGCAATGCACCCCACTTCAGGTCGCCACTGATCAGGCCGGGCCAATGAACACGGTTGCCGATCCCATTTGCGGCGCAGAAGCGCTGAAGCTCCGCCTGAAAACCCTGCTGATCCGGCCCCGCGACAACCAGATCGACGTCGGGGTGCTCGGAAGCAACGCGGGCGAAGGCCTGAACCAGTAAATCGCATCCCTTCTTGACATGAAGACGCCCCATAAAAAGCAGGAAGCGGCGATCGCGCAACTGCGGAAACGAGCGGTATAGAAGCTCCCTCTGGGCATCAACGTCGCCTTCGGGCTCGAAGATTCCCTGGGGGTACAGGACGGCATTCCACTCGTTGGGACGGAAGCTCTGTTTGGCGAGATCCGGCTCAAGAGCGCTGGTAAAGAGCACGGCGGAAGCATCGCGGAGCACAGGGTACTGGATAGGCCAGTAGATCAGTTTCTTGATGTGCTTAAGCGGATATCTCTCTTTAAACCAGGGATCCAGCGATCCATGCGGAAAGACGGCGTAATCCTTGCCGGCTCGCAGGGCGGCGATACGGCCCGCAATGCAGGGGAAGGTCCAGATGCCCTGGATCACAACGCCGTCGAAGCGGCGCACATTCTTCTGGAGCCAGCTCCACATTCGAGGCGAAAGGGAGTATCGGCCCAGCCAGCGCTGCCCGACAGCGTGGACGCGACAGGGGAAATCCTTCAAAAAAGGAGCGTCAGGGTCATCGTTGCAGAGGACTTCCATTTGAGCGCCGGTCAGTCGATAAGCAAGCGCCAGCTGACGTGTGACTTCGGGTGGCCCTCCATCGCGCGGAGAAAGGCTGGTAATGATGTGAAGAATACTCATCCCGGGTTCAACAGGCGGGGGGAGCAGCGAAGAGGAAGCCTTTCTCATCTTATCGAACCCAACAAGCAACAGTGATACCTATCTATTGGCCAGACGGCGCGAAATTAGCGAGAAATTACTTCCATGTCACCGTTGGCATGATCTGAGACTGATCGACGCGATCCTTGTAGCGAATGGCAAAGTGCAGCAGGGAATCGAGCAGGGACTCCGAGAGACAGTGCGGCACCAGACCCAGCTCGCGCAGGTGGGTATTCTTCGCGTTGTAATAATGCTCTTCTTTTTCGACGCGGGGATTCGGCAGATGCCTCACCTCGACTTTGAGTCCGGCGTGCTGGCCTGCATGTTGCACCATCAGCGCCAGATCCTGAACGCTGAATTGTTCCGTGAACTGATTGAAGACTCGGAATTCGCCGGCCGCGGCGGGATTGGCAACGGCGATCTCGATACAGCGAACGGTATCGCGGATGTCGAGGAAACCGCGCGTCTGACCGCCCTTACCGTAGACCGTGAGAGGATGGCGGATCGCCGCCTGAACGCAGAACCGGTTCAGCGCCGTCCCGAAGACTTCGTCATAGTCGAGGCGATTGACCAGCAGATCGTCGCGTCCGGTCTGCTCGGTAAGGACGCCGTAGACAACGCCCTGGTTCAGATCGGTGGCGCGGAGACCCCAAATACGGCACGTAAATGCAATGTTATGACTATCGTGGACTTTGCTGAGGTGGTAGAAGGAGCCTGGCTGCTTGGGGTAGGGTAAGCGGTCTTCGCGTCCGTTGTGCTGGATCGTGATGTAGCCCTCTTCGATGTCGATGTTCGGCGTGCCATACTCCCCCATCGTGCCGAGTTTCACAAGATGAATATCCTTGTTGAACTCGTGAATAGCGTAGAGCAGGTTGAGATTGCCGACAACATTGTTGACCTGCGTCATCACCGCATGCTCGCGGTCAATCATGGAAAAGGGGGCAGAGCGCTGCTCGCCGAAATGGACAATGGCTTCCGGCTGGAACTTGCGCATGAACGTCTGCACAAAGGGGTAGTCGGTGATGTCACCGATAAAGAGGTCGATGGTTTTGCCGGTGAGTTCGCGCCAGCGGTCGATGCGATGGCGAATCGAGGCAATGGGTGTAAGAGTGTCGACGCCGAGGCTGAGATCCCAGTGCCGGCGCACCAGGCTGTCGACGATGCCTACTTCGTAACCGTGATCGGACAGATAAAGGGCAGTCGCCCAGCCGCAATATCCATCGCCACCAATAACTAAAACTTTCACTGCTCAGCTTGCTCCCGTGTGTCAGGATGAAAATCCGGAACGCGAGCGTTCCAGATGAATTTGAAAATCGATTCCGCTGTGAGCCGAGAGTTGCCCCGTTCGTGTCCGGGGTTTGTTCATGGAGCAATTCCCAAACGCAGCTGGGTCGCCGGCCGCACCGGCGTTGAAAGGGTTAAGGGTGCATTGCAGCACCATTTTTCACGACGGGAAGTCCGTGGGCCCTGAAGTACTTTGTAATGAGAGTGACACAAAATGGAACTCGAACGCAAAGGTGTTTAGCCTGTTTCCCGGTTTGATACTGGTTACTGAGGGTATAACGGCCGCCCGCTGTTGGGCTGAGCATCTGTGGTGGACGTATTTACGGTACGGAAAGTTTAGGCCACGGATTCCATAATCGCCACTTCCGACCCGAATTCGTACACGGTGGGCGCCACGATATCAGCCGCCGGAATCTGTCACCGAACGGGCTAAGCCGACAATTTGACCAGGGGCCAGGCTAAAAAGGGCTGCCTTTTTGCGGCCTGCACGGCGGCGACTTAGCCGACGTAGCGGACGTCCATCACGGTGCAGTCGTCGTCAGCAGCCAGCGAGCCGGCGAAGCGTTCCACTCCGGCGAAGATGTCGTCAAGGGGAAGTGTCTCGAATTCAGCGGCGAGGAGGCGGGGTTCACCGTAGAACTCGCCGTCGGAGGCGGCGGCTTCTGTAACGCCGTCAGTCACAATCAGCACCCGCGCACCGGGAGCCAGCTCAAGGGTCCCGGAGTTGAACGGAGCCCCTTCGATGAGTCCGACGGGAAGGTTCGATTCGGTCAGGCGCGAGGAGCCGCCGGAGTAGAGGAACGGCGGAACGTGGCCGCAGTTGATGTATTCGAGATGGCCATTTGGAGAGAGGCGCAGAATGGCCATGGTCGCGTACTTCTCGACATTCTTGCCGCAGATGTAGCGGTTGACGATTTCCGCGATCGTGGCCAGCGGCTGCCGCGCGACCAGCAGCGAGTAGATGAGCCCCTGCAGCGTGGCGCCGAGGATGGCGGCGGAGACGCCCTTGCCGGAAATATCGGCGACGATGACGGCGAGCGACTCTCCATCCTCGACGATGTCGAAGAAGTCGCCGCCGCATTCGCGGCAGGGTACGGAGCGTGCAGCGACGTTGGCCCAGGACAGGGTAGGCGGATGCACCGTCATGAGGCCGCGCTGAATGTCGGCTGCGATGTTCATTTCCTGGCGGTAGACGCGCTCGCGCTCTTCGGAGACAGCGAGTTGCGCGTTGTCGATCAGAGCGGCTGCGTCGGTGGCGATTGTGCGCAGCAGGTCGCTGTCGATCTGAGTGAGCGCCCCGGGACGCAGACGGCTGTCGAGATAGAGCAGCCCCAGGAGATCTGTCTCTTTCGAGGCGCCGGGACGGCGCTTGCGCAGTGGAATGCAGGTGACCGAACGGATGCTGTGAGCGACCATGCTGGCGGAACGGCTCTCCGGATCGGCGCTGAGCGTGTCGGTAACGATGAATTCGTGGGCGGTGGAAACCGCCTGGCGGATCGCGCCGTGGGAAAGGGTCGAGACATCGGTGAGCGCCTCGCCTTTATCGCTGCGTCCAAGCGCAAGCTCCATCTCGCCGGATTCGGCACGGAGGAAGACATAGCCGCGCTCCACCTGGGTCAGTTGCAGGGTAGTGTCGAGGAGAGCGGTAAGAATCTGGTCGACGGCGTCCGACTTGTTCAGCTTGCGCGCCGATTCGAAGAACCAGCGCAGCTTATCGAGAGGATTGCCGGCACCGACCTCAGGGATCTGCTCGATGATGTCGCGGATAGTGGAGGTGTCGGGCGAGGATTCGATGCCGCTGCTCGGGGCACTGGCTCGCAGGCTGGGACCATCGAGTGCTCCGAAATGGATGACATCATTGCTTCCGATCGCCTGACGCTCGGGGGCCGGCTTGCCATTGATGAAGGTGCCGTGGCGGCTGGCCTGATCGGCGACGAAGCAGCGGCCCTCTTCAACAATAAGGTCGGCGTGGCGGCGGGAGACGAAGGGGTGCGCGAGGACCAGGTCGTTTTCCGGCAGGCGGCCAATGGTGAACGGCGAGTGGGTAATCGTGATGGTGCGCCGAGTCGAGCCGTCGGTGAGGACGAAGGAAACGGGGGCCGCGTTCGTGGTGGACATGGTGCCAGGAATTATAGAGCCGGGAGCCCCAGCTGGTGGCTCATAAGCCCAAAAACATTGACCGCAAAAACGTTCAGCGCCGTGCGATGAGGCGATGGCAGAAGAGGAGGCACGCGAGACAGATGGCCAGGGACGCAGATATCCAGATCGCTTCGTTGCCATGCTCGCCCAACAGAGGTGCGGTATGGTGGACCGGCAGCGACAGGATCGACTGCTGACCCGCAGAGGTGAAGGCCGACTGGACTGTAGCCGGGATCACGGCGAGCAGAATGCCGATGGCCACCGCGGCGGCGATGAGGCCTGGCAGGGCGCGCTTCCAGGGAAAAGGAATCGGAGCGGGAGCAGAGGTCTCCTCATGAACGGCGGCCATGACGCTGGCGGCAAAGCCGGAAGAGGGCAGGATGCCATCGCTGGCCGAGGAGAAGGCGCGGTCGAGGTCGGCTTCGGTAAGCGGCGGACGGGGCGGTATCGCGTTCATGGAGTTCGTGCCTCCTTTGGGTGGTCAGCAGCCAGGCTGGCCGATTTCGATGCGCGGCGCGGACGCGAAAATTTAACGCGCAGCAGTTCGCGACCGCGAAAGAGCCGTGCCTTGACTGTGCCTTCCGGGATGCGCAGGGTGCGTGCAGCGGCGGGCACATCCTGCTCGTGGAAATAGAAGAGAAGAACGGCGTCGCGGTATTTCGCCGGCAAAGCCAGAACGGCGCGCCGAAGAGACTCGTCGCGGCTGGAATCCTCGAAGGAAGCCATGCGAGGGTCGGAGGGCTCGGCGATTTCATCGAGCGAGAGCGGCGTCGCAGGAAGGCGGCGGACTTCGGTGCGGTAGAGGTTGGTGGCCAGAGCGAACAGCCAGGTGGAAAAGGCGGAGTCGCCGCGAAACTGGGCGAGGTTGCGGAAGGCGCGCAGGAAGGCCTCCTGCGCCATCTCTTCGGCGCGGCCGCGGTCGCGGCAAAAGCGCCATGCCAGGTTCAGCAGCGGAGACTGCCAGCGGCGCACGATGCCTTCAAAGGCGGCCGCATCTCCGGCGACGACGCGGGCAACCAGCGCTTCGTCATTGGCAGCGGATTCCGGTCTGGCGACGTCCGCATTCACGCGTAGTGTTCCTGGCTGGTACGACCTGGAACGATGGTGCGCGGTTTCACTTTATTCTGTCGAGAATTTTGCCGAAGAATTTGAAACCGTAAAACGGCCCCTCCGGTCGTACCAGGTGAAAGAAAGCAGGAAAGAAGCGGAACGAAATAAAGAAAGGAAGGATATCGCCATGGATGGCATTGCAACGATGGGGCCGGAGTCAATGGTTTTTGTGTTTCTGGCAGTAGGCGCGGTGGCTCTGTTCTCGATGATCTCGGTCGCGGTGTGGTCGGGAGCGCGGCAGAAGGAGCGCGAGGCTTACTACAAGAACGACATGCTCAAGAAACTGGCCGATACACAGGGACCGGGAGCGAATTCGGCCCTGGAGTTGATGCGGGAAGAAGCACGGATCTCCACTCTGCGCATGAAGCAGGGTTTGCAGATCGGCGGACTGGTGACAGGCGCGGCGGGACTGGGTGTCATGATCTTCCTGCGGTTCCTGCTGGGCAGCGAAGAAGGCGTGTATTTGTGCGGGCTGATCCCGCTGTTTGTGGGGATGGCCCTGTTCGGGAGCGCCTGGCTGGTGAAGACCGCGGAATAAAGGCGCGCGCAAAGACGAATCGAGATCCGGGCAGCTATCCTCGGCTGGAGAGTCCTTCCAGGGCTCCGAGGAGAAGCGCATGACAGAAGGCATGCATCCGTCGCGGCGGCGGTTTCTGGAGATGGGATCGGCGGCACTGGCGGCGGGGGCAATCCACGCAGCCGGCGAACAGACACAGAAGGAAGTGCAGGAGGGCGAGCACGGCAACGCAGCGAGCCTTCCCCGAGGCAAAGAAAATGCAGCGCTGTTCGATCAGAATCCGGATTCGGTGACCCCGCCGCCGACCGATCACGGAAGCATCCCCACTTTTAAATATCCTTTCTCGCTGGCGCACAAGCGGATCCAGCCAGGCGGCTGGACGCGGCAGGTGACGGTGAACGATCTGCGGGTGGCCAGGACCATTGCCGGCGTGGAGATGCGGCTGGTCGCCGGAGGCATCCGCGAGCTGCACTGGCACAACGCGGCGGAATGGGCGCTCATGCTCGACGGTAGGGCACGCATCACCTGCATTGATCCCGACGGAAAACCTTTTGTCGACGATGTGAAAGAGGGGGACATCTGGAATTTTCCCAGCGGGTATCCGCATTCGATCCAGGGGTTGGAACCGGACGGCTGCGAGTTTCTGCTGGTGTTCGATGACGGCTCTTTCGATGAATACGAGACGGTTCTGCTCACCGACTGGGTAGCGCACACACCGCCGGAGATCCTGGCGAAGAATTTCGGCGTGGCGGCGACCGCGTTCCCGCCGCTGCCAGCCGAGGGCAAATACATTTTTCCCGGAACGATGCCAGGGCCGCTGGCCGCCGATCAAAGTGCCGCACAGGGAAATCTCGGCGCCTCGCGGCTGCCGTTCGACTTTCGGCTGCTGGAGATGGCTCCGACCAGGAAGGCCCGAGGGGGCGAGGTGCGCATTGTGGACGGCGGCAACTTCAGGGTTTCGCAGCAGATTGCCGCCGCGCACGTGGTTTTGCATCCGGGCGGACTGCGGGAAATGCACTGGCATCCGAACGCCGACGAGTGGCAGTACTACGTCAGGGGTGAGGGGCGGATGACCGTGTTCGCGGCCGGATCGCGGGCGCGCACGATGGACTTCCGGCAAGGCGATGTGGGATACGTGCAGCAGAATTTCCCGCACTACATCGAGAACACGGGCGACACGGATCTGGTGTTTCTGGAGCTGTTCAGGACCGATCGTTATCAGGACATCTCTCTGGCGAACTGGCTGACGCATCTTCCGCCGCAGCTGGTGCGGGATCACCTGGGAATCAGCGAGGAGACTCTGGCGCGTTTCCAGCACGAGGAGCGGGTCGTTCTTCCCTGAGGTCGGTCGGCCTGGCGAAGACAGCCGGCGATGGTTCCCGAAGGGGAAACGGAAGCGCGCCGGCCGGTGATTCGCCGGTACGCGGACTATCATCGCTACGCGATTTTGGCCGATAAGCGAAACATCGGAGCGGACATGGCACGGGATCGCTCGCCTGTCCGGTCAGGAGCGTGCGTCGGGTGTTCGCGAC
>Ga0335073_10016584_pt1 | contig 10296 bp, 7 predicted proteins | sample Lox_Sample_22_FD_207093 | JGI IMG/M metagenome (GOLD analysis project Ga0335073, IMG submission 207093) | Soil microbial communities from Loxahatchee National Wildlife Refuge, Florida, United States - Lox_Sample_2.2 | ecosystem: Environmental > Terrestrial > Soil > Wetlands | place: USA: Florida... | reverse complement strand
CGGGCCGGCGCCGCTTCGACGGCCGGTTTTGTCGCGATCGGCCGCGGCGGGGGCGCCATTTCCTGCTGGCGCTTCTCCAGAATGGCTCGCGCGACATCACCGACCTTGTGGACCTGCGACCAATCGATCTTCGGCCTGGCCTCGGCTTCGGCCTTCGGCGCTGCGCTGGTGCCGCGTCCGCGATGGATATATTCGCGCACACGCTCGGCTTCGTCCAGCTCGAGCGAACTGGAGTGAGTCTTCTTCTCGGTCACGCCAACCTGGGTCAGAGCTTCCAGAATTTCCCTGCTCTTGACTTCCAGCTCGCGCGCTAATTCATTGATTCGAACTGTGCTCATCCGTCCCCGTGTTGTTCTAACATCCCACCGGCCGTTAGTTCTTCATACGGACGACTCCTGACTGTGGGGCTGCTATGTGCTTCACTGTCGCTGATCTGCTGACTCTCTTATTATCTCTGAAAAGGCAGCCGCCGCGCCGTCCCCGGCGAGACAAAACTGCCGAAAAGCGCGGGATTCCGCACTTTTCGGCCACCGCCGCTTCCTTCGCGGGCGCTAATCGACCCTCGAAATCCCGCCGCGGATTGCCTGGCGCTATGCGTCCGTACCCTCGTCGACCTTCTTTTCGCCGACTTCTTCCTCGTTCGCTTCCTCGACATCCCCCTCGACGGCGTCTTCGTCCTCGCCGGCCTCGGGATTCGTTTCAAGCTCGGCCAACCGCTCGCTGGTATCTTCGCGCCCTGGAACCACGGCTTCGGCGCCCTCACTATCGAGCGCCGGGCCGACCTCGGTGATCTCCGCGAGCCGCTCTTCGGCGACTTCATCGCTGATTCGCCCCGAGCCGTCCTCGCTCACCGGCTCCTCGCCGCTTTGGGTCAGATCCTGCCTGAGCGCGTCCACCTGCTCCTCAGCCGAAGCCGCTTCCGCATCGCGGGCCACCGCTTCCGCAGGACGCTCCTCACCGGGTTGGTACTCGCCGAAATAATGGCGCACGGCCACGCTGATCTTCTCCAGGGTCTTCTCCCCGATGCCCGGAATCTCCTCGAGCTGTTCGGGGGTCATGTCCGCCAGAGCTTCCACCGTGGTGATTCCAGCGGCTACCAGCTTTTGGATGATGGAATCGCCCAGTTCGCCCACCTGCTCGATGGGGGTTGCCGTAGTGCCGGCCATGGCCTGCATCTGCTGCTCCACCTCCTGGCGCTTCTCTTCCTCGCTCTTGATGTCGATCTTCCAGCCGAGCAGCTTGGCGGCCAGGCGCACGTTCTGCCCCTTTTTGCCGATGGCCAGTGAAAGCTGGGTATCGTCCACGATCACTTCCAACTGCTTGTCAGTCAGGTCGGCGATGCTGACGCGGCTCACTTTGGCCGGCTGCAGCGCCTTTTCCGCAAAGGTCGTGATCTCCTCGCTGAATTCGATGATGTCGATCTTCTCACCGCGCAGTTCGCGGATGATGGACTGCACGCGCATTCCCTTCATGCCCACGCAGGCGCCCACCGGATCGACGTCCTTGTCGCGCGACATCACGGCGATCTTGGTGCGCTCGCCAGCCTCGCGGGCGATGGCGCGGATGATCACCGTGCTGTCGTAGATCTCCGGCACTTCGCTCTGGAAGAGGTTCTGCACCAGCTCCGGCGCGGCCCGCGAGACGATGACCTGCGGACCGCGCGCGGCGCGATCCACGCGCAGCAGCACCACCCGCACTCGCTCGCCTACCGCGAACTGCTCCAGACGGGACTGCTCGCGTCGCGGCATGCGCGCCTCGGCCTTGCCGATGTCGAAGATCACATCCTGCAGCTCGACCCGCTTCACCATGGCCGTCAGCACCTCGCCCACGCGGTGCGCGTACTCGTTAAAGACGGTGTCCCGCTCGGCCTCGCGCACCTTCTGGAAGATGACCTGTTTGGCCATCTGCGCCGCGATGCGCCCCAGCACGTCGGTGGGCTTGTAGAAGCGAATTTCGCCGCCTGCTTCGACCTCCGGGGCCAGTTCGCGCGCCTCGTCGAGGGTGATCTGGTTGAGCGGATCCTCCACCTGCTCGGGCGATTCCACCACCGTCTTGTAAACGTAGGCCCGAATCTCGCCGGTATCCTTGTCCAGCTCAGCGCGCATGTTTTCCTGCGTCTTGTAGTACTTGCGGGTCGCCAGCGCGATCGCGTCCTCGACCGCCGCGACGACAATCTGCGGGTCGATGCCCTTATCGCGGCTTAACGCCTCAATGCTGTCGTAAAGCACACTCGCCATCGGTTTCTCTCTCAATCCTTGTTACAAAATTTGTCTTGTGGAGTACCCTGCGCCCCGAACCCGGTTGCCCGCGCTCAGAACTCCGGCACCAGGTTTGCCTTTTCCACGTTCGCCAGGGCGATGTCCACTGCGGAGCTCGATTTTGCCGCGCCCTTCGCTTTGCGGGCTGCACCCGGAGCTCGGCGCTCCGAAACCTGTATTTTGATCGACTGCTCTTTGACCTCTGTGAGCCTTCCCTGCCAGTGGCGGTTGCCTGCAACCGGCTCGAACGTCTGCACCTTGACCAGCATTCCGGCGAAGCGCCGGAAATCCTCGATGCCGTGCAGTCTGCGATCCAGCCCGGGAGAGGAAACTTCCAGCGTGTACTCTCCGCCCGGAATCCGATCTTCCACATCGAGAACCGTACCGAAATCCCGGCTGAACGCCTCGCAATCGCCGTGGGTTACCCCGGCCAGGGTATCAGCATCCGCGGGGGCGCTCGCCATCGAACCGGCCTCCGCGAGTTTCCGCCGTTCTTCCGCGTTTTTCTCGACGAAAACCCGGAGAAGGCGATGCTTTGCTCCGCCGTGGAACTCCAGATCGACCACGTCGAGCCCATGTGAAGCCGCGACGCGCTGCGCCGTGGATCGAATCTGTTCCGCGTCGAACGCCATAAATTGAGCAAATAAAAAGTGGGCTTGCGCCCACTCATTTCTCCGGCCCGCAGATCAGGCAGAGCCGGACAAACTCGTCTGTTTGTATGATACCCGGCCCGGCGGCGGCTTTCAAATCCCTGGCGCGCTGTGGGATACTGGGCGGCGAAGCCGCCTATGCCGCGTACCCAAAAGGTTCTGAACCCTTACGCTCAGTTTCTCAATGGCCAGGATCCAATGACCGTGATCCAGGCCACCAGCGGCCGTTTGCGGACGCTGGCGAAGGCCATTGGAATCGAGAAGATCAACCTCGCTCCTGCCCCGGGAAAGTGGAGCGCACGGGAAATCCTGTGCCATCTGGCCGACTGCGAAATGGCCTTCGGGTTCCGGCTGCGGCAGACGCTGGCGGAAAACAATCACAAAATCCAGCCCTTCGACCAGGAAAAGTGGGCTGCCCCCTATAAGCTCATCTCCGCCGACGACGCTCTGGCGACCTTTGCCGCCCTGCGCCGCTGGAACGTTCTGCTGATCGATGCTTCGCTGCCCGCAAACGCCGGCAAGGCAGTGGTCCATCCGGAGCGCGGCAAGATGACCTTTGGGACCATCGTGGAAACCATGGCCGGACACGATCTGAACCATATCGCGCAGCTGGAACGGCTTGCGATCTAGAGCCGGAGGGGTTTCTCTTTCCTTTCGTAATCAACCTTCGCGGGCGCGCGCGCATCGCAGTCGGGGACTATGCCTGCGACGATTCACTCGCCGGAAATCGCTCTGCGGCTGGCGCTGACCCTGCTGGCCGGGGGCCTGCTCGGCATCGACCGCAGCCGCAACGGACACCCCGCGGGTCTGCGCACCACGCTGTTGGTCACGCTGGCCGCCTCGGTGGCGATGATCCAGATGAACCTGCTCATCCCCACCAACGGGAAACCGCCGAACTCCTACGCGGTGATGGACCTGATGCGTCTGCCGCTGGGCATACTGACGGGGGTGGGCTTCATCGGCGCGGGCGCCATCGTGCGCCGCGGCAACATGGTCGCCGGCATTACGACAGCGGCGACCCTCTGGTTCGGAACCGTCGTCGGACTCTGCCTGGGCGGAGGACAGATCATCCTCGGATCGACCGCCGGGGTGATCGGGTACCTGATACTGACTGCCCTGCGCTGGCTGGAGCAGCACCTGGAGCTTTTCCAGCCGGCAACCCTGGTCCTGGTAACGACAGAGCACGCCCTGAGTGCCGAGGCGCTGCGGAGCCGGCTGGAAGGATCAGATTTCAGGATCAAATCGGTCTCCGTGGACCACGCTCCGGCCGAAGACCGCCAGATGATCCGCGTCGAGGTGCGCTGGCCCTCAGTTCGCGGCGCGGCCGAACCGCCTGCAATTCTGGCTCAACTCAAAGAGATGCCGGGGCTTATCCGGCTATCCTGGCGAACGGTCGACATCAACGCCAAATAATCAAGCGCTCAGAGCGCGGAGCGCCTGGCTCGCGTCTCTAGGGTACGGTCCGGAGGCCGGTAAGATAGTGTCGAGGCTCGGAATGCGTTTGTGGCGGGTTCCTCCCGGAGCAGCAATTGCAGGCGCGGTGCTTACGCTGGCGCTATGCCTGCCGGGCTGCGGAAAGTTCTTCCCGCCGCTCACCAGCACCAGCGGCGGCGGGGGCGGTACTTCCAGTGGCGATGCCATCTACGCCGGCAATCTCGGGACGAACCCGCTCAGCGTGGCGGGCTTCAGTCTGGCCAGCTCCGCACTGACGGAGATCTCGGGCTCCCCGTGGCAGGTATCGCTGGAGCCTACAAGCCTCGCCATCACGCCGAATAACGACTACCTTTACCTGGGCAGTGCGGGGGGCGGGATCTATGTCTACACCATCAGTTCCAGCGGCTCGCTCTCTCTCGGAAACGACGGCGCGGCAGTCGCCTCAGGCATTTATCCTGCAGTGCTCCGCGTCGACCCCTCGGGCAAGTGGCTGCTGGGAGCTGACTCCACTCTCGGTGAGGCATACGTCTATCAAATCGGCAGCGGCGGCGCGCTGACGGCCATCAGCTCCGCTGTCGTCAACGTCAGCCAGAGCACCCCCGCCACCGATCTCGAAATCACGCCCAACGAAGACGATATTTTCGTCGCCTCGGGCACCGCCGGCATCTACTCGTTCACCTTCAACGACAGCACCGGCTCGCTCGTATCGACGAACAAGGTGCTGTCGCCGAAGAAATCCGGCGACGCCGACTACGGCATGGCGATCTCGCCCTCCGGCCAATATCTGTTTGCCGCGGAAACCGGCATCAGCGCAGTGCGCGTTCTCTCCATCGGGAGCGATGCGACTTTGACGGAGGCTTCCGGCTCGCCCTATTCCACCGGCCTCGGCCCCTACGCCGTCCTCGTCGACTCGACGGGCAGCTACGTCTACGTCACCAATCGCACCGATGGGACCATCAGTGCCTTCCTGCTTTCGAGCGATGGGGCGCTCAGCTCGATCTCCGGCTCGCCCTTCTCGACCGGCGACCTGCCCTCGGCGATCGTGGAAGACGAATCCGACACCTATATCGCCGTCGCCTGCGCGGGCGGCAGTTCGGACCTCGAGGTTTATACCCTCGGCAGTAGTCCCGCGGGCGCGCTCGTCAGCTTCAAGACCTCGACTACCGGCACGGACCCGACCGAAGCGACGAGCCTGGCCGCCACGCATTGAGTCTTCCGGCCACCGAAGCATTGGTCTATTGCATCGAACCGCGGGGCGCCCTCGCTGGCCTCTGATTCTGGTATGCTGGCGAGTTTTGTTTCCCCGATTCCATGACTGAACCCAGCGCTGCCCAATTGCCGCAGATCAAAAACCAGCTGAGCTCAAAGCTGGACCCGAACCATCAGCGCTCCCGCAGTCAGGCGCAGAGCATGATGTCGCTGCTCTCGCAGATTCGCGAGCAGGAAGCCGATATTCGCCAGGGCGGCGGCGCGAAAGCCATCGACGCCCAGCACGCAAAAAAACGCCTGACAGTCCGGGAGCGGCTGGAGCTTCTCCTCGATCCCGGGACCGAATTCCTCGAGCTCAGCCTCTTCGCCGCTTACGGCATGTACGAGGAGTGGGGTGGGGCGCCTGCAGCGGGCGCGGTCACCGGGCTCGGCCGCGTTTGCGGACGACTGTGCATGATCGTCGCCAACGACGCCACGGTGAAGGCGGGAGCGTTCTTCCCCATGACCGCGAAGAAGGTTCTCCGCGCGCAGCACATTGCGATGGAGAACCGCATCCCGACGATCTACCTGGTCGATTCGGCGGGGATTTTTCTGCCGTTGCAGGAAGACGTCTTCCCCGATCAGGACGACTTCGGCCGGATCTTCCGCAACAACGCGGTGATGTCGGCGATGGGCATCCCGCAGATCACGGCCATCATGGGCATGTGCGTGGCCGGCGGCGCCTATCTCCCGGTTATGACTGACCAGGTACTGATGACCGAGGGCAGCGGGCTGTTCCTTGCCGGGCCTGCGCTGGTTCAGGCCGCCATCGGGCAGAAATATTCCGCTGAAGAGCTGGGCGGGGCAACGATGCACGCCGAAATCTCCGGCACCGTCGACTTCAAGGAGCCCAACGACCATCTCTGCATCGCGCGCCTGCGTTCGCTGGTCGCGCGCCTCGGCCATCCCGCGCGCGCGCCGTTCGATCGTGCAGTGTATGACCCCGAGGCCGACGCTCCGCGCTACGCGGCTGACGATCTCTACGGACTTCTCGATCCCAACCCAGCCAGAGCCGCGGTGAACAGCTACGACATGCGTGAGGTGATCGCGCGGCTCGTCGATCGCAGCGAGTTCGACGAATACCGCCCGGGCTATGGCCGGACCCTCCTCTGCGGGTACGCACGCATCGGGGGCTACGCGGTCGGAATCGTCGCCAATCAGAAGGTCCCGCAGTCCCAGACCAGCCACGAGGGCGAAAAGCGTATGGAATTCGGCGGCGTGATTTATGCAGAGAGCGCCGACAAGGCCGCGCGATTCATTCTGGACTGCAATCAGAACCTTATTCCGCTGATTTTCCTGCACGACGTCAACGGTTTCATGGTCGGGCGCGATGCGGAGTGGAGCGGCATCATTCGCTCCGGCGCGAAGATGGTGACCGCCGTCGCCAACTCGGTCGTGCCGAAGATCTCCGTCATCATCGGGGGATCGTTCGGCGCCGGGAATTACGCCATGTGCGGCAAAGCCTACGACCCGCGCTTCATCTTCGCGTGGCCGACGGCGCGGTACGCGGTGATGAGCGGCGACTCGGCCGCGAATACGCTGGTGGAGATCCGCATCCGGCAGCTCGAGCGCGACGGACGCAAGCTGAGCGAGGAAGAGAAGCAGGAACTGCTCGCCTCCACGAAGAAGACGTATGACGAGCAGACCGACTGCCGCTACGCCGCGGCGCGGTTGTGGGTGGACGCGATCCTCGACCCCGCGAAGACCCGCGATGCGCTGATGCTGGCACTGGAAGCTGCGGCGTTGAACCCGGATGTGCCGAAGTTCAATCCCGGGATCCTGCAGACCTGACCTGAAGTTGTCAGGGGGTACCCCCCCTCCCCCAGGGTCGACTCTGCAAGTAATTGATTCTGCTGGGTCCGCTGGGTGGTTACCAGGTTGACATCACGGCCAGAGTCCCGTTTTGGAACGGCTAGCGGTCGATTTTTTCAAAGAGCGCGCAGCGGTCCGGCCTGGGCCGGGTGCACCTGTAATCAGAGCTCAGAGCACAGCAAAAGCAAGAACCAGGGCTAAAAGGAAAAAGCTCTGTCGATAGGACAGAGCTTTCCTGACTTCTAAGTTAGGCGGATGGGGAGAAGAAGGCAAGGAGAATCGGTGGTGGGTGGGGTACGCAGGTAATAGAGGGCAATTTCCGGGACTGCGAACGGAACGCGGCTCCTGAGACACCCGATCTGCGCTATCGTTTTTTTCACAGGAAAATTACATCGGCGTTTGGCTGTCTTTGCGTATGTCTCCGAGAGGTTCCGGCTTATGGAAACGCTCCTTCAGGATGTTCGCTACGCCCTGCGGCAGCTGCGCAAGGCTCCCGGTTTTGCGATTGTCGCGGTTCTTACGCTTTCGCTGGGCGCGGGCGCCGCAACGGCGATCTTCAGCGTCGTCGACGCGGTCGTTCTTCGGCCGCTGCCGTTCAGTCAGCCGGATCGGATATTTCTCCCGCAGACGCTCTCTCACGAAGGCTACACACAGCCCTTTTCGTGGCCGAGCTTCCAGGATTTCCGCGCCCAGAGCCACGTCTTCGCCGCGCTCTCCGGTGTCTCGTCGTATCAGGGCGTGAATCTGGAAACTCCCACGGGGCCGGTGGCGCTGCGCTGGGTGCAGGGATCGGACGACTTCTTCGACGTGTTTGGCGTAGCGCCGCTGCTGGGGCGCACCTACAGTCCCGGCGAAGACCAGCCGGGCAGGAACGATGTCGCGGTGCTCAGCTACGACGTCTGGCAGACCAACTTCAACGGGCGCAAGGACGTGGTGGGCCGCACCATCGATCTCAACGGCCATCCTTACGTCTGCATTGGGGTGATGCCGGCGGGCTTTCGCTATCCGCTCAGCGCGCGGCATGCGATCTACACCCCGCTGCATCCGGATCCGCAGCTGCTCAATCGCCGGGGCGACCACTGGCTGCAGACGATCGGCCGTCTGAAGCCCGGCATCAGCCGCGCGCAGGCACAGGTGGAACTCAACACGGTCATGGCGAATCTCGGCCGCGCTTATCCCGATACCGATGGCGGGCGCAGGCTCGAGCTCATCGGCCTCACTGAGTTCGTCGAGGGCAGGGTGACCGGAGCGCTGTGGGTACTGTCGGCTGCGGTGCTGGCCGTGCTGCTGATCGGCTGCGTCAACGTGGCCGGATTGCTGCTGGCGCGCGGCGTGCGGCGGGAGCGCGAAATCGCTCTGCGCGCGGCGGTGGGCGCGAATCGGCGGCGGCTGATCCGGCAAATCCTGACGGAAAGCCTGCTGCTGGCGGCCCTGGGAGCGGCGGGCGGTGTGGGGCTGGCGGCGCTGCTGCTGGCGGCTTTGCGCAGCTTCCTGGTGCATGCGCTGTCGCGCGGCGCGGATGTGCAGATGAACCTGATCGTGCTGGCCGCAGCGCTGGCGATCTCAGTAGCTACCAGCATCGCGGCATCGCTTTATCCGGCTCTGCGCCTTTCCGGAGCCGATCCCAACCACGCGCTGCGCAGCGGCGGCTCTGCGGGCACATCGCGGGGGCAACACCGGCTGCGTTCGGTCTTCATCGTCAGCCAGGTCGCACTTTCGCTGGCGCTGCTGGTGGTCGCCGGCGTGCTGCTGCGGGTGATCGCCGGTTACCGGGCCACCGATGTGGGCTTTGACGCCCGCCACGTGCTGGCCGCGGAAATCGATCTGTCGCCGGCCCGCTACCAGAATCACAACGCCTGGGCCGATTTCTACGAGCCCATGCTGGACCGCGTCGCTCACCTGCCGGGCGTGCGGGCGGCCGGCGTCATCAATCTCGTTCCCCTGCAAAGCTGGGGATGGAATTCAGAGATTCACATTACCGGCCAGCCGCCCACGCCGCCGAACGAGGTTACGCTGGCTGAAGACCGCTACGTTTCGCCGGGTTATTTCGACGTCATGGGCATCCGGCTGCTGAGCGGCCGTCTCCTGTCTCCGGCTCTGGATGTTCCCGGCAACAAGTCGGCGACGATTGTGGTGAACCAGGCATTCGTGAAGAAGTTCCTGCCTTCCGGCCTCAATCCTGTGGGGCAGCATCTCGACGACAGCGACAAAGCCGATGAGAAGACCCATATCGCCGGCGTAGTCACCGATGTTCGACAGGACCTGATGGAGCAGCCTATGCCGGAGATGGACTACCTCTACTCCGAGGTGCCGCAGGATCTCGCGGCCGGTCTCCTGATGCAGACGAATCTCGTGGTCAGGACGGACGGCGATCCGCACGCGGTGATTCCGGCGCTGCGTGAGGTCTTCCACCAGATGGACCCGACCTTGCCCTTCCGCGCACCGGAGACGATCGACGAAATCATCGCCGATCAGCTGGTGATGCAGCGCATGGAAAGCTGGCTCTTCGGCATCTTCGCCGCGCTGGCCGTCGTGCTGGCTCTGATCGGCCTGTACGGATTGATCAGCCACGAAGTGGAACTGGGCACGCGGGACATCGGCATCCGCATGGCGCTGGGAGCGTCGCGGGGCGGAGTGGCGGGGCTGGTGCTGCGGCGGGTATCGGTCCTGCTGGCAGCGGGGATCGTGGCGGGCTTTGCGCTTACCTGGGCTGCCCAGCGGCTGATCGGGTCGGTGGTGATGATCCACTTCAGCCATCAGGCCGGGTTGCTGGCGCTGATGGCCCTGGCGCTGGCGAGCGCGGGAATTCTGGCGGCGGTGCTTCCGATTCGCCGCGCGGCGTCGGTTCAGCCCATGGAGGCGTTGCGGATGGAATGATGAGCAGCGCTTATGTC
>Ga0335073_10016583_pt1 | contig 10297 bp, 8 predicted proteins | sample Lox_Sample_22_FD_207093 | JGI IMG/M metagenome (GOLD analysis project Ga0335073, IMG submission 207093) | Soil microbial communities from Loxahatchee National Wildlife Refuge, Florida, United States - Lox_Sample_2.2 | ecosystem: Environmental > Terrestrial > Soil > Wetlands | place: USA: Florida... | reverse complement strand
GAAATCGGTCGACCACAGGATGTTCTCGATCCCGACCATGTGGCGCAGCCCCAGCCCGACCTCGTCGTCGATGAAGGTGAGCGCCATGTTCCGTCGGAAGTACTCGCTCGGCTTGAGCTCCACGCCGGGCAGGTCGTAGACCTTCGACTTCCGGTCGAGCTGTGCGAGGAACCCGGGCACCCAGTAGAGGCTGGGCTCGACGAAGACGATCTTCAGTCGAGGGAAGCGCTCCAACGTGCCGGTCAGGATCCACCAGGCAAGGACCTCGGCGAGCGCGAGTGCCGGCATGGAGGTGAATATCGCCGCCTGGGGGGTCGGATCACGCCGCATGATGTCGTACAGCCAGTGTCGGTTGCCGAGATGGTGACTGATCGAGATCCCCGTCTCTTGGAGCACTCCCCACAGCGGGTCGTAGGCCTGGTCGTGGTAGTCGGGCAAGCCGATCTCGCTGGGGAAGTTGGGGAGGTGCACGGACCGGGCACCCAGCACGGCGAGTCGTTCGACCTCTGTCACGGCATAGGGGATGTCGATGATCGGCACCTGGTAGGAGACCGCCAGGCGGTCAGGGTCGTGGGCGGCGAACTCCACGAGGTGGTCGGTGAAAGCCCGGCTGATCGGCTTCCAGTCCCCCTTCACCAGTCCGAAGGAGCGGAATGCGCTCACCTCCGAGTAGAGCACCTCGGCCCTCACCCCGTCGCGGTCCATCGCCGCGAGACGGGCCACCGGGTCGTGGTAGCCGGGGTCACGGAAGGCCTCCATGTCCCAGTCCGCGAGCGAGAGCGTATGTCCACCTCGTAGCTCGGTGTCGATCTGGGCTTGTGCTGCGGTGGCGTCGTCGAACGCCTGGCGGAGCGACTTGGGCACCCGGTCGCGGATGTCGTCGAGGCGTACCGCCACGTGGGAGTCGGCGGAGATCAGCTGGGTCATGGTCCCTCCTTGGACTTGCCGAGGCATCGCCTTGCCAAGCGAAACGATAGCACTTACTATGACTCGGCGTGAGGCCGGCACCCGTCGTGACGGACGATTCGGCGATCTTCTGGGATGCCGCGGGGGAACACCGCCTCGTCGGTCAGCGCTGCTGCGGCTGCGGGATGCTGCGCCACCCGCCCCGGCCCATGTGCCCGCACTGCCACTCGCTGCAGTTCGAGGCTGCCGAGTTGTCCGGGCGTGGGACCCTGTACAGCTATGCGGTGCTCCACCATCCGCAGCACCCGGCTTTCGACTACCCCGTGTTGGCCGCCCTGGTCGACCTCGACGAGGGCATCCGCCTCGTCTCCAACCTCGTGGACGTCGACCCCGCGGACCTCCGAATCGGGATGCCGCTCGAGGTCGACTTCGTGCCGACCGCCGAAGGCGGCTCGGTGCCCGTCTTCCGGCCGGCTGCATGAGTGGTTTCGGTGGCCGTGCCGCGATCGTCGGCGTCGGTGCGACGGAGTTCTCCCGGCACGCCGGCAGGAGCGAGCTGCAGCTGGCGTGCGAGGCCATCACCGCAGCGCTCGCCGACGCCGGGCTGGCGGCCGCCGACGTCGACGGAATCGTCAGCTACACCATCGACCCGGTTGAGGAGACCGAGCTCGTCCGCTCGGTCGGATTCCAGGAGATCGGCTTCTCCTCCCGGATCCCCTACGGCGGTGGCGGGTCGATGGGCACCCTGCTGCACGCCGCCGCCGCGACCGCGTCGGGAGCTGCAGACGTCGTCGTCGTCTATCGGGCGATCCGGGCCCGCTCGGGCCCCACCCGGTTCGGTGGTGCCAAGACGACGCCGAGCCCGACGTCCGGACATTCGGGCACGACCGCCATGCAGTGGTGCATGCCGTACGGGGTGCTCACGCCCGCGTCGTGGATGGCGCTCAACGCGACCCGTTACATGCACACCTTCGGGGTCTCCAACACCGACTTCGGCCGCGCCGTCGTCCAGTTGCGTGCCTACGCCGAGACGAACCCCTCAGCGTGGGGCTTTCGCCGGCCGATGACCCTCGCCGATCATCAGGCATCCCGGTGGATCGCCGAACCGTGCATCCGCATGTTCGACTGCTGCCAGGAGACGGACGGGTCCGTCGCCCTCGTCATCGCGACCCGGGAGCGGGCTGCCGACCTGCCCAACCGTGCCGTCCTCGTCGGTGCGGCAGCGACGGCCGGCCTCTTCGAGCAGGAGATCGCCTCGGACCACTACCGGCCAGACCTCTCGGTCATGGAGGGATCGGCGGCGCTGGGCCACCGGCTGTACGACCGATCGGGGTTCCGGCGCGACGCAACCGACGCCGCCATGATCTACGACGCGTTCTCACCCATCCTGCTCATGCAGCTCGAGGCACTGGGCTTCTGCGGGCCCGGCGAGGCGAAGCACTTCATCGCCGACGGCAACCTCGCCCTCGACGGAGCACTCCCGACCAACACCAACGGCGGCCTCATCGGCGAGGGCTACATCCATGGCCTCAACCTGGTCCTCGAGGCCGTGCGCCAGCTCCGCGGCACCGCCGTCAACCAGGTACCCGACGCCCGGCAGATTCTCGTGACCTCCAGCCGCACGGGTGCCATCCTGACCCACGAATGAGAGGGAAAGACCATGGCCAGCGTCCTCGACGGCACCCGTGTCCTCGACCTGTCGTGGGGTATCGCCGGGCCGATCGCCGGCATGCTCCTCGCCGACCACGGCGCCGACGTCATCAAGGTCGAACCGCCCGGTGGCGATCCGTTCCGCGGCACGCCGGGGTACGACGTCTGGCTGCGCGGCAGGCGCAGTGTCGTGCTCGACCTGAAGCAGGCTGACGACCGCGACCGATTCCTGCGGCTGGTCGACGACGCCGACGTCGTCCTCGAGGCCTTCTCGCCCGGGACGATGGACCGACTCGGCCTCGACGCGGCCGCGTTGCTCGGGCGGAACCCGCGGCTGATCGTGTGCTCGATCACCGCCTACGGCGCACACGCCGAGCACCGAGACCGCCCCGGCTACGACGCCCTCGTCGCAGCCCGACTCGGCATCCTCGACGTCCAGCGCGGTCACATCGGTGGTGCCGTCCCGTACATGCACCACCAGGAGCCGTTCCTTCCCGACCTCGCGATCCCCGAAGGGATGGAGCCGGGATCACCCCGTTCCGGGCCGATCTTCACCTATACGCCGTGGCTCAGCATGGGTGTCGCGTTCCTCGCCACGACAGGGATCTCCGCCGCGCTCTACGCGCGCGAGCACACCGGGCGCGGCCAGCACGTCGAGACGTCGTTGCTGCAGGCGGCCCTGAGCGCGACCGCCTCGAAGTGGCAGCGCGTCGGACGGCCCGACGCCGTCGGCTACGGCACGTGGATCTATGACCGCCGCGCCCCCAAAGGGTTCTTCCAGTGCAGCGACGACGGCTGGATCCAGCACTGGGTGCCCAACCCGAGGTTCGCGCTGACCAGCGCCGGCGGTGAGAACCTGGCCGTGCGCCGCGACGTGGCCGGCGCCCGTGACGATCCCGAGCGGGTGCCGCCCGACCCCGAGAACATCGTCGTCCTCGCTCACTACTTCCCCGAGATGGTGGAGGCGTTCGCAAAGTTCCCGAGCGGGGAGTGGGTCACGGTGGCGGCAGAGGCCGGCGTACCACTACAACCGGTGCGTCGTCCCGAAGAGGCCCTTCAAGACATGGCACTTCTCGACGAGGGCGCGGTGCTCGACGTCGACAACGCCGAACACGGCGTGCTCCGCCAAGCCGGCATCCTCTACGGCCTGAGCCGCACTCCGGGAAGGGTGCAGCGCCGACCACCGCGAGTCGGTGAGCACAACCACCTGGTGGTCGAGGGCGCTGGACCGTCTCGCGCCGCGGTGGCGGAGGCGCCGTCGCACGTCGATCGGGCGCCCCTAGATGGCATCACGGTCCTCGACCTCGGGTTCGCCATTGCCGGCCCGTGGGGCACCCAGGTGCTCGCCGACCTCGGCGCGAACGTCATCAAGGTCAACGCGTCGCGGGACCCGTGGTGGCACGCCACACACATCGCCTATGGCGCCAATCGCGGCAAGCGCAGCATCGGCATCGATCTCAAGTCCCCCGACGGGATGGCGGTGTTCCATCGGCTCGTCGAGGGAGCCGATGTCGTGCACTCCAACATGCGCCGCGATGCGCTTCGCCGGCTCAAGTGCGACGAGGCGTCGCTTCGGGATGTCAATCCGGACATCATCTACTGCCACACCCGGGGCTTCGACCGGGGACCTCGCTCGGACTCCCCCGGCAACGATCAGACCGGTTGCTCGTTGGCGGGCGTGACGTGGGAGGACGGTGGTTGTTGGGACGGAGGCAAGCCGTTTTGGAGCCTCACGTCACTCGGTGACACGGGGAACGGCTTCTTCTCGGCCATCGGCGTCATCCAGGCCCTGTACCACCGGGACCGCACCGGTCAGGCGCAGAGCGTGGACACCTCCATCCTCAACGCCGGCCTCCTGGTCGCTTCAATGGCCGCGGTCAAGCCCGACGGGGACCCGCTGCCCCGGCCACGCCTCGACCGGATGCAGCTCGGCCTCAGCCCGCTGTACCGGCTGTATCAGACCGCCGACCTCTGGGCCTGCATCGCTGCCGTGACGGCGACGCAACGGAGCTCTCTCGCCCAGGCGACCGGCATCGACCTCGGGTCCCTGGACGCGGCCCACCTCGAGCCGTGGTTCCGCGCCCGATCGGGCAAGGAGGTCTTCGCCGCTCTCGACGCTCACGGCGTCCCCTGCGAGCTCTGCAACGACGATTTCGGCCGGAGCATCTTCGATGACCACGAGATGGACGCCCACGAGCTCGTGGTCCACCAGCAGCACCCAAAGCTCGGGAGCTTCGAGCACTTCGGCAAGACCATCCACTTCTCCGACACACCGGGCAGGATCTGGGGACCCCCTCCGGTCTGCGGACAGCACACCCGCGAGATCATGCACGAACACGGCTTCGGCGACGACGAGATCGACAAGCTCGTCGAGGCGAAAGGGGTGTTCGAGGAGCTCTGGGTCGAGTGACGATCGGCACACCGACCGAGGTGCGCCGCACGAACGTCGAAGCGGCGGGGCTCGCGGCGACGATCTTCGAGCCACCGACGTCCTGGAACGGGCGGGTCCTGTACTGCCTGCCCGGCGGCGGAATGTCACGCCTCTACTTCGACATCCCGCTCGGCGGCTACAGCATGGCGGCGCACCTGGCGGAACAGGGATTCCTCGTGGCGACCATCGACCACCCGGCCATCGGCGACAGCCCGGCACCGAACGACGCCTGGAGCCTCACGCCGGCGGTCGTCGCAGATGCAGATGCCGCTGCAGTCCAGGAGCTCCACGGGCACCTCGGCGGAATTCCTATCGGTGTCGGGCATTCCATGGGCGCGATGCTGACGGTCACCCTCCAGGCACGGCACCACCTCTACGCCGGCCTCGGCCTCCTCGGCTATGCCCACATCGCACAGTACGAGGACACCGAGCTCGCCTCCCTCCTCTCCGACGACGAGCGGGCGATACTCGGCAATCCCGACCTGATCGCGACGGGCATCGTCGACCTGGCAAGGAAGCGGTTCGGCCAACCGCTCCCCAAAGGCACCACGACACGGTCGGCGTTCCTGCTCGCCGGGATGCCGGTCCCCGAGAGGGCCTTCACCGCCCTCGACGAGTGTCTGGCGCCGCTGCTCGCCTGCTGCGGCCTGGCTTCGATGCTGAAGTGCACGTCGGACGACATCCGGACGATCGAGGTGCCGGTGTTGATCGGGTTCGGCGAACACGACATCACGGGCGATGCGCGCTCCACGGCGGCCTCCCTGGTCAGCTGTCCCGACATCACGCTGTTCCAACTGCCCGGCGCTGGGCACAACCACAACGTGGCGCCCAACCGGGCCGTGCTGTGGGAGCGGACGGCAGCATGGGCCAGGGGCATCGAGTGAAGCCTGCGGGCCCCGAAGGCACCCGCGCTCCGGATCGACCCGGGGATGGGCCGCGGTCACTCCGTTGAGCCGACGCCGCCGCCGTGGTCGGCGCCCGGCCCACACCCGTGGGAGGGCGGCGGCGTGGAGTACGCTGCCGGGCGCTTGGAGCATTTCGACGTTCTGATCGTCGGCGCCGGGTTGTCCGGCATAGGGGCCGGTCGCTACATCCAGACCCGCTGCCCGTGGGCCTCCTACGCCATCTTCGAGGCGCGCGACGCCATCGGGGGGACCTGGGATCTGTTCCGGTACCCCGGCATCCGCTCGGACTCCGACATGTTCACCCTCGGCTATGCGTTCCGGCCCTGGGAGGGCAAGGAGGCGATCGCTGAGGGGGAGACCATCCTCCGGTACATCCAGGGCACCGCAGCCGACGCGGGGATCGATCAGCACGTCCGGTTCCGGCACCGGATCGTCCGGGCGGAGTGGTCGAGCGAACGGGCTCGCTGGCTCGTCACGGCCCGCCGGACCGACGACGGCGAGACGATCCGGGTCACCTGCGGTTTCCTCTTCGGCTGCACCGGCTACTACCGGTACGACCAGGGGCACCAACCCGAATTCGCGGGAGTCGACCGGTTCCCGGGCACGATCGTCCACCCCCAGTCGTGGCCCGACGACCTCGACTACGCCGGCAAGCGGGTGGTCGTCGTCGGGAGCGGGGCGACCGCGGTGACCCTCATCCCGGCGCTCGCCGCCTCGGCCGGCCACGTCACCATGCTCCAGCGGTCACCGAGCTACATCGCCTCGCTGCCCTCTCGCGACCCGATCGCCGACTGGTTGCGCCGTGCGCTCCCGCCCCGGTGGTCGGGCCCCGTGGTCCGCTGGTTCAAGGCCCTCACCACCCTCGGCTTCTTCCAACTGAGCCGGCGCCGCCCCGAGCTCGTCAGGAGGCTGCTGCGAGGTCAGCTCGAGCGACAGCTGCCAAGCGGGTACGACATCGACACCCACTTCACCCCCCGTTACGACCCCTGGGACCAACGACTGTGCATCGTGCCAAACGGGGACCTCTTCAAGGCGATCCGCGCCGGCACGGTGTCGGTCGTCACCGACGACATCGAGACGTTCACCCGACGAGGTCTCAGACTCGAGTCGGGCACCGAGCTCGAGGCGGACATCGTCGTGACCGCGACCGGCCTGGAGCTGCTGTTCCTGGGCGGGATGGAGCTCACCGTCGACGGCGTGCACGTCGACGTCCCGAACCGGCTCACCTACAAGGGCATGATGCTCGAAGGCGTGCCCAACCTCGCCATCGCCGTCGGGTACACCAACGCCTCGTGGACGCTCAAGTGCGACCTGACCTGCGACTACGTGTGCCGGTTGCTCAAGCACATGCGAGAGCGAGGCTGGCGCGAGTGCCGGCCGGTCGACCGCTCCGATTCGGTGGCCACGGGTCCGCTCCTCGATCTGCAGTCGGGCTACATCCGGCGCTCGGCCCACCTCCTGCCCAAGCAGGGCTCGAAGCCTCCATGGCGGGTGCACCAGAGCTATCTGCGCGACTACCGGACGCTCAAGTGGAGAGGGATCGAGGACGACGCCTTGGTGTTCAGAACGAAGGTCCGTGTGCCGGAGAGCGTGCGGCCATGACGATCGAAGTGGTGCTGCTCGGCACCGGCAACCCCATCCCGGACGCCGCTCGGGCCGGCGCGGCGACGCTCGTCCGGGCCGGTGGCCAGACGCTGCTGTTCGACGCCGGACGGGCGGTGTGCATGCGGATGGCGGCCGCCGGTGCGCTCCCGATCATGCTCGACGCCGTCCTGCTCACCCACCTGCACAGCGACCACATCAGCGACCTCGGCGACGTGGTCACGACCCATTGGATCATGACCCAGGCACCGACACCCCTGCGGATCATCGGGCCGCATTCGACGCGCCAGGTGGTGGACGGGACGCTGGCGGCGCTGGCACCCGACATCTCCTACCGCCGGGCACACCATGCCGACCTCGACTGGGATCCCGTCGTCGAGGTGTCCGAGGCGTCGCCCGGGGTCGTCCATGCGGCGGGGACGGTCACGGTCGTCGCCCGGTCCAGCGACCACCGCCCCGTCGAGCCGACGCTCGCCTACCGGGTCGAGCACGAGGGGCGGTCGGTGGTGCTGGCCGGCGACTCCCTACCCTGCGACGGGATCGACCAGTTGTGCGAGGGCGCCGACGTGTACGTGCAGACCGTGCTGCGCGACGACCTCGTCCGGCTCGTCCCCATGCAGCGCTTTCGAGACACCATCGACTACCACTCCACGGTCGAGCAGGCGGCCAGGACGGCCGCCCGCGCAGGAGTGGGCACCCTCGTCCTCACCCACCAGGTCCCGACGCCGGCACCGGGCTCGGCGGACGAATGGATCGCCCTCGCGCGGCAGCACTTCGCGGGCGAGGTGGTCTGGGGCGAGGACCTCGTGCGGGTGGTGACCGGCTAGCGCCTTACGGGTGGCGCGACGCCGCCCGACACCGTGGCGAGCCGCCGGCCCCAGGCAACCGCCCGCTCCTCTTCCCCGGCGACGAGGGCGTTGCCCTTGGTCACCACGAAGCTCTCCGGTGGAGCCACCATCGAGTACCCGCGCCGGCCGAGCTCCCGAGCGATCCCCTTGGAGGCCCGACCAGAAAGGGGATAGGCGAGCCTCGTGTCGAAAGCCGCGGCACGGCCGCCGGCGTGGCCCAGAGACCCGAGCCACTCTCGCAGACCGGCCCCGTGGGCGTGGGTGTCGAGGGCAAGTCGATTGCCGGGCTTGCCGGCCATGTCGAGCGCGGCGTCCCGGGTGCGAGGCCGGCTCAGCCCCCGCACGTGGGTGGGTCCCCCTACGATCAGGAGGTCCGCGGCGAAGACCAGGTCCCCCTCGGCGTCGTCGACGGGAAGGACGAGCGCCTCGCCGCCGGTCGCGAGCCCACGCCCGATGGCGTCGGCCACCCGGTGGGTGTTGCCGAACATCGATTCGTACACCACGACTGCGCGCATCGCCGACCTCCTCGCCGCTCGTTCGGTCGCACCCGACGGCCGGTGACGCGATGGTGCGCTCGGGTCCTCCCCCTCCGGCAGGGCCGAAGGTCCCCCGAGACGGAAACCGAGGCCGACACCGATGGCTGTTGGGGTCGACCAGCCCTACGGCCTCCCGGGCGTCGAGCGCCTTCGCCTAGCGGTCCGGGGGCAACTGGATGCCAGCGCGGCCGAGCACAGTAGCTGCCGTGGCTCGAGAGACCAGCCATCTTCCCCCACGACGAACGGCCTGACCTTCGAAGGGAAAGGCGGCGCCTCCCTCCAGCACTATCTCGAAGCGGACGTCGGCGAGATCTGGGGTCACGAACCGGAGGCGGGCGACTCTCGACCCGCTCGCACGGGTCATCGTCCGCTGGCCGGCCGCCTCAAATGAGGGACGCAGCTCTTCATCGTCCTCGAGGAAGCCGGTGAAGCGTTCCGGGTCTCCCGCTCCTCCACCGAAAACCATACGGAAGCACTCGGTGATGGCCCCCACGGCGTCATCGTCGGGGACGTCGCCGAGTACGCGGGCAGGAAAGAAGATCTCACGCTCGCCCACCGCCGGCTCTTCCCGGAGCATGTCGCTGGCGGTCGAGACGCACTCGGCACAGATGACCGACCTTCCGGCCGAGACATAGCGATCGACCTCCCAGAGGTCGCGGCCGCAGAACGAGCACGAGGCCATTTGCTGACCCCCGGGAGGAACGAACCGCTGAGCCACCGCTCGGCGCCGCGGCACCGGCGCCTCTGGGCCGGAGGGCGACAACAGTCGGAGGACCGTCTCGTGGACGCGATCCAGATCAGCGCCAAGGAGCACCAAGACTCTCGCCCCGTGACCTTCCCCTTCACGAACCAGGCCCAGCAGGAGGTGTTCCGTCCCGATGTAGTTGTGCTGGTGCTCCAGGGCTGCGCGTAGAGACAGCTCGAGCACCTTTTTCGCCCGGCTGGTGAAGGGAGGCGACCCGACGACAGGACCTCGGGCTCTCGTTTCCTCCACCTTGTCCCGTGCGGCGTCGAGCGTGATCCCCAGGGACCCGAGCGCCTTGGCCGCCACGCCCCGGCCCTCGTGGATCAGGCCGAGGAGCAGGTGCTCGGTGCCGATGAACGAGTGGCCCAAGAGGCGCGCCTCGTCCTGGGCGAGGACCAGGACTCGTCGCGCTCGGTCGGTGAAGCGTTCGAACATGAACACATCCTCCGGGGTGCCGAGGGGCTGGCTGGCGGAGATACTCCACCCGGATCCTAGGGGTGGGCTGCGCCAAGTCGGGTTCTCCCAAAGCCCCGGGGACGGGAATGAGTTTGCCCCTTCCACCGGTCGAGCGGCTCCTCCCCGATCGGTGCCGGCGCACTCCGGAGGGCGCGGTTCCTGCAGAGGTCGCCCTCGAAGACATGGTGCCGGCTCGACGCACACCGGCCTCCCCCGCC
>Ga0335073_10016581_pt1 | contig 10298 bp, 7 predicted proteins | sample Lox_Sample_22_FD_207093 | JGI IMG/M metagenome (GOLD analysis project Ga0335073, IMG submission 207093) | Soil microbial communities from Loxahatchee National Wildlife Refuge, Florida, United States - Lox_Sample_2.2 | ecosystem: Environmental > Terrestrial > Soil > Wetlands | place: USA: Florida... | reverse complement strand
CATGTGCTCGTGGCCGGAGTAGGGGACCCAGGGCATGTCGAACGCGTCCGCTAGCACCAGCACCGGCTGGCCCTCGTCACACGCCGCCGTCCAGGCGGGCAGCTCACCAGCGAGTTCCGCGGCTGACTGCCACTGCAATTCCCACCCGGCCAGTTCGCGCAGGTCGCCGGCCACATCCTGCGGCGGCAGGTCAGGTCGGCTGGCCCCAGTCCCGCCACGGCGCAGCCGGAACCGCCACCTGGCAGCGAACGGGGTGCGGACGTCGGCGGCGCCATGCCAGGCAAGCAGCACGGCCAGGTTGACGGCCAGGCAGTCCAGCAGGTCTGTGTCCGCCCGGGCCAACGCCGCCTGCCAGCGGCCCGCAGCAGCCGGGCCGTTCACCGTGACCCGCTCAGCGCAGCCAGCAGGACCGGCGCGATCTTGGCGATCGCGGCGGCGTGCGTCATGTGGTCGTGCCTGGCCGCAATGACGTGCGTGCCGATCCGGCCGGTTACGTAGGGAGCCCACCGGGCCGGATCGATGCCATCGGTCTGAGCGGCGAAGAAGAGCACGTCGCCGTCGAATGTTCCGGGAATGGCATCGATCGACAGCCAGATGTTGTTGCGCAGCACCTTCATCAAAGCGAGCACGCTGCGGTCGGCCAGGCCAGCCGCCGCCCCGCTCTGCTGCCTGATGATCTCCAGCGTGCTCGGCAGGTCCAGCTCCCGGCCGTCGAGGCGCGGCAGGTCGACGTCGAAGCCGTTCAGCACGTCGCGGAGCAGTTCCCGCTCGCTGACCGGAAGGTCCTCAGGCGCCGCGATGCGCCCGCCGGGCGAGGGGTTCGACGGGACCGCGTCAACCAGCGCGAGCAGGGCCACCTTGTCTCCGGCCGCCTGCACCTGGGCGGCGATCTGGTGCGCGACGCCGCCACCAAAGCACCACCCGGCAAGATGGTAGGGACCAGCCGGCTGCACCGCCCTGATCTGCTCCAGGTAGTCAGCCGCCATCTCAGCGATGCTGCCTGGCAGTCGCTCCCCGTCATGCAGGCCGCGCGCCTGCAGGCCGTAGACAGGAACCTCGTGTCCTAGGCGGCCAGGCAGCGCAGCGAAACACCAGCTCAGCCCGCCACCTGGGTGAACGCAGAACAACGGGGGCCTGCTGCCGCCGACGCGCAGCGCCAGCAGCGTGGCCAGCGGGTCCGGCCCGGCTCCCTCCCGCAGCGCCGCCGTCAGCCCGGCCGGGGTGGGCGACATGAACAGGCTGCCGACCGACACCGAGGCGGCAAACGCAGACCTGACCCTGTTGATCAGCCGGACCGCCAGCAGCGAATGGCCGCCCAGATCGAAGAAACTGTCCTCGGGCCCGACCTGCCGCACTCCCAGCACCTCGGCGAACAGGCCGCATATCGCGGCCTCGGCCGGCGTGCGCGGCTGGCGGCCCGCGGAGCTGCCGCTGGGCGCCGACGGTGCGGGCAGCGCCTGGAGGTCGAGCTTGCCGCTGGGGCTCAGCGGCAGCCGGTCAATGACCGTGATCGTCGTCGGCACCATGTAGCTGGGCAGCAGCGCCGCCGCATGCTCACGAAGCGGCCCGGTGTCGACGTGGCTGCCCGCTGGCACCACGTAACCGGCGAGGCCGACTCCCCCAGGGAGGTCATCGCGCACTGTCACCACGGCGCCGGCCACGTCCGGGTGGCTGGCCAGCACGGCTTGCGCCTCGGCCGGCTCGATCCGCAGTCCCCGGATCTTCACCTGGCCGTCGGCGCGCCCGAGGAATTCCAGCTGATCGTCGGCCGTCCACCGGGCCAGGTCCCCGGTCCGGTACATCCGCGACCCGGCGGGCCCGAGCGGGTCGGCGAGGAACCGCTCAGCGGTCAGGCCCGGCTGGCGCAGGTAGCCGCGAGCCAGGCACCGCCCGGCGAGGTAAAGCTCGCCGGCGACCAGCGGCGGGACCGGCCGCATGTGCCCGTCGAGCACATAGGCCCTGACGCCGCGCACGGGCCGGCCGATGATGGGTTCCTGTCGCGCGGTGACCCGGGCGGTGACCGCGTCGATAGTGCACTCGGTTGGGCCATAGAAGTTGTAGCCAGAGGTCCCGCCGAACGCGGCCAGCGCGGCCCAGTCCTGCCTGGTCACCTGCTCCCCGCCGAGGACCATGAGCCGCGGCCAGCTCTGCAGTGGTGGCCACGCGGCGCGCAGCTCGGCGAAGAGCGACGGGGAAACGTTCAGGAAATCGATGTGGTGAACGGCGGCGAACGCGGCGATGGCCTCGGGGTCGCGGCGGTCCGGGTCCCCGATCAGGTGCAGTTCGTGGCCGGCCAGCATGAGCAGCACAGGCTCCCAGAACGTGTCAAAGGAGACCGACGCGGCCAGCGCGGCGCGGAGCCTGCGGCCTTTGGCCTGCTCGGCAGGCCGGTAGAAGTCTCTTCGGTGGGAATGAAAGAGGCTCGCCACCGACTCGTGGGTTACCACGACGCCCTTCGGGGTCCCGGTGGAACCGGACGTGTAGATCACGTAGGCGGGGTGAGCGGGTGTCAGCGGCGCGGTCCGGTCGGCGTCGCCCAGCCGGTCCGGCCGCTGCGCGGCAATCGCCGCCGCGACGGGCGGATCGTCGATCACCAGCCGGTGCACGTCGGCCGGCAGGCATTCCTGGCAGCTTTCCGCTGTGAGCACTGCCGTGCAGCCAGCGTCGTCCAGCATGCGCCCGATCCTCGCCCCCGGATAGCCCGGGTCGATCGGCAGGCAGGCGGCTCCGGTTTTCAGCACAGCGATCAGCGCCACGATCAGCTGAGCTGTTCTCGGCAGCGCCACGCCGACGACGGCCTCCGGGCCGGTCCCCGCGGCTGCCAGGAAGCGGGCGAGCCTGCTTGCTGCCTGATCGAGCTGCGCGTAGGTCAGCTGAGTATCTGGGCATACGGCCGCCACTGCGCCGGGCGTCCGGCTCGCCTGCGCTTCGAACAGCCCGGGAATCGTCGCTGACGGCAGCGGGTGCGGGGCGGCGTTCCAGGCGCCCACAGTGCGCTGATCGGCGGGCAGTGTTATGTCGAGTCTGCTCAGAGGGGTGTGCGGGCTGGCGGTCACAGCCGCGAGCAGCCGGATCAGCCGGCGGCCGATGCTGGCCGCAGTCGCCGGGCTGAACATGTCGCTCCGGAACACCAGGGAGCCGTCCAGCCCGGCCGGAGCGGCGTGGGAGCCGTCGGCCCGGCGGCGCTCGGTCAGGCTGAACGACAAGTCGAACTTGGCCGCCCGCGGGGCCACCGGCAGCTCCCGGACCTTCAGCCAGGGCAGCCGCGGCACGGCCGGCGCGGCGGCGTCAAACGCCAGGGACACCTGGAACAGGGGGTGATGGGTGGTGACCCGCGGCGGGCTGAGGATCTCCACCAGCACCTCGAACGGAAGGTCCTGGCGGGCGTAGGCGGCCAGGCTGGCCTGCCGTACCCGGTCCAGCAGGACCGCGAACGTGGGGTCGCCTGACACGTCTGCGCGCAGCACCAGGGTGTTGACGAAAAACCCGACCAGGTCATCGAGCGCATCGTCGGTGCGCCCTGCGACCGGGATACCCAGCGGGATGTCCGTGCCAGCGCCCATCCGCGACAGCAGCCCAGCCAGCCCCGCCGCCACCACCATGAAGACTGTCGCCCCGGCGTCGGCAGCGACCCGGGACAGCGCCTGGTGCAATGCCGGGGAGGCCCGCAGCGGCACCATGCCGGCTGACGGAGCTGACGCGGCTGACGCGCCGGTCGCCCGCGGGCGGAAATCGGCCGGCAGGTCAATCCGCTCCGGCAGCCCGGCCAGGGCTGCCCGCCAGAACGCAGCCTGGCGCCCGAGCACGCTGCCCGGATCTCGGGCGTCCCCCAGCACTTCATGCTGCCACAGCGTGTAATCGGCGTACTGGACTGGCAGTGGCGCCCACTCCGGCGCCCGCCCGGCCAGCCGGGCCTGGTACGCCACACCCAGGTCACGCAGCAGGGGTCCCATTGACCAGCCATCGGCCGCGATATGGTGCACGACCAGCGCCAGCACATGCTCATCCGAGTCCGTCTGCGCTAGCCACGCCCGCCAGGGCGGCTCACTGGCCAGGTCAAACACATGCCCGCAGGCCCGTCCGGTGGCCTCTGCCGCCCCGTCGCCAATGACTTCCAGTACCGGAACCGCGTCTGGTGCCGGCAGCACGCGCTGTACCGGGTCCCCGCCCCGCACCGGGAACACCGTGCGCAGAACCTCATGTCGCCCCGACACATCGCCCAGCGCAGCCCCCAGCGCCGCGCTGTCCAGCACCCCCTTCAGCTTCAGCACTACCGGGATGTTGTATGCCACCGACCCGCGGTCGAACTGCTGCATAAACCACAGCCGACGCTGCCCGAACGACAACGGGATTTCAGGCATCTCGGATCTCTGGCATCTCGGACATCGATCATCCAGACAAGGGCGGCCCAGGTCCACGAGATCCGCTAGGCAGAGTTGGCCTGCCTGATTGCCTGAAGTCCGGCAGGTCAGATCGCGCGCTGCGCTGTGATCAGAGTCAGACCCGCGCCCCCATCATGGCCTTGACCAGGACTTTTAGTGTCCTATTAGTCACCTATTAATGCGGGCGGGTTTGCTGTCAAGTGTGGAGTACCGCGCATGAGCTCATCCGGCTTCGCGGCCGTTGTGCGACGCTACCGCCTAGCCGCAGGACTCACCCAGGAGCAGCTCGCTGAGCGTGCTTCGCTGAGCCTGCGCACTGTCGGCGACATCGAGCGTGGGCGCATCAGACGTCCCTACAGCCGGTCAGCGCAGCTTCTCGGAATCGCATTCGGCTTGTCAGACTCTGAGCTGGACTTTTTTGTACGGTCGGCGCGCCCGCCGGCACCGGGCTTGTCAGGCCCAGGAACGCCGGCCCGGGCGGCCGCGCCAGCCCCGCGGGAGCCGCCGGTGGCGATACCGAGACAGCTGCCGCAGAACCCGCCGCGCATCGTCGGGCGTTCTCGGGTGCTGGCCGAACTGTCCAGCCTGCTTGACGCCTCCGGCGGCAGGCGAATGGTGGTCGTGGCCATATCCGGAATCGGCGGCGCCGGGAAAACGGCTCTGGCGCTCCGCCATGCCTACCGGGAAGCTCACCGGTATCCCGACGGGCAGCTCTACGTCGATCTGCACGGCTCCGGCGGGGATGTTCGGCCAGTGCAGCCGGGCGCCGCGTTGTCCAGCATCATCCAGAGCCTGCGCGTGCCCATGAACGCGAAACTCGCTGGCACGGACGCGCTGGCCGCTTTCTACCGGACGGCGGTTGCCGGCAGGCGGATGCTGATCGTTCTGGATGACGCTCGTGACGCAGCCCAAGTCCGGCCGCTCCTGCCCAGCTCCCCGGGCTGCGTTGCTGTGATTACCTCCCGCCACAGGCTCACCAGCCTGTTTGTCCGCGAGGGCGCTCACCTTGTGAACCTGGACGTCCTCACTGACACCGAGGCCCAGCAACTGCTCACCGGACTGCTGGGGCCTGCGAGGGTAGCCAGGGAGCCTGATGCCGTGATGACGATCGCCCGGCACTGCTTCGGCCTGCCGCTCGCTCTCACGATCGTGGCAGCGCGTGCCCGGGCCAGCTCGCACCTGCCGCTGATCGAACTAGCCCGTCGGCTGACCGACCCGGAACGCGCCTGGGGCGTCCTTGACAGCGGCGATCCCGCCTGTGACCTCAGCACGGCCTTCTCCTCCGCGCTGGACATGCTGAGCAGCGACGCCCGGCGCATGCTTGCACTGCTGGCGGGCGACGGAGGGCGTCATATCACGGCGGCCACTGCCGCGGATCTTGTTGGCAGCGCCGCCGCCCATGCCCCTGAGGTGCTTGACGAACTGATCCTGGCCAACCTGCTCCGCGTGGATTCCTCTGGCGGCTTCACCATGAATGGCCTGCTCCAGCTCTATCTCCGCAGCTCGCTGCCTGGCCGCAGAACGGCGCCTGAGCGCCACTCAACCGACACCCGCGAGCGCACCGACTGGCGTGCGACGACGCTATGCGGGTGACCGCGCCGCGACCTGTCAGCGCCCGCGCTGCGCTAAGCGGCGGCCCACTGGGCCTGCGGAACTTCCGGCTGCTGGCCACTGGCCAGTTCGCATCCACGGTCGGCGACTACTGCTACGCGGTTGCCTTGCCTTGGTTCGTGCTGTCTGCCCACGGCGGCACAGTTTTGCTGGGTACCGTGCTGGCCTGCTACGGGGTCCCGCGCGCGGTGCTGATCCCGGTCGGCGGAGTGCTCGCGGACCGGTTCGGTGCGCGCACCAGCATGCTCGCCGCGGACGTGGTCAGGTGCGTGGTCCTCGGGCTGTTCCTCGTTCTCGCGTCCCGTCATACGGTGTCGCTGGTCGCGCTGGCGCCTACGGCGGGTCTGCTGGGGGCAGCCACAGGTGTGTTCATACCGGCGTCGTACGCGATCATGCCCACGCTGCTCGACACCGGCCGGCTCACCGCGGGCAACAGCGTGTTCACCGCTGTGCAGCAGGCCGGATCGCTGCTCGGGCCGGCCGCAGGCGGCGTCCTCATCGCGGTGGCAGGCCCGGTCCCGGCGTTCGGCGTCGACGCGGCCTCATTCGCGGTATCGGCCCTGTCCCTGACGCTGATCCCGCGGGCCGTGGGAGCGGCTGCACCGCCCAGCGCCGAAGCTGGATCCGGTGGCGAGAAGGGCGCGGGAGTGCTGGCCCTGCTGCGCACATCCCGGGTGCTGCAGATCAGCCTGCTGCTGACGCTCTGCGCCAACCTCGCCTTGGGCGGGCTCATCGAGGTCGCTGTGCCGGATCTCGCGCATGAGCGGTTCGGCGCTCCTGGGCTTGGGGCGCTGCTTGCCTGCATCGCGGCGGGCAGCATGGCCGGCACGCTCGCCGCGGCGCGGACCGGCTCGCTGCGCCGCCCAGTCCCGGTCGCCACCTCCGCCTACATGATCATGGCGGCCGGCCTGGCCGCCGTGCCATTCCTCGGGGGACTCCCGGGAGCGGCGGCGGCGATGGTGATCCTCGGCGTGGGCAACGGTCTCGGCAACGTCCTGCTCATCAGCCGGCTTCAGATGTGGGCACCGCCACAGCTGCTTGGCCGGCTGATGAGCCTTATCATGCTGGCCGCGTTCGGCAGCTATCCGATATCAGTGGCCGTGACCGGAGTATTCGTGCGCCACGCTGGCCCGGCGGCATTCTTCCCGGTCGCCGCGGTTATAGCCGCTCTCCCCTTGCTCCTCGGCCTGACCCAGCGGGAATGGCGCGATTTCGGCTGTCCTGGTAGCTAGCCCTGCGTGGGGCAGACCTCGTGGACCCAGCCGCCGTCCGCACGCATCCGGGCGTTGTCGTCGCTGGCGATGACCTGCCCGCATCGCTCGCAGATCTGGCCTGCTGGAGCGTGCGCCTCGTTGGACTCCGCATCGAGGAAGAACGCTTCCCGCTCCTGCTGCCCCTGCTCAGCTACCTCCAGCTCGGGACCGTCCCTGCGGTCGTCCGGCTGGAGGCCCTCAGACCGCTCCCTCAGTTGATCGACCTGGTTGCGCAGCCGTTCCTCATCTCCGTACTCGGGCGACACGCTCATCGTGACCTGCCTCCTGTGTCTGCCACCCCAGGTGGTAATCCCCGGGTATCCAGCCTGGCACCGACATTAGGCCAGACAGAGGAGATTGACATCAGCCGAATCTGCTCTCATGAGAGCATCAGGGCTCCGGCGACGGAGGGCGGTGCCATGCCCAAGGGGGCGAGGCCGCAGCTTGATCTGGGCCAGAACTTCCTGGTGGACGAGGCGAGCCTGGACGCTGAGATCGGTTACGCGGATGTGACTGCCCGGGACACGGTGCTGGAGGTCGGCGCGGGGACTGGCAACCTGACCGGGCGGCTGGCCGCGCGGGCCGGGCGGGTGGTTGCGATCGAGTACGACCGGCAGTTCCGGGCGAAGCTGGAGAGCATCGCCGGCGCGACCGGGAACGTCACACTGGTCTGGGGGGACGCGCTCACGGTGGCCCTGCCCCCGTTCACGAAGGTGGTAGCGAACCTGCCGTACCGGGTGGCGCTGCCGGTCATCATGCGGCTGCTTGGTCAGCCGTTCGACAGGGCGCTGTTCATCATCCAGAAGGACATGGCACAGAAGATCTCCGCCGGGCCGGGCGAAGCGGGCTACGGGCGGGTCAGCGTGACGGTCCAGCGGCTGGCCCAGGCCGAATTGCTCGATGTCGTGCCGCCGTCGGCGTTCTCGCCGCCGCCGAACGTGGACAGCGCGATGCTGCGCCTGACACCGGTCAGCGACCCGTTCTCAGTGGCGTCGGCGGAAGCGTTCCGGCGTCTGCTGGACAACCTGTTCCTGCGCCGCGGCGAGAAGCTGGCGGATGCACTGCCAGGACTGGCCGACGTGACCGCGCTGCTGCCAGGCAGGCTGCGGGCCAAGCAGGTATCTCAGCTCGCTCCAGGTGAGTTCGGCGAGGTCAGCAGGTTCCTCGACTCGCGCAAGGTGCGGCTGCCCGCGGTCAGGAACTCAGCCAAGCGCACCGCGCAGGCGTCTGAAGGCAGCCGGCGCAAAACCCGCTAGCCGATCATGGAGGCGAATCCCCGCTGGCCGCGGCCTGCTGTTCCGGCGTTAGCGGCTGGAGGAGCGGGGCAGAGGCCGCGCGCAGCCGCCGCATCGCCTCGTCGAGCCGCGCGCCGGAATGCGTGTCCGGGTGAGCGTCGGGGTGAGTGGCCGTGCCGTCGGCTTTGGCCGAAGCCCACACTGACCGCGCCATCTCGGCCGCCAGGTGCTGTGCCTGCTCCAGGAAGTTCCGCGAGAGCCTGGCGTCGATGAGCACCGGGGCCCCGACGAGCAGCATGATCATGTAGGTCCGCAGCTCCTCCGACGCTGCGTCGCGGTCGCCCGAGCCGTTCAGCGACGCGGTCACGGCGCGGCAGGAACGACTGGCCTGGGCCATCAGGATGGCTGCCTGCGCGGCGACCGCCTGCGACCGGTCGCGGGCCTGCCGCATGCGGACCACCTGGTCAGCGACCAGGAGCGTGATCATGAGCACGAGCAGGCCCGCCACGGTGTCGGTGGTCAGCGCGTGAGCCGCCCACCAGTGCCGGAACCCGGCGTCGTCGATATCACCGATCACCAGCAGCACTGCCAGCAATGTGACCGCGGCCGCGGACACCCAGCTTTGCCACCGCGTCAGTGGCACCGGGTGTTCGTTGCTCTGGCGACTGCCTGATCCTGCCATGGCTACATGACGTTCGGCCGCTCGGCGGGGAACGCCTCGATCACGTCTGCTGATGCCACCGGATGAGGCTATCGCGACGCTCCTTTGCTCCCGTCGGCGTCTCTGCCCGCGCTGCCGGCGGGCCGCCTATGGTTGAGGCATGGTCCTGTCCGTGGCGACGCACATCCCGAGCCCCCCAGTCAACGGGTTCCATGCCGGCCCCCTGTACATCCACTTCTACGGCCTGATGTATGTGGTGGGCATCGCGCTGGCGATCATCATCGCGCGCAGGAGATGGAGCGCCGTGGGCGGCGACCCCTCGCTGGTCGTGGACGTTGCTACGTGGGCGGTGCCTGCTGGGATCATCGGCGGGCGGATCTACTTCGACATCACCACGCCGTTCGACATCACCCCGCATACCTGGTGGGGGGTCTTCGCGGTCTGGAACGGCGGCCTCGGCATCTGGGGTGGCGTCGCTGCTGGGGTGGCTGCCGGGGTCTGGCGGGTGCACCGGGCCGGGGCCGACTGGCGGTTGATGTGCGACGCCGTGGCGCCGGCGCTGCTGGTCGCCCAGGCGATCGGGCGGATCGGCAACTACTTCAACCAGGAACTATTCGGGAAGCCGACCGGCCTGCCTTGGGGGCTGGAGATCTCTCAGGCGGCCCGGCAGACCTCGGGCATCCCCGCTGCCGACATGAAATACACCACGTTCCAGCCGTCGTTCCTCTACGAACTGATCTTCGACCTGGCGCTGGCCGGGTTCCTTATCTGGCTCGGCCACCACCGGAAGATCAAGCCACCGGGGCTGATGGCCCTGTACGTGACCGGGTACGCGGGCTACCGGATCTTCGAGGAGACCATCCGGATCGACTCCTCCGCGCACATCCTCGGGCTCCGGCTGAATCTGTACATCGCGATCATAGTGACCCTCTCCGGCATCACCTGGTTCGTCTTCACCCAGCGCCGCCGGGGGACGCCCGATCCGGTGGCTGACGGTGCCGCCGAGCCGGGCGACGCTACCGCCACGACAGGTGACCCCGCCCCTCCGGGCAGCACCGCCCCTCCGGGTGACCCCGCTGCCGCGGTTGAAGCGTGAAAGTGAGTTTGGGTGGGTCAGGGCGCCGCTGACGGGTCAACCACAGCGACAGGACTGCGG
>Ga0335073_10016579_pt1 | contig 10298 bp, 7 predicted proteins | sample Lox_Sample_22_FD_207093 | JGI IMG/M metagenome (GOLD analysis project Ga0335073, IMG submission 207093) | Soil microbial communities from Loxahatchee National Wildlife Refuge, Florida, United States - Lox_Sample_2.2 | ecosystem: Environmental > Terrestrial > Soil > Wetlands | place: USA: Florida... | reverse complement strand
TGCGGACCGATGTGCCAAATGCGGCCCAGAGGTTGGCCATTGAGCCAGAGCATGCCTTTGGTGAAGGAACTTGTGTCGAGGAAAGTGTCCGAAGGCTCCGGGTTATCGATGTGGAAAGAGCCGCGGAAGAAGCAGGGGCCTTCGCAGTTGGCGCGAGTGAAGGGCAGCGTCGCCAGGTTGGTCATGGGAAGCGGGTAGATGTCCCAGCCGAGGAGGGGCTTTCCGGAGAGCGTGATTTGGTGGGTGATGCCTTTGCGTTCACCGCGAAGAGCGAGACTGAAATTGATGCGGCCGGTGTTTTCGACGAGGATGTCGAGCTGCGCGCCATTGGCGGGGATTTTCAGCGGAAGATGATTCTGGTTGAGGCGGCGATCGAGAGTGCAGATGAGTCTGGCGTCGAGATAAATCTGGGCGTAATCGTGGAGTTCATCGAGGACGAGGTCGCCTTCGGTGGGGCCGGTGAGTTGCTTGCGATAGAGGATGTAGCCATAGGATTGGGCTAGATCCTCCATGGTGAGGATTTGCCCGGAGTGAACGGGAGTGGGGAGAACTTTCCAGAGGGAGACGGATTCGTCGAGAGAAAATGCGGGAATAGTTGTGGCGGGCGGAGCAGGGGGGACCGACGGCGGTATAGTGCCAGCGGCTTTGGCGATGACGTCGCGGAACTTGAAGAATTTGGGAGTGGGGTGGCCACTCTCGTCGAGAGGAGCGTCGTAATCGTAGCTGGTGACGTCGGGCTCGTAGGTGTTGTTGTCGCTGTTGGCACCGTTCATCCAGCCGAAGCTGGTGCCGCCGTGAAACATGTACAGGCTGACGGAATAACCCTGGCGCAGAATCCAATCGAGATGCGCGGCTTCGGTGGCGGCATTGGTGACGCCGTGTTTGCCGCCCCAATGATCGAACCAGCCATCCCAAAATTCGCTGTTGAGAAATGGGCCGGTGGGACGCAGCTTTTTGAGCTTGGCGAATTCCTGCTCGGCGTTGTCGTTTCCTCCGAAGTTAATGCCGACGGGTAGATCGGGGAGGGAGCCGGCGGGAACTTCATCGGCGCCATCGGCGGTGTAAAGCTGGGACTTGGTGAAGCCGGCGTCGACGAGCATGTTGTGGATGGCTTGCATGTAGAGGTGATCGTCGCCGAAGGAGCCGTATTCGTTTTCGACCTGGACGAGAATGATGGGGCCACCGTTGCCGATTTGCAGAGGAGCGAGTTCCTGGCCGAGGCGGTTGATCCAACGCGTGGCGGGTTCGAGGAATTTGAGATCGCGGCTGCGGACGACGGTGGAATGATCTCTCAGCAGCCAGGCGGGGAAGCCGCCGAACTCCCATTCGGCGCAGGCGTAGGGGCCCGGGCGGAGGATGACGTAGAGACCTTCCTGCTGGGCTTCGCGAATGAATTCGGCGACATCGAGATTGCCGGAAAAATCGTAAACGCCGGGGCGGGGCTCATGGGCGTTCCAGAAGACATAGGTGGTGATGGTGTTGAGGCCCATGGCTTTGGCCATTTGGAAACGCGCGCGCCAGTAGGAGCGGGGGATGCGGGCGTAGTGCATTTCGCCGGAGATGATGCGGAAGGGCTTGTCGTTTAGGAGGAATTGGCCGTTTTGGGCTACGAAGGTGCCGCGGGTGGTTGTGGATTGATGCGCGTGGACGGTGGAGATGGCGATGAGAAGGAGCGCGAAGAGAAAGAAAACGCGATGTTGGGCGGGCATGGAGCCAGTTTGCCAGTGCGGGCGTCGGGAATACAAGGGTGCGGCGCAGGGAAGAAAAGCAAAAGGCTACCGCAGAGACGCAGAGGAGCGCAGAGGACGCGGAGAGTTGGTGGACAAGACGCAGGGTTGCGATTGCCTGGTGGCTCGGGATACACCTTGGTCGTGTCCGCTTACGCGCTTCGCGCTAGGGCGGACATGCGCTGCTCAAGATGATCGGTGTTTTTATGTGGCGGGAATTTCTTGGACTTCTCTCATCAATGGAAAATGAGAGGAAGAGAAACATTTCCTCAGGGGCTAAGGCCCAGTGACAGAGAGGGACTGAACGTCGGAGCTGAAGCTCCGACCCCCTGTGCCACTCAGATGACTACCAGCTAGAGATATGAGACGGCTTGTGATGAGTTTTCGTTGAATCGAAACGCGACTAGGCGCGGGAGGCTAGGGATTCGGCGCGGGTTTGGTCTAGACAAAATTCGGGGCGGTGGAAGAAGGCGGGTAATTCGGTCAGGCGGTGCTGGAGTTTCTCGAATTTGTCGGCGCGCACGGTGACGTGGCCTAGCTTGCGGCCTGGGCGGGGCGATTTGCCGTAAAGATGGAGATGGGTGTTGGGGACGCGGAGGACTTCGGTTGTTTCGGGGAGTTCGCCGATGAGGTTGAGCATGGCGGAAAAGCCCATATTGGCAGTGGAACCGAGAGGCATGTCGAGAATGGCGCGAAGATGATTTTCGAATTGGCTGGTGGCGGCGCCTTCGATGGACCAATGGCCGGAGTTGTGGACGCGGGGAGCAATTTCGTTGGCGAGGAGGGTGTCGCCGACTTGGAAAAGTTCGAGGCAGATGACGCCGGCATAGCCGAGGGCTTCGAGGATTTTGCGGGCGTGCTGCTCGGCGGATTGTTGAAGCGCGGGCGAAAGATGCGGGGCGGGAGCGAGCGAGAGACGGAGGATGCCGCCGCGATGATGGTTTTCGATGAGGGGATAGAAGGCAGTTTCTCCGGAACGATTGCGGGCGGCGAGGATGGAAAGTTCGCGGGTGAAGGAAACGAATTTTTCCAGGATGAGCGGGCCGTTGGGAAATTCGGTGCGGAGCTTTTCTACGTCATCGTTGGTGCGAAGGAGCCATTGACCCTTACCGTCATAGCCGAAGCGGCAGGTTTTGAGGACGGAGGGAAGGCCGACCTGTTGGAGGGCGGCGTCGAATTCATCGCGCTTGGAAATTTCGGCGAAATCGGTGGTGGGAATACCTAATCGCTGGAAGAGATGCTTTTCGCGGCGGCGGTCCTGGGCGTCTTCGAGAGCGATGGGCGCGGGATAAACGGGAGTACGCTCGGCGAGGAAACGCGCGGCTTGCACAGGAACATTTTCAAATTCGTAAGTGACCAGTTCCAGGCCGTGGGCGAATTTGTCGAGGGCGGCCTCGTCGGTGTATTCGGCGGTGACGCGCTGGGCGATGCGACCGACGGGCGCTTCGGGCGAAGGATCGAGAAAACGAAAATGAAGGCCGAGGGGATAGCCGGCGAGGGCGAGCATGTAACCGAGTTGGCCGCCGCCGAGGATGCCGATGGTCATGCGCGTTTTTTCCTTTTGGCCGGGGCGGGGGAGGAAGTGATCAAGCTGGTGATGCCGGGCGCGGCTTTGGCGGGATCCGGAGTGGCGAGGACTTTGGCGGTTTGTGTTTGGCGGAATTGGCGAAGGGCTTCGCGAATTTCGGGATGCTTGTTGCCGAGGATGGCGGCGGCGAGAAGCGCGGCGTTGATGGCGCCGGCTTTGCCGATGGCGAGCGTGCCGACGGGAATGCCGCCGGGCATTTGGGCGATGGAGAGAAGCGAGTCGAGTCCCTTGAGGGCCTTTGATTCGACGGGGACACCGAGAACGGGGAGCACGGTTTTGGAGGCGGTCATGCCGGGGAGATGCGCGGCGCCGCCGGCTCCGGCGATGATGACTTCGATGCTACGCTGCTCGGCGGCGGAGGCGTATTCGAAGAGCAGGTCGGGGGTGCGATGAGCGGAGACGACGCGGGTTTCGTGAGGAATGCCGAGTTGTTCGAGGGTTTTGGCGGCGTGCTCCATGGTTTCCCAATCGGAGGTGGAACCCATGATGATGCCGACGAGGGGTTTACTGGAGGATGGCGTGTTGTCGGGCATAGTGTGCGTTTTGTTGCGCGCTGGTTGTTCCGCGAGAACAAAAAAGAACGCCGGCCGCGTGGCCGGCACAAGCGCGCAACGAAGGATTTATTCTACGGCGTTTTGGGGTGGGATGCGAATTTTCGTGACACCTCAGTCGGTGCGAAATTCTTCGACGTATTTGGGTTCACGGAATAGTTCCAATAGAGCAGATGAGCCAGTGAAGATGACAACCTCGTCTGAGCGCCACTTGGCTTTTAGCTGAAGCGTTAACGCTCCTCTGAAACTCAGAGGTATGGGGATGAAATTGTCTTGGCGATGCTCACCAAGGTGAATTTGGCCGTCCGCGAGGTCAACCGGAAATTCGGTAAACGCGCCATGAACTTTAGCATCGCCTATCCGTAGTATCGCCCTCTGAATCCATCCGGTACCGGGATCGACGCCGGGCCGCCCCTCGCTTTGGTGGATGTACACGCACGAAAAATGTAGTTCGACCGCACTTCTAATTGAAAGAATTTTTTCGAGAACGGAATCGTGTATTTCGATTATACGGTTCGGCATGAATTAGCTCGGGACCAGCTTACAACTTCGGCCGGCGGCTTAGGTAGGCTTTAACATGCGATCGGTCGTCAGGGGCTCAAAAGACTGCGTGAGTTTGAAAAGTCCACTGCACGCCCTCCTCAGAAGGTGGCCGCTACAAGAACGGACCCTCAGGGAATGAAGCCGTACGGACTCTAGGCTAATTTCAGCACGGCTGAAGCCGTGCGCTGACTAAAGACATGATTTCAGGATGACTGGAAGCAGTTGTGACGCATAACCGAGAAGTGTTGCGTGAAGTTTGTTACTGAGTTTTGTCGATCGAGGATTGTTCGATGCGGGCCTTCCAGGAGTGGCGGAGCTGGCCTACCAGGTAGAGGGAACCGGTGATGAAGATGGCGTCGCGGGGTTGGGCATTGGCGAAGGCGTGAGTGAGGGCGGCTTCGGCGTTGGGAATGGTGATGAAGTGGGAGGCGTGGTGGCCGGCGATTTGGGCGAGTTGGCTGGCGCTGACGGCGCGGGGATTATTGGGCTGGGTAAAGATGACTTCGGCGGCTAAGGGGAAGAGCAGGCCAGCGACTTCGTCGACGGCTTTATCGCGCATGGCGGCGTAGATGAGCAGGACACGGCGATTGGCGAAATTTTCTTCGAGGAAATGGGCTAGTTCGCGGGCGGCGCTGGGATTGTGGGCGCCATCGAGAAAAATGTCGGGGTTGGATTGGAGCTTTTCGAGGCGGCCGGGCCAGCGCGCTTCGGCGATGCCGCGCTCGATGTGCTCGTGGGTGACGGCGTAGTTTTTGTCTTGCAGGATGCGAGCGGCAGCTACGGCGTTGATGGCATTTTGCAGCTGAAATCGGCCGGGGAGGTTTGGGACGAGGGAGAATTTGGTGGCGGTGGCGATTTCGGCGACGGTGGCACGGGCGCATCCGGCTTCCATGTGTTCATCTTCGATGCGAAAGGCTGCGTCGGTTTCGACCAGCGGGCAATGCAATTCGGTGGCGCGGGCGCGCAGAACTTCCTGGGCTTCCGGGAGCTGCGGAGCGCTGACTACCGGCACGCCGTGTTTGAGGATGCCGGCTTTTTCTCCGGCGATTTCGGGGAGGGAGTGGCCGAGGAAATTTTCGTGATCGAAATCGATGCGGGTGATGATGCTGACCACCGGCGTGATGATGTTGGTGGCATCGAGGCGGCCGCCCAAGCCAACTTCGATGACGGCAAATTCGACGCGCTGGGTGGCGAAAACTTCGAAGGCGAGCGCAGTGACACATTCGAAATAGGTGGGATGGGCGCGGAGCTTGCCTTCGGCGAGCAGTTCTTCGATGACGGCGTGGATGCGCGTGAAAGTTTCGGCGAAAAGTTCATCGCTGATTTCGTCGCCGTTGATGCGGAAGCGTTCGTTGATGCGTTCGAGGTGTGGGGAGGTGTTCAGGCCGGTGCGAAAACCGGCGTGGCGGAGGATGGATTCGACGAAGGCGGCGGTGGAACCTTTGCCGTTGGTGCCGGCGATGTGGATGGTGGGATAGGCGCGGTCGGGGCGACCGAGGCGGTCGAGGAGGATGGAGATATTTTCGAGGTTGAATTTGGCGGCGGCTTGCGTGGGCGCGGCGAGTTCGCGGCCTAGGGAGAGGAGGTAGTGGTGGGCGTCGGCGAAGTTCATGGGTGGGTGCGTTTTGTACGTGGCGGGCAGGACAAAAAGAGGGATTCCTCGCTTCGAAGACTACGCTCGGAATGACAGATTTGTGTTTGACAAGGAAAAGGGACCCTCAGGGGCTGAAGCCCGTTTTTGCTTGAGTTTGATGGCACCGCTAAAGCCTTGCCCTGACGAAGCAGGAAAGGCGGGCGAGCGATGGCCGGTGATTTCACGGGGATTGGTTACGACAGGAGGAGATCGAGGGTGTTGGAGAGGAAACCCTTGAGGTCTTTGCGAGGGACTACGGCATCGAGGAAGCCGTGTTCGAGGAGAAATTCGGAGCGCTGGAAGCCTTCGGGGAGCTTTTGGCGGATGGTCTGCTCGATGACGCGAGGACCGGCGAAACCGATGAGTGCGCCGGGTTCGGCGATGTTGAGGTCGCCGAGCATGGCGAAGCTGGCAGTGACGCCGCCGGTGGTGGGGTCGGTGAGCACGGAGATGTAGGGAAGCTTTTCGTCGTCGAGGCGGGCGAGGGCCGCGGCAACTTTGGCAAGCTGCATGAGGCTAATGGTGCCTTCCATCATGCGGGCGCCGCCAGAACAGGAAACGATGATGAGCGGTTGGCGTGATTCGATGGAAAGCTCGATGGCGCGGGTAACTTTTTCGCCGACAACCGCGCCCATGGAGCCGCCGATAAAGCCAAATTCCATGGCACAGCAGACGACGTTTTTGCCGGCCAGTTGGCCCTCGGCGGTGATGATGGCGTCATTCATGTGCAGCTTTTTCTGGGCGTCTTTGATGCGCTTGGCGTAAGGCTTGGTGTCGACGAACTTGAGCGGGTCGGTGGAAACCATGCTGGCGTCGTGCTCGGTGTAGTGGCCGTCGAGGAGCATTTGCAGGCGCTGCTTGGCGTCCATGCGGAAATGGAACTGGCATTTAGGACAGACGAGGAGATTTTCTTCGAGGTCCTTGCGGAAAACGATGGCGCGGCAGGAGTCGCATTTGACCCAAAGGCCCTCGGTGCGCACCCGGCGCTCTTCGGGAGGAGTGGGCTGATCGATGGGTTTTTTGTCGCGCTTAAACCAGGCCATGGCGGATTGAGTTCTCAGTTTTCAGTAATCAGTTTTCAGTTACCAGTAATCGGTTTCAGTACCCAGCGATCAGAAAAACGTAAGACCGCGAACCGCTCAAAACTGCGACGGAACCACCCGCGGCGGAATAGCTCGGGAAACTCCGTCGATTGCGGTTCAGGCAAAAGCGCTAACAGCGACTGCGACTTCAGTAATCAATACCCCGTTGCGCCAGTATACCCTTGGTGTAGGGGTGTTTCACTTCTTTCATTTCGGTGACGAGGTCGGCCTGTTCCACCAGGAGGGGATGGGCATTGCGTCCGGTGCAGATGACGTGGACCTGCTCGGGACGGCCCTTGAGAGCATCAGCGACTTTTTGGGGGTCGAGCATCTTGTAGCTGATGGTGTAGTTGATCTCGTCGAGGATGACCAGATCGTATTGGCCGCTGTAGATGGCGAAGCGGCCGGCTTCCCAGCATTCCTCGGCCAGGCGAAGGTCTTCGGGGTCGGTTTCGGCGCCGCCGAGTTTGACGAAGCCGCGGCCCATGGGGCGAATCTCGAATTTGTCGTCGCCGAGCATTTTGGCGGCATCAAGTTCGCCATAGTGCCAGGAGCCCTTGATGAACTGGACCATGAGGACGCGAAGGCCTTGGCCAACGGCGCGAAAGGCGGTGCCGAGGGCACAAGTGGTCTTGCCCTTGCCGGGACCGGTGTAGACAATGAGCAAACCTTTTCCTTCAGGCATATGTTCTTATCCTTGGTGAAGCGCGCTGGAGCGATGGAAGAATTCCAGTGTGCGGAGTTAGCGAGGAAAGGTCAAGTCGGGTGGGAACTTCTGCGTAGGGCGGAGGGAAGAGAGAATTGGGGAAGTGCGGAGGAATTTTGCAATGAGGCGATGGATGGTGTTGGTGGCTTTAAGTGTGGCGTTGGGTGCGGGTGCGGCCGGCTTGCGTGGGCAATCGCCGAATGACGTGCTGCCGTCGTCGGACGTGATTATTATGGCGCCTGTTGATCAGTATGCATGGAGAGTGGGGGAAGGCGGGAAAATTGAATTTAGTTTCGATACGAGCCGCACTTGGGAGACGCAGAAGAGTGGAGTTACGGTGGATTTGACGGGGGGATGGGCGCCGTCGGGCAAGGTGTGTTGGGTGGTGGGGAAGGCCGGGACGATTCTATTGACGACGGACCGCGGGAAACATTGGAAGAAAATTGCGTCGCCGATAAAGGAAGATGTGGCGGGAGTGTTTGCGCAGGATGGGAAGAGGGCATCGGTGTGGACGGGGAATCACAAGCAGAGTTTCGAGACGAATGATGGCGGGGCGACGTGGACGGCGAATGCGGGGAAGTGAGGGGGAGAGTGGCGAGAAACGGCAAGACGGGGCTCTAAGACGCGTTGGTTGAAATTCGCTCGTTCCTCGGGACTAGCCTTCGTCGGGTCGGGTTGCGCGCTTGGCGGGTAGGCGCTTCTCCCTTCGCAAAAAGGGCGCTTAGGGCCAGCAGGATAACAACTTGGTTTTGTTTTGTGCTTGGGGACACAGGCTTTTAGCCTGTGTCCGCGGCCTTTGGTAGGGCCCGCCTTTTTATCTTGAGCCTCGTGAAGGGCCGACGTAGGCCCTTCGTTTTTCCGCTGCATCTTGGCAATCTCTCGACAAGCAATCTCCAAGCCCAGAAAAAATCCTCTCCACCGCACCGTTTTCCACACGAATCACGGCTTCACGCCTTGCGGAAACAATTGTTCTGTTCAGGAGGTGGCGCTTCCGAGCCTGCGTAAGAACCCATGTTCTTCGTCAGGGCACGGCTTTTAGCCGTGCCATAACTAGTGCTGAATCAGTGCGGCTTCAGCCGCTGAGGGCGTGTTGGTTAGTTCTCTGCGGAAACAATTGGTGCTGTTTAGGACCTGGGGGCTTCAGCCCCCACGTAAATCATGCCGAATAAATGCGGCTTTAGCCCCCGGAAGACTCCCAGTCAACTTCTTCCGCAGGGCGTGTTCGTCACTTCTCACCCGAACTCTGCAGCCCCACCCACCTGCAAAAATACTCGCCGCTACCGAATATCCCTCGCCGCAGCCAACATCTCTTTTGCCTGCGGCCGCACCCGCACGTCTTCCGTGAAATTCTCCCACCGTACCACGCCCGCGCGATCCACTAGAAACTCCGCTGGTCTCGAGATGTCGTGGCCATCCGGTCCCCCAGCTACATGCACCAGATCGTAGCGCCGGATTACCTCTAGATTCGGATCGGAAAGAAACGGGAAGCTGAGCCCGGCCTTGCGCTGTAATTTCGCGGAAACTTCCGGCGCATCCACGCTGATCGCCACCGGCCGTACTCCCGCAGTCTGAAATTCCCCAAGCTGCTCCTGAATTCCCCGTAACTCGAGGATGCAAAACGGTCACCAATATCCTCGATAGAAAACCAACAGCACTGCCTTTGGCTGCGCGCCATCCACTGACGCCATAAACAACTGCCCCAACGTCGTCGCCTGCCCACGGCTGTCCGGCAACGTAAACTCCGCCAAGTGCTGTCCCACCTGCGGCGCTCCCGCCGACTTCGGCACATCTCTGGTGTGACGGAACAGCACCACGTTTCCCGCAAACACCACCAACGCAATCAGCGTAACCAGCGATCCCCAAATTTTCCCTCGGTACACCGTGGACTGACCAAACGCCCGCGCCAGTCCTTTCACCAGATATACCAAACCAATCGCCGGCACTAAAAGATTCACCCAAGGCAGAATCCGATTAATCCCCGGCGGCAACCGCAAAAAATAGAACAGCTCCGAGGCCATGCCCAACAACGTGATCAGCAACCCATACCACAGCGCCGTATTTCCCCGTCGCTCCGTCACTCCCGGCTGAACCGTGTCCGCCATTGCCACCCAGTCTACCACCTTGAAGCGCGCCAACCGGCATGCCCCACTCTCGCTTTTCGAGCGTGGGCTTTGGGGTTGCAGTAGCGCAGGCTTCAGCCGGTCACCTCCCCCTGTGATATCCGACACTGAGTTCTTGCCCCAAACGGCCCACAGTCTGGGAGTAACATCGGCCTTTGCGTGCATCTGAGTCTGCGGGCCCTTCTCTGCGCGCTTTCACAACCGGACCCCCGCGGTTCGCTCGCTTCCGCGAACCTTTTGATAACTCGACAACTTAGGCGGAGGAGCACATGCTGCATCTCGACACCGGCAACACCGGTTTCATGATCTTGTGCACAAGCTTGGTCATGCTCATGACCCCGGGCTTGG
>Ga0335073_10016578_pt1 | contig 10298 bp, 5 predicted proteins | sample Lox_Sample_22_FD_207093 | JGI IMG/M metagenome (GOLD analysis project Ga0335073, IMG submission 207093) | Soil microbial communities from Loxahatchee National Wildlife Refuge, Florida, United States - Lox_Sample_2.2 | ecosystem: Environmental > Terrestrial > Soil > Wetlands | place: USA: Florida... | reverse complement strand
CGGCGGACCTGCGCGCGCGGCTGTCGCTCGCGGGCGTCGCGATCGATTCGCTCGAGGAAACGCCCGCCGGGCCGGTGCTCGATGCGGAGATCACGGCGAACCGTCCCGATTGCCTGGGGCATTACGGCGTGGCGCGCGAAGTGGCGGCGATCTACCGGCTGCCGGTGAAGTCGCTGAAGCCGAAGCTGAAGGAAGCGAGCGCGAAGGCAGCCGACGCGACGCGCGTCGAAATCGAGGCGCCCGATTTGTGCGGGCGCTACACGGCGCGGGTGTTGCGCGGCGTAAAAGTGCAGCCTTCGCCGGACTGGCTGCGGCAGCGGCTCGAAGCGATCGGGCAGAGTTCGATCAACAACGTGGTGGACGTGACGAACTACGTGATGTTCGAGCTGGGGCAGCCGCTGCACGCATTCGATCTCGACAAACTTGCCGAAAAGCGCATCGTGGTGCGGCGGGCGCGAGCAGGCGAAAAAATCCGCACGCTCGACGGCGCCGAGCGTTCGCTACCGAGAGAGACGTGCGTGATCGCAGACGCACAGCGCGCCGTGGCGATTGCGGGCGTGATGGGCGGCGCGGAGAGTGAAATCGGATTCGGCAGCAAGAATATTCTGATCGAGTCGGCGTGGTTCGATCCGATTTCGGTGCGGCGGACATCGAAGGCGCTGGGGCTGCGGACGGAGGCGTCGTATCGATTCGAGCGCGGCGCCGATCCGGAGATGGCGGAGACGGCATCGCGGCGCGCGGCGGAACTGATCCAGCAGGTGGCCGGGGGCGAGCTGCTGGCGGGCGTGGTCGACGTGTACCCGGGGCGGGCGGAGGCGGCAACGATCGAGCTTTCGCGCAAGGAGCTGCTGCGCGTGATGGGCGCGGACGTGCCGGACCGCGACATCGAGGAGATTCTGGGCGCGCTCGGGTTTCATCCCGTGCGGCGCGACGCGCATCGCGGGAGCGCCGGGTCGCTGCTGGCGGCGTGGGAGTGCACGCAGCCGTCGTGGCGGCAGGACGTGACGCGCGGAATCGATTTGATCGAAGAGGTGGCGCGGCATTACGGCTACGAGAAATTTCCGCCGCGGCTGCCTCCGGCAAAGCTGCCGGCAAAGCGCTTGCCTCATGCGGCGGCGCTCGATCGCCTGCGCGAGCGCGTGATCGCGCTGGGATACCAGGAAATTGTGGCGATTCCGCTGGTCGATGGGCGGCGCGACGAACTGTTTCGCGCGGAGGCCGTGGCGCCGGCGGTGATCGGGAATCCGCTGGCGGAAGACGCGTCGGTGATGCGGTCGAACGGGACCGTCAGCATGATCGATGCGCTCGAGTGGAATCTGAATCACGGGCAGCGCAATTTGCGGCTGTTCGAAATCGGCAAGCGGTACGAGCTGCGGGACGGCGCACCGGCCGAGACGATGGTGCTGACGCTGGGCGCGACGGGGCTGGCGCGCGAGAAGACGATTCACGAAAGCGCGCGGGAATTTACGTTTGCGGATATGAAAGGCGATCTGGATAGCGTCGGCGCGCTGGCGGGCGGACTCGCTTGCCGAAACGCATCCGTACCCTGGCTGAGCGCTGCGCGATCGGCGAGACTTCACTTCTTGAGCGACACGTATTTCAGCGGCGACGACCGGCCAATCGTCGCCACCACCGGCGCCGGCCTGGGCTGCGCCGGGCAGCTCGCGCGGCGGATCGCGGAGCAATTGAAGCTGAGGCAGGAGATTTTCATCGCCGAGCTGGAGCTCGAGCCGCTGCTGGCAGGAATCGAGTCGGCGAACGAACGGCGGAAATTCACGCCGATCCCGCGGTTTCCGGCGGTCGAGCGGGATTTTTCGCTGGTGCTCGCCGATGGCGTGATGTTCTGGCAGGTGGTGGAGACGATTCGCGGGCTCGAGATCAGCGAGATGACCGGGATCGAGGCGCTCGATCTCTTTCGCGGCGGCCAGGTGCCGGCGGGGAAGTTCTCGCTGATGATTCGCGTGGCGTTTCAGAGCGCAGAGGCCACGTTGACCGACGCGCAGATCGCGGACTTTTCGTCGCGGATCGTGGCGGCGCTGGAGAAGGAGCTGGGGGCGGCGCTGCGGGCGAGCTGAACGTTCCGGGCGCCGGATCGAAAGCAGATCCCTCGTCGGCCAAAATGCGGCCTCTGTCGGGATGACAGTGCTGGGCCGGAGCGTGGCCTTTCGCAGGTTTGAGCAGCTGCCGGTGACGCAAAAAAAGGCTCATCCCGGGGATGCGGGGTGAGCTACATTTACTTCCTCAGCCGGGGCGGCGCGAGGCGAACATGAAAATCGAGATTTACGACCAGATGTACAACGTGAATTCGGACGGAGAGAACGAGGAGCACCTGAGGGAGCTGGCGGCGTACGTCGACGGGAAGATGCGCGAGGTGGCCGAGGCGACGCGGATGGTCGATACGGTGAAGGTGGCGGTGCTGGCGGCGCTCAACATCGCGGACGAGATGTTTGCCTATCGCGCGCGGCAGGAACAGATTCAGGGGCCGCTGCGGAAACGCGTCGAGAAGTGCGTGGCGTTGGTGGAGAAGGCGCTGGAAGCGACGAATTGACGCGGTGAGCGCGGAGTGATGTGTCGCGCCGACGGCGCTCGCGGATTCTAATGGGGATCGAGTCCCAGCCTTGCCAGGCTGGGCTAACGTCTGGCGCGCCTATGGCGCGAAGTGCGAAGGCATAAGAACGACTCTCTTTGTCAGCACCGCTGGCGGTGCGCCGGTCCGTTTCCATTTTCATTCCTATTTTGTCGATGAGGGTTGAAGTCCATGCGTATACGACGACTCATGCAGGTAGCGGCATTCTCGGTCGGCGCTGTGGCGCTGTGCCTGGCGGCGGGCCCGCCGGCGGCATTCGCGCAAGCGACGTCGCAGATCCAGGGGCCGGTGCGAATCACTCTCGACGACGCGATTCAGATGGCGCTGGCGCACAATCACTCGCTGCTGGCGGCGCGGACGACGATCGAGCAGAGCCAGGACCAGGAGATCACGGCGAACCTGCGGCCCGATCCGGTGCTGCTGGCGGACGCGCAGTTCCTGCCGGCTTTCAACTGGAATCAGTTTAACTCGGATTACATCGACAACCTGGCGCAGTTCGATCTGGGCGTGAGCTATCTCTTCGAGCGCGGGAAGAAACGGCAGCACCGGCTGGAGGCGGCAAAGGACCAGACGGCGATGACGCGTTCGCAGGTGGCGGACAACGAGCGGACGCTGACGTTTCAGGTGGCGTCGGGTTACGTCGCCGCGGAGCTCGCCGAATCGACGCTCGACCTGGCGCAGCAGGACCTGAAAAGCTTCCAGAACACGGTCGACATCAGCCAGCAGAGATACAAGGACGGCGACATCAGCGAGGACGACTTCCTGAAAATCAAGCTGCAACTGCTGCAATTTCAGACGGACCTATCGCAGGCGCGTCTCGCGAAGGTGCAGGCGCTTTCGGATTTGCGGCAGATGCTCGGATATGAATCGGTGCCGGCGGATTACGACGTGGCGGGGCCGTTCGAGTATCAGCCGGTGAAGGGGAACCTGGAGGATCTGCAGGCGAGGGCGCTGGCGACGCGTCCTGACCTGCGCGCGGCGCAGCAGGGCGTGACGGCGGCGAGCAGCCAGTATCTGCTCGCGAAAGCGGACGGCAAGCGGGACGTCACCGCGCAGATCAACTACACGCACATCGCCGATTTGAGCACGGCCTCGGTTTTCGGCCAGATTCAGCTGCCGATCTTCGATCGCAACCAGGGCGAAATCGCCCGGACGCACGCGGCGATCGCACAAGCGCAGGAGCAGGCGAAGGCGACGAACGAACAGGTGCTGACGGACGTCGGGGACGCCTACGAAGGATTGCGATCGAACGACGAGGTGGTGCAACTCTACCGCTCGGGCTATCTCGACGAAGCGCAGCAGGACCGCGATATCAGCGAGTATGCGTACCGGCGCGGCGCGGCCAGCCTGCTCGATTTTCTCGACGCGGAGCGAAGTTACCGGGCGACGCAGCTGGCGTACCGGCAGGCTCTCGCGTCGTACCTGCTCTCGCTCGAACAGCTGCGCGAAGCGGTGGGAACGAGGGCGCTGCCATGAACACGAGGCATCCGGGTTCTTCCTGTACACGGCGACATCGGATTTACTGCCAGAGGCCCACGAACGTTCACCCAGCCCTTCGGTCACAATTCTGACGATCGTCGGAGTGTCTATCATGGCTGTGGCTGTCGGGTTGACACGCCTGGATTACGGGGCGCTGCAACGATACATATCGTCGATGTTCTAGTCGCCCTTACGTCCATGACGGACCGGGTGATGTCGCCAGGTGATGCCAATCAGTGCAACAAGCAAGGAACCAATGTTGCCCCCGGTGCATCAGACTCAGCTACAATAGGCCGGGGGCCGGGTCGAGTTTGGGCATAGCGAAGCGAATAACCCGAGGGGTGCTGGGAGTCGCGCTGATCCTGACGCTGAGCGCGCTGACCACGCACGCGCTCGCGCACTGGCACGCGCAAGTCTCGAATGAACAACACTGCCAGATTTGCCAGGTCGGCCATGCCACCGCGCCGCAGGCCTCAGCGCCCGTGGCCATGCAAGTGCCCGTTCCGGTGGCAAGGTTCGTCGTAGCCGAGCATTTCGTTCCAAGCATCGATCCTGTTTACACTCCGAGTAATCCCCGCGGTCCACCCGCCTAATCTCGCAATCCTTAGAAAATCGAATTCTCCCGGCACGCGGCGCCTGAGCGGCGCGTGCTGATATCCACATTCACATTTGCCGTTGCTCCGGCAATCGGCCGGAGCCGCATTCCTAATGGGAGAAATTTAATGAGATTCGCGAGAGCAGTTCTTGGGATTCTGCTTTTGTTGGCCGCCGCATGGAGTATCGCGCCTGCGTCGAAGGCGCAGACGGGCGGAAATTCAGTGAACGTGGCCGGGACGGTGACGGACCCGACCGGCGCGGTGGTGCCGGGCGCGACGGTGACGATTCACAACCCGGTGAGCGGATTCGAGCAGACCTCGACGACCGACGCATCGGGAGACTTCACGATTCCGAACGTGCCGTTCAATCCGTACCACATGACGGTTACGGCGCAGGGCTTCGCCGAGTACGTGCAGGATATCGACGTGCGTTCGTCGGTGCCGCTGGCGCTGAAAATCAGCCTGCAATTGGCCGGGACGACGCAGACTGTGACCGTAGAAGGCGGAAACGATCTGGTCGAAAACGACTCGACCGCCCACACAGATATCGATCGCAAGCTCTTCAATCAACTGCCGCTCGAAAGCCAGTCGTCGTCACTGAGCTCGCTGGTGACGCTGGCCTCGCCGGGTATCGCCGCAGATTCGAACGGACTGTTTCATGGGCTGGGCGATCACGCGGAGAATTCGTTTTCGGTGGACGGGCAACCGATCACGGACCAGCAAAGCAAGGTCTTCTCGAACCAGATTCCGGTGGATGCGGTGCAATCGCTCGAGGTGATTGACGGCGCTCCGCCGGCCGAATACGGCGATAAGACGAGCGTGGTGATCGACGTCACGACGCGCTCGGGCCAGGGAATGACGACGCCTCATGGGGACATTACCGCCGACTACGGCAGTTTTGGCACTGCCAACGGGGGATTCAACCTCGGTTACGGCGGCCAGAACTGGGGAAACTTCCTCTCGGTGAACGGGCTGAATACGAGCCGGTTTCTCGATCCACCAGAATTTGTCGTGATGCACGACAAGGGAAACGAAGAGAACGTTTTCGACCGCGTGGACTACCAGCTTACGTCGATCGATTCGATTCACCTCGATTTGGGCTTCTCGCGTTCGTGGTTCCAGACGCCCAATTCCTACGATTCGCAGCTGGCTACGCCGTGGAACGGAGTTGTGGTTGACAACGACGGCCTGGGACCCGATGGCCTGCCGGTGGGGCCAACGGACCAGCGATCGCAGATCCGGACGTTCAACGTTGCGCCGACGTGGACCCGGTTGATTAATGCCAACACGGTGTTTACGCTCGGGGCTTTCGTTCGGCACGACCAGTACGACTATTATCCGAGCGCGAATCCCTTCGCCGATCTCGGCCCGGTCAGCCTGCAACGGGAAACGGTCAGTCAGTTTCGAGTGCTGACGAACGCCGGGGCTCGAGCGAGCGTTTCCTACGTGAAAGGGATTAACAACGTAAAGGCCGGAATTACGTACGAACAGACGTTCCTCACCGAGAACGATCACCTGGGGATCGTCGATCCAACGCTCAATGCGCCGTGCCTCGATCTGAGCAACAATCCGGTGGAAGGCTACAACGATCCGTCGCAGTGCGCGGGCGCGGGATTGCAGCCCAACATCGCGTCGAATCCGAACGCGGTGACGCCGTTTTCGCCGCTTCTGGGTTGCTACGATCTCACCCGGGCGACCCCGTCGCTGGCCGACGGCTGTGCGGGTTCGGCGAGCACGATGTTTCAGTTCCTCGGCCATACGGACGTGAAGGAGTTGGCGCTCTACGTCCAGGACACCATTACCAAGAATAATTGGACGTTCAACCTTGGGATACGCGGCGATTTGTACAACGGCTTGACTCGGGCGCAGCAGGCGGAGCCGCGACTGGGCATCGCGTACAACATCAAGCAGAGCAACACCGTCCTCAAGGTTTCCTACGCGCGAACGCTCGAGACGCCTTTCAACGAAAACCTGGTGCTTTCGAGCATCGGATGCAGCAACCCCGTCCTGGGGCCGATCGACGGGGTGCCCGGAAGCGGGCTTCTCCTCTGCGGTTCGTCGTCGCTCACCCCGCTGAGTCCCGGCTTTCGCAATGAGTTTCACGCCGGCCTTCAGCAGGCTTTCGGGAAACACGTCGTATTCGACGGCGAGTACATCTGGAAATACACGCACAACGGCTACGACTTCAGCGTGCTCGGCAACACCCCGATCACCTTCCCGATCGAGTGGAACAACGCCAAGATTCCGGGATTCACGGCGCGCACGAACGTGACGAATATCCACGGATTCACGGGGTACGTGGTGATGTCCAGCGTCGCGGCCCGGTTTTTCACGCCGCAAATCGGAGGAGCGGGCGCCGTGCCCATCGTTTCCGTGCCGGGCGAGTTCACGCCGTTCCGCATCGACCACGACGAGAGATTCAATTCGACGGTGCACATGCAATACCAGCCGTCGCCGCGCTGGCCTTGGCTCGGATTCAACTGGCGCTACGATAGCGGGCTGGTGGCCGGCCCGGTGCCGTGCGCCGGAGGGCAGGATTGCGCAAACGGACCCAATGGCACGGATTCCATCGTGGATGTCTCGGGCATCAGTCCGGACCAGCAGTTCGAGGCGGGGCTCTTCTGCGGAGCGGTGCACGCGGCCCCTCCCAGCGCGACGAACCCGATCGGCACGCCGATCAGCTCGGGTCTGGGAGCGAACCTCTGCCCGGCCGCGGACTACGGCTCGAATCTGGTGAAGATCCCAGCGGCGGGCACCGAAGACGACGACAAGAACCCGCCGCGGATCCAGCAGCGGAACCTCTTCGATCTTGCGATCGGCGACGACAACCTCTTTCGCGGAGATCGTTACAAGTGGAGTGCTCGCATCACGGTGATTAACCTCGCCAATCAGTACGCGCTGTACAACTTCCTCTCGACCTTCAGCGGCACGCACTACGTGACACCGCGGACGGTGACGGCCGAAATCGGATTCCACTTCTAAGGATCACGGCCAGCCATCGGGACGGAGTGAGAACGGCGGGCTTGCGGGCCCGCCGTTCTTTTTTTGTGCGGAATTTGCAGTTGTAATTCGGTATCAAATTTGTAGTTGACATCGAATAACAACTGAAATAGACTCCCGCCTTCCCAGTTGTAAGCCAATTTCAACTGAGCCAACGAAGGTGCTGCTTATGATCTCTCGGAGTTGCTGGCGGCGAATTCTCTCTGAGCGAGGGCGCGGGACGAGCGTGCATGCCTTGCTCGGAATCCTCGCGCTGGTTGGCCCGGCATTGGGCCTCGCGCCGCGAGCGCGCGCGCAGGAACCGGAATACTTCGTGACCTACTCGCACGACATGGAGGAGCCCGGGAATCTTGAGGTCGAGTTCCACGGAGATGCCGCCTCGCCGAAGTACGGAAATCCCTTTGGCAGCGCGACGGTCGAGTTCGAATACGGGCTGAAGGGGTGGTGGACGACCGAGTTCTATCTCAGCGGGCAGGCGACCGGCAACGACAGCGCGGTCTTCAACGGCTTCCGCTGGGAGAACCGGTTTCGCCCGCTGCTCCGCGAGCATTTCATCAATCCCGTCCTCTACGCGGAGTACGAAAACCTGAACGAGGCGGACCGCAGCCTGCTCGAAATCACCGGGCACGACGGAGTGCAGAACTACGTCGTGCCGAACGGAATCGGCCGGGCGATCACGGAGCGGTCGCTCGAGACGAAGCTGATCCTGGGAAGCAACTTCAAGGGCTGGAATCTCTCGGAGAACTTCATCGCGGAGAAAGACCTGAATGAAAGCGAGCCGTGGGAATTCGGCTACGCGATCGGCGTGAGCCGTCCGTTGGCGCTTGCGGCGAGTCCGAATCCGTGCACGTTCTGCCGGGAGAATTTCGCGGCGGGGCTCGAGCTCTACGGCGGGCTGGGGGACGCGAACGGCTTCGGATGGAAGGGGACGTCGCAATACCTGGGGCCGATCGTCGCGTTTTCGATTCCGCACGGGCCGACGGTGGCGTTTTCGCCGAATTTCGGGCTGAACGACAACAGCCTGAAGGTGCTGTACCGCGTGAAGGTGTCGTACGAATTCCAGCAATTCTTCCGCAGCGTGAAGGATGTGCTGCGATGAGGGCGCAAAACAGAAATGCGGGCGTTCGTCTCGCGGCAGGGCTGCTCGCGCTCGTGGCGTGCATGGCGGCGGCCGACGGATCGTGGCTCAAGCACGTGCCGGCGAAGGACCGGGCACGCGTCAATCCCTACGCAGGCCAGGCGGACGCGATCGCGGCGGGAGCAAAACTCTTCGAGGATCACTGCTCGCCGTGCCACGGCGCAGACGCGCTGGGCCGCGGGAAGCGGCCGAGCCTGCGCAGCGAGCGAGTGCAGCAGGCGACCGACGGCGAGATCGCGTGGCTGCTGAAGAACGGGAACCTCGCGAAGGGCATGCCTTCCTGGAGCGCGATCCCTGAACCTTCGCGGTGGCAGGTGATCGCGTATCTGAAGAGCCTCGGCGAAAACGAGGCGGCGCCCCTTGCGAGCGCACATTCGACTTCGTCTCAACCTTCCACACCGGACCGGCCCGACAATGACAAAAGCAAATAGGAAAGCGCGTGCGTTGAATGCGCTGACGGCGATCTGCGTCGCCGCGGCGATGATCCTGGCGAGCTGCAGCTCGGGCGCAGCGCCTCCGCCGCAGACGGAGGTCGAAGGCGCGCCGGCGGATCAGAATATCGGCGAGCGGTTGTTCGTCGAGACGCGGTTTGCGGAATATTTCGCGGCGAACATGACGGACATCAATGCGCCGCTCGCCGTGGGCGATCCGGTGGTGAGCACGGTGCAGAATGTCTATGCGCAGGCGCCGATGCCGGGGCCGTTCGCGGGTGAATCGATCAACTGCCGGTCGTGCCACTTCGTCGTGGAGTTCCAGGGAGTGCCGAACGCGGGCAACCGGACGTATGCGGATTTCACGACGCGCAGTCCCCTGCCGCGGCCGATGGGCGGGTTCACGAACACGCCGCGCAACGCGATGCAGATGGTCAACTCGCTCGAGCCGCACATGGGACCCACGTTTCTCCACTTCGACGGGCAGTTCGCCGATCCCGCGGATTTGGTCCAGAGCACGCTGACCGGGCGGAACTTCGGCTGGGGGCCGGATCAGTATCAGCAGGCGGTGGCGCACATTGCGGACGTGATTCGCGGCGACAACGGCAACAACACGCCCGCGGCCGAATATGGATGCAATCTTTCCTACGCGACGATTTTCCTGGGGACCGATCCCAGCATCCCGAAGGATTGCCTGCTGCCGCAGCAGTATCGGCTGGACGTCTCGACGGCGAGCGACTCGGCGATTCTCAACAACGTGGCGCAGCTGATCGCCCAGTACATGTACGGCTTGCTCTTCAAGCAGGACGAGCTCGGGCGATACTACGCGTCGCCGTACGACGTCTTCGTGCGGATCAACCATTTGCCGCAGGAACCGCGGGCGGGCCAGACGGCGCAGCAATACGATCAGGACCTCTACCAGGCGCTGCTGGCGCTGTCGAATCCGATCTGGGTCGACGGCACGTACGGGAAATTCAAGTACCACGCGCAGCCTTTCCAGTTCGGGCCGACGGAGTTCGCGGGACTGAAGATTTTCCTCGCGGCGGCGAACGGAGCGGCGGACGGCT
>Ga0335073_10016577_pt1 | contig 10298 bp, 8 predicted proteins | sample Lox_Sample_22_FD_207093 | JGI IMG/M metagenome (GOLD analysis project Ga0335073, IMG submission 207093) | Soil microbial communities from Loxahatchee National Wildlife Refuge, Florida, United States - Lox_Sample_2.2 | ecosystem: Environmental > Terrestrial > Soil > Wetlands | place: USA: Florida... | reverse complement strand
GTAGGCCTCGGCCAGTTCCGGCACGGCGCCGGTGACCATGACCGGCAGTCCCTGATCCGCGTCGCGGGCCGCCCTGGCGCTGAACGGCATGCTGGCCAGCCTCGGGACGAGACCCCAGATGCTCTCCCCCGGCGGGGCCGGCGGGAACAGCTCGGTCCGCTCACCACAGCCCGGGCAGATCTGCCCGCTCATGTTCTCAACGCCACCCGCGCTCACCACGGAATGCCGCCCCAGATCGGCGATCAGGCGGCGCGCGTCCTGGTGCGCGATCACCTGCGGCGTCACCACGACCACGACGAATACGGGCCGTGAGCCCAGCCCGAACACGAACTGCTGAATGTCGGCCGTGCCCGGCGGAAGATCCACGACCAGGCAGCCCACGCCATCCCAGGCCGCATCCGTGATCAGCCGGCGCACCATGAGCTGCGCGATACCGCCCTGGATACCGAGCCCTTGGTTCTCGCCGAGCAAGAACGCGGCCGACGCCAGTTGCACGCCATACCGGTCGACCACCTCGAGACGCGACCCAGCCTGGCCCCGGGCGGCGAACAGCGTGAGGCTGGACGCGTCACGCTTCCTGCGCAGGCCCAGCATGCGCGGGACATCAGGCCCGTAGAGATCTGCATCGACCAGGCCGACCCCGTGGCCTTGCGCGCGCAACGCCAGCGCCAGGTTCACCGCGACCGTGGTCTTGCCGACGCCGCCCTTGCCGCTCGCCACCGCGATCACCGGCACCCGGCTGCCGGTCTCAGGCTGCGCCACGCCCGCGAGGCTACCGGAGCGAATATGGCAGTCGGCACTTATCATGGAACTCAGTCATGATCACGACCGTTATCACCCGTTTTGCGGTCACGGTTTCCATGATAGGAAGGCGGACGACGGGGAAGCCGGTGCGACGGCGCGCGGTCGCGCGCCCGCTATGCCGGGATTGTGCGGGTTCGGGGGCCGGCCCGGAGCACCTGGGACGGCAGCTGGCGGCCGATGATGCGTTCGGCGTCGGCGGCGGCGTCGATCATGGCGGCCAGGTCGATCCCGGTGGCCACGCCCATGTCCTCGACCATGTGCACAAGCTCTTCGGTGGCGATGTTGCCGGTGGCACCGGGCGCGTACGGGCACCCGCCGAGCCCGCCGACCGAGGCGTCGAAGTCCTGGACCCCTAGTTCCAGGGCAGCGAGAACATTCGCCAGGCCGGTTCCCCTGGTGTTGTGGAAATGCAGGTTGAGCGGGACATCGGGGTGGGCCGAGCGGAACGCGCCGACCAGCTCGCGGACCCGGCGCGGGGTGGCCATACCGGTGGTGTCGCCGAACGAGATGCAGTCCGCCCCGTCGGCCACCGCCCGCGACGCCGTCCCGACCACCCGCGACACCGGCACGTCCCCCTCGTACGGGCAGCCCCACGCGGTGGACACGATCACCTGGCAGGTGGCGCCGCGCTGGTGGGCCTCGTCGATGACCACCGCGATGTCGTCCAGCGACTCTTCCGTCGACCGGTTGACGTTCTTGCGGTTGTGGGTGTCGGACGCCGAGACCACAGCCTCGATCTCGGTGAGCCCCCGGTCAAGCGCCCGCCGGGCGCCGCGCAGGTTCGGGACCAGGGCCGAGTACCGGACCGACGGCGCCCGCTCGATCCCGAGCCACACCTCGTCGGCGTCGGCCATCTGCGGTATCGCCTCCGGCCGGACGAACGACACCGCCTCGATCCGCTGCACGCCGGTCGCTGACAGCCGGTCGATGAGCTCGATCTTGGCATCGGTCGGCACCGGATCCTCGTTCTGCAGCCCGTCGCGCGGGCCGACCTCACGCACCGAGATCCGCTCGGGAACATCACTCATCCCGCCCACCTCCCCATCCCTCTTCATGCCTCACGTGCCGGGCCATTGTGGCTTCCGCTTCTCCACAAACGCCGCGATGCCCTCTTTTCTGTCCGCCGAGAAGGCCGTAGCCCGCCAGGCGGAATCCTCGACCTCGAGGCCGGCCGCTAGCGGGAGGCCAGCGCCTTGCCGCAGAGCCCTTTTCGCATTGAGAACGGCTACCGGCGAGTTGGCCGCGATCAGTCCGGCCAGCTCGCGCGCGTGCTCGCCGGCCGTGCCGGTCGGCACCAGGCGGTCAGCCAGGCCCAGCCGGGCCGCCTCCGCGGCGTCGATCCGGCGGCCGGTGAGCACCAGGTCAGCGGCGTGGCCCGGGCCGAGGCGGCGCAGGGCGAGCTGGGTTCCGCCGCTGCCAGGGACCAGGCCCACGGTGGTCTCGGGCAGCCCGAACTGGGCGGTCTCATCCGCGACGATCAGGTCGCAGGACAGGGCGAGCTCGCAGCCGCCGCCCAGCGCGTACCCGTGCACCGCCGCGATGACCGGCTGCGGCAGGCCGAGCACGGCGCCGAATGCCGCGCGGAACACCGGCCGCTGCGCCATCAGGTCGGCGTCGCTCATCGCCGCCCGCTCTTTGAGATCGGCGCCCACGCAAAACGCCCGGCCCGCCGCGCCGAGCACGATCGCGCGAACGCCGCGGTCGGCGGCCAGTTCCGCGCAGACCGCGGCCAGCCGGGCGGTCATGGCCGAACTCAGCGCGTTCATCGCCTCGGGCCGATCGAGCGTGATCTCGGCAATACCGGCGCCGCCCGTTGGCGGCGTGCGCACGGTCACTCCATCCTGACTCATACCGGCAGGCTAGCCGGGACGCGTTCAGCGGTCCTCCCGGGCCAGCCGCTCTTGCTCCTCACCAACCAGCTGGAACAGGGTGGCCTGCACCTGCTCGACCTGAGGGATCTGGTTGAGGACGAGCTGGCCATGCTCACCGGCGGACTCGACGATCAGATTCCCACAGCCGAGCAGCCGGTCGATTAACCCATGGGAGAACGACACGTCGCTGATCCTGATCAGCGGAAAGTCCCGGCCAGACCGGGACAGGATGCCCTGGCGCAGCCTGAGCCGGCGAGTGGTCAGCTCGTAGCTCGTCGTCTGCCACCGCAGCAGCGGGACCGCGCCCCAGACGATGACGGCCAGGACCACCACGATGCCGATCCCGTCCCTGGCTACGTCCAGACTGCTGCGCGGCGGGAGCATGATCAGCGCCGCGATGGCGGCAGCGATGACCACTGCCAGGATGAAGAACGGCTTCACCAGCGTCTTCCAGTGCGGGTGCAGCCTCAGCACGAACTGCTCGCCCTCGGACAGGGAGTCGTCACCGGCCATAGGCCACATCGTGGCATGTATGCGGCCAGGATGCGCCCAGGCCTCACCGGACCGCCGGCCACGTCAGGGCGCCTCACCGGACCGCCGGCCACGTCAGGGCGCCTCACCGGACCGCCGGCCACGTCAGGGCGCCTCACCGGACCGCCGGCCACGTCAGGCCGGCCGCGCCGGGCTTCACCGGACGTGGACCACATCACCCGCGCTGACCGGAACCGGTCCCGACGCGGACCTGACCACGAGCCTTCCCGCGCTGTCCACCTCGGCTGCCAGCCCGGCCACCGTCCGGCCGCCGGGCAGCGAAACCTTGACCTGCCTGCCGAGCGTGCCGCACAGCCGCTGGTACTCCTGGTGCAGCCCGCACGAAACGGCGTCACCCAGCGCGCCCGACCAGGCCAGGTACCAGCGCTCCAGCTCCCCGAGCACGCCGGCCAGCAGCCGGCCTGCCGGCGTCCCCGCCGCCCCCTCAAGCGCCAGCGAGGTGGCGCCCGCCACCGGCAGCTCGTCCCGGCCACCGGACAGGTTCATCCCGATGCCCACCACGATCGCGTCGCCCGCCTGCTCGGCCAGGATGCCGGCCAGCTTCGCGCCGTTCACCTGCACGTCGTTCGGCCATTTCAGCGAGGCCGTAACCCCGGTCTCGGCGCGGACCGCCCGGGCCACCGCGACCCCGGCCAGCAGCGGTATCCAGGCCCGGCTGGCCGGCGGAACCGCGGCCGGCCGCAGCAGCACCGAGAACGTGAGCGCGGAGCCCGGCGGGCTGACCCAGTGCCGGCCCATCCGGCCGCGGCCAGCGGTCTGGGCCTCGGCCACGAGCACGGCGCCCTCGGCCAGGCCGCTTCTGGCCTCAGACAGCAGGTCCGAGTTGGTCGACCCGGTCTCGGCCACCACCCGGACGTCCTGCCAGAGCCCGCCGGGCGTGACCAGCGTCTCGTGCAGTTCGCGGGCGCTCAGAAGCGGCCTACCGGCCGGGCCGTTACTAGCCACACCGGCCATCTTGGCATCGTCTCCCGCTCCCCTAGCTCAGCGGCCTGCCGGTGACTGTGCGCGAAGAGTAATCTATCCAGCACAGAGTGCTACCATTCAGCAATCTATGGGGCGGGGAGAACGGTGCCCGATCTCAGGCTCAATGAGCTTGACGACGCACGCGACCAGCCAGCCAAGCCGGCCAGGCAGACGCGGCCGCGCCGGGGTGACTGGTCTCCGGAGGCCGCCGTGGCCGCCATCCGCCGCGGCCGGGCGATGGTGGGACCGAGGGCGCTGTGGCGTGACCATCGGCTGTTCACGATCCTGGTGGCGCTGTCGCTCGTGCCACGGGTGCTGGCCGCGCTGGCGTTCCGGCCCGCGCTGCTCACCTCAGACTCGTTCCTGTACATGGATGAGGCAGCCAGGGGGACTCTGGGCCAGATCCGGCCGTCCGGCTACTCCCTCCTGCTCGATGTGCTCCAGCCGCTGCCGCACACCCTGCTGGCCGTCACCACGGTTCAGCACGTCATGGGGATCGGCTTAGCGGTCATCGTCTACGGCCTGCTGCGCCACTGGGGGCTGCCCGGGTGGGGCGCGTCCCTGGCCGCCGCGGCCACCCTGTTCGACCCCCGCGAGATCGCGCTCGAGTCCTACATCCTGCCGGACACGCTGTACAACCTGATGCTGCTGCTGGCCGTCGCGCTGCTGCTGACCAAGCGCACGCCCCGGTGGTGGCAGTGTGCCCTGGCCGGGCTGTTCGTCGCCTACGCCTGCGTCTTACGCGGCAACGGGCTTCCGCTGGCCGTGATATTCGCGGTCTTCGTCCTGATCAGGCGGGTCGGCTGGCGGGCCGTTACCGCGGCCGCCGCGGCGTTCGCGGTGCCGCTGCTGTGGTACGTGCTCACGTTCCACGCGGCCTACGGGCAATACAACATCACCGACAGCGACGGCATCTTCCTGTGGTCGCGCACGACGAGCTTCGCCAACTGCGCGATCATCAAGCCCTCGTCGGAACTCGCGCCGCTGTGCCCGAACCGGGAAAAATCGGTCGCTCCCTCTGGCCCGACACCGGCCTGGTCGGTCAATGCCCTGCTCGGCGCTTCGACTCCGGCCTACTACCTGTGGGCGCCGGACGCCTGGTGGCGGCACGACAAGTATCCCGGGATCAACAACTACAACAACAAGCTCGGCCTGCACTTCGCGATCGACGCGATCGAGGCCCAGCCGCTCGACTACCTCCGGGTCACGGCCAGGGACGTGATGCTGGTGTTCGTGCGGAACGACCGGCCGCTGACCCATGCCACGATGAGTTTCACCGTCACCCCCCACATCGCCCGGCTGCCATCGTTCTACGCGGCCGACGAGTACCGGTACGCGGGCACCCGGAGCAACACCTACCTGGTGCAGCCGTTCGCGTACTTCCTGCTCCTGTACCAGGAGCCGGTCTACTTCCCCGGCATCGCCTTCTTCCTGGCCGTGGTGGCCGGGCTGGTTGGGGTGCTGCGGAAGTGGCGCGACTGGGGCGGCATTGCGGCCCTGCCGTGGGCGCTCGCCGCCGCGAGCATTGTGCTCCCGGCCATGCTGACCCAGGCTCTCTACCGCTACACGATCGTCGCCATCCCGCTGGCCTGCATCGCCGCTGGCCTGGCGTTCGTCAAGCCGGCTCCGGCCGGCCAGCGTGCCGTGCCCGCAATACCAGCGCAAGCTCGAACCTCGCGTCAGGATTGTCAAGCTCGTCCCCGAACAGATCCTGCAGCCTGTGCAGGCGGTAGCGCGCCGTCTGCGGATGGATGAACAGGCGCGAGGCGACGCTGCTGCTCTTTCCGGTCTCCAGCCAGGCCAGCAGCGTCTCGGCCAGCATGTCCCGGCGGCCCGGGGCCATGTTCGCCAGGGGCGCCAGCCGCCTGGCCTCCAGGCGGTCAAGCAGGTCGCCGCCGCGGCGCAGGACCATGTCGGTGAGGTGGTCGTCACAGTGGACGATCCGGCAGTCGCCGAAAACGCCCTGCTCGGCCAAGCCGAGCGCCTCCCGCGCCCAGTGCAGGGACTTGGCTGCCTCGCGCGGGCCGGTCGGCGGCCCGACCGCACCCCGGAACCCGCGCAGGCCGCGGTCGAGCATGTCCCGGCGACCGGGACCGTAGGGGTCGGGGACGATCAGGACCGGCGGTACGCGAGCGAGATCCTGCAGGACCTCGCCGGGCAGCGCGGGAACCCGGCCACCGGAGATGTGATTGCCCAGCACGACCACGGACACCAGCCGGGGCTGCCGCCACTGGGCCAGGCGGGCCATCTCGCTGACCGCCTCGGCGGCGGGCTGGGGCTCGGCCAGCAGCAGGCCGAGCAGCCGGCGGCGCCGGCCCTGCACTTCGTCGGCCACCTTGGTCTGGGCCTGGGCGTAACCATCCGCGCACCAGACGGCGATCTCGTCGAGGAAGATGAACAAGGCCTCGGCCAGCAGGCCGAGGGTCTCCAGCGGGGCGTCCATCCACCGCGACGCATCGGTCAGCCAGCGCAGCGCTGCGCGCGCCCCGGCCCGCAGCGCCGACTGGAGGGCTTCCAGGCTGCGCCCCTGGCCAGCCTCGGCCCGGCCCAGCCTGCGGAACACGTCGGCGGCCTGGTCCCATGAGGCACCGGGGTCGGCGATCCGGTCGACGAACTGGCTGGCCGCCTCCTCGGCGCCGCGGCGCACCGCGCGGGCGTATGAGCCATCCCCGGGCCGCGCGTATTCGGCCACGCTGGCCAGGATCCTGGCCACCATCTCTTCCACGGCCGACGGGAGCGCCGGCCGCAACTGGTCAGCGACCTTGGCCGGAATCGCGGGCCACGCGCCCGCCGTCCCGGGCTCCGTCGCAGCACAGCTGCCCTGGCCGGCCAGGCGCGAATCGCCCCGGCCGACGGCTCGTTTCACTGCTGAACTGGACACCGCGGCGATCCTCGGTCTGGCGGCACCGAGGCCACGCCGGGGGCTGGCAGGCCCGGCTACTCGCCGGTAATAAGCACTTGCCAGGCTAGTTATGTTTTGTATCCGTGTCCAGAGTTCCCGATGCCAGTGCCGAGAACCGGTCATCCTGGTACCAACAGCACCTGGCACAGCCCGGCTCCCGGCACCAGGATGAGAACATGACCACGATGACGGCGCCCCGCGGCGGCACCCGCCGGGTAGAGCTGGCCGCGTTCCTGCGCAGCCGCCGGGAGCGCATCTCCCCGGAGGACGCCGGGCTGCCGCCCGGTTTCCGGCGCCGGACGGCCGGGCTGCGGCGCGAGGAAGTCGCCCAGCTGGCCGGGGTCGGCGTCACCTGGTACACCTGGCTGGAACAGGGCCGCCCGATCAACGCCAGCACCCAGGTCCTGGACGCGGTGGCGCGCACGCTCCGGCTCGACCAGCCCGAGCGCGAGCATCTCTACCGGCTGGCCGACATGCCGGTGCCTGCGCCCGCAGCAGAGGCCGACGGACTGCTGGCCCCCGAGATCCAGCAGATCCTTGACGGGCTGACCACCCTGCCGGCCACTGTGCTCAACGAGCGCTTCGACGTGCTGGCCTGGAACACCGCCTTTGCCGCGCTGTTTCCCACCCTGGTCGGGGCGGACAAGGCGGACCGCAACACGCTGTGGCTGTGCTTCACGCATCCGCCGTGCTGCCACCCGTACCTGAACCGCGCCGATCAGCTGGGCCTGATGGTCGCGCAGCTGCGCGCGGCCTACGGGCGCCACATCGGCGAGCCAGCCTGGACCGGATTCGTCCGGCGGCTGCAGGCCGCGAGTCCCGAGTTCGGTCAGATGTGGGCCCAGCACGAGGTGGCCAGCACAGCGACCTACGCCAAGATCTTCCGGCACCCGGCGCACCCGCGGCTGGCCATGACCTCGAACTCGCTGGCGGTGGGCGCCATGCCGGGCACGCGGATGGTCGTCTACACCCCGGCCGACGAGGCCACCCGGGCCGGCGTGGCCAGCCTGGTCGCCGGGGAGGGCGCCGGCGCGCAGTTCCCCTGCTGGCCCTTGCACTCGCGGCCCGCCTAGCCAGGCCCGGCGGGTGTCCAGGCCGGCGAGGCCGGCGCCGACCTGGACGTTACCCTGTCCGGCATGGCCACCGAAGCTCCGCAGCCCGCCGACACCGCCGAAGACCCCGACCAGCCAGCCCCGCACACGACCGCGGGCAAGCTAGCCGATCTGGAGAAGCGCAGGCACGAGGCGGTCCACGCCGGATCCCAGCGCGCCGTCGAGCGGCAGCACGCCCGGGGGAAGATGACCGCGCGGGAGCGGATCGACGGGCTGCTCGACCCGGGCTCGTTCACCGAGTTCGACGAGCTCGCCCGGCACCGGGCCACCGACTTCGGCATGGCCGCCAACCGCCCGTACGGCGACGGCGTCGTGACCGGTTACGGCACCGTGGACGGCCGCCCGGTCTGCGTGTTCAGCCAGGACTTCACCGTGTTCGGCGGCTCCCTGGGCGAGGTCTACGGCGAGAAGATCGTCAAGGTCATGGACCACGCGCTGAAGACCGGGTGCCCGGTGATCGGCTTCAACGACGGCGGTGGGGCGCGGATCCAGGAGGGCGTGGTCGCGCTCGGCCTGTTCGCCGAGATCTTCTACCGGAACGTCATGGCCTCCGGCGTGATCCCGCAGATATCGCTGATCATGGGACCGTGCGCCGGCGGCGCCGTCTACTCGCCCGCGATAACCGACTTCACGCTGATGGTGGAAGGCACCTCGCACATGTTCATCACCGGGCCCGACGTGATCAAGACCGTCACCGGTGAGGAGGTCAGCTTCGAGGATCTCGGCGGCGCCTACGCGCACAACGTCAAGTCCGGCGTCGCGCACTATCAGGCCAAGGACGAGGAGGACTGCCTGAGCTTCGCCCGGGAGCTGCTGTCCTACCTGCCGTCCAACAACCTGGACGAGCCGGCGGTGGCTTCCGGCGACGACCCGGCCATCCTGGAGATCACCGGTACCGACGCCGAACTGGACGGCATCATCCCCGACTCGCCCAACCAGCCCTATGACATGCACGAGGTGATCACCCGGATCCTGGACGACGGGGAGTTCCTCGAGATCCACGCCGGGTTCGCCAAGAACATCGTGGTCGGCTTCGGCCGGGTCGAGGGCGCATCGGTCGGCGTCGTGGCCAACCAGCCCATGCAGTTCGCCGGCTGCCTGGACATCAACGCGTCGGAGAAGGCCGCGCGCTTCGTGCGGACCTGCGACGCGTTCAGCATCCCGGTGCTGACCTTCGTGGACGTGCCCGGCTTCCTGCCCGGCACCGACCAGGAGTGGGGCGGCATCATCCGCCGCGGCGCCAAGCTGATCTACGCCTACGCCGAGGCCACGGTGCCCAAGATCACTGTGATCACCCGCAAGGCTTACGGCGGCGCCTACGACGTCATGGGCTCCAAGCACCTCGGCGGCGACGTCAACCTGGCCTGGCCGACCGCGCAGATCGCGGTGATGGGCGCGCAGGGCGCGGTGAACATCCTCTACCGGCGCGAGCTCGCCGCGGCGGCCAGCCCGGATGAGCAAGCCGCGCTGCGGGCATCCCGGGTCGCCGCCTACGAGGACACGCTGGCCAACCCGTACGTAGCCGCGGAGCGCGGTTATGTGGACGCGGTCATCCGTCCCGCGGAAACCCGCTCCCAGGTGATCAGGTCGCTGCGCACCCTCCGGACCAAGCGGCAGACCCTCCCCCCACGCAAGCACGGGAATATCCCGCTATAGCCTGGCGCACCGCCCGCAGGCCGATCACCTGCGGCGGAGCATCCTGCGGGCAGTGGATCGGGCAGTAGATAGAGTCTTGATGCAATGACCGAGAACGGATCACCGCTGCCGCTGCTCTCCCGCTATGCCATCATGGTTGATGTCGGATATATCTACGCGTCCGCCGGCGAGCTGCTGTTCGGTGCCGCCTCGCGCCGCGAGTACCGGGTCGACGCCGACCAGCTGATCCAGGCCCTCACCAAGCACGCGGACGATCAGGTGCGTGGCGAGCTGCTCCGGGTCTACTGGTACGACGCCGCGCGGGACCGGGTGCCCACCATCGACCAGCGGGTCATCGCCCAGATGCCGTGGGTGAAGCTGCGCCTGGGCAACCTCAACGCGCGCGGCCAGCAGAAGGGCGTGGACGCCCAGATCCGCGCCGACATGGAGGCGCTGGCC
>Ga0335073_10016575_pt1 | contig 10298 bp, 7 predicted proteins | sample Lox_Sample_22_FD_207093 | JGI IMG/M metagenome (GOLD analysis project Ga0335073, IMG submission 207093) | Soil microbial communities from Loxahatchee National Wildlife Refuge, Florida, United States - Lox_Sample_2.2 | ecosystem: Environmental > Terrestrial > Soil > Wetlands | place: USA: Florida... | reverse complement strand
CCCACACTCATGTGAACGTGCACGGATCCGCCACTCACGAAGTCGCGGGAGTCGTGGCGCGTCTCCTCGTAATTCCAGTCGTTGGCCCTTGCGAACGAAACCAGCAGAAGCGGCACGCAACACAACAACGCTGCCCTGTAAAGCGGGGTTCTACCGATGTGGAGCAGAGACCGTCCAGGCATGGAACACCTCTCGGGCGCAGAAATCGCCTGCTATGGATACGCAGCCGCCCGCAGAGAAGTTCCGGGCTATCGGTAGGATTCGAGCGCCTTGGCCGCCCGCTCCAGAGCCGCCGCCAGCGCCGAGAGTTCCTGACGGGCGCGTTCGCTGTCACCTTTATCGAGCGCCTCGTTGACGCCCGGAATCACGACGGCCGCGTAGCCCGTGTACTCTCCGGGAGCGTAAATCGCGTGCTTGTACCACGGACGATGCGGCAGGCCTTGCGGCACCAAGAGGGCACGCTCAGCATGCAGCAAGGCCTGATTCAAGCGGGAGACATCGGCGGGCGGATTCTTTTCCTTCGCCAGAATCTTCGCACCGGCGGTCTGGAAATGGCGCGCCGCGGCGTCAACCGCGCCGAAATCGAGGACCCCTTTGCCGAACTTGTCCTGCGCTCGGTTCCGCGCGGCGTCGAGATAGACGGAGACTTCGTTCCCATAGTCCGAATAGTCATAGGGGAGAACGTCGGCATCGGCCATGCGAACGCCTTCGAGCCCGAGGACCCGCGCCATCTCCTGCTCGTACAGGAAATCCGGATCGGCGAATTTCTTGAACCACGCGAAATTGTCGAACACCGAATGGTAAACGCCATACGGGCCGCTGGAACTGATATCGCTGGAAGGCACGCCGGCGTGCTGCAGGAATGCCGTGTAGTCGGAACCGCTGCCGAGATCGCCGACCGGAACATCCCCGGTCACCTGCGCCGCCGGTTTCCGCCGGTCCGGCCCCTCGGACTGCGTATCCGACGATGCCTTCTGCCATTGTTCATAAACCGTTCCGCCCTTCGGACTGGGCACAGCCTTGGTCACATCGCGCAGAAACTGCTTCAGGCTGGGGACGGCCGAGGCTCCGAACTTCGGCCCGGTCACGGCGACGTCGACATTGAAGTACGCGGGAGAATTCTCGAGCTGTTTCTCGTGCTGTTCGACCCATTCGGTCGAGCCCATCAGCCCTTCTTCTTCGCCGTCCCAACTGCAGAAGACGAGCGTGCGCTTCGGCCGCCATCCGGACTTCAACAGATCGGCGACGCCATGGACGCTCTCCAGCATTGCGGCCGTGCCGCTGTTCGGATCGACCGCACCGTAGACCCACGCATCGCGATGATTGCCGACGACGACCCACTCCTCCGGAGATTCCGCACCCTTCACGCGGCCCTCGACATCCCACAGCGTGCGGAACTGGTAGTCCTGCTTGAGATGCATCTTCACTTTCGCCGGCCCGGGACCGACGTGATAAGTGAAGGGCAACGCACCTTGCCATTCGCGCGGAGAATCCGGGCCGCCGAGATGCTGCAGGATCGGCCACGCGTCGTGATACGAGAGCGGTGTTACAGGAACCTTCGGTACCTGCGCCGATTGCTCCGGTGAAATCCGCTGCGAGTCGGGCAGGGACGGAGTCGAGGCGATTCCCGGCGTGGTCGGATCTCCGGGGAACTCAAACATGTATCCGACCGAACCGCGCTGGACGCCGGTATCGGGACGCCACGGGCCGTCGGGATATTTGTCGCCCCGCTTCCAGCCGTCGTCCGCCGGATCGGAGTAGATGATGACGCCGGCAGCGCCATGTTGCTGCGCGAGGAATTCCTTCACGCCGCGGAAGTTCTGACCGTAGCGGACGAGCACGATTTTCCCGCGCACGTCGATCTTCATCTTCTCGAGTTTGTCGAAATCTTCAGGCGTGCCGTAGTTGGCATAGACGACATCGGCTTCGACATCGCCGGAAGGCGACATGCTGCTGAAGGGCATGACGACGCGGGGATCGTCCTGGTAAGGATCGTCGCTGACGTGCTCGCGCGTGGGCCCATGCATCTCGACGCCGGCGGGAGCAGTCATGTCGACACTGATTTCGACGGGATAGTTGAACCACGCTTTGTATTCGACGATCTCGGTGTCGAGCCCGGCAGCGCGGAATTTCTGCGCAACGTAGTCGGCAGTCTGCTTGTCTTCGATGGTTCCCGCCATGTGCGGAGCTTTCGTCAGGATGCGCAGATGCTCTTCGGCCAGTTTCGCATCTGGCGCGGCCAGGAAGCGGGATTCGATGGCAGATTCGCCAGCGGAATCGCGAAAACCGAAGATGCTCGTGCTCGAGCTTTGCGGTGAAGGCGCGGAATGCTTGGTGGCAGAGGAACCGGAAATCAGAATGGCAGAGGACAGCAGCGCAGCTGTAAGGAGTCTCATGGGGGATTCGGTCAACGGTAGTAAGGTAGCACACGCATCATCGGGACCGCCCCCAGGTCCGTACTTCACCGTTCATCGGGCGTATTCACCAACTTCACCATCTTCACCACATTCATCAACTAGTGATACAATGGGACACGTGAAGCGCGCCACCATGACATTTCCCGACGACCTCGCCACGGCAGTGGACCGTTATGTTCAAGCGCAAGAGGTGCCACCGGCCTTGACGACCGTCGTACAAGCTGCGCTGCGTGAGTTTCTTCGCGAACGAGGTTACCTGCGACCGTTCAAACCTCTGAAGATTGCCCCAAAGGGCGGCAGCGGGCGCAGAGATGTCAGCCAGAATCACGACGCGTATCTGGCGGGCATCAAGAAATGATCCGCGCCGTGCTCGTGGATACGGGCCCACTTTACGCGGCCAACGACGAGGACGACGAACATCACGAGCGTGCATTGCGCGAATTGCAGAAACTGGCCCGCGACCGGCGCGAGATTGTCGTTCCCTACCCCGTTCTGAACGAGTGTTATTCGCTGATTCTGTTTCGGCTGGGAAGTCGCGCAGCCCTGGCTTGGCTCGCGGAGATGGCAGAAGCTTCGTTTGTCAATCCGGGGATGGAAGACTATCGCGGAGCGCTTACGCGAGTTCGAGCACTAACCGATCAGAAAATCACAATCACTGACGCGACAGTGGCCGCATTAGCCTCGCGGCTTGAACTCGAGGTCTGGACTTACGACCATCATTTCGACGTGATGCGGGTGAGAGTCTGGCGCTGATGGATGCCCTTCCCCACTATCTGCGAATCTGGCCGGTTCCGATGATTTCGTACTTCGACGAAGTCAGTTCCGGAAGGGCGAAGGGGCCGCGGCAGTGGAGTTTCTGGGTGCTGATGCCCATTTCGGCGCCGAAGCCGAATTCTGAGCCATCGGTGAAGCGGGTGGAGGCGTTCCAGTAAACCGCGGCGGAATCGATGCCGCGGAGAAACTTGCGGGCATTCGCTTCGTCCTTGGTGATGATCGAGTCAGAGTGCTTGGTGGAGAACTTGTTGATGTGCGCGATGGCGGCATCGACGTCCGGAACGACTGCGATGGCCATGCACAGGCGCAGGTACTCTTCGTACCACTCCTGATCTGTCGCAGGCGCGACTGGAAGATCTTTTGCCAGCGCCCGCGCGCGATTGTCGCCTCGTACTTCGACTCCGGCATCAATCAACTTATTCACGATGCGTGGAATGTATTCTGCGGCGATACTTTCGTGCACGAGCAATTTTTCGGCGGCGTTGCACACAGACGGCCGTTGCGTCTTGGCGTTGATGACGATTGCATCGGCCATGTTGAAGTCTGCCGTGGCATCGACGAAGATGTGGCAGTTCCCCGCTCCGGTTTCGATGACCGGCACCGCGGAATTTTCGGTGACGAACGTGATCAGGCCGGCTCCTCCGCGGGGAATGATGACGTCGACCAGCCCGCGGGCCTTGATCAAATCGTGCACAGACTGGCGCGTGGAGGAGTCGAGCAACTCGATCGCACCATCGGGCACGCCGCGCACCGCCATCATGACCTCGACGAGGCACTGATTACTTCGAGCCGATTCTTTCCCGCCGCGAAGCACGATCGCATTGCCGGTCTTGAGCGCAAGAACTGCGGTATCGACTGTGACATTGGGACGCGACTCGTAGATGATGCCGATCACTCCGAGGGGCACACGCACTTTGCGGATCCGCAGGCCGTTGGATTTCGTCCATTCGGCGAGGGTTTCGCCGATGGGATCGGGAAGGGCCGCCACTTCGCGAACTCCGCGCGCCATGTCTTTGATCCGCGAAGGAGTCAGCAGCAGGCGATCGCGCATCGCGCCTTCAAGGCCGGATGTTTCGAGATCCTCTCGATTCGCCGCCAAAATCTCGGTTTCATGCGCCTCGAGAGCATCGGCGACCGAGAGTAAGAGGCGATTCTTTTCCTCCGTCGAGAGCAGCGCCAGCTTCGAGGACGCACTTCGGGCACGAAGAAGTTTTTCCTGCGTCGTCGCGGCTGTGGTGAGCGTAGCCATCTAATTGCCCTTCGCCGGCGGGAAGTACGTGCCGATCTTGCGCGCCATTCCAAGTGTAATCGCTTGCGGATGACGTCCGTTCACAATGGCGACGTGGACTCCGCCTTCGCTCGCAAGCTGGGCGGCGCGCAGCTTGGAGATCATGCCGCCGCGTCCTAGCTTGCTCTTGCCGTTACATTGCGCTTCGATCGCGGGGGTCAGCTTGCGAATCACGCGCTGCAGCTTTGGTTTCTTGTGTCCATTGGGGACCATGAATCCATCGACATTCGTCAGCAGCAGCAGCCAATCCGCCTTGACCGCCGTCGCTAGCAGAGAGCTGAGTTCGTCGTTGTCGCCGAAAGCGCCTTCGATTTCGCGCACCGAGACGCTGTCGTTTTCGTTGACGATAGGGACCACCCCGAGCGAGAGCAGTTCCGCCAAAGCGTTCTGCAGATTGCGGTAGCGCACCGGAGAGGTGAAGTCGTCGCTCGAGAGCAGAAGCTGGGCGACCACTTTCTTTCCGAAAAACAGCCGCTCGTAGGTATGCATAAGCTTGCTCTGGCCCACGGCCGCGCAGGCCTGCATGCGGGGAACGTCGTTGGGGCGCTGGTTGAGGTTCAGGCCGGACATGCCGGCCGCAATGGCGCCTGACGTAACGATCAGGTATTCATTCTTCGACAGGTCGAACTGATCGACCATGCCGCGAAGCAGGTTGATATCGACCTGCCCTCCCGGGGCGATGAGACTGGTGCCGACTTTTATGACGACGCGCATAGAAAATGTTTGCTGGCCGGATTCGCCTTTTGTTTGGCTTTGGCAACGCCCGGTTGGAATCAACCGGCGCCCCGGCGGGGAGGGACAATATCAATATCCTGCCGTTAGAACGGCTTTCTGGCAAGTCGAAAATGCCTCGAGCACGCCGACCGTAACGGCAGAGGGGTTGCGACGCACGCGTGACCACCCGCGGCCGCGCGAATGCTACGATTACCACTTATGCCCGCCACGAATGCCACCAGCCGCTTTTCGGATCGCGTTGAAAACTATGTACGTTACAGGCCGGGATATCCGCCGGAAGTGGTGGACGCACTGCGCCGCGAGTGCGGGTTGACCGCGGATTGCGTCGTGGCCGATATCGCGTCGGGAACCGGGATTTGGACGCGAATGCTGCTGGAGAATGGCAATCCCGTCTACGGAGTCGAGCCGAATGCGGACATGCGGCAGGCCGGGGAAGGCCTGCTCGCAGGATTCGCGAATTTCACCAGCGTTGCCGGGACGGCGGAGGCGACGACGCTCGCGGATGGAAGCGTCCATTTTGTGACTGCGGCACAGGCGGCGCACTGGTTCGACCGCATGCGGACGCGTAAGGAGTTCGTTCGAATCCTGAAGCCAAGCGGATGGCTCGTACTGATCTGGAATGAGCGGGAGATCGATTCCACGCCATTCCTGCGCGATTACGAGCAACTGCTACTGGAGTACGGCACGGATTACCAGGACGTACGGCACGAACGCACCGCCGACGCAGTGAATGAATTCTTCGATCCGCTGCCCTATCAGGAACGGACGTTTGCGATGCGGCAGGAATTCGATTATGCCGGGCTGGAAGGACGACTGCTCTCTTCCTCCTACGCGCCTGGACCTGGGCATCCGAAGCACGAACCGATGCTCGCGGGGCTGAAACGGATCTTCGACAAATATGCTTCGACCGGACGCGTCTCGGTTGACTACAAGACCCGGGTTTACTTTGGGCGGCTGGGGACAAAGTAGCTCTTCCAGATCGAAGTCAAAATCCCCACTTCTCGCAAAAGCGGCGAGAAATGGGGCACCCGGTCCTTCCTGCCTCGTTCCTTCGTAATCATCTTCTGCGCTCTACAGTTCACAATTCTTCCCCATCAAGGACATGAAGTCACACGAAGGAAATCCTCTGGTAGCATTTCCTGTTCTATCGAGAGGCTATTGTGGCTGACGAAAAATCTTTTCATATGACTCCGGAGGAATTCCGGCGTTACGGGCATGCCGTCGTGGATTGGATCGCGGACTATCAGTCCCATGTAGAGTCGTTTCCCGTGTTGTCGCAGGCGAATCCCGGACAGATTCGGGCGGCGCTACCGGCGAATCCTCCGGCACAGGGCGAGGCATTTGAGGCGATTCTGGGAGACATGAATCGCGTGATTCTGCCGGGAGTAACGCATTGGCAGTCGCCGAATTTCTTCGCCTATTTTCCATGCAATGCTTCGGGGCCCGGAATTCTTGGGGATCTGCTCTCCTCCGGACTTGGAGTGCAGGGGATGTTGTGGTCGACGAGTCCGGCGTGCACCGAACTCGAAACGCACGTCATGGATTGGCTTGTCTCGATGCTGGGACTGCCGGAGAAATTTCGTTCCACTAACAGCGGCGGAGGTGTCATTCAGGATACGGCGTCGAGCGCGGCGCTCTGCGCCCTGCTGGCCGCGCGCGAGCGGGCGACCGGATACAAGAGCAACAAGAAAGGATGCGACGGGCGGCTGGTCGCGTACGCGTCGACGCAGACGCACTCCTCGCTCGAAAAGGCGGCGATGATTGCGGGAATTGGCACCGACAATCTGCGACTGATCGAGGTCGAGGAGAAGTTGGCGATGAAGCCGGAGGCGCTCGAGTCACAGATCGAAGCTGACCGGCGGGCAGGATTGACACCGTGCTTTGTCTGCGCGACGGTCGGAACAACTTCTTCGAATGGGATGGATCCGCTGGGGGCTCTCGGGGAAATCTGCCGGAAAAATAATTTGTGGCTGCACGTGGACGCGGCGATGTCGGGGACGGCGATGCTGTGTCCGGAGTTCCGGCATTTGCAAGATGGCATGGAGTTCGCCGACAGCTACAACTTCAATCCACATAAATGGATGTTCACGAATTTCGATTGCAACTGCTTTTGGGTGGCGGACCGGAAGGCACTGATCCAGACGCTGAGCATTCTGCCGGAGTATTTGCGCAATCAGGCGACGGAGTCGGGAGCCGTTATTGATTACCGCGACTGGCACATTCAGCTGGGACGGCGATTCCGGTCGCTGAAGCTGTGGTTCGTGATCCGGCATTACGGGGTCGAAGGACTGCAGCATCACATTCGCGAGCATGTGCGGCTGGCGCAGCAGTTCGCAGACTGGGTGCGAAACGACGATCGCTTCGAACTCGCAGCGCCGGCGCCGTTGAACCTGGTGTGTTTCCGGCACAAAGGCGGAGACGCCGCAAACCAGGGGATCATGGACCGGCTGAACCAAAGCGGAGATTTGTTCCTGACGCACACGAAGCTGCATGGCAAGCTGACGCTGCGGCTATGCGTCGGTCAGACGAACACGAAGGCCCGGCACGTCGAAAGGGCGTGGCAGCGCATCAAGGAGGAAGCAAAACTGGCAAGTGTGCCAAAAGACGCAACACTAAAGATCTGAGGCAGTTCGAAGAGTGGCTGTTATGCTGTGCCGACAAGGATTTGGCGTTAATGTCGCTTCGTCGAAGTCCGGTTCTACCTGGCCGCCACCTCAGGCGATTTGGACACTGTTGTAGATTGGTAGGCTGGCTGCGAATCGCGGCAGTAATTTCCTTCCTCGCGTTGCCTCATCTATTGCAGGCATCGACCCTCTCGGGCACGGTGAAAGATCCTTCGGGCGCCCTGATCCCCGGAGCGCAAATCGAAATCACCGGAGAGAATCTGGCGCAGCCGGTCGACCTCACATCGGACACGTTCGGCAGGTTCGTTTCTCCCGATCTGAAGCCAGGAAAGTACACCATCCGCATAGTTCACGACGGGTTCGAACCCCAGGAGAAAAGCCTGGATTTGCGCGACCCATTAGACCTGGTGTTCACGCTGGCGATTGCCCGGCAACAGACCAAAGTCGAAGTTCCAGGACAGGCGCTGGCCTACGCCAATTCCGATCCGGTGTACCGAGAATTGCGTAGCGTTGGTTTAGGCGAAACGTTTCGTTTCGACAACTTCAAATTCAGCGTGGACGTCGGGGACTTTCAGTTCGAGAAAGGCACGCTGACATGGCTGAGGCCGGTGCAGGGGATCGTCACTGGCGCGGTGTTTGTCGGCGAAGGACATTTCCATCTGAGAGCCGTGACGAATCTCGACGCTCATGAGATTAGCAGGAGAACAGGCTCCGAAGAAGTAAACGAGGATTTCACCGAAGTCGTGTTTCGATTTACGGGCGAACAACGGAAGTTATTGCTTCCTGGTCTTGGCGGTCACATCGATGCCAGCGCCGAAGCAGCATCGAGTTTCAGCAACTGGCAGGAACGAATGCGGCGCCGGCGCGAGATTCCGCTCGGATTCAGCGAAGCCATGCTCGATGGCGAGAGCATGGACAATGTGGACGCGGATATTCTGGCGGCGATTGACAACCCTGAGCATCCGCCGTTCTTCAACGCTTACATTCGGGGCAAAAAGCATAAGGATTTGCGGTTCTTCGCGAGGACGCGCGTAGGCGCGATTCCCCAGCTCGATTCCCCTGAGGAAGTCGGTCTGATCAACTTCGATCCAGAGGGCATGGAGGATGGCATCTGGTATCTCGCGCACCTGAAGTCCGAATATGCAAACCATAGGGCAAGTTCGGAAGAAGACCGGCGGCTGTTTGCTACGAAGCATTACAAGATCGAAACCGTAATTGCGAAGAACCAACATCTGTTCAGCAGCGCGACGATCACGTTTGCGCCGCTGATCACCGGTGAGCGGGTGATGAAATTCGGGCTGCTGCCGAATCTTCGTGTCAGCCGCGTTCTCGACGATCAGGGGCAAAATCTCTACTTCATTCAAGAAAGCCGCAAGCAAGATGGATCGTTTTATGTCATCCTGCCGACTGCGCCTGCCGTTGGCAAAGAATCTTCGATAACCATCGAGTACGCGGGCGACAAGGTCATCGAAAATGCGGGAGGCGGCAGCTTCTATGTCAGGGCTCGCACGGCATGGTATCCGAATCTGAATGGGTTTGGTGAGCATGTGCCGTATGACCTGACGTTCAAAGTTCCGCGCCGCTACAAGGTCGTAAGCGTCGGACGATTGCAGAACGAATCCATCGATGGAGATCTCGCGGTAAGTCGCTGGGTCACGCCCATTCCCGTCGCGGTCGCCGGCTTCAATTATGGCGAGTACAAAGAAATGGAGATGCCAGATGAGATCACGCACTACAAGATCTCCGGTTATTACTTGAGCGAATTGCCGGACTCGCTCCGGAGATTCCAGATCTTGCGTACGATGGCGCCCACCAGCATGACGAAATACGTGCTGGAACAAACCCGGGCCCAATTGCAGATCTGCACGCTTTTCTTTGGTAAGAGTCCGTATGAGGATGTTTCGATTACCGAGCAGCCGGATTTCAATTTCGGACAATCGTGGCCGGACCTGGTCTATCTTCCCATTTCCGCATATACCGATTCGACGCAGCGGTGGATGCTGTTCGGGCACATCGACAATAACTTCTCGGGCTTCGTGCAGGAAGTCACCCCGCACGAAGTGGCGCATCAATGGTGGGGCCACACGGTGGGGTGGGCGTCGTATCACGACCAATGGCTGTCAGAGGGATTTGCCGAGTTTTCTGCGAGCCTGTTTCTGCAAAACGCCACCGGGAAGGACTGGCGGAAGGACTATCTGGAATTTTGGGACCGGCTGCGGCGGCGCATTCTCGACAAGAATAACTTCGGCATTGCTCCCAATGATGCCGGTCCGTTATGGATGGGGCTCCGGCTGATTTCTCCAAGAAGCGGCAATGCGTATCAGAATGTCACGTATCCCAAGGGCGCATACGTGCTGCAGATGCTGCGCTCAATCATGTATAGCCAGGACGACGGAGACAAGGGATTCATCGCGATGATGCACGATTTCGTGGATAGCCACCGCGAACGCGCGGCGAGCA
>Ga0335073_10016574_pt1 | contig 10299 bp, 12 predicted proteins | sample Lox_Sample_22_FD_207093 | JGI IMG/M metagenome (GOLD analysis project Ga0335073, IMG submission 207093) | Soil microbial communities from Loxahatchee National Wildlife Refuge, Florida, United States - Lox_Sample_2.2 | ecosystem: Environmental > Terrestrial > Soil > Wetlands | place: USA... | reverse complement strand
GCGTGGAGAGATTTAATTCCGCTGCCACTTCCTTCATGGATTTTCCTTCAGCCACCAGTTGCAAAACTTCACGCTGACGTGGCGTTAGTTGCGGGCCTTTTTCGGTGGCGGGCCGCCGGGCCGCTTCCGCAAGCAGGGTGACCAGGTCACACGGGAACTGCGGGCTTAGGTAGTATCCGCCGCGGTAAACCGCCTGGAGCGCTTCCTTCAACTCGTCGCCGCTGGCCGTCTTCATGACGAACGCCGAGGCGCCCGCACGGAACACCTCTATCGCGATGCTTAGATCAAAATGCATGGTCAACATGATGAACTTGCTGTGCGAACCCAGTTTCTTGAGGGCGCTCAACGCGTCCAGGCCGTTCATGGAGGGCATGGACACATCACTGAGGATCATGTTGGGTTTGTGCTGAACGGCCAGATCGATAAGATCACGGCCGTTCGATGCAATTCCGACCACCTGATAAGTTGGGCTTAAAAGGGAGCGAAGGCTTTCCGCAAGGAGTTGATGGTCGTCGGCAATTAGAATCGAGGGCATGATGGCCTCCCACAGGCAAGGAGTTGCCCGATCTCGAATCTTCCAAATTGTCTCAGGGCGGAATGAGTGAAGGAAAATCAGACCCGGTCCAGCAGAGCGAACCTAGCTGTTACTGCAGTAATACTACCGTAAATGTACGGAGCCAGCGAACTGTTAGTTCTTACAGTTCTTAGCTTTCTGTTACGACTCACCTGGCGCCTTATTGTTAAAGGCTGATCGCAATCTTCGGCGAGCCGGTTTCCCACCCCGTAGTTTTACTGCCTTTGCTTTGTTGGTATTACGGATTGATGGAAATGCCGCCGTGGACCACAGTATCGCAGCGAAATCTTTAATCGCGTCACAGGATCTCATGAAATGCGCAACACTCTAACCTCCGTTCGTAATATCTCGATTTGTTGCCTGTTTGCCACGGGACTGTCTCTTGGCGCGTTTGGTCAGGAAGCCCAAACAACTGCCGCCTATCCAACGGACGGCTCTGTCCTGCCATTTCCGCCGGTGCCCTCGGCAAGCGTCGTAGGCGAGACGCTACAGCAATCGAAAATGGTCTGGAGGCAAGAGCCACAGCACTTGCCCAAGGGAGCACCCAACATCGTCATCATCCTGTTGGACGATGTCGGCTTTGGATTAGCCGATACCTACGGCGGCCCGATTCATACTCCCACTCTTTCGCGGATCGCCAACGACGGCATCAGCTACAACGCTTTCCACACCACGGCCATCTGCTCTCCGACTCGCGCTGCTCTGCTGACCGGGCGAAATCATCAGCGCGTGGGTTCTGGCACAATCGCAGAACGAGCTAGCGACTTTGATGGTTACACAGGCGTTATTCCGAGATCGTCAGCAACATTGGCTAAGGTACTTGGTTACTACGGCTATGACACGGCTGCTTTCGGCAAGTGGCACAACACGCCGACCACAGATACTACGGCAATGGGGCCTTTCACTCTATGGCCCACCGGTGAGGGCATCGGGTTCGACTATTTTTATGGCTTCCTGGCTGGCGAGACTTCTCAATGGGAGCCCAGACTGTTTGAGAACTTTAATGCCATCGAGCCGCCGCACAACGAAAGGTACCATCTGACCGAGGACATCGCTGACCAGGCGATAACCTGGATGAAACACCACCGTGCTTACGCGCCCGACAAGCCATTCTTCATTTATTGGGCTCCTGGAGCTGGGCACGGACCGCACCACATCTTCAAGGAATGGGCGGACAAGTATAAAGGTCAGTTCGACGACGGTTGGGACGCGCTGCGCGAGAAGACCTTTAAGCGCCAGAAAGAGCTAGGGTGGATTCCTACTGATGCCAAGCTCACGCCCCGCGCCGAAACCTTGGCCTCGTGGGACAGTATTCCGGAATCAGAGCGACCATTCCAGCGTCGCCTAATGGAAGTTTTCGCGGGATTCGTTGAGCATGCGGATGCACAAGCCGGCAGGCTCATCGATGAACTGGACGAACTCGGCATCCGGGACAACACCATTGTTTTTTATATCTGGGGCGACAACGGCTCCAGCGCCGAGGGACAGAACGGCACGATCAGCGAACTGCTGGCCCAGAACCAGATTCCCAACACTATTGCGCAACAGATCGAAGCGCTCAATAAGATCGGTGGTTTGGATGCTCTTGGTGGACCCAAGGTGGACAATATGTATCACGCCGGTTGGGCGTGGGCGGGCGATACGCCATTCAAATATACCAAGCTGATCGCTTCGCATTTCGGCGGTACAGACAACCCCCTGGCGATTTCCTGGCCAGCGCGCATCAAGCCGGATAAGACTCCGCGGTCGCAGTTTCACCACATAAACGACATTATGCCGACGATCTATCAGATCCTCAGTATCAAGCCACCGAAGGTAGTTGACGGCTTTCCGCAAGATCCCATCGATGGCGTCAGCATGGTCTACACCTTCGACAATGCTAAGGCCCCCGGCCAAAAACATACCCAGTATTTCGACAACAATGGTAGCCGCGGCATCTATCACGACGGCTGGTATGCCTGCACTTTCGGCCCGCTGATCCCCTGGCTCTCGGTGAGTCCGGGACTTGCTACTTGGGATTCGAGCAAGGATGTCTGGGAGCTTTACAACCTCCAAACCGACTTCTCGCAGGCAGACGATCTTGCCGCAAAGGATCCTAAGCGTCTGGCAGACCTCAAGGCGTTATTTTTGAAAGAAGCCAAAGAAAACCAGGTATTCCCGATCGGTGCCGGCATCTGGACGCGTCTCCATCCGGAGGATCGCATAAAGACTCCATATACAAGCTGGCATTTCGACTCGACGACAACCCGCATGCCCGAGTTCACCGCTCCGGGCGCGGGCCGTGAAAGCAACCACGTCACAGTGACAGCCGAACTGGGCGCCAACGCCTCAGGTGTTCTTTACGCGCTCGGAGGTGCGGGCGGCGGTCTAACCCTTTATATGGACAAAGGCCAGCTCGTCTACGAATACAACATGATGGTAATCGAGCGTTACATTGCCCGTGCATCCGAGAAGATTGTGCCCGGAAAACATAAAATCGAAGTGGATACAAAAATTGCAAAACCTGGCGCAGCTGCGGAAGTTGTGCTTACCGTCGACGGGAGGGAAGTCGCAAAGACGACAGTCAAGCGGACTGTAGCCGGTGCTTTTACTGCCAGCGAAACCTTCGATGTGGGTGTCGATCTTGGTTCGCCCGTCTCCTTGGATTACTTCGATCGGCGGCCTTTTGAGTTTAACGGAAAAATCGACAGCGTAATTGTGGAATTGCAGTGAAATCGGCTACGGCCGTGATCCCGGGAAGTTGAAATTCGGTATTGGGGGGAGCCTTCAGAAATGAAATGGAATACCGTGTTGGCCGTTGTCAGTCCCATGTTGGGAGCAATATTCGCACCGGTTGTAATGGCGCAGGAAATCCTTCCCTTCCCACCCGCACCATCAGCATCTATTGCGGGATTGACGATGGAGGATTCCGTTTACAAGAAACGCGTCGAGCCCAAGCACCTCCCAGAGGGAGCTCCGAACATCCTGATCATCCTGATGGACGATTTAGGGCCGGGCACACCCTCCACCTACGGCGGCGAGATCAACACACCCACGCTTGATCGCATCGCGAAGATGGGCGTCTCCTTTAACCGTTTCCACTCTACGGCCATGTGTTCTCCGACTCGGGCGGCACTGTTGACCGGGCGCAACCACACCTATGTTGGAAATGGGCAGATTTCAGCATTGGCCAATGAGTTCGACGGATTCACCGGGATTGTTCCGAAGTCGTCTGCGATGCTCCCGGAAGTCCTCAAGGACTACGGCTATAACACCGGGGCATGGGGCAAATGGCACAATACGCCCGAGGATCAGATTACATCGAAGGGACCGTTCGACTACTGGCCTACCAGTTATGGCTTCGAGTACTTCTACGGCTTCCTGGCTGGCGAGGCCTCGCAATACGAGCCGACACTGATGCGCAACACGACCCAGGTCACTGATGAGAGGCCGAAAGGCTACCACCTCACCGAGGACATTGCGCAGGATGCCATCAAATGGTTGCGCGAGCAGAACACCTACGCGCCGGATAAACCGTTTTTCATGTACTGGGCTCCCGGTGCCGCGCACGGGCCGCACCAAATTTTTAAGGAGTGGGCTGATAAGTATAAAGGCAAGTTCGACGACGGTTGGGACAAATATCGCGAGCGCACCTTCGCACGCGCTAAAGCTATGGGCTGGATTCCGCCGGACGCGCAACTCACACCCAGGCCGGCCACGATGGCTTCCTGGGATTCCATCCCCGAGAGCGAGAAGCCCTTCCAGCGTCGGCTCATGGAAATTTTCGCTGGGTTTGCCGAGCACGCGGACTTTAATGCGGGGAAAGTCATCGACGAGATTGAGAGAGAAGGGAAGCTGAACAATACGCTGATCTTCTATATCTGGGGCGACAATGGCTCGTCATCCGAGGGTCTGAATGGCACCATCAGCGAGCAGTTGGCACAGAACGGAATTCCGACCACGATTGCACAACATATTGCAGCGCTGAACGAACTCGGTGGGCTTGACGTACTGGGAGGGCCCAAGACCGACAACATGTACCACGCCGGATGGGGGTGGGCAGGCAGCACTCCGTACAAGGGGACGAAACTCATGGGTGCCTACTTCGGAGGCACGCGGCAGCCCATGGCCGTTGCCTGGCCGGGTCACATCCAGCCAGATCCGACGCCACGACCGCAGTTCCATCACGTGATTGACATCGTACCGACGATTTACGAAGTGCTTAAGATCACTCCACCCCGCGTCGTCAACGGGTTCGCGCAGGATCCGATTGAAGGTGTCAGTATGGTCTACGCGTTTAACGATCCCAAGGCACCAGGGCAACGAACGACGCAATTCTTCGACATTATGGCAAGCCGGGGCATATACCACGATGGCTGGTTCGCCAGCGCGCCGGGGCCACGTGATCCCTGGGTGGGCGGCATGCCAAAAGGCATCAAGGAATGGTCACCACTCACGGATAAGTGGGAGCTATACAACATCAATGAGGATTGGAGCCAGGCAAACGACTTGGCTGCTAAGAATCCAGAAAAACTCGCGGAGATGAAAGAGCTGTTCCTGATCGAATCCACGAAGAACAAAAACCTTCCCATCGGTGCGGGCATGTGGTCCACCGCGATGTTCCATCCGGAAGACGCTCCCGCATCGTCACTCACCGAATGGACGTTCGACGGTCCCATGACCCGAATGCCTGAAAGCGCTGCTCCTAAGCTCGGAAAGGTCAGTAGTCTTGTGGTCATGGATGTGGACGTGCCGGCGAACGCAAACGGCGTGCTGTATGCCCTGGCGGGATTCTCCGGAGGCATCACCTGCTACGTAAAGGATGGCTATCTCAAGTACGAGTTCAATCTGTTTGAAATTCAACGCACCAAGATCCAGTCACAGCAGAAGCTGCCGACCGGCAAGGTAAAGATCGAAGTGGAATCAAGATTGGTCGACCGAATCGGAGGACCGATGGACGTGACGTTGAGGGCCAATGGGGCAGTCGTGGGCCAGGGCCATGTTCCTGCCGCGATGTCGCTCCATTTCACTTCCAACGCAACCTTCGACATCGGAGCTGATCTCGATTCGCCTGTGTCGCTCGACTACTACGACCAGGCGCCCTTCCCCTTCAACGGGACGATCGGCACGACGAAAATTACGTATCTAAAGAAATGAACGCTTGTGATCGAGCGTTACGGACTATTCCGCAAGCCACTGCGTGGCACTAGGAGCAGAACCTACACGCAGCCATCAAACCACGGGCCGTAGTTTTTGTGAGGCCCGACCAGTAGTTTTGCGGGCATCGCTATTGCTCTCTCAAAACTAGTCTGTAAACGCTAGGTAGTCCTAGGAGCTCATCCAGATGTGGTCTGTACACGAATCCATTGCGAATAAGCGAAGACGGGACGATTTATGGTGGTTGGCAGCAGTCTTTGTGATAGGCGTCGGACTGGCAATGATGCTGACCTCAGCAATCAAGTGAAAAATTGGATAGGGATGGTCATGACCAAGAAAATTCAATCTTGGTGCCAAATCGGCAGCCTAAAGATGATCTTTGCCGTTGGTATCTTCGTGAGCCTGTTTCTGTTTTCCTGCTCATTCGCCAATGCCCAAGAACTCGGCGCAGTGTTGCGCAGTGACATGGGCCTCAAATCCGGCACTCAGCTGGGCCCCGGTTTTTACTTCACCATGCCCCTTTATTACAACGCCGACTACAGCAGCGTTCGCGGACCGAACGGCAACGCGCTTCCCGGGCAGGTCAGCACCGAGTTGAACTTGATCATCCCAGTGTTTACGGTGACGACCAAGTGGAAGTTGTTCGGCGGGTATTACGGTTTCAAGGTGGCTGAGCCGTTCTCGAACCAAGCCTTGGCTTCCACGCTTGTGCCCGTTAATAAAGGGAACAATTACGGTTTTGGCGATCTGTACGTGGTGCCCTTTATTCTGGGTTGGCACACCAAACGCTTCGATTATCTCGCCGACTACGGCTTCCATGCGCCCACCGGAGTTGGCATTCGGTCGCTGGATATGTGGACTCAGGAATTGTCATTCGGAACTACGTACTACCTGGATCCAGGTAAGAAGTGGAGCGCTTCGGGCAACGCGACCCTAGAAATTCACTCGGTTAAGAATAACGCCGACATTCTGGTAGGTGACTTCCTGACCATCAAGGGCGGAGTCGGTAGGTCTTTCCTGAAGGGCGCAGCAAACGCCGGTATGGTCTACTCCCTTCAATACAAAATTACCCACGACGGCGGCACGGCCTTACCTGCGATTTTGCCAAACACCCTGAATAAGGCTTATGCACTTGGAGCCGAAGTAGACTTCCCTGTACTCGTCAAGGAGAAGAAGAAGTTGGCCGCCTTTATCGGAGCACGATACGCCTGGGAATTCCTGAACCGCAGCAACTTCCAAGGTAACAACTTGGCGCTGACTTTGACTGTGGCTAAGTTCGATTAAAACAAGCAGATGAAATTGCTCTTGGCACTTTTCCTAATTAGCGTACTCTGTGGCTGCCTGTTGAGTTCCTGCTGGGCACAAACCGCTCCGCCTCCACAGACAGCTAGCAATTCAACTAGCGAAGGCCTTGCACAACAAGCTGCCGATCCAACCGCTCCATTGATGGCTTTCAATTCGAAGGAAGAGTATTACCCGAGCTTTTATGGATACCGTGGCTCTGGAAATGATTTTATTTTTCAGCCTGTAATCCCGTTCGGAGCTTGGGGCCAGGCAAATCTCTTGCGCGCGACCGTAAACTACAACATCAATGGTCCGGGTGGCAGCACGTTCAATAACGTCTCTGTTTTTGATCTACTCGTTTTCAATGAGAAAGGAATACAATGGGCGAAATTACCCCGGTGCACCTCACTGGTCGCTTCGTTTCGGTTTTACGATTCTGGCACCATCCAACTGAGGAACCACAATGGTGGAATGTTCGGTGAGTTTGTAAGTTTGGGCGCAACCGAGAACCCGCACCCGTCGATCAGCAGTACGTGCCGCGCCTCCGTCGCAACACTGTTGTTACTGGGTTATTTTTGACCGGACTCAGCCACTGACTATCGTCAAACTGCAAACCGGTGGCACGCTTTCAGTCGATGCTCGTAATCAATGAAGATCAATCGCAAGGACCGCCGCTCAACCTGAGGTTTCGCGTGTATGCCCCGGACATCGAGAGGATGAAGACCTGGCAGGCACCGAGAGCGAAAAGGAAAACTAAATCGTGCAAATCCGAATGTGGTCGGCCCGGCGAATACCGTATTTCTTCGGAGTGGCACGTAGTAGTTTTCCGTCTGTTTGGCCCGCGGCACTAAAGCTATTCTCGTTGAGCCTGTGTCTTTCCAAAGGAAGGATCCTCAACATGAAAATTGCTCGTTTTGCTTTTCCCGTAGTCGCTCTTTTCCTCGTGGCAACACTATTTTCAGCCAGCTTGATGCATGCACAGATTGGCAAACTCGAAATCGTCAAAGCGTTCTACGGCAAGAACGGTAAGGGAAATGACGTTACCAGACACCTGCAAAGAATGATTCAGAACAACACCTTGGACGTGAAGGTGAATAACGACAATATGGGCGGAGACCCGAACGTCGGTGCAGACAAGAGCCTGAAAGTTGACTACACCTATCGTGGACAAACTTTGCACAAGGTAGTCAAAGAAGGCGATCGACTGAAACTCCCCTGAGGATTTCTGTGAGCAATTTTCTTCCGCTTAACAGAGGCTCCGGCGGTGTGCCGCTGGATTGTTCCGTCAGAATACCAAGCCATTTTCTGGAACCTTCGCACTGGTCCCCCATCACGAGCTAGGGAGTTGTGCGATGGATTTGATAAGGATGCGCCCTATACAATTTGCGGCGCTGTACCATACTGCAACCGCAAGCAACGACCGGCGGATTTGCCGGGTCCCAACAACTCTGAGTGTCTCGGTGGGCACCTGGCTCCTGAAGTGGGATTGCTTGCTTTCTCTAGTTCTCACTCACTTTTCAAGCCGAAATCGATTACCTCCCATTGGGATTAACCGCAGCTCAGGCGGTCTGCCTTCCGGCCAGGGCGCCAGCCCCTTCTTTCTCATCCAATCCCCGATGGCGGGACTCCGGAGTTCAGGAAACATCGTCCAGAACCCCTTTGTGAGTTTCACGGGAATTGTCTCGTTCTCCACTTTGATAAGGACGAGATCCCAGTGCCTTTCAAAAAATCGCTCGACATTCGCCCGGCCTACTCGAACACCCAGGACAACAGCTCGAGGCGTCAAAAATTCTCCGCTTTTCCAGCCTGAGACCAGCACGCCCGACCTCCCCAGAACTTGCTTAGCTGCCACTGTTTACCCTTTCTCGTTTTGCCTGTGCTACCCGGCGAGCCAACTCGAGTAGCAGCTTTCGCTTGCGTCCATCCATCCGGGAGAGAGCCCGCGTCAGGCTCAATAACTCAAGCCATTCCTTCCCGTTCGCACCCCACACCCGCTTCGTTATTTTGGCAGGAGGCAGCTTCGGGTCCTGGATTGATTCATAATCTCCGTGAAAAAACATGTGCATCGGAATTTCCAATGCGCGAGCATATTTCGCTAGGGTCTCAATCGAAGGAACGGTTATGATCGTTCTCCACCCGAGAGATGTAGCTGCGCAGCAGCCCGGTGCGCTGTTCAATGTCGCCCTGGCTGAGATTCTTGGCTTCGCGAAGTTCTCTCACTCTTTGACCAATTTGCATTGTTCGCCCATTCAATCATGTAAACCGGTATTGGATGCCTCCAGCGGAAGGGAAGCGGCGATTGGTTCTTTCGAGACGACGTTGTCGCGAGTCAATCCCTCAGGCATTGCAACTTTGGCTTCCGTCCAAGAAACCGTGCGGCGTGTCCCTTGTCTTTTTGCTTGAGGGGGTGGGCGACCAGTAATGGTCAAGGTATTAGGGGGTGCCAATGAAGCCTGACCTCGTAGCTCTGATCGCCCAGTTTGGAGTTGCTGACCCATTATCTGGAACTTACTTTCACAGGCATCCGCGAGATACTAGGAGAATTACTCAACTACCCTACGAAGAACTACGGTGGAACGAAGCTCTGGCCGCCTGGTACTGGACGCGACATGTCCCGTTCGTCGCGGGACTTGTTCTCATCTGCCCGTTTTTTCAATCAGAAGTTGGCCGCCTGGAGGGTAGCCGTGTAGTATCAGTTCACAACTAGGGTGGTTTAGATTGCGCAGACTGTTGATGGCAAGATGATGCGGGAATTCGCTGGATCGCATTGGCTGGAACTACTCGCACGGATTTCCTTAATTATATTTGTTGTGTTGAGCTTATTGAGCGCGGGGCGTTCTGCTGCCTCAAGGGCTTTTCGGTCAGAAGTGGCCCGCTGGGCCGGCCACGCTCGTCATGGGAAGCGATACTCCTATACTCCCGTGCAGCTTCTCGCCGTCATCAACAATCGCACGCAGCACAGCGTCCACGATTCTGTCGTCGTACAGCTGCACCGCTTCACCCTTGCTCAGAACTTTATCTGAGTTCACCAACAGATCATTTCCTGTGCATTGAGAACAACCCATCGACGTTGCAGGATACGCCCACTGGGGTTCAATAAATGCAAATAGTGCAAGGCAGTAACGACTCTTTGACTGAAGTCTGGTTGGATATCTCATCAGGAATAACCAGCATCGACATGTGGCTGCTGACACCGTGCACAGAAGAAGTTGTTCTAGGTGGCCAAGACTTTTGGGGTAACTGGTCGTGGGGCGCAACAATTCCGGGATACTATTGGGTACCGCTCGTCGAAGGTCTTGGCTCTG
>Ga0335073_10016573_pt1 | contig 10299 bp, 7 predicted proteins | sample Lox_Sample_22_FD_207093 | JGI IMG/M metagenome (GOLD analysis project Ga0335073, IMG submission 207093) | Soil microbial communities from Loxahatchee National Wildlife Refuge, Florida, United States - Lox_Sample_2.2 | ecosystem: Environmental > Terrestrial > Soil > Wetlands | place: USA: Florida... | reverse complement strand
GGCTGTTGAGCCGAAGCAACTCTCCTTCGAACTTATTTCGATCGAGTTGGTAGCACGCAATGTTTGAGAAATTGCGGATGAAAGCTTGGCAATAATCTTCGAAGCAGTCGTTGTTGCGTCCAGCAGTCTTCCAGTAGAAGCGCAGATTATATTTCATGTAATGCTTCTGAAGCAGATACTCTTCGAGATCCAAGACTCGAGAGTAGTAGTACGCGCCAACTTGGACGGTCGATTCACCGACCTTCTGCCGTGCCGGTGGGATCTCTGACCTCTTGTCGAGGAGGAGAATTTTCTTGTCGGAAACGAGCAGGAGGTGTCGGGCCAGGGAGAGACCGGCCAAACCTGCGCCCACGATGACCACGTCGTGATGATCGCGTGCTTTCATGGCCCCGGATTCCTCCTCGCGACGTGCAGACATCTGCGTTAGGCCAGCCGACTGGTACGCCGACACTTGCGTCTGACGCACCCGTTTTCTTTCACGGCATGACGTCCTCGACTGCTGCGTTCGTGATTCCACAAGTCGGAGGAGCGAAGAGAGTTAATGACGCCTCGCAACCAGTTGTTTGACCATCCCCTCCCTCCAGCAATTCAAATCAATAACTTGCGTAACGTTCGCCGCCCATCGATCACTGGTTATTGGACAGTTGTGTGCCGAGAATTTGCGCTGTCTCGGGCCTGGCGGCTGGCATCGACTGCGAGGCCGACGCTTGTTCCGAAAGAAATAGTCGTTCCGTAAGGGGCAGACTACTGTCGCGACGATACCCTCAGCCGAACCTAGCCCATCTTAGTCTTTTCAAACACTTGCGGGACTCGGGTGGCATCCAAAAAGACCGCAACGGAAGCCAATGGAACAATTATTGGACATGAATTGGACATTGATTTTGAGCAAAGAATTCGCACTCCTCGTTGGCATGTTTAATAGGGAGGGTAACCCCACTACCTAGGTAGAGGTTCGCCGATTTTGCTAACGTTGGTTGGCAGGACGTTTACCTAGCAAACGGATGGGGCTATAACGATCCGGGCACCGAGATGAGGCGCCCCAGAACCATCCTCGAGGGTTTGCGCTCGCCAGTTGAGTCACGTCGCGAAACGTTCCATCGCCGTTATTGCGAAGCAGCGTGTTTCCCGAGGCCATCTGTTGAAACACACGAACGAAGTCGCGACCTGACTGCCGGAAAATCTCCCAGTACAGCCGCATATCGGTCTTCATGTGCTTAGGGTCATGCACTTCAGCATGTACCGCAGTACCGTTGGAGATTCGGCGAACCAGGAATGATCGGATTGGATGTGAGTCACGTAGTAGTCGAATTTTCCGTCGTTGTCATAATCGACAAAAGATGCACTCATCCCGGCCCCGTAACCTAGAGTGTTGCTTTGAACTGTAACGTCGGTGAAAGTGCCATCGCCGTTGTTGCGGTAGAGAGTCTTCCTCCCGAAGTCGTTCACGACGTACAGGTCGGGACGCCCGTCCAAAACCGTAGAAGCTGCGGCTAAAATGACTGCGATGAATGATACCTCGCTAAGGCCGGTTCGTTAATCCGTCAGAAATCGGCAAGAGCTCCCCTAGGAGATCCCGAGTTCATTAGGACACTGATCGCGCCAAGGCCAGTTGTATGCCCTTGTAAGCTAAAGTGGTACGAGCCTGTCTCCGGGACACTAAACACCCCCTTGGCGACCTGAGGCTCCGGCCCGCTCACACCCACCTCGAAGATGTCCTGTGTCATTGCCTCAGGGGTTTGGCTTTTCCCCAGCCGCAGCTGGAGGCGCTGTTGGTTCATCGGATGAGGTGGGATTACTCCGGCTCCTGCTCCTTTTAGTGTACTGGTGTCATCTCCGCAGTAGTAGATAGCGGCCTCATAATCACGCCCGGCCTCGAAATAAAAGGCGCACGAGAAGAGCCAGCCTGTAATTGTGCCTCCTTGACCCGCAAATCGTGCAGCATAGGGCCCAACGAAGGATCGATGCGAACTCAGATGCCAGCCATTTGGATGCCGTGCGAGCTCTTTGATCGCCTGTGGATTGGTTTTCAGTTCCTCAAGCTGTTCGCCCGTGATGGTCCGACCGCCAGGATTCATGATCTTGACCCCTGAGAAATTATCGTCTGGGCGAAATGCGAATACATAGATGCCGTCAAGTACATTCACCGGTTGAGACGCCATGATGTGCCTCCTCAACGCAACGTGCGTTTTCTTCTCGAATAAACTGAGCGCATCGCTTGAGGTAGACAGGTTGAATATGTAAATTTGCACGCGGTGTATAGCCTGGCAACGAGCAGGGCGTGTCACAGTTCCAGTCAGAAAAAGCGGGCCCGTTGAAAAAAGATTCATCCGAAGTCGATTAATCAGCTTAGGCGAGGCTCTTACCAACATGAAATGGTACGCTTTGGGTTTGTCCAGCTTGTCCGGTAGATAGGGATCTTTTTCTCTTATGGATCACCGATGCCCGAGTATCCTTGGCGGAAGTAACCATAACAACGGAGCCGATAAACGCTTCACACTTTTCAATCAGCTATCAACCTTATCTTCGTCCTTCTTGTTGTGCTCCTCCTCGGTCTTTCCTTCACTCATCTTTGCCAACACTCTGGCTTCTGCTCCTGCTCTTACCGAATCTAACTGATGCTTCCAATAGCACTCGAAAAGCTCACGCAGCGCCTCTCCAGTGGTTTGGTGATTCATAGGAGATGAACTCGCTAGTCAGTTCGCGCTAAACCCACGCGGACTGACTAGCTCGCCAAAGACGGAACGGAAAGTAAACGCCGAGTTTGACAACTTTGCCATCAAGAAACACGTCATCAAACTATCGGCCAACTAGCTCAAGGTCCTGAATGGGTGCCGTTGTGCGCTCTTCCGTCACTGTAACGACTGCGGGTATCGTCTTGGCAAACATCGGTTTGCCCTTGAATGAAAGTTCAGCTTCCCCGTGCGGTGCGCATGCCATGATGGTGCTGGTGCCGACTGACAGAGATCGGAATCCGGCATTGAGTTTGCCGGCTGCGACGAGTTTAGCTTTACCTGGGAAGACTGTGAAGGGCGTCTGCCTGTTCTCGTATCCCGCCACCCCAGCGGAGTTGAGAAAGTGCTCGGGACGCACTTTTTCGTCTGGCATCAGGGTCATCTCCATATGCGGTACGATGGGACGCTTGCTGAACGCGTCGACAGTTCCAGGCAGATCAGCCAACTCCCCTGCGTTAGGAAAATGAGTCCTAGTCACTCCTAGCACGCCGGGAGTTTTGTCATTGAAGTAGACGCCCAGAACAATCCTGTCGAATACCACTGGCGTAATCCCTGCTCCGTCATCCTCCAGCCAGATCGTCACCACAAATGTTTCTCCAACCACGACTGTTCGCCTTAGAACAATGCCGGGTTGAGATATATCAACAGAACAAGAAATGACTGCACCCATGTGACCTCTCCTCTCTGAAGAAACATGCGCTCCGGGTTCGCCAACAGCGCCGCATGTCTCAACTCAAACTTCTAACCGTACATATTGAGGACAGCAGGTAAGAGTAAATTTGCGCGGGATGCACATCAATTTCCATTGGGCAACTCGCATCCTGGAAGTCCTGCCCAGCAGCTTGGTCACTGTGTGTGGCCGCTATGCGACTAGGGGATCGTCGGGAACGTAGCGGAATAATTGCCCGTAGTGAGAGGTGAGCGTTTGTGTAGTTGGTATTCGTTGCGCCAGTGCTTTAATCGCTGGCTCGATAACGTAGTACTGCCACATGAAGATAAAATCGCGACTGCGACTCTGTGGGCTGAAGGCTTTCAGACGCCGAAGGTGTGTATCGTCGCCTGCCCATGTTACCCAAACAGAGATGGCAGCACTTAAGCCATGCACAAAACCGCTCTCAGCCAGCAGCCCCGTTCCGTGTTCAGACAAGAAATGCGCGAGAATCTCTGGGTGGCGGACGTTCACGAGAAATAGAGGCCAGGCGAATCCGGCGAGGAGATTGTTTCTCGCAAGTGAGTTGTCCGCCCCACTCGCCGCTCGCATAAGAGCATTCCATTTAAAATTGTCAGGATCGAGTGCCCGGGGAAAAAGGAAATACGTCGCCCGGCCGACACCGTGCCAGAAAAACGGCAAACACGTCACGGCTTCCTTCGAAAGAACATTCGTTACATCTTGCTGCATGCCAGGCCGAAGTGTGCGAACGGCGAACCCCAGTGCTTCGATCGAGATCCCTTCGCAGCCCAGGGGGCATGTCTGCTTGCAATCGGAAATGAAGGACGATACGACAGACGGCACGGACAAGACCTCCTGCAAAAGTAGCCGCCGGGCACAAGCTAGACTTCGTCCAACATGGACTGCCAGCTGATCATGTAGTTGGATACGATCACTCGATTCTCGCGGCATGGTTTCGCCGGGGCTAGCTTTCGCTAGACCCGCAGAAAAGCCCCAGCCTTCCATCGCCCACAACGCATAGTATGGGTCAACCACACGCAGTGCTTCGATCGTGGGCGGAGGATCGGATCCTGTGGAGACTGAGCCTTCCGATTCCGAAACACCGAAGTGCCGGACAGCAGCGACCATGTTCATAAACTCACGGCCAGCGAGATATTCGTCGTACTTCTCGGGTGAACGCTCCTCGCCCAGAACTTCAAACTTCACGAATGACGGCAGCATCCAAGCTGGATGCTGCATCAGAACCGTGCTGAATTCAGAATAGATGTCGAGGCCTGGCTGGATCAGCTTTAGTACGCTTTCCAGACAGATCGCGGCTTTGATATATCTGACAACATCTCGTTTGGGTAAAATTCGGTATTCACGGCATAGTTCAAATAACTGCATCATGGAACTCGTAACGCTCCCACCGAAGCCCCGGGGGTTCTGACCGTGCCAACGGGTGGCCAACTTCTGAAGATCCCGCCAGAAACTTAACACCTCCGAATCGGGCTGGATATCGCAGACCCGGAGGAACGAAGCGCAAAAATCCTCTAGATCGCCGGAGGAGTATGCAAGACTCACTCCTATCAGGTTTCGGCGAGATGACGGGGAAAGCACCCCACAGATTCCAAAGTCCACATAACCGACGGTATCGTTTGATAAGACCATCAGATTTCCCGGATGCGGGTCCGCGTGAAACGTTCCGCGTTCGAAAGCGTCACGCAGAAAGCAGCGGATCAGGTTGCGGGCAAAACGCGTGTGATCAAATGAGTCTGAACCCGAAATGCCGTGCAAGGTTTCACCCCGTCGCTGGGGCAGTTGCTCTAGGATGCTCGGGCCGTTGAGGAAATCGAGGGCAATGATCTGTTCACTCGCCAGGAACACTTCGGGTACGACTCCGCCAGAATGATGCGGCTCTTGACCAAGGGCTCTTGCGTTGGCCGCCTCCCGGCGGTAATCCAGTTCGTCTCGCGTCCACTCAATGAATTCCGAAAGAGGCTTGTCCAGCCATGATAAACATCTCCAGCCGCTCCATCTGATTATCGTTACGAAACACCAGAGTGCGCCAACATCCACGGCGAAGCTCAGCTCACTGTCCGGCCGGCGCACTTTTACCGCGAGAGCCCTACCTTCATGCCAGGCGCGGTGCACTTGGCCGATCGAGCCGGTCGCGAACGGTTGCTTTTCGAATCGATCAAATAAAGATTGCGGAGGACACCCGAGATCGTGTTTGAAGATGTTTTCAACCTGCTCGTAGGAAAACGGTGGTGCGTGGTCAATCAAGTCCAGAAGAGCATCGCTGTACTCTTGTGGTATCAAATCGGTCCTCAGTGCCATCATTTGCCCTAGTTTCACAAACACGCCGCCGAGATCCTGAATCAGGTCCCGCAAGCGATCCTGTGGCGCACGTAATGACCACGAGAAACAACCCAGAAACTTGAACCCATGAGGTAATAAATGACCAGAAAGGAACGCATTGAAATGGCGCAACAATACGCAGCTGATGCGACAGAGGCGTCGAGCCCTGGAAAACACCGTACCGGCCCACCTATGACTTCTTGTGAGCCCGAAGTCCAGCGAGTGTGCCATATGGCCGCCCCAGACGTTTAATCTCCTTCTCGTGTCGCTAGAACTCCAGATGCATCCGCGGGAATTTTGCGGTGCACGCGTCGCAAGCGGGCCAACAATTGATTACACAACCGCATAGTTGATGGACAAGAAGGAACGCCAAAGTTGCGCTTGAATTGCGCGAACTAAGCAGGCTTTGTCTCGCTAACGGGGAATATGTACAAAGGTTGTCTTTATTAGTTCTAGTTAAGTAGTTTCCAAACTACATTCCGCTACCTCTATAGGCACGCGCGCTCAATTGGCCTGCGCGCACTTCCTGCTTTCTTCCAGCCCCCGCGATCAGTAATGAAAATGCATGTAACTGCTAAAGGGTCTTTAGAGGCACTGATACACAAGCGCAAAATCTGATCTGCAGAGCTGTCTAACACTACAGACCTTGTTGGCCAGTGTTCTGGCTCAATTCTATGGAGGGTCGTTTTGCGCAGATTGACCACCATCGTAGTCCTACTCGCGATCGCCCTTGTCGCACTTTGGGTCTCCGCTTACGGCAGGAGGGGAATGGTCCGCGACTGGCGCATGGTTGTGATCGGCGACGATATCGCGGCTGGAAATGGGGACTTTGCATGGGACGAAGAGATGCAGCGGTCTAGTTTCCCGATGCTTATCGCAAAGCAGGCCTCTGTAGATTTTTCGCAACTCCTGATCGAGATGCCCGGCATCGAAACCGCTAGGACGCAAGATTCTCTGACGAGCATCCCCGCACCTCAACAGACAACTTTTATGCGCGGTCCTCGTCTGCCCAACAATCTGTCGATTCCCGGATACCGAATCGAGGACTCGGAGACGCGACGTCCGAAGTCCCCTCTCTTCGACCGCGATGACCCACGCCAGACGCTGACGAATCTAATATTGGGTGACGAGGAGCATAGTGCAACGGATCGTGGCCTAACCCAAGTCGAAGCAGCGATAGCTGAGAGACCAAGTTTGGCGATTGTCGAGCTCGGCTACGCTGATGCGCTCGAAGCACTCGAGACCAGGAACATCGAGCATATTGGAGACACGGTCAAGCTGGGTCAGTCTTTCACTCACATTGTGCAGTCCCTAAAAGGCACAGGCGCGTCCATAATCCTTTGCACCATACCAGATCCGAGCGATACTGGCTATTTGGCCAGCCAGGAGACCGTCGCGGCTCTTAGCCGCTCGGAGCCTGAGTTGCTGCGGAACCGATACAATCTGAATCCCGAGCAATTCGTTTCCCTGCCCGGTATCTTCCAAATTGGATTTAGTTTGATCAGTCGTGAAAGCAAAGGAAAGATCAATCCGTCCTTTGTCTTTTCCCACGCAGAATTGCTGGCTCTGAGTTCGGCTATTCAGGCCGCAAATCGCGAAATTGCCCTCGTCGCACGTCAAAATGGCGCGACGCTCTACGACCTTGCAAATCTATTCCGGCGAGTCAAGGCAGGAGAATTCAGCGGTATCGGGATCACTGGGGATCCGTTAGGGGGGTTTTTCGGGTTGGATGGGCGGTTTCCGTCGCGAACGGGTCAAGCAATCATTGCGAACGATCTTATCGCTGTATTGAATGGATCGACTGCAGATCCCCTGCCGCAGATTGATGTCGAGGGTATTGCGGCGCGCGACCCTTCCGCAAACATCGAGAGGGCGGGAAAAAGTGTGTTCTCAGTTGATAATTTAAGGCCGTTGACGCCCGCAGATGGACCTCCCCTGCCTGGGTTGGATACATCCGGCGTAATTGGGTTCGTACCGGCAACACAGGTGCTGGGGTGTCGGCCCCCGCTCGGAGTTCCGCCATGCGGATTGCCAGACCCCGGACTGAAGAAGCCGCTTCGGTTGCCGACGTCGCGAGAAGAAATCCTCACTTTGAATCCGGAGTCGAGCTACTATGGCGACGCAGTAAAAATGGTTGATTGCCCGACAGAATCTCCTTCGCCCGGTTTCCAGAATTTTCCGACGTTTGGCACTTGCGCGAATCCTCTGTTCGGCGGAATAGCCCTTGGCGATTCGCACCTACATGGTAAGGTTCGAATTCGTTTTTCAGAGCCCAAAGACGGTATCGCGCACTTTGAGATCACCCATCCGGAAGGTCTGTCAGGAGATGATGGTGAACTCGCGTCCCCTCGTCTATTTCGGTTGCCCTTGCGGTTGAACTCACTCCGGGACGTTCCAGGCTTAATTTCCTCGGGTGACCTCGAACTCGCCACCGGACGAGTAGTTAATCTGCAGTATTTCACCGCAATCTTCAACACCGCATTGTGGGCTTTGATTTCAGTTAACCCGAACTTACCTCCCAGACCAATCGGATTCCCCGGACCCGCGGGATCTGCAAGTGCGGTTTTCGAAAACCGGCCCGATGGGCTCTTGGATATCACTTTCAATGCGCACACGTTCCTTCCTCTCGGCAAGGATCTTGGTGGGCGGGAAGTAAGACTTCCCCTTCCATTGTGCAGTCCGGATTTCAAATGTGCATCTGTGCTGGCACGAGGTGCTTCCCTCCATCCTCACATCAGTTTTTCAACAAAACAGGTAGCTATATCCTCTTGCAAAGCAAGGTGCCCGATCATCCCCGAAAACGCAACCCGCGAGTTCACAGTACAATCTGCGGAAACTTTTTTTGGCGACAGATTTCAGTTTAATTCAGCCTCCTTCGGAGGTCCGGCGACAGGCTCCGCTCATCTGGTCGGCAGAATTCGAGCTCAGTTCGGCCCTCGTGCCGGCACCACAATTCCGATCTCACTGGAGTTGCTACCGCCAGCAGGAATGATGTTACCTCGTCCAGCGATCTTAGAGCATATGCCACCAGGGACTTCGCCCGGTCTGATCGGGTTTAACTCAGATCTGAACTTTCCCGCTCTGAGCTACCCTTTACGCCACCTCGGCCTCAGCAGCGACCCGATGGATCTGTCAATTGGTGCTGTGGACCTTCGCAGTGGAGAGATTGTCGGGGATTTGCTCCATCGCGGGCTTATCCTTCAGGATCTGATTCTTCAGTTGATGACAATAGAACCGTGCACCCCTCGAAGTTCATTCTGCTTCCGCGGACATTCCCGTTTGCAACAAGGGTTGAGCGGATTGGACCTCGCTTTCGACGGCACCGTGATGGTGCCGTACCCGGAAGGCTATAAGTTCCCTGGGCCGGGGGAACATCCGCCGCTAGTGGCGGGTCCCGGCGCGCGTCTGGATCCATTTTTCCATCTGATAGCCTTCGAAACGCCTAGTGAAGCTCATGGCAGCCACAAATTTGCTGGTTACGCCCAAGATCTGCCCGACCTACATGGCGTTTTCTCAATCCGCTATTCGATCCCATGTGGAGAGGGGCACAATGGGTCTTTCACGTACACTGACAGCACGCGCGCCGCTACGTTCGAACTCTCAGCGTTGACTTGGGTCAACTGTGCCGAATCTGATCTCGGCGGCGACCACGGTGAGACTGTTACCTTTACCGGAATCGGAAGGTGGAAAACAGATTCGCAAGGCGGTGCACCGAACCATCAGGCGAGCGTTCAAATCTTCCGTAGTTCCCGGGGAACACACGCCGCCGTGCTGATCGATGCGGGAGAGTCAGCCAACTCTTTTAGGCGCGAGGAGCCGGTCACCTCAAGCCACTCCGACCTCCAGAGAAACTGGCCGACGCCCCCTCCGGTACAGAGTCGACGATGACCGCGCGGAGTTCGATCCCGATCCCTCATGACTGGATTTGCCTTATTGAAAGAGGCACAGTTTTCGATGCATCATCCTTTTCGATCGGTGGCGGCCAAGGAACAATATTTGGCGGCCTATGATCGGTTAGCCCTACGTTGGCCAGTCGGATGGGATGGCGTCTATGTGACAACCTCTTTCGGGCGCACCTTCGTCCGAACGACTGGGGGCAAGGGAGCTCCCACTCTAGTCATGCTTCCGGCTCTCGGCACGACGTCTCAGGTATGGGAGCCTAACCTATATCGATTCGCGAAGCTCAGCCTATGTCGCTCTCTTGGAAATCGCTGTCTGGACCGGTGGCTCCGCCTATCGTCGGCTAACTCGCGGGCAAATCGGTATTCGACATCTGTCTATAGCCAATGGGCAGTTAATCGCCCATCTGGATTGTAGCCCTTCGTCGTGCAGGAGGGCGCCCCGGGCTGATCGGCGCCAGTGAGGAACTATGAATAAGCGCTTTGTCATCTCCGCAGCCGTGGTCATCGTTATCCTGATCGCAACCGGGTATCTGGTCCACGGTATTCTGCTCGCGAGGGACTACGCCCGACTGCCGAACCTTTATCGGTCGCAAGAAGAGCAAACGAAATACCTTCCAGTCATCTTAGCCGCGCAGGTCAGTGCAGGGGTAGCTTT
>Ga0335073_10016569_pt1 | contig 10299 bp, 10 predicted proteins | sample Lox_Sample_22_FD_207093 | JGI IMG/M metagenome (GOLD analysis project Ga0335073, IMG submission 207093) | Soil microbial communities from Loxahatchee National Wildlife Refuge, Florida, United States - Lox_Sample_2.2 | ecosystem: Environmental > Terrestrial > Soil > Wetlands | place: USA... | reverse complement strand
GCCGTGCAGGTGGGAGCGTAATCATGGCGATCACGGTACAAATTCCGACTGCATTGCGAAAGCACACCGCTGGGGTGGGATCGGTTACCTGCGCGGCCTCGAACCTGACCGAATTATTTTCTGTGCTCGACGAAAAATTTCCTGAACTCAAGCCGCATCTGCGCGATGACAAGGGGCAGATTCGGCGATTTCTGAATGTGTATGTGAACGAGGAAGACATTCGATTTCTCGGCGGCCAGGGATACGCCTTCCAGGAGGGCGATGAAGTTCTGCTGGTTCCTTCGATTGCAGGCGGGGCGGCATAAATTCCAGCCTGTGGCTCGAGGTCTGAAGTCCGCTCCGGCTCCTGGTTGGCGCTAACAACTTAATACGTTGATACCTGGCCGTTGGGCAGCCGCAAGGCATTCGACTTATCCATCACCCATTGCGGAAATTGCGGCGCGCCTTGCGGAATCTTGCCTTGGGTGATCGCCCATTGCTCGATCCATCCCGTGCCTTCTTCTCCGACATATGTGTTCGGCAGGCTGTAGGCCGGATCGCCTAGCGCGTCTTCGAGAGTGATGAAGCGATATCCGCGCTTGCGCAGCACGTCGAGTAATTCGCCGATGTGATCGGCTTCGAGCCGGCTGGCGTGCAGCAACAGAATCTGCTTCGGTTCGTATCCGACGACTTTCACCGAAAGCTGCTCGTAATACGCGCACACCGCATCGTGATAGGCGAGATATTCCTTGACGAGCTTCTGCTGCAGATCGGCGTCGTTGCGGTTCTTCGCGTCTTCGTAGACTCCAGCGAACATCCAATCCCAACCATCGAGAGTGATGGGAGCGATGCGATATCCGCGCTGGGTCAAGAACGCTTCGGCTTCGCGGCGGGTCTGGAGGTCGCGACCGACATCGAGATAGGGATGGCGGAAGTAGCGCAGCTTCATCTTGCGCGGGGCCAGCAGCAAGTTGAGGACGCTTTCGCCCTGAATGACGTCGTCCTCCCAAGGCTTGAGGCCGACCTGATTCAGTGACATATGGCTGAAGGTGTGATTGCCGAGCTCGAATCCGTAGTCGAGCCACATGGAAAGAGCTTTGATGCGTTCATCGACTTGGCCCGGCTTATAGAGTTTCTTTTCATTGACGAAGCCGACTACGGGAACTTTCTGATCACGCAGGGTCCCGAGCAGCTTGGCCGTCATGGCGGTAATGTCGGCCGCGGGCTGGCGATCAGCCATGCCGGAAGGAAGGTCGTCGATGGTGACGGCGACCTGGCGGTCGGGTTTGGACTGAGCGAGTAGCGGCAGAGCAAACAGCAAGAGCGCAATGAAGTTCCAAGTAGCACGGTGATTCATAGTCTGGTCCGGAGTGGAAAAGGTATTAAAGCACGGCTGCAAAGCTGCGGCTAGTGTTCCACTTTCGCCGGAAACTACGGCTAAAAGAGTTGCGACTTGCTGTGCTAGCCCAGGCGCACACACCTCCACTTTCTATTCAATTGAATCGTCGCCTGACCGCCTCTCAAAATTCTCATTTGTAAGCCACCTTCTCAAGCATTTACACATACGGCGTACTGCTGCCGCCTTCCAGTTGCGAGCCTTTCACCGGCGGCGATATTCACAGAAGCGGGACAAAAATTCGTCCCGATCAAGTTTCGGAAGCGGCGATCGCGCAGGCAGAGCGCTGGCAGCAGAATCGCGTGCCGCCGCAGGCGGCCAATGCCTCCAGTTCCACCTGTGACGCCCCTTTCCAGATTTCCTACGGAAATCGAAAAATCTCCAGAACCTACGACCTGCTGCTCGACAAAAAATTTCAATCCGTCGCCACGGCAGATGGCCGCCTTTCCTTGCCGCTGTTTCCCGGTCCGCACGTGCTGCTCGTGCATCTGAATGACGTTCCCTACAAAGTTCCCGCGCAGAAACAGTACGCCGTCGATTTCGCTTTCGACTGCGCGCGCCCCGCGATGTCGGTCGAAATTGGTCCGGCGGCGAAGCCACTTTGAACGCGCAGCCGTAGCAAGTTCGTTACCCCAACCCCTCAGCTTCGAGACCAGGAATTAGTCAACCCATCCAAACTTTTTCCACAGCCCTTTTTCTGTCTTTGTGACACATATCCTTGACCCTGGATACGGAAAGTGAACAATAAAGTCATGCTCGCCCGCTCTCCAAAACGAAAGCTGACGATGAGCGAGCGCTGCTCCGCCGAGAACTCAATTAAGTTTCTGATTCCAAAGAATTTACCTCTAAGCTGCGCCTTTTCAATATTTTGCAAAAATCGTGGCCGATCTGCAAGGGCTAAGTGCCTTGCATGCAATAGTTTACCGCGAGCATGCAAAAAAAATGAGGTGTGTACATATGCGTGCCCGCCGCTGGTCCCGACCGCCGCATGTCCGGTCGCCGAAAACGAAGGCCTACGGCCATCCAGATTGAAACTCCCCCTCAGTCTCTGTATAACTGCAACGGAATCGCTTGCCAGACGCCGCTTCCAACCCGGCCTCCGTCGCGCGCCCGCGCCGGCTGACCATCTTCGCCGCAGCCTTGCTTTTGCTGGCTCTTGCCCTCGTCGTCATCTATACAAGTCGTGCCGCCTTCTTCAGTCCCTTGGCTTTAGTGGTCGTGGCGGCGATTGGCCTCGCAGCTCTGCTCATGCAACTGCGCCTGCGGCAGGATATCGAGAGACCGGTCCGCGCTCCGTTCTGGCTGAACGTTGTGGGATTGATTTGCGCGGCAGCCGCGATTTTCTCCGACCACCTGCATCTGTCGCCGCGGGTCTTTCAGGGTGTCGCGCTCGCCGCCGTGACTTCGTTCGGAATCAGCGGCATTGTCGTTCTGCACGCCTTGCGCAAGCCACGCTCATCCAAATCGGGCTAGCGCTTGAATTCCACCGCGAGCGTCGTTTCCACCGCGGCGGGCTCGCCATTCACCCGGTACGGTTCGAAGCGCCACCAGCGCAGCGCGTCCATGGCGGCGCGAGCCAGGATTTCCGGGCCATTCAACGGGTGCATGCTTACCACCGATCCATCGCGGCCGATTACAACATCGAGCGCGATCACTCCCTCGAGTCCTTCTTTCCTTGCCTCCGGCGGATACACCGGCTCGACTCGATGCACGAGCAACTTCTCCATCACCTCGGCCGGAACCTGCATGCTGGGCGCCTGCTCCGATGCCTCTTGCTTGTTCAAGCCCGATTCCAGCTGCTCCCACCCGCGCTTCCACTTCCACCAGAAACCTGCCGTGGCGCCAGCCGTGATCAACATCAGCAGCGCGGCCAGGAGCCACTTTGCCCACGCTTTGTTCGGACGTATCTCGTGTTCCTTCGGTGTTTCCGCCTGGACCGCGCTCTTCTCGTCTTTCTCCACGACATCAAGCTCAACGATATCGGGGCTCGCCTCGACCTTCGCCTTGGTGCGTTCAGCCCATTCGCGAATCGCGGCGCGCTGCTCCTCCGACAAGCCCAGAAACTCAAGCCCGCAACGAAGCTTGTCGTGGTAACAAACGCGCGCTCGCGCTTGCAGCGCCTCGGACAAAAGCGGCAGCCGCAATTCCACTCCGACGATTTCCCCGGGAACCAGCTCTCCCGCAAGAACTCCGGCAACCCCTCGCTCGCCCAGATTCAGGCAGCGTCCCGGCACCGCTTGCGGAATGCCCGAGCGCAGCACGGTCACATCCACGGGCGCGTTGAGATGAAATCGCGAAGATGTCCTTCGCGCCTGCCCCTGCCATCCCCGAGCTTGTGCCCCTGCCGACATCGATCTCGGTTAGCGCCTCAACTCAATGATCTCGCTGCCTCGCGCGACCAATACCACGCTCGCCATCCCGATGAATAATCCATGCTCGACCACTCCCGGCATGTCGCTGAGCTGTCGCGCAAGCGCGTCGGGATTTTCAATCTCTCCGAAATGGCAATCGAGAATGTGATTGTTTTCGTCGGTCACAAACGGCGTGCCATCGGGCAATCTCCGCAATTCCACGCGGCCTCCCAAAGCTATGATCCGCTTCTCAACCAGCGCCTGCGCGAATCGGATCACTTCCACCGGCAGCGGAAATTTCCCCAGCTTCTTAACCTGCTTGGAAGCATCGGCGACAATCACCAGCTTTTGCGTCGCCGAAGCTACAATCTTTTCCCGCAGCAGCGCGCCGCCCCCACCTTTGATGAGCCGCAGTTGCGGATCGACTTCGTCGGCCCCATCCACGGTGACAACAATCTCCTGGCATTCGTCGAGCGTCGTCAGTGGAATGCCCAGGCTCTCCGCCAGTTCTCTGGAATGAACCGAAGTCGGGATTCCCCGAATGCGCAGCCCCCTTCGGACCTCTTGGCCCAACAGTTCGATAAAGCGGGTCGCAGTCGACCCGCTTCCCAGGCCGACAATTTGCCCATTCTGTATGAATCGCAAACTAGCCCGCGCTGCCGCTTCTTTCTCTTGCTCGTTCGCCATTCTCGTATCCGGTTTCGCGCCCCAGTTCCCGGCTCGCGCCGAATCTCAACGCAAACTCTTCTCGATGTAAACCAAATACCCGGCCAATCCCACCCCAAACAACACAGTCAAGACGGTGATGAGATCAAGCACAAATCCTGCAGGTACAAACGTTCCCGAGTCCAACTGCACCCTCGTTTTGCGGTATCGGACCAGTCCTGCAATCACCAGCAAGACCCCGCTCACGATCGCGCCCGCCCCCATCCACACCGATACTCCGATCGTTCGAGTCGGATGTCCAAGAAAAGTGCTCAACTGCCGGATCGCAATCGAGAAGCGCCCGATCGCGAATCCGAAGATCACGATCGCAGTTCCGGTGCGCACCCACGCCAGGAAGGTCCGCTCGTTGGCCAGATGGTCGCGGGCACGGTTAGGATTCGGACTTTCGCTCGACGGCACAGTTGCTCCCGGCGAGCATTATTCCACAGTCTTTTCGATCAAGGCGCCTGCTCCCGCCAGATTCTTGATCAGATCGGCGGGAAATCCATGTCGCTGCTGCAAATATTCCGGGCTGTTGTAGGTCACCCACACTTTGCGGGTATCGTCTTCCGCGACCAGCGCCTTGAGTGGCAGATCAATGGCGAGACTGGGCGCAGCGATCATGAGCGGAGTTCCGGCCTTGGGACTGCCAAAAAGCACGACCTTCGTCGACCGCATCTTCAGCCCGACTTTTTCCGCCTCACCGCTGTGATCGATGACAGCGAAGACCTTGAGCCCTTTTTCGATGAATGTAGCCTCCAGCCGCCGCATAGTTTCATCGACCGAATAACGGCTCGCGACCTTCACCAGACCAGCCTCTTTCGCCATGGCGTTCTCCTCCGGATAATGCATCCTAGCAATGTTCGCCTGAACGCGTCAGAAGAACGATGCTGCAAGAATCGACTTCAGAAGCGTTCTCCCGAGCAATTGTGCCATTCCCATGGGCTGCCGAATGAACTCGAATCGTTTCGCATATGGAATTGCCAGTGCGGTTCTCTCGCTCATTTTCTGCCTGAGCGCACATCCCGACTTGTTGCATGCGGCGAAGGCGGCTGCCCACGCCCCACAACCACCTGCGGCGCGCCAGCCGGAAGATTCGGGTCTGACGATCGTCAACGAATCCCCGCTCCCGGAAGCTGCTCCGCTGGGATATTACGAAGTGCGCCTGCTGGCTCGCGGCGGCCCGGCGCCGTTTCATTGGCATTTAGAGAAAGGCGCATTGCCGCCGGGAATTCAACTGGAATCGAACGGCCTGATTCGCGGTGCGGCTCGCAGCGGCGGGGAGTTCCATTTCACCGTATCTGTTCACGACGCCAGCAATCAGCGCGTGCAGAAAGAGTTCACGATTCTCGTCCATTCGGCGCTGGAGCTGAAGTGGAAGACGATGGCTCATGTCGATGGCAAGCGCATCGACGGCAGCGTCGAAGTATCGAATGCCACGCATGACGACATGGATCTTACGTTCATCGTTCTCGCCGTCGCGCCCAATGGACGCGCCACTGCCATCGGTTATCAGCATTTCACTCTGCGCCGGGGAACGTTTGGACAGGAGCTGCCTTTTGGCGACACCATCGCTCACGGCACGTATGTGATCTATGCGGATGCCGTCGGCGAAGTGATCCCTAAGAATCTGATTTATCGCGAACAGTTGCAAACCCATTCGCTCGATGTGACGATTGGCCCGTAGTCCAAGATCGGTAGACACCCTAGCAACCTGCTTCTGAATCTATCGGCGTCATCGTGAGCGCAGCCGTCTTTCAGGCGTAGCCGATGGTGCATTCCATTTGCGATGACATTTCAAACTGACCGCCACCGCACACGGAAGTCACGTTGACTTCACTTCGGGATTTCTGAAAAACTAGCCACTTCCGGTGCCCAGCGCCGATGAGCTTTTCGTTTCGTGGAACTTCTGCTCAATCTAGCGTGGTTGTTGCTGGCTATCCCGGCTTACGGGTTATGGCGGAGTTCGACTCTTGCGAACCGCAGGCATCGCTTTTCTTCACTGCAATGCCTGCTGGCTTTGGGTTGCGCGCTGGTGCTGCTGTTCCCGGTGATTTCCGCCACTGATGACTTGCACGCTATGCGGGCGGAAATGGAAGAGTCTCCGGTCAGCAAGCGAAGCATCCGTCAGGCTAGCATCGAGAAGAATCCGGTTCCTCCCACGCGACTGCAGAGCCCGCCTGCACTGCCGGCCGGCGTTGCTCCGTTGCCCGTGCTCACGGAATTTGCCGGAGCATACGCGCGAAAAACTTCATTCGTTCCGGCCGCGACCATTCTTCGAAGCGCTGGTCGCGCCCCTCCCGCTTGCTTCCTCGCATAGTGCCGCTTCAGACGCTTCCCAGCGAGTTCCATCGCTCGGAAGGATCGCTCTGATCGGAAATGCCGCGGCCCGAATTTACGCAATCTTTACGCGCGAGACCGCATACTCACAGGCTGGGTTGAGCTGAAAGCGAACTGCTCTCAGCCTTGCATATCTCACCAAATTGACAAACTCGGTCAGGGAGCACCTGATGCAGAACACGTTATGGCGATATTTGATCGTGCTGGCAGCTTGCGGCGGCAGTGCGCCGGCCCAATTGCCCGCGCACGTTCCGCCATCGACGGCGCAGATCTGGGACTGGAGCACCGTCAAGAACAAATTTGAACTGAACAACATTACATTGCTGGCGGGACAGCTCAATATCAACGAATTGAAGGCGGAGGAGATCACGGCCGACCTCCGGCCCAATCCGCAATTCACACTTACAGCCGATGGAACACAAATTGTTCCGTACCACGGCGTATGGGAGCCGTTTGCCGGAACCTTTGTTTCGCCAGCGGTCAGCCAATTGTTCGAACGGCGTCACAAGCGCGGACTGCGCTATGAAGTCGCCAAAGAAGGCGCGGCCATCGGAGTAGCGCAGCAATCGGATACAGAGCGAACGCTCCTTTTCAATGTGCGCAGCGCGTTCGTAGGAGTCTTGCAGGCCAAAGCCGTCTTGCAGCTGGCGCAGACGAATCTCCAGTACTACGACCACATCCTGCAGATTAGCCGCGACCGCTTCCAGGCGGGAGATATCGCGCAAATCGACTTTGAACGGCTTGAATTGCAGCGCTTGCAATACGAATCCGATCTGCAGAACGCGCTGGTGAACCTGCGCACGACCAAGATCAACCTGCTGGCGCTACTCGACGACCGCAGTCCCGTCGACAGCTTCGATGTCGAGGGCCCGTTCGATTTCAGCGACGAACTCCTGTCGGACGATGACTACCGTAAAGACGCGCTGGACGCGCGCCCCGACCTTCGCGCCGCGATGCTTTCGGTCGAGCAGGCGAAAACCACATATCAACTGGCCGAAGCTAACGGTTCTACCGATCCCACGATTGGCCTCTGGTACACGCATAACGGTTCGTTCAACAATCTCGATGCGTTTAACACGCTCGGAGCCAGCGTGAGCATTCCGCTGCGCATTTTCGACCGGAACCAGGGCGAAAAGCTGCGCACGAAAATCGATATCGACCGGCAGGAAAAGCTTCGGCGGGGAGTGGAAACACAGGTCTTCAGCGACGTGGATTCCGCCTACGCTCTTGTGCAAAGCAATATCAACTTGCTGAAGCCATATAAGTCGAAATATCTGGCGGAAGCCGTACATGTGCGCGACACAGTCTATTTCTCGTATCAGCACGGAGGCGCGGCGTTGATCGACTTTCTCAATGCCGAGAGCGACTACCGCGCCGTGCAATTGAACTACGTGAATTTGATCGGCTCGTATCTGACAGCCGCAGCTCAACTGAATGAAGCGGTCGGGCGCGAGGTAATCCCATGAGAAGTCATTTTTCTAAACCAGTTTTTTGGCTGGCGCTGTGTGTCGCGCTAACGCTGGGGATCGCCGCCTGCACCAGGGGCAAGGCCGATCCGAAAGAGGAAGCGCCGCCACCGGCACAGGTGGTTCCCGAATTCAACGCCAGCGACTTCAAAGTCGATCATCCCGAACTTTTTCCGCTGGCAACCGCGGTCGAGTACAAGACTGCTCCAGCGTTGAATGTCACCGGCCTCGTGCAACCCGACATTTCGCGCGCGGTACCTGTGGTTTCGCTCGCTTCTGGCCGCGTGGTTGAAATCAAAGCTCGGCTCGGAGATTTCGTGCAAAAGGGCGAGCTGCTGTTGAGAGTTCAAAGCAACGATGTCTCGGGCGCATACCAGACGTACTTGAAAGCGCAGAACGACGAGCGACTGGCGCACATTCAACTGCAGCGCGCTCAAACTCTGTACGACAAGGGAGCAGTTGCGAAGAGCGCGCTCGAAATTGCGGAGGACTCGGAACAGGATGCGCAAGCGGATCTAAGCGCCGCGACGGAGCAACTACGACTGCTGGGGATCAACAAACAGCATCCTTCGGGCATTGTCGACATTGTCGCACCGATCTCGGGCGTCATCACCGATCAGCAAGTCACGAATTCTTCCGGCGTACAGGGATTGTCGGGGCCCAATCCATTCACCATTTCGAATCTCGACTACGTCTGGATCGTGTGCGATGTTTACGAGAATGATCTCGACGCCGTGAAGGTCGGCCAATCGGCTGACATCCATCTGGCCAGCGATCCCGCGCAGGTATTCAAAGGCCGCATCGATAACATCCTGCCGATTCTCGATCCCAACATTCGCACCGCCAAAGTGCGGATTGAAGTGCCGAATCCGGGGATGATGCGCATCGGCATGTTCGTGACGGCAACCTTCTACGGCAAGCAACCGGAAACGCACGCGTCAGTTCCAGCCAATGCGATTTTGCATTTGCATGATCGCGAGTGGGTTTACCAACCGCTAGGCGATGGACACTTCAAACGTCAGGAAATCGTGACCGGAAACATGCTGCCCGGCAACCAGCAGGAAGTCGTGAAGGGGCTGAAACCCGGCGACAAGGTCGTGGCCAACGCCCTCGATCTGCAGAGCACGGTGGAACAGTAGATGATTCGTCGCGTCGTCGATTTCGCTCTCTCCAACCGCCTGCTTGTGCTGGCGCTGGGCGGAGTGTTGTTTGCGTGGGGCATCATCTCGTTCCACAATCTGCCCATAGAGGCGTATCCCGACGTCGCCGACAATTACGTCGAAGTCATCACGCAGTGGCCGGGGATTTCCGCCGAGCAGATCGAGCAACAGGTCACGATCCCGCTCGAAATTGTGATGAACGGTATTCCGGGTGTGGTTCACTTGCGGTCGTTCTCGCTATTTGGTCTTTCCGATCTGAAGCTGATTTTTGAAGACGGCACCGACAACGCCTGGAACCGCGAGCGCGTGCTGGAACGCCTCAGCCAGGTCACTCTGCCGCCGGGTGTGTCGCCCCAAATGGGAACCGACTGGAGCCCGGTCGGCCAGATTTACTTCTTCACGCTGAAAAGCACCAACCCGGCTTACGATCCGATGGAGTTGAAATCGATCGAAGACTGGGTCGTCGAGAAGAATCTCAAATCGGTTCCCGACATCGTGGACGTGGCCAGCTTCGGCGGTCCGACTCGCGAATACCAGGTTCGTCTCGATCCCAACAAACTTGTCGCTTATGGACTCAGCCTCGCACAGATCGAGCAGCAACTGACCAACAGCAATGCCAATGCAGGCGGAAGCTTTATTCAGGAGGGATTGCAGCAGATCAACGTCCGCGAAGTCGGACTTGTCGGTCACATTCACGACATTGAGCAGACGGTCGTCTTCACCAAGAATGGCACGCCGCTGCGCATTAAAGATATTGCCGTCGTCGGGCAAGGCTCGAAGATTCGACTCGGCCAGTTCGCCCGCGCATTTCACCGCGAAGATGGAAAGATCATCGACAATGACGACGTAGTTTCAGGCATCGTGCTGCTGCGCAAAGGCGCGCCCGCTGACCCGGCGCTTCG
>Ga0335073_10016568_pt1 | contig 10300 bp, 11 predicted proteins | sample Lox_Sample_22_FD_207093 | JGI IMG/M metagenome (GOLD analysis project Ga0335073, IMG submission 207093) | Soil microbial communities from Loxahatchee National Wildlife Refuge, Florida, United States - Lox_Sample_2.2 | ecosystem: Environmental > Terrestrial > Soil > Wetlands | place: USA... | reverse complement strand
TGATCACGGCCCAAAGGCGTCAGCGCGGCACCCGGCGGCCGGGTGTCCAACCTCCGCTCGACGTTGCCGAAGGACTGGCCGTGCCGCAGCAGCACCAACCGACCGCTCATCGCCCGGACTCCTCGGGCTTCCCTTGTCGCAGCCGCGCCAGCCAGTTCGACGCCTCGTCGACCGGCGGCGGCACCGGCGCTCCTGGACGGGCGGCGTCGCTCGTCGGCCAGGACCCCAGATATCGCACATCGGCACAACGACGATGCAGCGCCATGAGTGCCTCGCCGACCGCGCCGTCGTCGATGTGGCCGACGCAGTCCACGAAGAACAGGTAGGTGCCGAGTTCGGTGCGGGTGGGCCGGGATTCGATCCGGGTAAGGTCAATACCACGGATACCGAACTCGGCGAGCGCGGCCACCAGCGCGCCGGCCACGTTGTCGATCCGGAACACCGCCGACGTGCGATCGGCCCCGGTACGGGCCGGCGGCGGCCCCGGCAGGCCAACCAGAACGAAACGGGTGCGGGCGTTGGGCTCGTCGACGACACCGTCGGCCAGCACCGCGAGCCCATAGTGGGCGGCGGCCAGCGGCGAGGTCACCGCGGCGTCTGCGTTGCCGTCGGCCACCTGTCGCGCGGCGTCGGCGTTGGAATATGCCGGCCTCAACTCGACGCCGGGCAGCTGGGCGGCCAGCCATTGCCGCACCTGGGCCGCCGCCACCGGGAAGGCGGCCAATGTGCGCACGTCAGCCGCGGTGCGGCCGGCGGTGACGACGATGCTGAACGCCACATCCAGCGTGGTCTCGGCGAATACCTGCAGCGGCGACCCGCTGGCCAAGCTGTCCAGGGTGGGCATCACCGATCCGTCGATCGAGTTCTCGATCGGCACGCACGCGTAGTCGGCCCGGCCCGCACGGACTGCGTCCAGCGCGGCCGGCGTGTTCTCCATGGGCAGCTGCCGCACGGCATCGGGCCCGTCTTGCGCATCCTGGGGGATCAGGCCGGCGGCCGTGATCCGCAGCAGCGCCGCCTCGGTGAACGTCCCTTCGGGACCGAGGTATGCGATGCGCGCCACGCCCACAACCCTAATCGCGCGTGGCCGCCTGCCGCCCTTGCGGTCCCGTAGCTCGCTAAGTTAACTTAGGCTTACCTAATCTACAGGAGGTAATGGTGTTACCGGTCACAAGTCCCGCGCCGACGACCGCGGAACGCATTCGCAGCGCCTGCGTGCGGGCCGGTGGCGCACTGCTGGCCGCAGAGAACGCGGTCGGCGAAGAGCCGGTGGCCACGCCCGTCCACCACTTGCTGTACGACGGATCGTTCGCCGTGGCGGTTCCGGTCGATCGCGCCGGGCCGGACTGCGGGGTGTCCGGATCGCAGGCGCTGCTGGAGTTGACCGACTACGCGCCGTTGCCCATGCGGGAACCGGTCCGTTCGCTGGTGTGGGTCCGCGGTCGCCTCCACCAAATCCACCCCGGCGCGGTGACCAAGCTGCTGGATCTGATCGCCACCGAGTGCCCGAACCCGGCTTTGCTGCAAATCGAGACACCGCGATCAGTGCCATGCGAATCGGAGGAAACCCGGTACGCACTGCTGCGACTGGAGATTGCATCCGTGGTGGTCACTGACGCCACGGGCGCCGAGCCGGTCAGCGTCGGCGACCTGCTCGCGGCTCGGCCCGACCCGTTCTGCGAGATCGAATCCACTTTGCTTTGGCACTTGACCACCGCGCACGACGACGTGGTCGCGCGACTGGTGTCGAAGCTCCCGACGCCACTGCGTCGCGGGCCGGTCCGCCCGCTGGGTCTGGACCGGTACGGCGTGCGGTTTCGCGTCGAAGGCAACGACGGCGACCACGACATCCGGCTGCCGTTCCACAAGCCGGTCGACGACATCACCGGGCTGAGCCAGGCCATCCGGGTGCTGATGGGCTGCCCATTTCTCAACGGCCTGCGAGCGCGCCGGTAACAACCCTGACTGTCCAGGCGGGGTCCAATTTCCGCCGCCTGCATTGCTGATCGCCCCCGAACACGTACGTTATGCGGGTGAACGGTGACCGATCGCCGCGATTTTCGCGGTCTGAGAGGCCGCTCCCGCCCTGGGACGCACGGTCGGAGCCGTCACAGGTGATTCACCGCGACGCGGGCCCACGGCGACCGCAGGCCGACCAGACCGAGCCGCTGCGCCGGATCTCGTCCGAGGTCCCGCCTCCGCCACCCGTCGCGGCCGGCGGATCCGCGCCGCGGCCGGCCCCGCCCAAGCACTACAAGCGCCGCAAGCGCCGCTGGGGTCGCCTGGTCGTGCTGACGCTGTTGATCACCCCGCTACTCGCAGTGGCGGTCATCATCGGCGAGGCCGCTTGGCTCGAAGCGAAGCTGCACCGGGAGTCGGTACTGGCGGACTATGCCGGTCGGCCGGCGAGCAGTCGCGGCACCAACTGGCTGATCGTCGGTTCGGACAGCCGCCAGGGCCTCACCGCCGAGCAGCAGCACGAGCTGGCCACCGGCGGCGACGTCGGCAGCAGTCGCACCGACACCATCCTGCTGGTCCACATACCCGGGCTGGGATCGAGCACGCCGCCGACAATGGTGTCGATACCGCGCGATTCGTACGTCCCGATCCCAGGTCACGGCAAGGACAAGATCAACGCCGCGTTCGCCATGGGCGGGGCAACGCTGCTGACCCAGACGGTGGAACAGGCCACCGGGCTGCGCATGGACCACTACGCCGAAATCGGATTCGGCGGCTTCCCCGCCCTGGTCGACACCCTCGGCGGGGTCACCGTGTGTCCGAACGAGCCCATCAACGATCCGCTCGCCGGTATCAACGTGGCCGCGGGCTGCCAGAAGATGGACGGCCGCACGGCGTTGGGTTACGTCCGGAGTCGGGCCACGCCGCGCGCGGATCTGGACCGGATGGTCAATCAGCGGCAGTTCATGTCGGCGCTGTTGCACCGCGCCGCCAGTCCGGCGGTGTGGCTCAATCCGTGGCGCTGGTACTCGGTTCCGCGTGCGGCCGCCGGCGCGTTGACCGTCGACCACGGTGACCACGTATGGGACCTGGCCCGGCTGGGCTGGGCCCTGCACGGAACGACCACCGCGGTGACCGTTCCGATCGGTGAGTTCACCGACAGCGACGTCGGCTCGGTGGTCGTCTGGAACCACGATGCGGCCCGCAAGTTGTTCGCCGCACTGGAAGCCGATGCGCAGGTGCCGAGCACCGGGCCCGACGTGCACCAGTAACGACGTTTATAGCCTCGCTTTACTTAGGCAAAGCTGACCTCATTTAATGCAATACAGCATCCCACAGTTAGTTAGGAAAACCTTTCCTGAGTAAGGAATGCCTTCTTTGCGAACCCCCTTCTACCTGCGGTAGCCTGCTTTTCATGAGCGATTTTGACGGCCCCAAGACAAAATTTCACGCATTATTGCAAGAACAGATTTTCAACGAATTCACCGCGGCACAGCAATATGTAGCGATCGCCGTTTATTTCGACGGCTCCGATCTACCGCAATTGGCGAGGCATTTTTATAACCAGGCGGTCGAGGAGCGGAATCACGCGATGATGCTGGTGCAACACCTGCTCGATCGGGACGTCCGCGTGGAGATCCCGGGAGTCGACGCGGTGCGAAACCATTTCGACCGGCCGCGCGACGCGCTGGCCCTGGCGCTGGACCAGGAGCGTGGTGTCACTGAGCAGGTCAGCCGGCTGGCCGCGGTAGCCCGCGACGAGTGCGACTACCTCGGCGAGCAGTTCATGCAGTGGTTCCTGCAGGAACAGATCGAAGAGGTGGCGTTGATGACGACTCTGCTGCGCGTCGCCGATCGCGCTGGCGCCAACCTGTTCGACCTGGAGAACTTCATCGCCCGCGAGGTCGGCGCGGCGCCGGCCGGAGCGGCCCCGCCACGCGCCGCGGGTGGCTCGCTGTCGTCGGCTTAGCCAGCCACGCCACCGGAAACCCGTCCGGCGAGCGCGCGCAAAATGCCGGCCGAACGGCCTTTCTCTGTACATTTGCGGACGCTCGCCGCAAAGATCGGCGGAAGCGGGTCCGCCGCTAACTGCTGCCGGTGGTAGTGCGCCCGACCTCCAACCGGGCCTTGCTGCGCCCGGGGTAATTGGTGCCGATCCAGGCCACGCCGACATCCCGGCAGAAGTCGATGTCCTCGTACTCGTCGACGGTCCAGCAATAGACCGCCCGGCCCTGGGCCGCGGCGCGATCCACCAGCTGCGGATATTCCCGCAACGCCGGCAGCCACGGCCCGACGGCGGTGGCCCCGACGGCGGTAGCCGCACTGCTGGCCAGGTAGCGGGCGTTCTTGCCGAGCAGCACCGTCGGCAACATCGGGGCGGTGCGCCGGATGCGCCAGACCGCGGCCGCCGAGAAGGACATCACCACCGCGCGGGACCGGTCGGCCGACGCCGGTGAGGCGATACCGAAGCGGTGCAACAGCGCCAGCAGCTTGGTTTCCACCAACGAGCCGTACCGGACCGGGTGTTTGGTCTCGATGAAGATCTTTACCGGCTTCTGCCAGTCCAGAACCAGCGAAACCAGCGCGTCCAGGGTCAGCAGGCTGGTATCGCCGTGGGTGCCGTCCGGTCGCCAGCTGTCGTGCCATTCGCCGTACTCGAGTTCGGCCAGCTGCGCCAGCGTTTTCGTGCTGACCAGACCGGCACCCGTCGACGTCCGATCCAGGCGGCGGTCATGGACGCAGACCAAATGTCCGTCGCGGGTCAGCCGCACATCGCATTCGACACCGTCGGCGCCCTCCTTGAGGGCGAGGTCATAGGCGGCCAGCGTGTGTTCGGGCAGGGAGGCGGAAGCCCCACGGTGGGCGACCACAAAAGGGTGCCCGGTGAGCACTTCGCCGGCCCACGTCATATGCCTATGCTGCCGGTTCCTGCCCGTCCAACTCAACCGCGCCAGTCGATCCGCGCTTACTGTGTCGGACGGCGCCATCCGAACCCACCACGACCCAGCGGTGCGACGGTCGTTGGATCGGCTTCCGCTCGAACCCTTCGAAGACCCTGGCGAGGGCGGCCACCGCGGCGGCCGCGAACAGATAGGCAAACACCATCAAGGCCGTGTTGTTGGCGATGCCCTGGGCATCCTTGGCAAACCTGGTGAGGACGGCGAAGACCGAGACCACGGTGCTGAAAACCCAGACGACCCACCATCGGACGATCGGTCTCTGCAGGCGGTCGTAGTGGTCTTCGACAGTTGCCAGCTCGATGACGAACACCGGCGCCCAGAACAGGTTGACCAGTGGTGTCAGGCAGCCGGCCCACAGCGCGCGGGTAGACCGCTGATCCGGCATCCCGTGATGCATGAATGCTGCCGACCGGCGCGCGATCAGCCATCGGGTCAGCACCACGGCACACACGATCACCACCAGGATCGCGGCCACGCTGGCCAGGATGCCGATCAGGTTCGCGGCGATGGCCACCAGCGAATTCAGCAGGATGGTCCGGTTGATGATCAACAGCACATACCGCACCACGTACACCAGCGCGGCAGTGCACAGCGTCAGCACGCCGACGAACAGCGTGGTGCGCACCGCCGCTGCCGACGGGCCCCTGGCGGCGGCGGGGGCTTGCGCCGGTAAGGGTGCCTGTTCGACACGGTCCGCGAGCCCCCAACGCGGTATGACCGCGTACCGCGGTGTCGGCCCGAGGGGCCGCCGGCCGCGCCGCACCGGGGGCGCCGCGCCGGGGCGCACCGCTATCCACCGGAATCCCGGTTGCAGTCGCGGCGGGGTGCGCTGCTGCCAACCGGCGGGCCTGCGAGCCACCGGAGTCGCGACCGTGGGCGGGCCGGGATGGGTGCTCCACCGTGGGTCGGCCGACGGCACGTCCGCCAGGGGCGCCATCAGGGCGCCCCGGCAGCGGGGACACCACTCGCGGCGCCGTTCCCGGACGTTCCATCGAGTGCCGCACTGGGAGCACACCTGGATCACCGGACCAGCCTAGCGCCGTGCGTCTGTACCCAGCCGCAGTGCGGCACAGCTACTTGTGGGTATCCACAGTTTCCACAGGTTTATGCACAGCGGGCGGTCGGGTACTCAGGCCCATCGGTACAGCCTCTACCGGGTAGCCGAGCCCGCGACTGTGGATAACCCGGTGTGGTTGATGCCTGCCCATCGACAACCCAAACAGGTACTCGAGCGAAATGGATCGTCACGCTAACGGACGTCAAGGACAGCCAATGGAAACCCACCGTGAGGGGTGTCGTAACCCGCTTACGCCACCGACTCGGTGTGCCTCACGATCCCCGCGTTCCCGGAAAAATTTCGCAACCCCATTACAACGAGTTATGATCGCGGTCACAAAAGTCGATTGTGACTCACCTCACTCCCTATGTTGCGGAGCGAAGTGAACGTGCAGGTGAGGGGCGTTTGATGGCCACGCATCCGTTCGGTCCGGGCTCGACGGCTTCGTCGAATTCGTATTCGGGCTCCCCCGCCTGGAATCACGGCTACGGTGTAGCGGCGTTGCGCGCCGGCCTGATCGCCCTGGCATTGCTGGCCATTCTCGCCCTCATCATTCTGTATTGAGGTCCTGCCGGCCGGGCCGTCCTTGCGGCGCACGCGGTCATGGAGCAGGGTTGATGACGTTAGACCGCCGCGTGGCGGAATCCGTGCGAATGACGCGTCAGGCGATCACCAAACGATCATCGAAGGAAGGAATGCCGTGGCTGAATACACCCTGCCCGATTTGGACTGGGACTACGCAGCGCTGGAACCGCACATCTCTGGTCAGATCAACGAAATCCACCACACGAAGCACCACGCCGCCTACGTCAAGGGCGTCAATGACGCGGTCGCCAAGCTCGAAGAGGCACGTGCCAAGGACGACCACGCCGCGATCTTCCTGAACGAGAAGAACCTGGCTTTCCATCTCGGCGGCCACGTCAATCACTCCATCTGGTGGAAGAACCTCTCTCCGAGCGGCGGCGACAAGCCGACCGGCGATCTCGCCGCGGCCATTGACGACCAGTTCGGGTCGTTCGACAAATTCCGCGCCCAATTCAGCGCGGCCGCCAACGGCTTGCAGGGGTCGGGTTGGGCGGTGCTCGGCTATGACACTCTCGGCGACAAGCTGCTCACATTCCAGCTCTACGACCAGCAGGCCAACGTCCCGCTGGGCATCATTCCGCTGCTGCAAGTCGACATGTGGGAGCACGCCTTCTACTTGCAGTACAAGAACGTCAAGGCCGACTACGTCAAGGCGTTCTGGAATGTCGTCAACTGGGCGGACGTGCAGGCGCGATACGCGGCCGCCACCTCGAAAACCTCGGGCCTGATATTCCCCTGAGTTCAGTTAGCTCAACGCTTGGGCGTCGCGCAGCTTGCGCGGCGCCCTTGCGTTTAACCGGCTCGTTACGCGGGCATTTTGTGAAAGCCAAGACTAGTAGCCGTGTCGAGTTGCCAGGCACGGAAACCGCGCGCATGCTTAATCATTCGCGTTACCAGTTGTGGCCATTTCGGTTGGAGGCTTTGCGGAGGGTCGAGATGGATAGTGGGTCAAACCGGCCAATAGGGGTCGCTCCGTTCCATTCTCGTGGTGCCCTGAAAGGCTTTGTCATTTCCGGGCGTTGGCCGGATTCGACAAAGGAATGGGCCCAGCTGCTCATGGTCGCGGTTCGGGTCGCGTCGTTGCCCGGATTGCTCTCCACCACAACGGTGTTCGGTGCCCGCGAAGAGTTGCCCGACGAACCCCAGCCGGACACCGTCGGCCTGGTGCTCGCCGAGGGTACGGTTGTCGGTGAATCAGCCATCCAGCCAGGGTATTTCGCTGATCATCAGCCGCCCGCACTGCTGATGCTGCATCCGCCGTCGGAAACCACGCCGTCGCTGCCGGAGTGCACCGGCGCGGCGTCGGGATGCGTACTGCTGCCGGGATTGCCGTACCTGGGATTGGAGCACCGGGCGGCTTGGGTGGAAGCCGAAGCCGACGGCACCATCACCTCGATGGTGAGCCGCGTCGGCGTCGACCCGATCAGCCACCCCGACACCGCGATCCTGGCCATGCTGCTTGCGGCATAAGCCAATTCAGGCGAATTGATTCGGGACTCGAATCCAAATTTACGGCTCCCCGAACTTCATCGGTTGCCTGGCGGGTGCCCTATACGCCCGCTAGCCTTGGAACGTTAGCGAAGGGGAGTAGCCCCGAATCGTCGAGTCGACATACTGGCGCACAGCCCGGCCGGCGGACCGTTGCTCATGACGGTGGGCGAGACCTTCGACCGATGTCCGGTGACCGCATAGTCACCGGCGACGTGTCGAAAGGTCGCAGTCCATGCTCACCGCCACGATGCTGAGCCTCGGAGTGGTCTTCCTCGCCGAGCTCGGCGACAGATCCCAGCTCATCACCTTGACGTATGCACTGCGCTACCGATGGTGGGTGGTGCTGGCCGGGGTGGCGCTGGCGGCATTCCTGGTGCACGGGGTCTCGGTGACGATCGGCCACTTTCTGGGCACCACGCTGCCCGTGCGGCCGATGGCCTTTGCATCTGCGATCGCTTTCCTGGCGTTCGCGGTGTGGGCCTGGCGCGAAGGCCGCGAAAGCGACGAGGGCGTCTCAGCCACTCGCGAGCCCCGATTCGCGTTCCTCACGGTGGTGTCGTCGTTTGTGCTGGCCGAGATGAGCGACAAGACGACGCTGGCGACCGTGACGCTGGCCAGCGACCACGACTGGGTCGGTGTGTGGATCGGCACCACCATTGGCATGGTCTTGGCCGACGGCCTGGCGATCGCGGCGGGCAGACTCCTGCATCAGCGGCTTCCGGCGCGACTGCTGCACGTCGCGGCCAGCCTGCTGTTCCTCCTGTTCGGGCTCTGGATGTTGTTCGACAACGCGCTGGGGTGGCGGCCGGTGGCCATCGGCGTGACCGCGGGATTGGCGCTGGCCGCGCTGACCGCGGGCGTGACTGCGCGGACGGCGCAAACTTTTCGGCGGCGCCGGGAGGAGGCTGCGACGGTCGAAACGTCACCACCGGTGCTCTGAGGTGCGGATCACCCCAGCTTCCTGAGCCTTGGCCGGCTCGCCCAACCGCGCCCAAATGTTTCTCAGATGTAACTCAAAGATGACGGCGGGCGGTCACGCGCTAGCTGGCCGTTTGGCGCCGTCTGCGCGGAACCAGGCAGCAAAGGACACTCTGAATGCATCTTTGCAGTCCGCTGGTTGCCGGGCGTGACCCGTATCCAGCTGCAGCATCCTCCGCGCGCCCTCCTACGACAAGGCGCAGGACGGCCCGCCGAGTGAGTTCGCAGCGAGATTTCTGCGGATAACCTGTGAATTCTGTTGACGTTATGGACAGCGGCCCGCGTCGGTTGCATGCTCTGCAGGGGCGGTGTTGCTTGCCGCTCGGCACACCTGTACCAAAACTGGTCAGGTTTGCACTTGGTTGTCGACACAACTGTCGCTACGATGGTCAGCAAATACATATGGATTATCCGTTCCCTCTTCAGCCCCGGTGGAGGTCATATCGATGAGCACGACATTCGCTTCCCGTCTGAACCGCCTGTTCGACACCGTCTATCCGCCCGGACGCGGGCCGCACACCTCTGCAGAGGTGATCGCGGCACTCAAGGCTGAGGGTGTCACGATGTCGGCTCCGTACCTTTCGCAGCTACGCTCCGGCAATCGCACCAACCCGTCGACGGCGACGATGGCCGCCCTCGCGAACTTCTTCCGCATCAAGTCGACCTACTTCACCGACGACGAGTACTACGAAAAGCTCGACTCGGAATTGTCGTGGCTGACCACGATGCGCGATGACGGCGTCCGTCGCATCGCGTTGAAGAGCTACGGGTTGTCCCCCAAGTCCCAGGATGACCTGGTGGAGCGCGTCGACGAGCTGCGCCGTGCGGAGCACCTGGAAGTCTGAGCCCGCCGGCTCCAGGTTTTGAGTCCGCTCGCCGCCCGCCCGGTCCACCCCTGACCTGACGGGCCGCCCGCAGCCCGCTCCGTTTAGTGTTGGCTGAGCGATCGCGCACCCGCACCGCGTTAGTCCACGACATACCGGGAGGCGTCCGGGCATGGGCCTGTTCCGCAAGCGAAAGAGCCGCGCGACGCGTCGCGCCGAAGCCCGCGCGATCAAGGCCCGTGCCAAGCTCGAGGCCAAGCTTGGCGCCAAGAACGAGAGACGTCGCATCAAGGGCGCTCGACGGGCCGGCGACAAAGCCCTCAAGGCCCAGATCAAAGCCCAGCAGGACAGCGACAAGGCAGCGCTCAAAGTCGCCGAGGCCCAGCTCAAGGCCGCACGCGAGGGCAAGTTGCTGTCACCGACCCGGATCCGCCGGATGCTGACGG
>Ga0335073_10016567_pt1 | contig 10300 bp, 6 predicted proteins | sample Lox_Sample_22_FD_207093 | JGI IMG/M metagenome (GOLD analysis project Ga0335073, IMG submission 207093) | Soil microbial communities from Loxahatchee National Wildlife Refuge, Florida, United States - Lox_Sample_2.2 | ecosystem: Environmental > Terrestrial > Soil > Wetlands | place: USA: Florida... | reverse complement strand
CACCCTGAATCTGGTCGATGACGACGGCATCTCTCGCGCTCATCCGCACTAGCCGCCACGCTGCGTGGCTGTCCTACTGCGGATCGATGAACCTCCTGGCAGCCCCACGCCGGTGAGTGTGCCGGTCAGTCTGCCGGTCAGAGTTCATGGACCGGGTACGGTGCGACCACCACGATTGTTCGGGGTTTGTTTGCGAACGATCGTGAGGGGTCCGGGAGATGGCTGGAGCGGGTCGGCTCGGGCGCGGCGTGCGCCGCGTGGTTGCTGGTGGCTTGGTGCCGGTGCTTGGGGCCGGCGTTCTGGTGACGGGCCTGGGGCTGGCCGTCTCTCCGGCGGCGCAGGCCACCGCCGGTCATCCGGCCGGGCGGGCGGCGGGCCGGCCGGGCGGCCGGCCGGCGCTGCTGTCGGCGGCGCAGGCATCGGCCCGGGCGCGGGCGACGGGCCAGCCGGTGGTGGCCTCGGCGCTGACCACCGCGACGTCGCAGACGACCGCGAAGCCGGGCGGGCTGTTCACGGTCACCCAGACGCTGGAGCCGGTGCGCGCGTTCCGTGACGGGGCGTGGCGGGCGCTGAACCCCGACCTGCGTGCCAACGCCAACGGGTCCCTCTCGCCGCTGGTCACCACCGGGGGGCTGGTGCTGTCGGGCGGCGGGACCGCACCGCTGGCCGTGATGAACTCCTACGGGCGGTCGCTGACGCTGTCGTGGCCCGGCCGGCTCCCCGCGCCCACCCTGTCCGGCGCGACCGCGACGTACCCGAACGTGCTGCCCGGGGTCGACCTGGCGGTGACGGCCAACCCGCAGGGCGGGTTCTCCGACGTGCTGATCATCAAGAACGCGGCGGCGGCGGCCGACCCGGCGCTGGCTTCGCTGCGGATGCGGGCCTCGGCGCCTGGCCTGCGGGTCACTGCCGGCCCGGGCGGGAACCTGCGGGTCGCGGCCAGCGCCGCGGCCCAGCCGGTGTTCACCGCGCTGGCCCCGCAGATGTGGGACTCGGCGCCGCCGCCGGCCGGCACCGCGCTGGTGCCCGGCCCGGACGGCACGGCGGTCGACGCCCGTAGCGGCCTGCCCGCCTACTCCACGGCCAGCGCGCCGGGGGCCGGCGCGCGCGTCGTCGACGTGCCGCTGAGCGCGTCGGGGAACACGATCACGCTCGCGCCGCCGCGCTCGGCGCTGACCGCGCGCGGCACCGTCTTCCCGCTCTACATCGACCCGAGCTTCGAGTCGGACCCGGTGGGCGGCAAGGCCGACAACTGGACCCAGGTGGACTCCGGGTTCGCGACCACCAGCTACTGGGACGAGTCCAGCGATCTGCAGCTGGGCTACTGCGACTTCTCCGGCTGCAACGGCCTTGGCGTGGCGCGCGACTTCATCAAGATGCCGATCTCGACGGAGCTGTCCACCAGCACGCACATCAACTCCGCCTACATGTACATGACCGACGTCTGGTCGGCGTCGTGCCCAGCGGAGCAGGTCCAGCTGTGGACCACCGGCACGATCAGCTCGTCCACGACCTGGGACAAACAGCCGAGCTTCCTGACCGACCTGCAGAACCAGTCGTTCGCGCACGGCTACTCCTCCAGCTGCCCGTACTCGAGCAAGAACGTGACCTGGACCATCACCAGCGTCGTGCAGACCGACGCGGGCCACGTGAACAACGAGACGTTCGGGCTGAAGGCGGGCAGCGAGAGCAACGACCTGTACTGGAAGCAGTTCGACAGCGGGGCGTCGAACATCACGATGACGACGAACTTCCACAACCCGCCGAACAAGCCGTCCGGGCTTGCGAACGCGCCGGCCGGCGCGTGCAAGACCAGCGCGTCCAGCGAGTCCACCATCGGCGCCGACGACGTTACCTTGTCGGCGACCGTCGGCGACGTCGACAACGCCGAGGGCGACGACAGCCTGACCACCACGTTCACGGTCAAGAGCCAGAGCACCGGCGACACCGTGTACACGGCGTCGGTGAGTTCCGGCAACTCCGCAAGCGGCCTGACCGTCAGCCCGGCGGTGATCCCGCGGACGACAATCGAGGGCTGGCAGGCAAACGGCTCGACCACCGAGTACGGCTACGACTGGTACGCGAGCACCAAGGACGACGGCAGCCCGGTGCTGACCAGCCCGCAGTCCGAAACCTGCTACTTCCTGTACAACCCGCTGGGACCGGCCGCGCCGGGCGTCAGCGTGAGCTCCTCGGCGGTGACGATCGGCACCACGTTCTCCGCCACGTTCACTCCGCCGTCGGGATGCAGCCCGACGACCACGCCGTGCCCGACCAGCTTCACCTACCAGATGGGCGTCGGCCAGCCCGTGACGGTGACCCCCAACAACAGCCCGGCCAGCGGAGACTGGACCGGGAACATCACGATGGGGCACGTCGGCCCGGTCCAGCTGACCGTTTACGGCACGGCCAGCGGCGGTAACCCGGGGGAGACGGGCAGCGTGGCGCTCACCGGTGATTACCCGACCACGCCGTACCTGGACGGATACTTCACCGGCAGCAGCTACCCGAGCCTGCTGACCCAGGGCACCGGCAAGGATCCCAGCCTGTGGCTGGCCGCCGGAACCGGCAACGGGACCCTGGCCGCGCCGGTCGACATCGGCAGCCTGGGCACCGGGATCAACCCCGGCACGGACGGGCCCGGTGACTGGGCGGACACCCAGGTGCTGCACGGGGACTTCACCGGCGACGAGGTCCAGGACGTGATGGCGTACTACGCGAGCGGCACCCATGCGGGCAACGCGGTGATCATCGGTGGTCAGGGCGACGCGTCGCCCCTGATCCCGTCCTCGGGCAACACCGCGGCCATCCCGTCGGCCGCGCTGACCGACCCGTTCTTCGCCAACCCGGCCGACGTCCCGACCGTCGTGGTCGGCGCGGGGGATGCCAGCGAGACCGCCACCGGCCTCGACGATCTGATCGGCGTCCTTGGCGACTCGACCAACGGGTATGAGCTTGACCTGTTCTCCACGTCCGGCGCCGGCCAGTGCGGCGGGGACACCGCGGTCGGCGGATACGGCTACTGCCAGACCCTGTCCACCACCGCGCCCGACGGCAGCGCCGACTGGAACAACTACGCGCTGGCCACCGCCCAGCCGCAGGGTAACTCCAGCGAGGTGGTTCTGTTCGCACTCGACAAGGCGACCGGCGCCATGTACGAGTCGGTGAACCCGACCTGCGACACCACGACCACGACCGGGTGCGGGCAGGGAGCCTCCTCCACGCTCGTCGGCATGGCGGGCACGTGGACCGCGCTCAGCGTGCCCTGGGGATCGACGGCCCCCGACCTGGTCTCGGCCGACGTGAACAACGCCGGGTCCCTGGAGCTGTGGACGGAGTCGGGCGGCACCGCGATCCCGTACACGATCAGCGGCACGACCATCTCCAAGGAAGGATCCGGCTCGCCGCTGACCTACCCGGACAACGACTGGCAGCTCAACGACGGCAGCACCTACGCCCTGGGCACCACCGCGACGACGGCCACCGACTCGATCACCGGCAACACCGCGCAGCTGAACGGCACCTGCTCCTGGCCCGACGACGACTTCTTCGGCACTGTCGTGTCGTTCGACGGCAGCACGTGTTACGTTGTGCCACCCGCCGGCACCATCGGATCCAGCGACAACAGCGCCACGATCTCGATCTGGTTCAAGACGACGGCAACCAACGGCGTCCTGGTCTCGGTGCAATCACAGGCGCTGTCCAGCGGGTCAACCATCGCCAGCGGATACAACCCCGTCCTTTATGTCGGAACGGACGGACTGCTCCAGGCGAACTGGTGGCCCTCGGGCCAGCTCGCCTCGAAGGCGGCCGTCGACGACGGTCTCTGGCACCACGTGGTGCTGACCGACAGCGGCGGAACCGAGACCCTGACGCTGGATGGCGTGGTTCAGGGAACCGCCAGCGGGACGGTGAGCTTCACCTACGCCAGCCCGACGAACTTCGACCTGGGAGCCGGGTACATCGGCGGCAGCTGGCCGGACGAGAGTCATCACGAGCAGAGCGGCAACACCGGCTACCTCACGTACTTCAACGGAGAGCTAGCCGACGTCATCCTCACCGACGGCTAGCTCGCCGCGAGAACCGGCGGCCAGGGACGGCCCTGGCCGCCGTCTCGCTCTCGCGCCCATCGTGACTATCTCGACGGCGGGCCGGCGGCCCGGTGCGCGCCCGGTCCAGCGCACCCGGCGGCCCACGTAGACCGCGAGGGCGAGTTGCAGCCGGTCGGCCGCTGGGTAGGGCACGGCGCTGGCCGCCTCCGCGTTGAGCGCGTCCAGCACCTGGTGCTCGGCCCGAAACCAGGCCATCGCCTGCCCGGGATCTGCGATGTGCTCTCGCGTGACTCCGGGCCGGAGCGGGGGCGGGGCTATCTTGTGGTCATCGGGCCGCAGCAGCTGGCTCGCCGCCGCATGCGCGGCCTGCGCGTAGTGGTCCAGCGCACGCAGGAAGGCGCGCCGCAGCTCCGATGTCCCGTCCTCGGCGCGCGCCCGCTCGGCGGCGTAGGCGCGCAGGAGACTGTGGAACGCGAAGCGGCCGGCCGCCTGCTCGGTCACCAGGTGGCAGCGCACCAGCTCGCGCAGCACCGCTCGGGTCTGGTCGGCGGGAATGGCGGCAAGGCTGGCGGCCGCCGGCACCGTGACGTCGGGACCCGGGTGCACGCTGAGCAGGCGGAACATGCGCGCGGCGGGACCGGTGAGCTGGCCGTAGGAGCAGGAGTAGAGCATTCGCAGGCTGGTGGCCGCGTCTCCGGTGTCCATGGCATCCAGGCGGCGGGTGGGCACACGCAACTCGGCGGCCAGCGTTTCCAGGGGCAGCGGCGGGCTGGCGGCGGCCCGGGCGGCCACGATGGCCAGCGCCAGAGGCAGTCTGGCGCAGAGTCCGGCCAGTTCGTCGGCGGCGCGCGGCTCGCGCGCCAGGCGGTCCTTGCCCAGCCGGTGGCTCAGCAGCTCGACGGCCTGCGCCTGGGTAAGGGTGTCCACGAGCAGAGGACGGGCGCCGTCCGCCGCGACCAGGCCGGTCAGCTGGGTCCGGCTGGTGACCACCACCAGGCACGACGGGCTGCCGGGCAGCAACGGACGCACCTGTTGCGCGTCGCGCGCGTCATCCAGGACGATAAGCATGCTCCGGTTCGCGAGCAGGCTGCGGTAGAGCCCGGACCGGGCCGCGGGCGTGCCCCGGGCGCCTGCGGGCGGATTGCCGAGGGCGTTCAGCAGCCCGCGGATCGCCTCGTCGGGTGTCAGCGGGTCGGCTGTCGCGTGGAAGCCGCGGAGGTCGACGTACAGCTGCCCGTCGGGGAACCGCTGCGCGACCAGGTGTGCCCAGTGCACGGCCAGCGTGGTCTTTCCGACGCCGGGCGCGCCGACGATGGCGAGGGTCTTCATCGCCGCGTTACTGCGCGCGGGCGCCATGAGCGAGCTCATCAGCGCGTTGAGTTCGCGTGTGCGGCCGGCGAGCCGGGGCAGGGCGGGCGGCAGCTGGCGCGGTACCTCATGCGAGGGGCGCGTCCGCTGCCGGGCGGCGGGTGCCGGGCTGGCCGCGGCTCCGGCCGTGCTCTGAGCCGGTTTCGCGGGCCGGGCGGATAATCCGGCGCGGGCCTGCCGTTCCAGCAGTTCGCGTTCGGGACCCGGCAGCTCAAGAGCGGCGGCGAGCCGCAGGACCGACCGGCGGTACGGCCGGGCCGTGCGGCCGCTCTCCATGTTCGCGATGGCCCGGATGCTGAGCATCGACCGTTCCGCCAGCTCTTCCTGGGTCAGGCCGGACGCCGACCGGTGCCGTCGCAGCAGCGCGCCGAAACCCTCATCAGAACTGCCAGGAGCTCTCATTAGCCCCTCCGCTCCCAGCTATTACACTAATTAGACATTATATGCATATTTTTTAGATTTGCTCCCACGGAAATGTTCTCGGTGTGCGAGCCCGACGCGACGGCGGCCTTCGCTTGACTGGCAGACGGATCAATGTGGTGCCTGAGGATGACGGGGAGCGTGGGCCGGAATGGCAGCGGTAATAGTCTCGGGGAAGCGAGCATCCGGGTGCTACGCCGCGGCGGCGGGCTTGGCTGCCCGGCCCTCGAACGTGTAGCCGAGCGCCTTGGGCCCTCGCAGGTAGTAGTTCTCCATCCGGGTGACCCGCAGGCCGCTGCCCGCGATCAGCTCGCCGATCGGCCGGTTGAGGTGGCAGCCTCCGGCGACCCGCCGCTGCAGCGGGGTGAGCCGGTCCTGCCAGCGAGCCACCCGCGGGTCGGGGGCGCGGCCGTGCTCGACGAAGTGCATCACGCCCCCCGGCCGCAGCACCCGGTAGATCTCGGCGAGCGCCTGCCGGGGGTCGGGGATCGTGCAGAGCGACCAGGTGATCAGCACATGATCGAACCGGTCATCGGGCCAGGGCAGCCGCTCCCCGTCCAGCCCGGCGAACTGAAGGGGCACCGGGCTGGCCGCGATCCGCTTTGCCGCCAGCTTGCGCCCAAGCCGGGCCGGGTCCACCGCCAGCACCCGGGTGACCGCGGGCGGATAGTGCGGAAGGTTGAGCCCCGAGCCGAAGCCGACCTCGACGACCTCCCCGGCCAGTCCCGCGGCGACGCGGTTCCGGATCACGCGGAGATCCGCCGCGTTCATGATCACGTTCGTGATCCGCGGCGTCACCTGGTCCTGGTAGAAACCCATTCCGCCAGTATCGCCCGGCGAGACGCCGGCGCCGGGCCCGGTCACTTCACGAAGTACCAGTTCTCCGGGTTAATGGACTCCGTCGACGATTGCGGCAGAGCGCCCTTGAGGTTGTTCGCGATCTCGGTGAGCTGGAATGCGGGCCCCGGCTGCCACTCCTGCGCCAGCTGGTCCGCCAGGTAATCCTCCAGGCGTACATGTAGGACAGGTTCCCGCTGAGGAGCGTCTTCTCGATCATGCTCACCGTCACGTCACCGCCACCTCCCCAGGCGTTAATACCATGGGCTTTGCCAGGAAATGCGGGATTCAGCCGGCCGGCGGACTCTCAGCGGCCTTCGTGACGAAGCAGGAGCAGCCTGAGCGCCGAGGCGGTCGATTCCCGCTGCTGGCCGCTGAGCGGCTCGAGGAAGGCCTCGTTGGCCGCGATCATCTCCCGCAGCGCCCGCCGGCCGAGTCTACGGCTACGCCGCCATCCTGAACCTCACCCATCACGCGTCCATCACCGTGTTCGCCGAGAGGCTGCGCGTGCCGCTGTCGTGGATGGCCCCGCTGGGGCTGCTGCTGGGCGCGGGCGCGGCCGGACTGCTGGCGGGCTTCGCCGTCCCGGCGCTCGGGACGGCCGCGGCCTGCGGTCTTGTCCTTTACTTTCTGTCCGCGACTACTTTCTGTCCGCGACCGGTGCTCACATCCGGGTGCGTGACACCCTGGTCCGCAACTGGGTCAACTGGGCCGTGTTCTTCTCGCTGGCGCTCGCCGCCCTGGCCGTGGGCCTCGCCTATCACGGCCCGGCGTGAATGCGCGCCGGGGCGGGCGGTTTCGGCCTGCGCATCGACCGCGGCACGCGAGTGACGGCACGCGCTAGCGGGCAGATCCGCGAGGGTGAGCATCAGCCGCCTCATCACTGATTACGGCTACTTCGCGCTGTTCGTCCTGGTCGGCGCGGAGAGCCTGGGCGTCCCGCTGCCCGGTGAGACGGCGCTGATCCTGGCCGGCGCCTACGCCGGGACGACCCACCGGATGTCCCCGTGGGCGATCTTCGGCGTGGCCGCCGCGGCGGCGATCATCGGGGACAACATCGGTTACTGGATCGGCGACAAGGGCGGCTACCGGCTGGCCCGCGCGCAGGGCCATCGGATCCGCCTGGACGAGCGCAAGCTCAAGATCGCCCGCTACCTGTTCGACCGGCACGGCGTCAAGGTGGTGTTCTTCGGGCGGTTCGTCTCCATCCTGCGCACCTACGCCGCGTTCCTGGCCGGCACCAGCAAGATGCGCTGGCGCAAGTTCCTGCCCGCCAACGCGGCGGGCGGCATCGTCTGGTCCGCGATCTACACCACGGTCGCCTACTTCGCCGGCAGGGCGCTGGAGCGCAACTCCGGCATCATCGACCTCGCCATCGGCGTGGTCGCCGCCATCGCGATCGTCGCCGCCCTGTTCGCGGTGCGCCGCCAGACCGGCAGGCTGGCCCGGCGCGCCGAGGAGGCCTACCCGGGCCCGCTGGAGTTACGGCCAGTCCGCGGTTGGCCGGGCATTACGGACGCACGATCCGGGAATCGGTCACCCTCGCGCGCCGGATGCGGCTGTCCCGAATGCCCTGCCGCCCGCCGGGTCGCCTATGGCCCGATCTGGCCGGCCTCAGAACAGGGGCATATCCGAGCATATCGGCCCGCCCTCGGCCGCAGGCCGGGCCCGAGCAATAGCCTGAATGGCCCATTACGTACAAAACAGTGACAGCAATGGTCCTTTCATGCTAAAACTCTGCCCGTCCGAAACCGGGCGCGGGCGACCGCCCAGGCCACCAGCGGGCCGGCGCAGTTGGTGGCCAGGTGCAGGGCCACCGGCGCGGCCAGGCGCCCGGAGCGGGCCCGCATCCAGGAGAACAGCGCGCCGCCCGCGGCGGTGGCCGCGACCCCGGCGGCCACCCGGGCCGTGGCCCGCCGCCGGCCGCCGGCCAGGTCGTTGATCCTCAGCGCGGCCGCGGTCGGGCGGATGTGCCAGACGCCGAACACCCCGCTGGTCACGGCGATCGACGCGGGCCCGGGCATCACCCGGCGCAGCGCGGCCTGGAGCACGCCGCGGAAGGCGATCTCCTCCCACAGCACCGTGCCCACCGGGATGCGGAACGCGACCTGGTAGACCAGCCCGCGGGCGTCCAGGTTCGTGGCCCGCTTGTCGTTGAGCAACGGGCGGGTGACCGGGATCGCGGCGGCCGCCAGGTACCCGGCCGCCGTGGCGGCGGCCAGCGCGGACCCGAGCCGCCCCGGCCGCCACTGGCCGGGCCCGAGGCCAAGCTCCCGCGCGCCCAGGCCGGCCGCCCGGGCCGTGGCCAGCGCGGCCGCGGCAGCGCACGCGTTGGCGGGCGCGTACCAGCGGCGGTGCCAGGCCTGCGCGCCGATCACGTTGTTGTAGGCGGCCAGGACGGCGCACGACGCGGCCGCGAACGCGGCGTCCCGCCGCCATCCGGGGTCCCGCCGCCATCCGGGGTCCCGCCGCCATCCGGGGTCCCGCCGCCATCCGGGGTCCCGCCGCCATCCGGGGTCCCGCCGCCATCCGGCGTCCCGCCGCCACACGGCGTCCCGCCGCCACACGGCGTCCCGGCCGTACCCGGCGGTCACCGGTCAGCCGCCCGGCTGCACGAGGCCGCTCTCGTAGGCGAGCACAACGGCCTGCGTGCGGTCTCGCAGGCCGAGCTTCATCAGGATGCGGCCCACATGGGTCTTGATCGTCTGCTCGGCGACGACGAGGTGATCGGCGATCTCGGCGTTGGACATGCCCCGCGCCACCAACGCCAGCACCTCCGATTCCCGCTCGGTCAGGCCGTCGAGCTGCTTGCGGCCGGGGCTGCGCGGCGCGCCCATCCGGGCGAACTCGGCGATCAGGCGCCGGGTCACGCCCGGGGCGAGCAGCGCGTCGCCGGCCGCCACCAGCCGCACCGCGTTGGCCAGCTCGCTCGCCGAGGCGTCCTTGAGCAGGAAGCCGCTGGCGCCGGCCCGCAGCGCCTCGTACACGTAGTCGTCGAGGTCGAACGTGGTCAGCACGAGGATCTTGGGCGGCTCGGGCATCGCGGTGATCTCCCGGGTGGCCTTCAGGCCGTCGAGCACCGGCATCCGGACGTCCATGAGGATCACGTCCGGGCTCAGCCGCGCCGCCTGGGCGATGGCCTCCCGGCCGTTCACCGCCTCGCCCACAACCTCGATGTCGGCCTGCGCGTTCAGCAGGACCGAGAAGCCGGACCGGACCATCCCCTGGTCGTCGGCCACCACCACGCGGATGGTCACGGGCGCACCATCTTCCTCGCCGGCACCTAAGGTCACGCCGCCTCCCCGCCATCGCCCTCGCCCTCGCCCAGCGGAAGCGCGGCGGTCACCAGGAACTCGCCGCTGGGGACCGGGCGGGCCTCGAGGTGCCCGCCCAGCATCGCGGCGCGTTCACGCATGCCGATGATGCCATGCCCGCTGCCGAGCCCGGCCCACGGCTCCTGACCCGGCCGGGCGGCCCGGCCCGCCGGCCCATCGGCCCGGCCACCCAGCCCATCGGCCCGGCCACCCAGCCCATCGGCCCGGCCCGGCGGCCCGGCCACGCGGCCACCCAGCCCATCGGCCCGGCCCGGCGGCCCGGCCACGCGGCCACCCAGCCCATCGGCC
>Ga0335073_10016565_pt1 | contig 10300 bp, 8 predicted proteins | sample Lox_Sample_22_FD_207093 | JGI IMG/M metagenome (GOLD analysis project Ga0335073, IMG submission 207093) | Soil microbial communities from Loxahatchee National Wildlife Refuge, Florida, United States - Lox_Sample_2.2 | ecosystem: Environmental > Terrestrial > Soil > Wetlands | place: USA: Florida... | reverse complement strand
CAGTCAGCGCTACGGTGATGTCCCGCTCATACTTGAGCAGCACCGACAGCGTCTGCCTGGTGACATCGTCGGCCAGTTCCGCTGCGCCAAGCGCGAGCAGGGTACGCGCCCAGTCGACGGTCTCGGAGATCGACGGCGGCTTCTTCAGGTCGGCTGACCGCAGCACCGCGACCAGCGCCGCGATCTCCTGAGCCAGGTGCACGCTTAGTTCGGGAACGTGCAACTGAACGATCTCGGCTTCGCGTTCCACGCTCGGATAGCCCAGGTGCAGATAGAGGCAGCGGCGCTTCAGCGCTTCGGACAGGTCGCGGGTGTTATTCGAGGTCAGGAACACCTGCGGAACGTGCCGGGCCGTCACCGTGCCGAGCTCGGGGATCGAGACCTGGTACTCCGACAGCACCTCGAGCAGCAGTGCCTCGGCCTCCATGTCCAGTCTGTCGACCTCATCGATCAGCAGCACGACCGGCCGGTCCGATCGGATGGCGGCCAGCAGCGGGCGGCTCAGCAGGAAGTCCTCGCCGAAGATCCCGGCTACGCCGAGGTCGGTGGTGCTGCTGCCCTGGTGCAGCTGCAGCTGGAGCAGCTGCCGGCGGTAATCCCACTCGTAAATGGCCTTGGATTCGTCGAGGCCCTCGTAGCACTGCAGGCGGATCAGCGGCTTGCCGGTCATCGCCGCCACGCTCTTGGCTAGCTGCGTCTTGCCGGTGCCAGCCGGGCCCTCGACGAGCACCGGCTTGCTCAGCGCCGTGGCCAGGTGAACGACCGTGCCGGTCGCCGCGTCGGCTAGGTAGCCAGCCGTGCGGAGACCTTCTTGCATGTCGTCAATGGGAGATGGAACGTCCGCCATGCGGCTAATCATCGCCAAAAGGTGATCCGCGAGGAAGACCGGGGTTACCCGACGGTAGTCCCGGCCGCTCGCAGATCGCAGCCTGTAGCAGACGGCGCGCCAGTGAGGCAAGATGACCCGGTGGATTTAGAGCCGTACCGAGGTGAGCTGCTGGCCTACTGCTACCGGATGCTTGGCTCGTTCCATGAGGCCGAGGACCTGGTGCAGGAGACGCTGCTGCGCGCCTGGAAGGCGCGGGACCGGTACGACTCGGCGCGCGCGTCGGTACGGACGTGGCTGTACCGGATCGCGGCCAATGCCTGCCTCACCGCTCTTGAGGGCAGTGCCCGGCGCCCGCTGCCGTCAGGGCTCGGCGCACCGAGCGACGACCCAGGGGCTCTGCTGCAACCGGCGTTCGACATTCCGTGGCTGCAGCCGTTTCCTAGTGCGCGGTTCGACGTGGAGGCTCGGGCCGACCTGCGGCTCGCCTGGGTAGCCGCGGTGCAGGCGCTTCCCGCTCGGCAGCGCGCCGTCCTGGTCTTGCGCGAGGTGCTCTCCTTCACCGCCGCCGAAGTTGCCGAGCAACTGGATACCACGGTGCCTGCGGTCAACAGCGCGCTGCAACGCGCCCGTGCCACCCTCGCGGACCTGGGCGAGCTCGATTCGGTGGGCGAGCCAGCCGATCCGCAGGCGCGGGCGGTGGTTGCGCGGTACATGCACGCATTCGAGGCGGCCGACGTGCCAGCACTGGTGCGGCTGCTGGCCGACGATACGGTACTGGAGATGCCGCCAGTCCCGCTGTGGTACCGGGGCAGCCGTGATTACGGCCTGTTCCTTGATCGTGTCTTCGCGATGCGCGGGAGCGGGTGGGTCATGCGGGAGCTCACGGCGAACGGGCAGCCGGCGCTCGCGGCCTACGTGCCGGAGCCCGGCGGCGGATACCTGCTGCACACTCTGCAGGTATTCAGCACCGCGAGCGGTCAGGTCACGCGAAATGTCGTGTTCGCCGACCCGCGTGTCTTCGCCGCCTTCGACCTGCCACCAAAAATTACTGTCGGCGATTTCCGCTCCGAGCGATGAGTCCGGCTGGCGGCCCCGGTAGGTACCGGTGAGCACCGAGAAGAAAGGACTGTCGCTATGAGCGTCATCGTGATCGAGTTCATCAGCCTGGACGGGATCGTGTCGGACCCGGACGGATCCGCAGGCACGCCGCTGGGCGGCTGGGCCTTCAGGCACGGCCCCGAAGCAATCGCCGGAGACAAGTTCCGCCTCGGCAGCACCCTGGACGACGGAGTCCTGCTGCTCGGGCGGGGGACGTGGGAGCTGTTCTCGCGGATCTGGCCCGGACGTGACGATCCGTTCGCGGCGCGAATGAACGCCGCAACGAAACTGATCGCCTCCCGCACGCTCACCACCGCCGACGCCGCAGCGTGGGCGAACTCATTCGTGCTGGACGGCGATCTGGTCGACGCCGTCAAGCAGGAGCAACGCGACGTGATCGTCATCGGCAGCCTGAGCGTCGTGCACCAGCTCATGGCCGAGGACATGGTCGACGAGTACCGGCTGTTGACCTTCCCCGCAGTCCTCGGCGCTGGCGACCGGCTCTTCCCGGCCGGCGGACCGCACGCAGAGCTGGAGAGCCATTCGGCGGAGCAGGCTGGCCCGGTCGTGCTCACCCGATACCGCAGGGCCGGCCGATGACCGCCCGCCTGATTGTCCGTCACGCCCTGACATGCAGCCGCGCGCATAGCGTGTATGACCTGCTGCCGGGGCCAGGATTACCCATGGATCCCGGATGGACCGTGTAACTGAATTGGATTATGTAGCTGCCGGTCGGAACAGGCGGAACCGTTACGTACAACGCCCGGTTGGGCAATCCCGTGCCTGCAACAGCGACAGCGGGTCCGACCCGGACATCAGGCAATTTCTGCCCCGCCCGTACTGAGGCCGCCAGGTTGTAAGTGCCAGCGAAATGACCGTGCGAGGCGGTACCGAGCAAGCCCCAGCTCTCGGTCTCCACTTCGCCGGCCCGCCGCGGCCCGTTTGCTGTCAGGGTGACAGTCTGACGTTGCCGAGCGGTCGCTGGCCTTACGACCATCCGGAAGCTCCCGACATAGCAGCCGAGCGAATCGACGTGTCCCTTCACAGGGCCCGGGCCAGCCAGCGCTCCCTGGGTCTGGCTCGCGCACCCGGCCGCAGTTAGCCACAATGCCGCACCAGCCAGGAATGCCGTGCCCGTGCGAGCCATGCATCGGATGAGAACCATGCGTCCTCTGTCACACCACACGGATCAGCAGCGCCGGCCGAGCGCCAGAGTTGCCTGCGAGTTCGCGGATGTCCTTCACGTCGGACGTCCAGACGATCGCGCTTAGGGCCGTGGCCATCACCACCACCGTCGCGTCGACGACGTCGGAGCTTCCGGCTCTGCCGCACAAGGTGCCGGCGGCCTTGCTGGTCTCTGACCCGACCGGGTCCACCTGACAACCGGCCAGCACCTTCCCCAGCTGCGCCTGACGACGGCCATCACGCCATACCTGCCCGACGACGACGGCGGGCACATGGATGTCCCGGCCTTCGTCGAGAGCGAGCTTGTGGCGTGCCCATATGCCTCGGTCGCTATGGTTCAGGGCGATCAGGGCACCGGCGTCATAAAGGTAAGGCGGGATCATGCGGCGCCCTCGCCTCTCCGGAAGTACTCGTCGTCCGCCGCCGCCATCTCGGCACGGGCCGCGGCCAGCTCTTCAGGGGTGAAGGCGCCGTGCTCTGCCTCCCACTCAGCCACGACCGCCTGGCCGATCCGTAGCCGCATCTCGCGCTCGGCCGCGCTCGCAATGAGCCGTGATAGCGGAATGCCCGCGTCACGCGCTGCGGCTGTGAGCGTACGGACAAGTTCCTCGTCGAGGGTGATGGTCACCTTCCTGCTTGCCATACAAACACCATATCGCGGTATGGCACGCAGACTCAGTACACCTGCGCAGGCACGCCGGGCTCAGCCCGGACTCCTAGCCCGGCAGCTCAGGGGCCTGGCACGCCGGGTCCAGCCCGTCATCGCCGGCCTCGGCTGCCTCAGCGCCGGCCACAGTTGCCCAGATCCGCGGGCGGATCCGGCGGCTTGCCGCCGCTACGCATGCCGCCGCAGGTGCAAGGGCGGCTGCTCCGGCCAGCAGCGCGATCCGGATCGAGGTCAGCGTGCCGATTGCGCCGATGACCGGACCGCCCGCGATCTGGCCCGCGCTGTCGAACATGTCCTTGGCCGACAGTGCGGTAGCTCGCACAGCCGGCTCGATCCGGGTCACCATCCAGCCCGACAGCAGCGGGTCGAGCACCGGGCGCAGCACCGACACCGCAACATAGGCGCCCACCACTACAGCGAAACCGTGCGCGGTAGCCATTACGACCACGGCGACTCCGATCGCTAGCGTCAGCACCAGCAGGCCGCCGGCCACCGAGTCCGGTCCGAGCCGCTCGGTGCGTCGCTTGGCCAGTTCCGTGGCGCCGACGCCAAGCAGCGCGGCCGCGCACGCGAACAGGCTGAACCACATCGCCGGATGCAGGCCGCTCAGCTGCGGGAACTTGATGTCCCTGAGCAGGAAAGCGCCCCACAGCCGGTCAAAACTCTCGCTCCACATGCCCGCGAACAGCGTCATGCCGAACAGCAGCACGAGCCCCGGAACCGCAATAACGGCGCGATGGGTGGCACGCGTCTGCTCCGCGAGCAGGGCGCGCGCCGAGCTGGCTGCCACGGCGAGGCGCTGACGGAAGCCGGGCAGGGGCGCGCCCGGCGGTGACGCCTGGACGGGCAGTGCCGGCTGGACGGGCGGCGCTGGCTGGAAGTTCTGCTCCGGCATGACAACGGCTGTCCCGACGGCAAGCAGGCAGATCAGGCTGCCGCCGGTCAGCAGTGGCATGTTCAGGCCGGCCAGTGCGATCACGCCAGACAGCAGGCTGCCAGCGACGGTCGCGATCAGGCCATACTGAGTAGCGCGCAGATACACGCCGGTCATGCGGTCGTCGCCTAGCTCGCCGGCAAGTTCGCCCGCGACCCAGGCTTCCTGGGCTCCGTTGTTCAGTGCGGCGCCAAGGCCGAGCACTACCTGCGCGGCGACGAGGTTAGCGAAGGCCGGCGACAAGCTCTCCATGATCAGCGCAAGGCCGACGATGAACAGCCCGGCCAGCGTGCACAGCCGCCGGCTGACCAGGTCGGCCAGCACACCAGTGGGTAGTTGCAACAGGAAGTAGCTGAGCTCGAGCGCGGTGCCGAGCAGGAGCAACTCCAGCGGGTTCAGCCGCCCCGAAATAACCCAGTACACCGTGATCGTCGCGTAGCTGATGCCAAGGAGGAAGCTCGTGCCGCACTCGAGGATCAGGTACAGCGGGTATGGCCGGATCGGATGTCTGCCGAGTAGCATCCGGCCTCCGCACGGGTTGTTCGTGCCCGCGGCCACGGCCAGCGAGTCGCCGCGACGTTAAGCGGCGGCGACCACGTGGGTCAATACCTTTTCCGGCAGGGCGCGCCCGGCCTGCGGAGCGCCACCAGCAACACTCATAGCTCGCAAACCGGTCGCTTTCGGGACCGGCCGCCTCGACATTTCACGGCTGCGGTACGCTGTAGCGCCCTATTTGCCCTGATACGCCTGTACCGGAGCCGTGAAATGTGCGCGGGAGTCCGAACAAAGCACGCTAATCGGACGCACATCGTGGGGTCGGCGGCCAGCGCCCGCCGACGAGCGCCAGCGGACGGAAGAGTCGGCCAGGGAATGGCCCGCCAGGTGGTTTTGTTAGACTGGCAAACTATAAGAACGCCGTACCTTAAGGGAGTCAGAGGTGACGGAATCGGCGAACGCCGACGAACGGCCGGCAGCAGGCGCGCAGCAGCCCGCAGCGGGCACGGACGAGGCGGCCGTCAGCGGGCTGCTAACTCTGCTGCGAATGTCGCGGGTCATGGAGCGGGTCGATGCGGGAGTGAGCCCGCAGCAGTACAGGATGCTGAAGCTGATCGGGGCAGGCGGGGAGCGTTCGGCCAGGCTCGCCGAGAAGCTCGCCGTCGCCAAGCCGACGCTTACCTCCACAGCCGACAGCCTGGTGGCGGCGGGACTGGCCACCCGGCAGGCTGAGCCCGGGGACCGGCGGGTAGTCCGGCTGTTTCTCACCGAAGCCGGCCAGGCCGCGATCGAGCGGGCTGACGCAGCCTATGCGGGCTGGTTCGGCTCGCTGCTCGACCACACCGGCCGGCGCGCCGAGATCCTTTCCGACTTCCTTCTGCTCGACGAAGCAATGACCGAGCGGCGCCGCGCCAGGGAGGCCGCCAACTCTGCAGCCGAGGGCGCAAAGGGCGCCAACCCAAGCGCAGGCCAGAAGTGAGGCCGGCGGACGGGAAGCGGCAGTCAGATACCACCCAGCCGTCAGCGAACGGGTCAGTGCCGCCCGCCAGCCAGCCAGCCTCAGCCCCGGCTAACGAAGCAAAGACGCTCGGCTCCGGGTACGGCGAGGGCTGGCTGCGCCGGCTGACCGCGTACTGCTGGCGGCACAAGACCCTGAGCCTCGTCGCGTTCGGCGCCTCGCTGGTGTCGACTGTGGTGACGGCGATCATCCCCCTCATCCAGCGCTCCATCGTGGACGGGCCGATCCTCGAGCGCTCCGGGCCGATCTGGCCGGGTGCCCTGGCGCTGATCGCCGCCGCGCTGATCAGCTTCGGCGCGGTTTACCTGCGCCGGTATCGCGGCGGCCAGCTGTCCCTCGAGGTGCAGCACGACCTCCGCACTGAGCTGTTCGGGTCGCTGACCAGGCTGGACGGGGCTCGTCAAGACCAGCTGCACACCGGCCAGATCGTCGGCCGGTCCATCTCTGACCTGAACATGATCCAGAGCCTGCTGCAGATGATGCCGATGCTCCTCGGCAACGGTCTGCTGTTCTTCCTGTCGCTGGGATTGATGCTCTGGCTATCGCCATTGCTCGCGGTGATCTCGCTCGCCGTCGGCCCTGTGCTGCTCGCGCTGTCCCTCGTCTCCCGGCGGCGGCTGTTCCCGGCTAGCTGGGATGCCCAGCAAAAGACCGGCGAGGTGGCGGGCGTGGTCGAGGGCGCCATCACCGGCGTTCGCGTAGTCAAGGGCTTCGGCCAGGAAAACCAGGAGATCGACAGGGTAGAGGGCGTCAGCAGGGTGCTGTTCGCGGCCAGGGTCCGCGCCGTCCGGCTGATGGCAAAGTTCTCCCCCGCCCTCGGCGCGGTCCCCGCCCTCGGCCAGGTCGGCGTGCTGGCGCTCGGCGGCTGGATGGCCGTCAAGGGTGATATCCCGCTGGGCACGTTCCTGGCCTTCGCGGCTTACCTAGCGCAGCTGGTCAATCCGGTCCGGGCGCTGACCAACCTGATCACGATCGGCCAGGAGGCCAGGGCCAGCGTGATCAGGGTGTTCGAGGTCATCGACTCCCGGCCGGTGCTGACCGAGAAGCCTGACGCACTCGTGCTGCCGCCTGGCAGCAAGGACGTCGAACTCGATGACGTGCACTTCGGCTACGTCCCGTCACAGCCCGTGCTGCGCGGGCTGTCGCTGCGGGTACAGCCGGGCGAGACGCTGGCGGTCGTGGGCACCTCAGGCTCTGGCAAGTCCACGATCTCGCTGCTCGTCCCTCGCTTCTACGACGTCCGTTCCGGTGCGATCAGGGTGGGCGGCTACGACGTCAGGGACCTCACCCTGGACTCGCTGCGGGCCTCCATTGGCCTGGTGCTGGAGGAGAGCTTCCTGTTCTCCGACTCCGTCCGCAACAACATCGCCTACGGCCGGCCGGACGCGACGCAAGAGCAGATCGTCGCGGCAGCTCGCGCCGCCGAAGCTGAGGAGTTCATCCTCGGGCTGCCCGACGGCTATGACACCGTCGTCGGCGAGCAGGGCCTGACCCTGTCCGGCGGCCAGCGGCAGCGCGTTGCCCTCGCCCGCGCGCTGATCACGGACCCGGCGATCCTCATCCTGGACGACGCCACCTCCGCGATCGACGCCCGGGTGGAGGCGCAGATCCACGCCACCCTGCGCAAGGTGATGGCAGGCAGGACCACGCTGCTCATCGCGCACCGCCGGTCAACGCTCGAGCTTGCCGACCAGATCGCCGTGCTGGACGAGGGCCGCCTGGTCGACCAGGGCACCAACGACGAGCTCATGGAACGCTGCGCGGAGTACCGCCTGCTGCTAGCCGGACCCGGCGACGACGCCGAGGGCACCGATGCCGGCGAGCTTGCCTATTACCGGAACGCCGTGGCCGTCGACACTGCCGCTCGCCAGGCCGCACCAGCCGCGGGCCAGGTCACGCCCGGCCTGTGGCCGGCGCGCGGTGCGGCGTCGGACGCGTCAGGCGGCGCGGCCTCCGAGGCTGCGAGCAAGCAACTGGCGAGCGTGGCAGCAGCAGGGATCGGGCGCGGTCACGTCAGCGGGGGCGGCGCGGGCGGAGGCCGGGGCGGCGGGGCTGGCCAGCGCGGTGCCGCGCTGTCCGGCGGCGCCATGGGCGGCGGCTGGCTGGCGGGCGTGCCAGCGTCCCCGGAGTTGCTCGCCAAGGTAGCGGCGCTCCCGCCCGCTAACGATGAGCCGAACGTGGACCAGTCGTTCGCCAGGAGCCCCGATCCGCACTTCACCCTGCGCAGGCTGCTGAAGCCGTTCGCCGTCGCCATGATCATCGGGCTGGTTCTTGACGGCCTGGACGCGATAGCCAGCACCGCACAGCCACTGCTCGTCAAAGGCGGCATCGACAGCGGCGTCGAGCACCACGTATTCAAGATCATCGCGCTGCTGTCCATTGTCGGCCTGGGAATCGTGCTGGCCGACTGGGCGGTGAACTATGCCCAGACGATCGTTGTCGGGCGCAATGGCGAGCGACTGCTGTACACGCTGCGGGTGAAGATCTTCTCCCAGCTGCAGCGGCTCGGCCTCGACTTCTACGAGCGCGAGATGACCGGCCGGATCATGACCAGGATGACGACAGACGTGGACGCGTTGTCGTCGTTCTTCCAGACTGGCTTGATCACGATGGTGAACTCGGTGCTCACGTTCGTCGCGGTGCTCATCCTCATGCTGGTGATCAACCTGCGCCTCGGGCTCACCCTCACCCTGTTCCTGCCGGCCCTGATCGCGGCGACCTTGATCTTCCGGTCTAAGTCGTCTAAGGCATACAGCGAGGCTAGGGAGAAGGTCAGCGTGGTCAACGCCGACCTGGCCGAGAACGTGGCCGGGTTGCGGGTCGCGCAGGCCTACCGCCGCGAGCAGGTCAACTCGGAGCGCTTCGCCGGCCTGTCCGGCGCCTACCGCAAATCCCGCCTCAGGGCGCAGCGGATGATCGCGCTGTACTTCCCGTTCGTCCAGGCACTGTCGACGCTCGGCGGCGCCGTCATCCTGCTCGTGGCGGCCGGCTCGATCCACAACCGCACGCTCAGCGCCGGCGGTCTGATCGCCTACCTGCTGTACGTGGACCAGCTGTTCTCTCCGATCCAGCAGATGTCTCAGGTCTTCGACGGCTACCAGCAGGCCAACGTCGGCCTGCAGCGGATCAAGGCCCTGCTGCGCACCCCGACAAGCACGCCGCCCGCCGCGAACCCGATCGTGCCAGGCCGGCTGCGCGGCAAGATCGAGATGCGTGACGTCCATTTCGGCTACCAGGGCCAGCGCACCGAGGCGATCCGCGGCGTCAACCTGTCGATCGCTCCCGGCGAGACCGTGGCCCTGGTGGGGCAGACCGGTGCAGGTAAGTCCACCATGGTCAAGCTCGTGGCCAGGTTCTACGACGTGACGGCGGGTAGCGTGCTGGTCGATGACACCGACGTGCGCGAATACGACCTGTCGAAGTACCGGCAGCAGCTTGGCGTCGTGCCGCAGGAGCCCTACCTGTTCGCGGGGACGGTGCGCGACGCCATCGCCTACGGCCGGCCCGACGCAACCGACGCCGAGGTGGAGGCCGCTGCCCGCGGCGTCGGCGCGATCGAGATGATCTCCCGGCTCCCCGGCGGGTTCAACCACGAGGTCTCAGAGCGAGGGCGCAACCTGGCCGCGGGCCAGCGACAGCTGATTGCGCTAGCCCGCGCCTACCTTGTGGACCCGGCGATCCTGCTGCTCGACGAAGCCACCGCCGCGCTCGACCTTGCGGCCGAGGCCGAGGTGAACCGGGCGACCGAGCAGCTTGCCGCGCGGCGCACGACAATCGTGGTCGCGCACCGGCTGACCACCGCCTCGAAGGCCGACAGGATCGTGGTCATGGCCGACGGTCAGGTCGCCGAGGAGGGGTCGCACGACGATCTGCTGGCCCGCGAGGGAGCGTACGCGGCCATGTGGGCGGCCTTCACCGGGGAAACCGAGCTGGTGGCTTGACCTGGGTGTCCGCGCCTCCCGGGGGTTCGGCGCGGACACCCAGCTCGCCAACGGAATACGAAGTCGCGCGCGGCGGGCGACGGATCCACGAAACTTTGCCGTTCCCCGGCACCGATTCAGTTGCTGTGGCATG
>Ga0335073_10016564_pt1 | contig 10300 bp, 12 predicted proteins | sample Lox_Sample_22_FD_207093 | JGI IMG/M metagenome (GOLD analysis project Ga0335073, IMG submission 207093) | Soil microbial communities from Loxahatchee National Wildlife Refuge, Florida, United States - Lox_Sample_2.2 | ecosystem: Environmental > Terrestrial > Soil > Wetlands | place: USA... | reverse complement strand
TCCTGAAAGGGAGGATAACTTGTGTCCAGCCGACAGGAAGTCCTTTATCGCATGCGAAATGCATGTCGTCACTGACTTCATGATTTCGACAGGGTCATGTTCCAGCCAACTAAATTTTGTCAGGGATGTCTTGGACAGGGAGCTAATGGTACCCTGGATGTTTCTGAATTTGCGTAAACTCTTCTTGATGAGAGGCAACAGGTTTGCCTTTTTCATTGAAGATGATGAACCTTGTAGAAGAGGTTCCCTACAATCAAACCAGCCGCCTGGAAATCCCACCTGGTCGATAGCGCCGACAAATTTCATTTTAGCGAAATTGAGTGGAGAACACGAGAATTGACGTTTTGATAACAATAAAGGAAAAGAGGCCCGAGTTACGGTGAGCGCAGTAATAGAGAGAAGTCTCTGGTGGTGAGGAATGTGAAGTGGATGTCTTGAAACTGAGAGTAATAAGCCATCCACTCGAAGGATCCTTACACACATGCAATGAATTATCAAGGTTTCATTTCTCCGGGGAAAGGCGCCAACACGTGAAGATCAGCGGACAGAGGGGACCTAAGTATCTCAGAATCTCGGCAACAGTGAATTCCGTCAGACGATGGCTTCCCATTCATAAAAAGTCATATAAAGGAATAGCTCGAAAATAAATTGCAGCAAGTGCATCCACATTTCATGCTGAAGCAGCCATGTTGGAATGATCTCGATCGCAATTCTGCCATGCTAATCCAACACTAAGCCACCCCGGCTACGTTTCCCCAAATCCCACCACGCTATCTGATGTGGTATTCTTAAGTGAAACCTATAGCGAGTGACTGTATTTTCCACTAAACATTTCTGGACTTCAGATCTTGGTTGTCGTGAGCGAAGCTTTCGGGATCTCTGATTGCCCTTTATGGAATCGTGCAAAACTGCCGATCAGCGATTTCGTCCCTTTCGTCGGAGCGATGATGACGATGATTCCATCGAGAGCAGGTATTCAAGCTCACCCGCCCGAAGCCGCTAACCTCCAGTGCTCTCGTCATTGGCAAGACAGAGTCTTGTTTCTTCAAGAGCGTCCGTTGCTCTATTCCATTTGACATGCCCCAATTACGCAAAGAACAAGAATAGGCAGAATGGACCCATCAAAAATGCTGTGCCAAACGCTCCTTCACCTAACAATGTCAATAAACAGTCGTCTCAAGGGCCAATTGCGATCAAACAGAAGCCTTCTGCAAAAAACTCCCCAACATCTCCATTCGCACAAGAACAGAAGCCTTCTCCGGCTGCTGTCCCTTCGAAAGAAATCCAGGACGAAAACACAGAAAAGTACACACCGCAAAACCCATCACCGCCGAAAGCTGTAGACACTATAGCATCATCCCATCCCTCACCAAAAGAAGACAGTCCACGGTCCAATCCTCTGCCAACAGAAACACCTCCCGATTCATCAACCTCTTCGAATGCCGCCCCCTTGGAACCTCCTGCTGAACCCTCATCTTCAGGATTTTCACCTCCTCCTCCACCAACCGAAGACTTGAACCCCTCCGCCGACGAACAATATAAAGCGTACAGAGGGAAACAAGCAACTGGGCCCTTCACCTGGAAAGCTGCTCTCTTCTTCCTCCTTACAGGCACGGGCCTCATTATCTACTTCCGCTACGAAAAGGAAAGAATCGATCGACTTCGTCTCGCTCCCCAAGATACTTCAATTCAAGTTGACTGATTGTTTGGCTAGGTGTAGCTGAAGAGAATAAATCTATGGGTACACCCCGCGTTGGAGGTCCGTATGCCCTCACCAACCATTTCGGCGAAAAAGTGACGCAGGATACGTACAGGGGGAAACACACTTTGGTACAATCACTGGCCTTCAAGGGAGAGAGATGCTAATGTGTGGAGATATACTTTGGGTTTACGCGGTGTCCCGATATTTGTCCCGAAGAGTTGGATAAGATGGCGGGGATCATCGATACGGTGAATGATGAGGGTCGAGTGCGTAACATTCAACCTTTGTTTATTACTTGTGATCCTGCGAGAGATGACCCAGCGTCATTGAAAAAGTATCTTATTGGTAAACTCCAAAGGTGAGAGAATGAAATAATTAACAAGAAGAGTTTCATCATGATATTGTTGGATTGACAGGGAGCTGGGAGGATATAAAGGCTGTTTGTAAGGCTTTTAGAGTTTACTTTTCGACTCCCCCGAACGTTAAACCTGGACAGGATTACCTCGTTGATCATTCGATTTTCTTCTATCTTATGGGCATATCTCCACTCCCGCCTCCGTGGAAAACTTTGTCTGATGTTATCTAGATCCGGAGAATAATTTCGTCGAGGCATATGGACGGAACATTAGTGGTCCAGAGACAGCAAAACGAATTATGGGACATATCCGAGACTGGCAAAAGGCACATCCAACCTCCAAATAGAAAACACAAATGGTGAACGGAGGCCAAATCATCTACATGCACAGGAAATGACATGGGGAATTATAAACTTTTTCAAACGACGTATTCCCGAAGTAAAAACAAAATCCAATTCAGACCCAGCGTGACATACGCTTCCCTTTCCCCTCCCCAAAAAGGCCCTCAGACACCTCACAAGAAAATCAGGAATATACAAATTGACCAGTTCAGCAGGAACTTAATCTACCGCTGCCCGGCGTGTCTCTTACTGTTGAGCAGCCCCACCCCAACCACTGAACCATCCACGTTTCACCACTTCATCCACGTTGACTCCTGTTGCAAGGACACTGCCGCTCGGTAAGTCTGTTGAATCCACCGCCTCGAATCCCTCTTCAAATTGCGGTGCTAAAGGCGCCGACATGGAACCCCCAGACCAACGTCTCGTATCTCGTGGTGCAGGTGACGGTAATCCCGTTGGCGCAGCGGGACTAGATGGCGGACGACGGAGATCGTCGTTATGTTGTTGTGCCGCCGCATCGTCGAGGTACTTGATTAAATCTACCAACTTGCGTTTTTGCGATTCAATATAGCTCAATTTCTCTTCCCGGGGAAGATTAGGTAGTTGAAACGATCTGGTTACCGTCGATGCGGAGAGATCTCTGGTCGCAGTGGTAGGCTGTGCGGGTGCAAACGGGGAAAGCAGTGACGCTAGGGCAGAGGCAGGGTCGAACGGACCGATAGGTGGGAGGGAGAACTTTTGAAGGAGTGATTGTGCGTAGGTGGGAGCTTGGGGTTGAGGTGGTGGACTGGGTGGTCTGGCTTGATCTTCAGTGGGCATGCCGAGGAGTTGTTGGAGATATGCCCATGCTCGTCGCAGGTATTTTAGGCCGAGATTTTTCAGTTGATCGTGACCTGAGGATATGAGATTCTCAATGTCCGATTCATGGGCCAGGATGTATGGGTGGATGTAGGTAAGATACAAGTACGTAGCGCCCTAGTCGTTAACCTATTCTTGGCGCGGGGAGGGAAACTTGAGTTTGCGGCAGAACAAGCCATAGTAGGAAGACGGCCTTGACCTCTGAATATAGTGGTAATCTACGTTGTAAGAGGTGACATCTGAGAACGGGAGATACAAGTTCAAGAACCACCCGAGGAAGTTTTCAACGGTGATGACGCACGCTATAACGACCCAGTACATGAGCCATGGGGTCAACTGGTGCTGATCATTCGCCTTGAGAGCTTTGTAACTCGCGAATATAGGGAACAGAAACGCGACTACCGAGCTAACACCAAATCAGCATACAGATACAAGGGTGAAAGCAGAATGAGTCATGACAAAGAGGGATCGGGGAGGGACGGAGGGAGGATACGAGACAAGAGTACTGATAATGCCAAACATGAGATTTCACAACAAGCAACGCAACAAATTCAACGAACACAGGGTTCAACTGGTTGCAACGGAGACAGATAAAGTCGACTGATTTTAGTTTTGTTCTTCCTTGTCTTTGTCTTTTGTGGGGGGTGAAGCTGCAGAGTCTGGAGTTTTGTTGATGGTTTGGCTTGCGTTGCGGGATTTCGGGTCGGCGACGGGTCTACGCACGCATTTAAAATGTGGCATCCTCTCCGGCAACGACTTCGTCTGCTGATCCGCACACAAATTGCATAATCGGGCGAAATCACATGTCCGCCCCACCATTGGCTTATCAGCGACGCTCCATCAGCCGACCGAAGCGCGAGAGACTGCGGTGGACACGTCAATGACACGTTTCTTTCCACGTACGATTTGAACTTCAAAATATACATCCAACGAATGATTTTTGCCACGAACGCCTCCCTGTACAAGCCATGAAGTACACGGTAATACGTACATACAACTTGAGACGAAATTACACTATTTTCCCTCGAATTCATCGCACTATTTAGACAAGTTCCTTCTCATTTAATTTCGCCGGATTATCGTCGAGAGTAGCGTCGCTGCGACGTTCGCCGTGAAGTTGTTGGTGGATATTAGGTTCCATTTGCTCATCCGACAATTTCTCTGCATGACCTGAGGCACCGTGGAATTTATCGCCAGAATGATCGGTTGAGATGTCCTCGCGATAATCAGCATCATGTTCCTTGATATGATCGACTTTGCGAGCTTCAGGCCCAATCATTGTCAAGATAATGACTACAAGTTAAATTTGGAATAGAATGAAAGAAATACCATAAAAGTAGACACAGCCCATGAAAATAGCCATGACCAATCCGTAATTATAACGGGTGACGCCGCCCGGGAGCGGAGGAAGTGGGAATCGTTGTCCGATGGTAGCTTCGATTGTTGCAGAAGCAGACGAAACGAGATTTCCGAGTTGATAAGAAGTCCCAACAACGAACGATCGGAAATGTTCGGGCGACAATTCCAATAGATGGATAGGAATGACACTAGAAATTAGACGTCCCCTTCAATTCCGTGCTGTTACCCCCAGGCTCCTTGCACAAAGAATTGTTCAAAGAAGACCGCTGCCATAATCCCGTTATTTCTCACCAGAATCCAAGGAGGAATGAGGGCCGCCCCGAGAATCGAAGCCAATATGATACTCAAACGACGGCCGACGAAAGTACTCATATGTCCAATAATTGCACCACCACAGATAGCACCGATATTTGCAACCACTGTCACGACTGTAGTCCTTCCAACTGAATACCCAAGCTCACGTTCAAGGAATGTCGGGTACAAATCTTGAGATCCATGGGACATGAAGTTGAAACCCGCCATCAACAAAATGAGGTACACGAGTCGGAATCCGTGCTTTTTCAAAGTCGGTTTGGCTTGCTTCAAGAACCCCTTGGCTACATTCTCGTGTCCTACCGCCTTTCGTTCCGCCTGCATTGTCAAGAATGCGTCGGTCTCAGGGAGATAAAGACGCCAGAGAATCAAAAGAACAGGGGGCCCAGCTCCAAACCAATACAATGCTCGCCATCCGTGAGGATTATTCGGGGTAATCGCAAGATTGAAAACCGCCGCAAGAAGGTACCCGAATGCATACCCTTCTTGTAGTAGACCGGAGAGAAGTCCTCGTGCCGGGATAGGAGCGTCTTCGAGGGCCGTTGCAGATGCGTTTCCGTACATTCCCCCCATGGAGATCCCGAAGAGGGCTCTGACGGCGAGGAATTGCGAGTAGGTTTGCACGAATCCAGTAGACATCTCAAAAATAATGAGGAGAACCAAGTTTGCGATGTATGGGTATTTACGTCCGAATCTGTCGCCGAGAATACCGAAAATGGCGGCACCGACTGATCGAAGCATGAGCGTCAACGTAATGGCCCATGTAATCGCGGCGGGTTCTTTTCCAAATGAGTCTGCGATATTCGAAACTGTCAACGAGACGCTGAAGAAATCGAATGCATCCTATGGTATTAACTCCCTATCAAGTGAGGGAGAAATAGTACCCATGTCCACCCAAGGAAACCAATGAACCAGAAGGCCCACTGTCGACGATTGAGCATTCGAAGAACCTTGTACGGGTTCATGGGCATCTCACCAGGTGGCTTTAACGAGATGATTTGGTGTTTGACATACGAAGGCCAGTTTCTGATTTTCTGACCCACTGTCATATTGTCGATTTCATCTTGATCGAATTCTTTTTGAGGTGCCATGGCTAAGAGAGGAACTTGAGATATCAGCGGGAAAGCCTTCACACTTTATATACCTTTTTGAGTTAAGAGTTTGATCGTCTGTGAATGTGTTCGGTCGGAAGGAGGAGTAGCAGCCGATCTTGGAAAAGGAATTACTCCGACGACGCAGAATTTGCGGAGAAAATATATCGGATAAAGTCTTATCTTTCTCCCGAAACTTTAATTGCGGTCCGAAAGTGGAGTTTATAGTTGCAATCCGCCTGTCCGAGCCGTCAGGTATTTTTTTTGGTTCCCGAATGTCCCAACAATCGAAAACGATGTGTTGGGAGGACAAAACACCGTGGTCAGTTTTATGTACCCCCATCTCTCCACAACTTTTAAAGTTTTACCGGGGGGTAATCGAATATGCAAGATGGAAAGACTGTCGCCAAACACCACCTGCGTCAACAGAGACCTCGAGATTCATGCTATGACGAAACGATCGTCGGAAAATTTCGGCCATTGAAAGATGCGGGGTAACGTAATTTGGGCTGGTTACACGAATCTAACTGGCTCACACTCTATGTGGGGACCTGTTCGGGATTCGAAGCGCCGAGGGTCACGGTCGCACATTGATCGAATGCTCATTTACACAGGACAGACCATTTCGGCGCGCGACCCTCCGAGAGGGAGAAGGGGAGAATGTGGCTTGAAATAGTTAGTGGTCATGTGGGTTTTAAAAGGCGGGGAGAAATTAGGTGGTTAATCCAACGAATCAAATCGAATCAGGTCGGCTGCGCCGACTGGTTCGGAAGGGGGATTGCCCGGCTGCATTAGGCGTCTGGGGGATGGCAGTTAGATGCAAGTCGGGAGCTTATTTTTTTGGACCTGTATCTCCGCTTATCCAGAACCACGTTTTCACTTTAAGCAACTCCGATGGCGGGGTTCGGGATTGCGACTTCTCGGACAGCGTCGTATCACATATCTTGCGGGACTATCAAACGCCTAGCTAGCGACGAACGGCTTGTATTCCCAACCTTTTCTCAACATTTTTACGCTGCATGCATAACGTTCATAATTTCCCGAAAAGACAGTATCGTCTAGTCGCTGTTCCTCCTGTTCAGCAAGTTATGGGGATATTTAGCGCCTCAGCCGCAGGTATGTAACGGTGTGAATGGAAGTAACAGTGTCATATTGTATTAATTTGTCTTCTAATTCTGGAACACAGTGATTGAGTGACTGCAAACACAAGGTACTGCAAGCGCATCCCCTAAACCCTGTGGGAGGCCGATCGTCACGAATCCTTGATTTCGAGGGATAGCTAAATTGACAAGATCAAGGCGTGATGTCCACCTTCGTTTTTCGACTTCCAATCTGAGACAACTCCATGGATGTATAAGTTGCAATTGCTACTTAGAGAGCAAAGTCTTCGGTATGTTGCAGGTAACTTTGCGCGCGCACGCGGCGCTGCCCCACAACATCGAGAACGCAAAAAGATGAGAATACCTACATTTAAAAGTGGCAATGTTCAAAACTTGTCGGTATGAGCACGGGTAGCTAAGAAAGGCTCAGCGCAGATGTAAAACGCGACGGTCATGGGAAAGAAGACTCCGTGCGGAGATCCGGAATAATTCGTTGTGGCAGCCCGTGGAAGGATTCGCTGATGTGGACACAATGAGACTTGTTTGCGCCAGTGACAGCTCAGGGGAGCTTAAATGAGATATCGACCCAAGGAACAAGCGTTGTCTCCGACATTGTGCAATGGTGTCTGGATCTAGACAAAAATAGCAAGGCAGCCCCTGAAATTTTGGTGCCGAAAATCAAAAACTGACTGACCAATCATGTGGCGAGTATTTAGTGTGCCCAAAGCTTACTAGGCGCGCGCCGTGCAGCGGAGCAGAGTCCGCTCAGCCGAAGGGGACGGCGCGCGATGGCCCGAAGCGAGCGGCGCGCAAAAGAAATCTGTCTGTCCGTCCGCCTATATTCAGCACAGCGCACGCATCGCAGCGTGCGCGCGAGCAGGCTCGTTTCGGTTTTCTCGATTCAATTCAATATTTAAGTCTGGCTGCGAGTGCGTCCACAATGAATCCCAATTTGCCATAGTTCGCAGGGGACACGATTGACACTCAGAGTGAGTTTTCCAATAAGATTACGACCAAGAAAGGTCATACTCAAATAGAATTCAGCTCATCAAGCAGGTCCAGAAATAGCCTTCCACAGAATTATAATGGTAGTCGGCAAAGCGACAACGGGTGGTGAAAACTTCTGAGGTGGTGATCCTCATCCTCCTTTAATCCCTCGATTGATTGATAAATCAATTAAAGCCGCATATCAGCCGCCATAGAGGCAGCTATTCACGGCTGTAGCCTACAACCTATTAAATGAACTTCAATCTCCATGTTATCCCTTGATCCTTCCCTGCTGAAAGCTTCTTCAGTTGCTAGTGTATTAAAACTCTAAATTAAAAATCAAATCGCTCAGTGCTTTCAATGAACTTGACCGTATCCTTTATTCTTCTAGAATCTCCAAGCAATTTCTCCATCTTCATCCCACCAACTCCCACCTCCTTCCTCATCCCTCACCAAATGTCTATATCCGGGGATCCTGGATCCCCGGACAACTCCCGGATTTAGTCCCCCGGAGATTTCTAAACGCCCGACCAAAATCACTTCCGGAGGAACTTTCTCAACGATGTAGAAGAATTTGAAGATGATGATTGAATGGCTAGAATGGGGCGCATATGAGCTTTCAATCGAAAGTTTGTCCGGGGCTGATTGGTTAGGTGATTGTGGAGCAATTTCCGGGAATGATGAACCTTTTAAAGCGTACTATCACGTTATTGTTATAGATGAACGGCTGACCAGTGGTCTGTGCACCTTTCCGGTGGCTGCAATTTCGGCTTTGCTTCGCTCCGCAAGTTTGCACTGGGCCGTCCTAGGACCGCCCTCCGCGAGCGTTAGACCGTTTTTCTCGCCCCCGTTTAATTTTGGTCCATTTTAAAGGGTGGGTGCTGCACGCCAATAAAAATCTGCTCCACCCCAACGTGGGAGCTTCGTTGGCTCCTTTTTCAGTTACCCCTTTTAAGCTTACTGGTCCGAACTTCCAATGCGTGATGAAGCCATTCCAGTCGCTCGTTTCACGTAGTGCCCTATTCCATCAATGGAGAATCCTGTTTTCGTTCTTTCTGAGTCTACTTCGCAGGCTGTTGTTTTCTCTGGAAAGTTACACTGCCTTGGGTCTTTTCACGGCATCGTCAGTTGCGTTACTTGTTCATAAATTTACCCTCATTCTTTCACACCGACCGCTCGGTTTCGCCTTTATATTTCTCTGGCCTTTCATGTTCGGTTTTGATCTCGGAACGTTGATATTGCTGTATCATATGTTGTCGTCAGGCAACAAAATTTGGCGTCTTTTCGGGTACATCGTTTGCCTCATTATCATTTCCTGCAGTGGGGCATTTGTTTCGCTATTTCTGGAAACAAATACTCCAGCGAACTGGGGCCGAAGTGTAGAGGTATATAATTCTTGAAAGCAAGCTAATTTAGATCATCTCAAACTGGAGCACTTATGGTAAGTTGATGATGGAAGGGAGTGGAAATACATTGGCGGCGACAGTAGCCTTCCTCACAGCAGGCGCATCTGTCGTGATCGTTAGGCGGTTTCAACGGGACGGGTATAAATACGGTGACCTAGCAGACGAATTAATACCCCAACCGCATCTTCCCGCTACTCGAGGAGGCCTTCGGCGGCTTATTACTATTCCATTCGTTCCCCTTGCGCTTTTTCTCATCGTCTTCGGCCTGTTTCTTCCGTCTCAACAATTGCGACAGATGAAATCAACTCTTCTCATCGACGTAATCGGGAGTATCATTTCCGTCTTTATTTCCAAGGCGATCCGCCATATATCCGTTCCAGCCGCATCTTCGAACTATGGAAGTAATCCTCTCGGAAACCTCAACTACAATCCTTCAGAAGATCCATATTATATATCCAATCTCGATTCCCCGATCGACGAGTTCATCGCCAAAGCCCTGGATGAAGCCCGTTTCCAAAACATTGTGCACATCGTTTTAGAATCTGTGCGAGCGGATTGTTTCCCCTTTCAAGAGCAGAGTCCTTTCGTCGACTATATCAAAGACAACTTTCGGCCGCACAAAAATGGGTCCGCCATTACGACTGCCAATGTTACGCCATTTATTGCGAGCCTCGCTGAACACACCCTTTCGTGGGAAACGATGTGGACCATTGTACCTTTCACTCATAAAGCGTTGATCGGACGTAAATACCCTCTCTTTTATTGTCTCACGGGTCTAGACTACTGCG
>Ga0335073_10016562_pt1 | contig 10300 bp, 9 predicted proteins | sample Lox_Sample_22_FD_207093 | JGI IMG/M metagenome (GOLD analysis project Ga0335073, IMG submission 207093) | Soil microbial communities from Loxahatchee National Wildlife Refuge, Florida, United States - Lox_Sample_2.2 | ecosystem: Environmental > Terrestrial > Soil > Wetlands | place: USA: Florida... | reverse complement strand
AGGTCGAAGGCGTCCACCGCGTGTTCGTCGTAGGCCGTGACGAAGACGACCCGGGGCCGCACCGCGAACCGGCTCAGCACCCGGGCGAGTTCCAGGCCGTCCAGGCCCGGCATCTTGATGTCGCAGAACACCGCGTCGATCCGGTGGTCGTCCAGCTCACGCAGCGCGGCCAGCCCGTCGGCGGCCAGCCGGACCTCACCGACCCGCGGATCCTGGCGCAGCAGGTAGGCCAGCTCCTCGCGGGCCGGCGCCTCGTCGTCGGCCACCAGCACCCGCAGCGAGGGCCGGTCCGGGCGCGACATGGGCGCCAGGCTATACCGGGGCCGCGGCCCGCGCAGTCAAGTCGGCAGACCCGCCGGGCGGCGTCAGCGGCGGGCGAACTTGGGCACCCGGAAGCTGACCTTGGTGCCCGCGTCCGGCGCGGTCTCCACCACCAGGCCGTACCGATCCCCGTACAGCTGGCGCAGCCGGGCGTCGACGTTGGCCAGCCCGATCGACTCGCCGTGCACCTCGCCGGCCAGCGCCCGGCGGATGGTCTCGGGATCGGAGCCGGCCCCGTCGTCCTCCACGCTGATCAGCGCGTCCGGGCCGGCGTCGGCCGCGACGATCGACACGGTCCCGCTGTCCAGCCGGGCGTCCAGGCCGTGCCGGACCGCGTTCTCCACCAGCGGCTGCACCACCAGGTAGGGCACCGACACCGACAGCACCTCCGGGGCGACCCGCAGCGACACCTTGAGCCGGTCGCCGAACCGGGCCTGCTCCAGCACCAGGTACCGCTCGGTGTTGCGCAGCTCCTCGGCGAGCGGGGTGAACTCGCTGCCGCGGCGCAGCGCGTACCGGGTGAAGTCGGCGAACTCCAGCAGCAGCTCGCGGGCCCGGTCGGGATCGGTGCGGACGAAGGAGGCGATCGCGGTCAGGCAGTTGTAGATGAAGTGCGGGCTGATCTGGGCCCGCAGCGCCCGCAGCTCGGCCTCCATCAGCTGGTGCTGGTGCCGTTCGGCCGCCGCCAGCGCGACCTGCCCGGAGACCCAGGCGGCCACCTCGTCCACCGCCCGCACCAGGGCCGGCGAGGTGGCCGGGGCGTAGGCGATCAGGGTGCCCACCACGGTGTCGCCGTCGAGCACCGCCGAGATCACCGCGGTGCGGTTCGGGCACCGCGCGTGCGCGCACTGCACCCGGTCGGGCGCCAGCACCGCGGTGCCGCCGCCGTCGAGCACCGACGTCGCCAGCGGGACCGCCCGGCCGGCGTGCGCGGCCCGGCCGGCGCCGTCCCAGGCCAGCAGGTCGGCCCGGTCGGTCAGCGCTACCGCGGAGACGCCGAGCAGCTCGCGCAGGTGCTTGACCGCGCCCTCGGCGCCGCGCCGGGTCAGCCCCCGGCGCAGGCTCGGGCCGGCCAGGCTGACCGTGTGCAGGGTGTCGAAGGAGGCGCGCTGCTCCGGGGTGCCGAGCTCGCGGCGGCCGCGGGCGATCAGCAGCGCCGCCGCCCCGCACCCCAGCAGGACGAGGAACACGAGCACCGGCCAGACCCGCACGCCTGGCAGCGTACGGGCGGCCGGTGCCACGCCGGGGCGATTACTTGGTATTGACGGTGATCTTGGCGATGCCCACCAGGAGGTCGGCCTTCACGGCGTCCGTCTTGAAGGTCTGGTTCAGCAGGGTGGCCGCATCCGGCGAGATCTCCACCTTGGTGCCCTCCAGGATGGCGGTGTCACCCTGGGTCTGCAGCGCCTTGAGGGTGGTGCCGTCCAGGTAGAACAGGTAGGCGTGGCTGGCCGCCTGGGTGCCGTTCACCGAGACGTCGCCGTAGAGCTTCGAGGCGCCCGGGTCGATGTCGAAGTTGGTCAGCTCGACCTTGGTCGCCCCGCCGGTGAGCGAGATGCCGCTGCCCTGGTGCTGGATGTCGCCCTGCACGAACGGGCTGACCGTGCCGGGCTTGTAGTAGGTGACGTGCCCGCCGGTGATCGGGAACGAGAGCACGCCGTTGTCGAGCTTGGCGCTGCCGGTCACGCCCGGGGTGAGCTTGAGGGTGGTGAGCGCGCCGGTGAAGCCGGAGTCCAGGGTCACCTGGGTCATCTGACCGCTCAGGCTCTTGATGTCGGCGACCGGCTTCGAGCTGTCCTTCGACGAGCTGGACGAGCAGGCCGTGCCGGTGAACGCGACCACGCCCACTGCCGCGAGGCCGACGACGGTACGGGTGATGCTGCGCTGCATGGGAAACTCCTCAGTCGGTGCTTGCGTGGCGCCCCGAGCAGCCGCCTGGCGTGCTCGAGCTGACGTGCGGTCATTCGCCGGGCCGGGTGCCGCCGGATGGCATCTGTCAGACGTCTCACCCCGGCAATCCGGGCGGTCGCGCACACCGAAGGGGCCTGTCGGTCGCGGGTACTACGGTGGGCGTGGGAGCGGGGTGGACCGCCCCGCGAGGCTCGACGAAGCAGGAGTGCGCAGATGCCCATCGCAACGACGAACCCGGCCACCGGCAAGGTGGAGAAGACCTTCGACGCGCTCACCGACGCCGAGGTGGACGCCCGGCTGCAGGCCGCCGCCGAGGCCTTCGCGGTGCTGCGGCGCACCAGCTTCGCCGAGCGCGCCGGCTGGATGCACGCCGCCGCCGACATCCTGGACGCCGAGCAGGACCAGATCGGCCGGCTGATGACCACCGAGATGGGCAAGACCCTCGCCTCGGCCAGGGCCGAGACCGCCAAGTGCGCCAAGGCCTGTCGCTACTACGCCGACAATGCCGAGGCATTCCTGGCCGACGAGCCGGTCGACCCGAGCGCGGTGAACGCGACCGGCGCCTACACGACCTACCAGCCGATCGGCCCGGTGCTGGCCGTGATGCCCTGGAACTTCCCGCTGTGGCAGGCGATGCGGTTCGCCGCCCCGGCCCTGATGGCCGGCAACGTCGGCCTGCTCAAGCACGCCTCGAACGTGCCGCAGACCGCGCTGTTCATGGCCGAGCTGTTCACCCGGGCCGGGTTCCCGGCCGGCTCCTTCCAGACCCTGCTGATCGGTTCGGGCCAGGTGGAGCGGGTGATCGCCGACCCGCGGGTCGCCGCCGCCACCCTGACCGGCAGCGAGGGCGCGGGCCGGGCGGTGGCCGCCGCGGCCGGCCAGCACTTGAAGAAGACCGTGCTGGAACTGGGCGGCAGCGACGCCTTCGTGGTGATGCCCTCGGCCGATCTCGAACGGGCCGCCCGGGTCGCCACCACCGCCCGCTGCCAGAACAACGGCCAGTCCTGCATCGCGGCGAAGCGGTTCATCGTGCACGCCGAGGTCTACGACGCCTTCGCCGAGGCGTTCACCCGCACCATGGCGGCGCTGGTGGTCGGCGACCCGATGGACTCCGACACCGACATCGGCCCGCTGGCCACCGAGCAGGGCCGCGACGACGTCGCCGCCCAGGTCGCCGACGCGGTCGCCAAGGGCGCGACCGTGCTCACCGGCGGCCAGCCGATCGACCAGGCCGGCTGGTGGTACCCGCCGACCGTGGTCGCGGACCTGACGCCCGACATGGACATGTACGCCCAAGAGGTGTTCGGCCCGGTCGCCGGCCTGTACAAGGTGGCCTCCTACGACGAGGCGATCGAACTGGCCAACGGCACCGACTTCGGGCTCGGCTCCAACGCCTGGACCACCGACGAGGCCGAACAGGCCGCCTTCATCAGGGACCTGACCGCCGGCGCGGTGTTCGTCAACGGCATGACGACCTCGTTCAACGAGCTGCCGTTCGGCGGGGTGAAGAACTCCGGGTACGGCCGGGAGCTGTCCGCGCACGGCATCAAGGAGTTCTGCAACGTCAAGGCGGTCTGGATCGGCGAGGGCGACGCGGTCCGGGCCGGCGCGCACGCGGAGTAGCGCGCCGAGCGGTCGCTACCCGGCCGGGTCCGGGTAGCAGGTCACCTCGGTCGCCTTCGCGCTCAGCCAGACCCGGGTGCCCTCGCCGAGCGCCAGCTCGGCGAGGGCACCCGGGGTGATGTCCACCAGGGCCGGCGGCGTGCCGCCGACCCTGACCCGCACCCGGTCGGTCAGCAGCTCCAGGCCGGTCACCGTCGCCGGCCACACGTTGCGGGCGCTGAGCCGTTCCGGCCGGCCCGCGTGCAGCAGCAGCGCGGCCGGCGGCACCGCCACCAGCACCCGGTCGCCGGCCGCGTGGTGGCGGTCGGCGGCCAGCGCCACCAGCTCGCCACCGCCGGCCAGCTCGACCGTGGTGGTCGGGCCGGCCGCCGCGCGCACCCGGCCCGGGTAGAGGTTGAGGCCCACCAGCCGGGCGACGTACTGGGTGGCCGGCCGCCGGGCCACCTCGGCCGGCGTCCCGTCCTGCACCACCCGCCCGCCCTCGATCACCAGCAGCCGGTCGGCCAGCACCATCGCCTCCAGCGGGTCGTGGGTGACCAGCAGCGCCGGGCCGGCGAAGTCGCGCAGGTGCGCCACCAGCTCGCCGCGCACCTCCAGCCGGGTGGTGGCGTCGAGGGCGGACAGCGGCTCGTCCAGCAGCAGCAGCGCGGGATCGGCGGCCAGCGCCCGGGCCAGCGCCACCCGCTGTGCCTGCCCGCCGGACAGCTGCGCCGGTCTGCGGCCGGCCAGTGCCCCGAGCGCCAGCCGGTCCAGCCAGCCGTCGGCGGCGTCCCGGGCGGCCCGCCGGGACGCGCCGCGCATCCGGCCGGCGAAGGCGACGTTGTCGCGCACGCTCAGGTGCGGGAACAGCCGGTAGTTCTGGAACACCAGCCCGACCGGGCGCCGCTCGGCCGGGACGAAGACCGACGCCGCCGGATCGTCGAGCAGGCTGGCGCCGAGCCGGAGCCGGCCGCTGTCCAGCCGGGCCAGGCCGGCCAGGGTGCGCAGCAGGGTGGTCTTGCCGGCGCCGTTCGGCCCGATCACCGCGAGCACCTCGCCGTCGGCCACGCCGAGCGCGACCCGCAGCGCGAAGTCCCCGCGCGAGACCGTGCCGTCGAAGGTCAGCCCGTCGACCGCCGCACCGTCCGGGTCAGCCGCGCCGGTGTGCATGCACCGATCCTGCCAGCCGCCTCACAGCGCGCTGCCCGGCCGCAGCCACCGGTCGCGCAGCGCGGCCAGCACCACGACCGCGACCAGCAGCAGCACCAGGCTGAGCGCCACGGCCGGCTGCGGGTCGGACTCCAGCGCGTTGTAGACGGCCAGCGGCATGGTCTGGGTGGTGCCCGGGAAGTTGCCCGCGAAGGTGATCGTGGCGCCGAACTCCCCCAGTGCCCGGGCCCAGCAGAGCACCGCCCCGGCCAGCAGCGAGGGCATGATGAGCGGCAGCGTGACCCGGCTGAACGTCCGGAACCGGGAGGCGCCCAGCGTCGCCGCCGCCTCCTCCAGCTCCCGGTCGGCGGAGCGGATCGCCCCCTCCACGGTGATCACCAGGAACGGCATCGCCACGAACGTCTCGGCGACCACCACACCGGCCGTGGTGAACGGCAGCGAGTAGCCGAACGCGGAGTAGCCGAACCGGCCGAAGACGCCGTTGCGGCCGAGCGCCAGCAGCAGCGCCAGCCCGCCGACCACCGGCGGCAGCACCAGCGGCAGCAGAACCACCGCGCGCAGCAGCCCGATGCCGGGCAGCCGGACCCGGGCCAGCAGCCAGGCCAGCGGGACGCCGAACAACACCGAGAGCACGGTGGCCGCGGTCGCGCATTCCAGCGACAACCGCAGCGCGGTCAGCCCGGCCGAACCCGACAGCAGCTCGCCGAGCCCGCGCCACGGCGCCCGGATCAGCAGCGCGAGAAGGGGCAGCAGGAGAAAGGCGAAACCCACCGCGGCCGGCACCGCCAGCAGCACCGGCGCACCCCGGCCGTGGTCCGGCTCGCGCCGCGCCGCCGCCCGCGCGGTCCCGGTCAGGGCTTCTCGAACCCGTCCGCGGCGAGCACCGCCCGACCGGCCGGGGACAGCACGTAGGCGACGAACGCCTGCGCCCCCGCGGCGTTCGCCGCCTTGCTCAGCGTGGCGATCGGATACTCGGTGGAGGCGTTCACCGAGGCCGGGATCGGCACCCCGGTGACCTTGCTGCCGGCCGAGCGGACGTCGGTCACGTAGACCACGCCGGCGTCCACCTCGCCCGTCTCGACCTTGCTGAGCGTCGACTTGACGTCGGCCTCCTCGGTGACCGGCGTGACCTTCATCCCCGCCTTGTCGAAGACGGCCCGGGCGGTGGCGCCGCACGGCACCTGGGCCTGGCAGAGGGCGACCTTGACGCCCGGCCTGGCCAGGTCGCTCAGCTGGCCGACGTGCGCCGGGTTCTTCGGCGGCACCGCGATCTCCATGACGTTGGCGACGAAGTTGCTGCTGCTCGACGCGCCACCGGCCGTGATCACCTGCTGCATGTTCTTCGTCGCGGCCGAGGCGAACACGTCGGCCGGGGCGCCGGCGATGATCTGCTGGGCCAGCGCCGAGCTGGCACCGAAGCTGAGCTTGACCGTGGCACCGGGGTGGGCCGCCTCGAACTGGCTGGCGAGCGTGCCGAACGCCTCGGTCAGCGACGCCGCGGCCAGCACGGTGACGGTGCCGTGCACGCCGGCCGAGTCGCTCGCGCTCGTCGCGCCGCCGGACCGGGCCGGGGTGGACGAGCCGCAGCCGGCCGTGCCCACCAGCGCGGCCAGCGCCGCGGCGGCCAGCAGCGCCGATCGGGTCGATCTCATAGGGGTGTTCCTCGTTCCTGGGTCGGGATCTCGATGACGACGTTGGTGGCCTTGACGCTGGCGACGGCCAGGCTGCCCGGCTCCAGGCCGAGCTCGTCGGCGGCCTCCCGGCTCATCAGCGAGACGATCCGGAACGGCCCGGCCTGCAGGTCGACCTGGGCCATCACGGTGTCCTTGACGACCCGGGTGACCAGCCCGACCAGGTGGTTGCGGGCGGACGCCCCGCCGATCGCCGGGACGGCCGGCCGGTCGGCGTGCGACTGCGCGAACTCGGCCAGGGCCGCGCCGTCGACGACCAGCCGGCCGTGTTCGCTGGTGGTCGGCAGCCTGCCGGCGTCGGCCCAGCGGCGGACGGTGTCGTCGCTGACGCCGAGCAGCTGCGCCGCGTCCCGGATCCGATAGTTGGGCACGACGCGATCGTGCCGCATCTGCCCGTCCTTATGCAAGATCACCACCGCAGGTGCGGTCAACCGGATCTGATCCGGTCGCAACTGCCGGTCAGCTCAATAGCAGGACCGGCAGTTCCTCCCCCGAGCGCGGCGAGGCCCCCGGTGGCACCTCGGCCAGCCCGTTCGCGGCGGCGGAGGCCGAGAGCTGATGCGAGTCCTGCCGGTCCACCGGGCGGGCGTGCAATCGCCCGTCCGGGCCGAACTCGGCCATCACCCGCAGGTAACCGGTGCGCCCGTCGTCCCGGGCCGGGGGCAGATCCGCGTCGAGAATCGCCTTGATCGGCCGGGCGAAGGGCTCGCGCTGCCCGGCCAGGTGGCGCAGCGCCGGCGCGGCCAGCAGCTCGAAGCTGACCAGGGACGACACCGGGTTGCCCGGCAGCCCCATCAGCAGGGTCGGCCCGTCCAGCACGCCGAAGGCGAACGGCTTGGCCGGCCGGATCGCGACCTGCAGCCAGTTCAGCCGGCCGAGGTCGGCGAGCACCGCCTTGACCGGGTCGGCGTCGCCCATCGACACCCCGCCGCAGGTGAGGACGACGTCGCACTCGGCGACCGCGCCGGCCAGCCGGGACCGCAGCGCGACCCGGTCGTCCCGGGCGATCCCGAGGTCGACCGGTTCACAGCCGACCCTGCGCACCAGCGCCATCAGCATCGCCCGGTTGGACTCGTAGATCTGGCCGGGTTCCAGCGGCTGCCCGGCACTCGCGAGCTCGTCGCCGGTGACCAGCACGCCCACCCTCGGCCGCGGGTACACCGGCACCTGCCGGACACCGACACTGGCCAGCACCCCCAGGTGGGCCGGTCGCAGCACGGTGCCGGCGGCCAGCACCAGCGCGCCGTCGGTCACGTCGCTGCCGGCCAGCCGCACCCCGGTCCCCGGCCGCGGCGCCGCGAACAGTCGCACCCGATCGCCCGGCAGCGAGCGAGGATCACCTTGCTCCGCCGAGGAATCCTCGACCATCACGACCGCGTCGGCACCCGCCGGCAGCGGCGCTCCGGTCATCACCTTCCAGGTGGTGCCCGGGGTCACCGGGGCATCGGCGACGCTGCCTGCGAGCACCGAACCGAGCACGGCCAGCTCCACCGGCCGGTCCGGCGTCGCACCCCGGACGTCGGCCGCGCGGACGGCGAACCCGTCGACGCTGCTGTTGTCGAACGGCGGGACGGCGGTGGCCGCCGTGACGTCGGCCGCGAGCACGCAGCCGGCCGCGTCGTCGACGTGCAGCCGGGCCGGTTCCAGCACGGGACAGGCGGCCAGCAGTCGGCGACGGGCTTCGGCCAGCTCGATCATGGCCGCAACTCTACGGGCGGCCGGGTGGATGGCAGGCCTCCCGTCCGGCCCGAGCCCCGGGCCGGACGGGCTGGCCGATCCGCCCACCGATCCGCCCAGTGCCGGTCCACCCCGTATCCCCGGGCAGCTAACGACGTTAATCACTGTGGGTAATCGATCAGGTACGGAGTGACAGCATGGCTTTCGCCGTAGCGCAGCCCGAGGCATCCGCCGGGTGCCGCGCGCTGCGCTGCACGCTGTTACTCGGCGTCACCGCGGCCGGGTTCTGGCTGGCCGGCGCGTTGAGCGATTCCGCTGCCGCACAGGCCGAATCCCCGCTGCCGGGGATCTCCGCCGGTGGCCCGCTCGTGGCCGACCCCGCCACCGCCGACACCCCACTGACCCGCACCCCGCCGACCCGCACCCCGCTGACCGGTATCCCGCTGACCCGCGACGTGCGGGATGCCGGCAGCGGGGTGCTGCCCGAGGTCACCTCGACCCTCGATGGAACCGGGTCCAGCCGCCGGCACGCCGTGCCTGCCGACGGGCCGGCCTCGACGCACGTGACCGTCCTCGGCCGGCCGGCGGAGCCCGCTCCGGCCGCTGCCCGGACGGCGTCGCCGGCGTCCGCCAGCCCGGCCAGGACCCAGCGACCCGCACGCACCGGCCCGGCCAGGAGCGTTCCGGCTCCCGTCCCCGTACCCGATCCGGTGCTCGGGGCCGTCTCGTCGCTGGTGTCGAACACCACCGCGCTGGCGACCGATACGGCTTCGGCCGCCACCGCCGCGGGTTCGAAGGTGGTCGCGACCGCCACCGGCGAGCTCCCCGGCCTGCTGAGCGGCGTGACCGCCCCCCTCGGCCTGCCGCCACTGCCCGTGCCGCCGGTCGCCGTGCCGCCGCTGCCCGTGCCGCCGGTCGCCGAACTCCCGGGTACCACCCCGCCCGTGTTCGACCAGCCCGCGTCGGGACACCCGGCCCACGACCGGCCACCGGTCGCCGCCGGGCGCCGACCGATCGGGACGGGCAGCCAGGCCACCGGCGGGTCCGCCACCGGCCGGGTGTCCGGTGCGGCGACGGCCTGCCCGGCGGCGGCGTCCCCGCACGGCTCCGGGACCGCTGCTGCGGGGCGCCGTCCGGCCGTGCCACCGGTTCCAGCGCCGCAGCCCGCTCCGGCACTGCCCGGAGCGCCGGGCGCCCTCTGCGGAGCGGGTCAGGAACTGGCCGGCCCGTCCGCCGTCCCCGCACCCGTGCCGGCCACGAGCCCGGTCACCCGCCGGGTGCTGGCCACCTGCGTCGACTCCCGCGCTCCGCGCAACCAGGCGACCGTCCCGCCGGTCTCGCCCGACTGAACCGGGTGCAGCTCACCGCCACCTGGCGGAGTTCACCCAATCCCCTTTCAGTCGTAGGAGAAACCATGAATCACCTGATTACCCGCTGCCTTCAGGCGGGCGTCTTCGTCGGTGGTGTGTGGCTGCTCGGCACCGGGATCGCCTCGGCCGACAGCGCGCACCAGCACGTGATCCGCCCGGGCGAGCTCGCCGCGGCCGTCACCACCCAGCAGCACGGCACGCTCGGGCAGCACGGCACGCTCGGGCAGCACGGCACGCTCGGGCAGCACGGCACTCCGGTGCCGGGGCACGATTCCGGGCACGGCAGCCGGCCGTTGCTCAGCGTCCCGGTCACCGCGCCGGTGCGGATCGACGGCAACGCGGTGGCGCTGCTCGACCGCCGGACCACCGCCACCGGCCGGTCCCCCGCGGGCCCGTCGCGCTCCGGCCGGTCGTCCTCGGCCTCGTCATCGGCGGCCGCCGTCAGCGCGCCGGTGACCGCACCGGTCACCGTCTGCGGCAACGGCGTCGGACTGCTCGGCCGCGGCGCCGCCACCTGCGGCACCACCACCGGCAATGCCCGCGGCTCGGGCTCCGGCA
>Ga0335073_10016561_pt1 | contig 10300 bp, 10 predicted proteins | sample Lox_Sample_22_FD_207093 | JGI IMG/M metagenome (GOLD analysis project Ga0335073, IMG submission 207093) | Soil microbial communities from Loxahatchee National Wildlife Refuge, Florida, United States - Lox_Sample_2.2 | ecosystem: Environmental > Terrestrial > Soil > Wetlands | place: USA... | reverse complement strand
TCATCTCGTCATCTCGAGCATCAGCCGGCCCGAGCATCTCACGTTATTTGAGACGGGAATCGCCAAGAAGGTCGATTTTGCTTTTGCGGGGCCACAGAGCCTCCGCGTTGCCCAGTTGCTGGAGGACCGTGCTCTCGAGATCGGCGCTATTCACACGTACGTCGAACTGTACGCGCGACTGTTCCTCGATCTTACGCCCAATGTCGTGCTCGTCTGCGCGGAGGAAGCCGACCGGGAGGGCAATCTTTACACCGGACCGAATACCGAAGATACACCGGTGATCGTTGAGGCGGCAGCGTTTCGCGATGCAGTGGTCATCGTTCAAGTAAACCGTATCGTCGAGAAGCTCCCTCGCGTAGATATCCCTGCGTCCTGGGTGGACGTGGTCGTCGAGGGTGACCGTCCTTACGCTGTCGAGCCGCTATTCACCCGCGATCCCCGGAAGATCGGAGATCTACAGATTCTCATGGGAATGATGGTGATCCGTGGCGTCTACGAACGGCACGGCGTGCGTTCGCTCAATCACGGCATCGGCTTCGATACATCCGCGATTGAGCTACTCCTGCCAACCTATGCCGAGTCACTCGGACTGCGCGGAAAGATTTGCGAATACTGGGCTTTGAATCCACACCCAACGTTGATTCCCGCCGTCGAAAGTGGATGGGTGAAGACCGTTCACTGCTTTGGCAGTGAAGTGGGAATGGATGAATATATTCGCGCCCGTCCCGATGTTTTCTGCACAGGCCGGGACGGCAGCCTGCGGTCGAATCGGGTTCTTTGTCAGCTCGCAGGTCAGTACGCTATTGATGCGTTTGTTGGCTCGACGCTACAAATCGACGGCGATGGAAACTCATCTACCGTGACTGCCGGACGAATCGCGGGCTTCGGGGGGGCGCCGAACATGGGGCATGACCCTCACGGCCGACGCCATGCTAGTCGCGCGTGGCTCGATTTGAAAACAAATCCCAGTCCATTGGGCCGGGGAAGGAAGTTGGTGGTTCAAATGGTCGAGACCTTTTCAAGGGGAGGCACCCCCGCGTTCGTTGAGACCTTAGACGCCGTGAATGTAGGGAAAAAGGCGGGCTTGCCGATCGCGCCGGTCATGATCTATGGCGACGACGTCAGCCATGTCGTGACCGAGGAAGGAATCGCGTACCTTTACAAGACGGAAGGAATCGAGGAACGACGCCGGGCACTTGCGGCCGTCGCGGGGGGCAGCCCGGTGGGATTGACAGCGAAACCTAAAGAGACCGAAGAACTGCGCAAACGAGGCATTGTCGCATATCCGGAGGACATCGGAGTGCAGCGCTTACAGGCCAATCGTTCCTTGCTCGCGGCCCGCAGTATGGAGGATCTGGTGGCTTGGTCGGGCGGCCTTTACAAGGTCCCCGTGCGATTCAGGAGCTGGTAAATGAGGTCGGCGGTGCAGCATCTGCATGACGCATGCGAATTTGCGCAACGATCGCTGGAGTTAGCCGTGCTGGCGCGTGAATCGCTGATCGCGGAAGCGGAACTCACTCCGAAGCCGGGTCTGGTCGATCGCCGGGGTTCGGGCGCGCATTCCGATCTCACGCTCGATCTTATGCGGCGGTCCGCATTTGCGCTGGAACCGTTCTTCGCCGCAATGGCTTCGGTCTCAGAGGGACGAATCCCGGATCGGGAGTTGCGCGAGGAACTCGCCTTGATCGGGCAGGATGCCGAACACGCGATGTTTCAGGCAACCAGGGGAGCCAATTCGCACAAGGGCGCAATCTGGATACTCGGGCTTCTGGTGGCTGGCGCAGCTCGCAATCAAGGGCAGAGCGCGGCGGAAATCGCCGAAGGTGCTGCAGCAATCGCGCGATATCCGCACCGGCCCGGTCCCGAACTCGTCACTCACGGCGAGATCGTGCGGAGACGGTACGGCGTGGACGGCGCGCGCGGAGAAGCCATGCAGGCGTTCCCTCACGTAACGAGCCCGGGCATGCCGATGCTTCGAAAGCAGAGGGACTCCGGGCGCTGCGAGCATATCTGCCGGCTGGACGCGCTGTGCGCGATCATGTCGGAGCTCGACGACACCTGCGTATTGTATCGAGGCGGGCGTTCCGGCCTAGCTGTGATCAAGGCACGGGCGAGGGCGGTGCTCGCGGCCGGCGGATATGGCAGCGTGAGCGGGCGAAAAGAGGCCCAGCGGCTCGACAGTGAATTGAGTGCGAGACGGCTTTCACCCGGCGGTAGCGCCGATCTGCTGGCGGCAACGATCTTTCTGGACGTGGTTGACCGGCAGGAACAGGAAGTTTGCAAGGATCAAAGCGAATGGGAGGCAACAGGTGGAAAATCTTGAGTTCAATTACCCGTCGGCGAACCGACAGGTAACGGGGCGGTCGCACGTTGGCGTTGCAGGTTCGGGAGATATGGAACTGCTCATGCAACCTTCGGAGACATCGGAAGCTCATGTCTCAGTTCTCACCAGCGTGAATGGCTTCGGCCATGCGTGGAAGGCGGTGATGGACCGCTTCTTCAGCAAGTATGACGGCGCCGTCCGCATTGAGATCAATGATGCCGGCGCCACCCCCGGAATCGTGATGCTGCGATTGGAGCAGGCAGTGGAGGCACTCGGAAAATGACTACCACAGACGGCGTGATCGAAGCACCAGCCTTCGTGAGGCGAAACACCTTTATCGAACTGAATGCGCGCGCCAGAGCGCAGAGCCTGATGGATCCCGGCTCCTGGCGGGAATTGGTCGGTCCATTCGACCGGATTCAGTCTCCGTGGCTGGCGGCCCAAAACATCGCGCCCCAATTCGACGACGGCTGCGTCGTACTGAAAGGCAAAATAGCCGGGAAGTCAGTAGTGGTCATCGCTCTCGATGGGGGATTTCAGGCCGGAAGTATGGGCGAGGTGTCGGGCGCCAAAATGGCCACGGCATTGGATCTGGCGGCCGCGGATTCCGAACACGGCAAGCAGACCGCCGCTGTTTTGCTGCTCGAAACTGGCGGAGTGCGGCTTCAGGAGGCCAATCTCGGGCTCGCTGTCATCGCCGAAATCATTTCCTCGGTTCTGAGACTGCGCCAGTACGCACCGGTGATCACCGTGATCTCGGGAACGGTGGGGTGTTTCGGAGGAATGTCGCTGGTTGCGGGTCTCTCCAGCTACGTCATCATGACTCCGGAAGCTCGCCTGGGGCTCAATGGAGCCGAAGTGATTGAGCAGGAATCGGGAATCGATGAGTTCGAGTCGTCGGATCGTGATCTTATTTGGGCGATCGATGGAGGCGAGCAGCGCGTTGGCATGGGAGTGGCCGATTTGCTCGTCAACGACGATTCCGGCGAAATCGCCGCGGGCGTCCGGCGCTTCCTGAACTCGGAACCGCCTCGCGTCTATCGCAGCCAACAGGTCGACTTGTACCGGGAGCGTATCGCCGCGCTCGATACATCCGCGCAAATCGACCCGCATTCGATCCGGGAAGCATGGGGCAGAAAGGAAGGTGCGCGATGAGTGGACAGCCTAGAGTGCGTGGCCGGGAGTGGTTCCAGGCTTTGACCGGCGTGAATGCGCCTATGGAGCAAGATCCTGCATCCGTCCTGACCGCTGATGCCAAGCTAGGCGACGAGGTGGCGCGATTTCTCTGCGTGGTACCGGACCCGCAGGGGCGATTCCCATGCGCACGGCGTGGCGAGGTGGGTCTTGAGGAAGCCTACACGCTGGCGCACCGCGTGCGGGAAGTCGGTACCCGTGACGCGGACGCGAAGAAAGCTCCGATCGTGGCCATTGTCGATGTCAAAAGCCAGGCATATGGGCGCCGGGAAGAAACTGCCGCGATCTTTCTCGCCGCTGCCGCTGCCGGCGACGCCTATGCCACCGCTCGCATGGAAGGCCATCCGCTGATCGCACTGGTCGTGGGACATGCGATCTCGGGCGGGTTTCTGACTCATGGCTACCAGGCGAACCGGATTCTCGCATTCGACGATGCAGGCGTAGTGATTCATGCCATGCACAAGGAGGCTGCGGCAAGGATCACTCTGCGGTCCGTCGCCGACCTGGAGCGCATCGGCCACGAGATCCTGCCAATGTCGTACGACGTCAAGGATTTCGCCAAGCTCGGAGTACTCAGCCACATCCTGCATGTCGAGAATCCGGATGTTCCATCGCCTGCGACCGTCGCCCAGGTTCGGCAGGCACTCATCGCCTCGATTGCGGATGCACGCTCCGGATCTACGGACCTGGTCAATCGCATCGAGTCCGCGGGAGCGCTGGAGTGGCGGAAGGCCGGACAGGCAGCGCGGACACTCATGAAAGAGCAGTGGGAAGCGGCTCAGTAATGAGATTCCTTAGGAGCACCGTGTGACGAAAATTCTCGCTGACGCGCTCGTGCCTATCTTTGTTGGCTTGTTCCTGGGGTATGCCGCGGGCCTCCGAGGCTCGATGGACAACAAGCACGTAAAAACGCTGATCGCATTCGTGATGAGCTTTGCCGTCCCGTCTTCGCTCTTCCTTTCGATCGTGACCGCGCCCAGGATGGCTCTACGAGAGCAGGCGCCCACAGCTTTGGTGCTTACCATTGGCTATGCGGTCATATATCTCGCAAGTTTTCTCTGGGCGCTGCGCGGCGAGCAACTGGGCCTATCGGACAGCTCGGTTGTCGCGCTCACGGTAGGCTTTCCCAACTCCGCGGCAGTGGGGCTGCCGCTGCTGGCATCGGTCTTCGGCATGCAATCGGACGTCACGGTCGCAACCTCTCTCGCGGTCGGCGCCATCACCGTTTCTCCGATTACCTTGGCGATTCTGGAAGCGAACCGGTACGGTTCCGCCCGTAAGTTCGACTTAGGTCAACTCGCCGGCTCGCTCGCGCGTTCGCTGAAAAGACCGCTGGTGTGGGCTCCGCTGCTGGCAGTGGCGGTTGCATTTGCCGGCTTGAATCTGCCTTCCTACGTCAATCGTTCACTTGCCGTAATGGGATCCTCGGCTGATGGAGCCGCTCTCGTGTTGACCGGGTTGGTGGTTTCGGCGCAGAAGTTCGAACTGAAGGGAAGCATTCTCCTTGCCGTCTTCCTGAAGAATGCGGTGCAGCCGGCGGTGGTGTTAGGCCTTGGCCTGTTGATTCACCTGCCCATTCAGCAAATTCGCTACATTACGCTTATCTGTGCGATGCCATGTGGATTCTTCGGCGCGGTGTTCGGTAAAGATTTCGGTTCCAGCCCGCAAATTGCGAGTTCCGGCTTGATTGCGTCTTACGCCATCGGCATCGGCACGCTGGCCGCCTGGGTCGTGTTTGTGAATCATCTTCAATGAACGCGCAGGCACATGACCTTCTTCGCATTCCGGCGGACTCATTGTGTACGCTCATGGAGCCGCGTTGGGTGAAAGAGGTCCGCCGGCGCTGCCCGTGGGTAGTAGTTCGCCGCGATAGCTCTCCTGAGGGCCTCGTTCCAGTGGGAATCCGCGGCGTCGATCGTAGCCAACGTTGGGGAGCCCTGGTCATGCAGGAATCTATCGAGGAAATCATCCGGCCGGAAGATGTCCTGCTGCGTTCCGCAACTCGAACGCCGGCTCTGGCCGCACTGCGACAGTTGCGTGAAAAATGGTCCGGCATGGCACTGATGTGGGGGCCGGCCGGCAGCGTTGGATTCGAATTAGCGACCGGACAGTGTGTCACAACCGAAGCCAGCGATCTCGACATCGTTATACGGGCGGAGAGCCCCATCGCAAGAGAAGACGCCCTCGTTCTTTACGATCGGGCTGCGAGCCTCGCAGTAAGGGCCGACATTCGAGTGGAGACGCCCACGTGTGGGTTCTCGCTCGAGGAATTTGCCCAGTCTTCCAGCGGCCGCATCCTGCTCCGCTATCCTGGTGGCGCCACACTCGGCAACGACCCTTGGAAGGCTATCTCAATGTGGGCAACCTGGCCGTGAGCCTGGCATTCGTCTTCCCAGGACAAGGATCGCAATCTCCCGGGATGCTCCACCGCCTCGGCGACCACCCCGCCATTGCCCGCACTCTCGACGAAATCAGCGAGGCTCTCGGGGCGGACATCCGCGAATTCGATAGCGCGGAAAGGCTCCAATCGGACGTCGCAGTACAGATCTCCCTACTCTCCGCCGGAGTCGCGACTGCGCAGGCGCTGTCCGAACAGGACATCAAGCCGGCTGCGGTATCCGGCCTGTCGGTAGGCGCTTTTGCCGCGGCTGTAATCGCTGGTGTTCTATCTTTGCGAGATGCCGTTCACATCGTAAAGCTTCGCGCGGAAGAGATGATGAAACTTTATCCCGAGGGCTACGGTCTGTCGGCCATCGTCGGGCTCAGCGAGGCTCAGGTAGCTTCGATGGTGCGGGCAGTTTATTCCGACCGCAATCCCGTCTTCGTGGGGAACATCAACGCGCCGCAACAAATCGTAATCGCCGGCTCGAATGCCGCCATGGAGCAGGTGTTGGCCGAAGCTCGCCGGCGCGGGGCGCGGAAGACCGTGCGGCTAAATGTTTCGATCCCCTCCCACTGTCCTCTACTGCAACCAGTGGCGCACATCCTCGGCAAAGAACTCGGCAAAGTGCACCTCTCGCAACCGCGCTCAGTTTACGTGGGCAACATAAGCGCCCGCGCCATGCGCGCGAAAGAAGCGATCGCATTCGACCTGGCGAACAACATCGCGCACGGAGTCCGCTGGCATGATGCGACGACGGTGCTCGCGGAGCTGGGATGCCAGGTATTTCTGGAGATGCCACCAGGGCATGTTCTAAGCGACCTCGCACGCGAGAACCTATCGGATGTAAAGTCGCTTCCATTGGAGACCGGTCCGACAGCGAAGGTCTTGGATTCCGCCCGGCGCGAGCAAGGCAGGACGTGAATCGATAAGAGTCAGAACCCCGATAAAACAATCTTGCCAAAGGAACGGCCGCTCTCCACCTGGGCGTGTACAAGCTTTAGGTTTGCGGCATTGATCGTTCCCGCGTCTTCCCTAAACGTGGAACACAAGACGCCGGCATCAACCAGATCCGCTACCTCATTCAACAAGCGATGCTGCGCGATCATATCGTGTGTCTGGAACAGGGAGCGCGTGAACATCAATTCCCAGTGGACCGAAACGCTTTTCCGTTTCAACTTGACGATGTCCAGAACTTCGGGGTCATCGATCAGCGCCAATCGGCCTTGGGGTGCAATTGCCTCCGCGATACCTGATAGATGCTTATCGGTCGCGGTCAGGCTTGCCACGTACTCGATCTGCGGAATCCCAATTTCGTGCAGAGACTCAGTCAGCGAACGATGATGGTCAATCACATGGTGCGCCCCCATCTCATAGCACCACGCAATGGTCTCCGGGCGAGAGGCCGTCGCCACCACGGTTAGGCCGGTCAGCCGGCGCGCGATCTGCGTCAAAATCGAACCGACACCGCCCGCGCCGTTGATGATCAGTATTGTGCCGTTTTGAGCCTTCGTCCCGTATGGCACGCCCAGCCGGTCGAACAGTAGTTCCCAGGCTGTAATGGAGGTAAGGGGCAGAGCTGCCGCCTGACTGAAGGAAAGCGTCCTTGGTTTGCGGCCGACAATGCGCTCGTCAACTAAATGAAGCTCGCTGTTGGCTCCCGGCCGATTGATGGCGCCCGCATAGAACACTTCGTCACCCGGCTTGAACAGTCGTACTTCCGACCCGACCCCAATCACCACGCCTGCTGCATCAAAGCCCAGGATCCGCGCCTCCCCTTTTGGTGGAACGGCGCTGGCTCTGCTCTTCACATCGACTGGATTGACTGAAACCGCATTGACGGCCACAAGCAGGTCGCTTGGACCGGGCCTTGGTGTGGGCAGTTCAATGTCCACGAGTGCATCCGGGGAAGTAACTGGTTGCGGTGTGTAATATCCGATCGCTTTCATATCGATACTCCGTTCCCTTGCTAGTTTAGGAATTCAACGATCACCTTGCCGACGGCCCCCGATTCGACCTGCGCGTGTGCGGATGCAATATCGGCCGCCAGGAACCGCTTATCGTTAACCAGCGGCCTAAGCTTGCCAGCATCCACCAGAGAGGCAGCTTCGCGAAGAATCTCTCCGTGATGTGCCTGGCCTAGCCCCGTGAGAAGGGGAAGTAGACTGAATACGCCGGAGTAGGTCGCACCGCGAAACGAAAGAGGAGCCAACGAATGGGTACTCCATCCGATGCAGCTCACGACATGACCGGTATATCGCTTCACCGCGGCAAACGATGCATCAATGGTGGCGCCGCCCACCGTGTCATAAATGACGTCGAAACCTTCACCGCCTGTATGAATAGCGACATACTGCTCCGGTGAGAGGGATAGGTAGTCGATCGCGGTTGCGCCGAATCTCTCGGCGATCGCACGCTTGTCCGGCGCGACGGTCGCGAATACGTCGGCCCCTGCCGACCTTGCGATCTGCACCGCAACGTGTCCCACGCCGCCCGCACCCGCGTGAACCAGTACCTTTTGGCCTGATCGAACCTTTGCTCGATCGACAAGGCCTTCCCATGCAGTGATTGTCACCAATGGGAGTGCCGCGGCCTCGCGCATAGACAAGGATTTCGGTTTGGCTGCAAGAAGGGCGGCATTTGCAACCACGTATTCCGCCAATGTCCCTTGCAGGCCGCCGACGCCGCCCACCATCCCATAGACCTGGTCTCCAGGCCGGAATGAAGAAACGTCAGGCCCGACTTCTTCCACTTCTCCCGCCATATCCAGGCCGAGCACCGCGGGCAGCGGCTGCCTGGCATGGGCCGCCTTACCGGCGCGGATCTTGGTATCCAACGGATTAACGTCGCTTGCATGAACACGAATGAGGACTTGGCCGGCTGCCGGTGCGGGACGAGGAAGATCGATGGCCGCGAAGACTCCCCCGGGATATTCGACGGCATAGGCTTTCATAATGCTGCTCCTTTCGGAAAGAGATCTCGGTCCATTGTCACGCCACCGGCGAGTGACTGCCCATGTTTCGAAAGCAGATATCGGCTTCCCGAATTAGCGAGGTCATCAGTTCTGCAGCTTTGGTCGAGCGAATGATGCTTGAGCTCTGCCCCGCCCAAAGAGCCATTAACTCGGCCCGCTGCTCGATCGAGGCAGGGTCCGCCACCGTTCGAATCAAGGCGTGCTGGATCGGGTACGGCATAGGATCTTCCATCGCCAATGTCATTTTCGGACACAAGACGATTGTCGATTGCTCGCGCCATTCGCCCGGTCAGCGCATTTGTGAGACGCGTGTTGCCGGCTGCTTTCGACACCAGCGCCGCTCTGTACGCTTCGCTTGCGCCCGACTCCGCGCAAGCGAGAAAGGCGGTACCGACAATCACCGCGTCGGCGCCCAGACAGATTGCCGCTGCGATGGCGCGGCCATCGGCGATGCCCCCGGCAGCTATCACGGGAACCTTGACTGAATCGACGACTTGCGGGATTAAAGAGAAGATGCCCGTCAACGAGTCTGCCGCAGAACGCAAGAAGGATCCCCGGTGTCCGCCTGCTTCCATCCCCGAGGCGACGACCAAGTCGAATCCAGCCTGTTCCAGGGCTCGTGCTTCGTCAACGGTTGTGGCGGTGCCGAGCGTCGGAATATCCAGCCTCCTGCATTCATCCATCACTTCGAGCGGCGGAATCCCGAAGGTGAAACTCAGCACGGGCACGCGCGAGTCGATCGCAGCACGAACCTGGCGATCGAAGTCCTGAATGTTGGAATGCAGTCCAACTGGCGACGTCACCCCCAACTCGTCGTAGTAGGACGCTAGACAGGAGATCCTTCTGGCGATTTCCTCAGATCTGACCTGTGCCCCACCAGGATCTGACGTCGATACCCAAAGATTAACTGCAAAGGGTCTGCTCGTCTCCTCACGGACTTGGCCGATTGCTTCGCTCAGCGCCGAGCCATCGAGACCGTGAGCTCCGATGCAACCCAAGCCCCCCATGTTCGAAACCAGTGTGGTGAGGCGGTGCGTCGGCACTCCCGCGAATGGGCCCTGGATGATGGGATAAGAGATGCCCAGCTCCCGAGTAACCCTGGTCGATATCCAGGCGGGAGGCGCTTCGCTACCACTTGCCCGCATGCGCCCCTCCGTCCACATGCAGGATCTCGCCATTTACGAACGAAGCCGATTCCAAGTACAGCAGCGCCGCCACGATCTCCGACACTTCGGCGAGGCGGTTCAGCGGGCTTAGATGCTTGAGAAACTCGTGGGCCGCTTTCGGATGCATCGGAGTGTTTACCACGCCGGGAGCGATCGCATTGAAACGGATGCCTTGATTCGCAGACTCGATTGCCAGAGCACGCGTCGCGGACTGCAAGCCTCCTTTGGTCAGGTTAGCCAGGCCCGATGGAACACCCGCAATC
>Ga0335073_10016560_pt1 | contig 10300 bp, 11 predicted proteins | sample Lox_Sample_22_FD_207093 | JGI IMG/M metagenome (GOLD analysis project Ga0335073, IMG submission 207093) | Soil microbial communities from Loxahatchee National Wildlife Refuge, Florida, United States - Lox_Sample_2.2 | ecosystem: Environmental > Terrestrial > Soil > Wetlands | place: USA... | reverse complement strand
TCGACGGCAAGAAGCTCGACGAGCTCAGCGTGAAGACCGAAGACCTCGAAGTCGACGTCTACCTCGACGCCGGACGCATCGCCCGCGTCGTCGCCCCCAGCTCCAACGCCGAAATCGTCCGCGAATAAGCTGGCACAAACGAAAGCGCCCGCCTGAAGGCAAGACGGCCGCTGCAAGTACGACGCAAGCGGCGGCGCGAAACCTCGTCCGCCGGGCGCAACAATATTGCTTTCTTCGGGTCACTTAGACGGGGCCTAAACGGGCGGAAAAAGCCAAATTTGGCGCGTTTTTGCGTCGCAGCGGTTTTGGGCCGGCGTTTTTCCCGTTTCTGAAGTTTCGGGCCCCCATTCCAGGTTTCTGAGGGCGGGCCTTTTTCTTTGTGGGCCGCGCACCCTTCAAAACCGGAAGGGTGCGGCACCCACGAGTGGGGAAGTCACCTCAGTCGTCAAATGATGGTGTGGTATGATCCGCCGGCGCTCTGATTCGATGCGCAAACCCATTCGGATGGGCAAGGATGGGCCACCCGCCCATTTCGCAGCCGACAGCGTTGGCGTCCAGGGCTTCGATCAGTTCCGTGCGTGTCCCGATTTTGCCATCACCGCGTGGGCTTCTGCAGATTCTGTCCGACCATGATGCGTCCAACCGGCTGACGGGAGTTTTTCGTCCTTCGTGGCATGTGCGCTACGCGCCGATACGAATCGCAATTACCCCTGTCGGGAAGCTGATGAGGAGTGCATCTCAGAAGTGGAGATGAAACAACGTCATTTCAATTGTACACTTTCTCTAAGGCACGAGTGTCTCGTTCTGACGTCGAATAGATTTCGCGAAATGCTTTCCCATCCGTCCACAAGACTGAGTATAGAATTTCGTTGGGTTTGCTTCCCGGCATGAGAACTCTAGCTCTTTCTCCAACGGCTTTCCCCGACCGGTCGATTTTCTTGTCTCGGACCATAATCTTCGACGCTTTTGCAATCTCCTGGTTGAATACATCTATCGCGTGCTGGGGGTCTTCAAAGTTGTTGTAAAGAACGACCAGAGTAACACCGTCAGAAGCCTTGTACGTCGAGGACCCGAGTTTTACCCCATCAAGGAGCATTTCACCTCTTACTGTTCCGGGTAAAAACCTCAAGGATGACGTGTCTTTTTGGCTGGTCGTGGCGGAACTTTGGGCTGAGGCTGTTTGCCTCGGGACCACGGGAGCTATTTTAAGAGCGCCGTATCCAAGTCCCAAGATCGTCACCCACCGCATGACCTTATTTGACATATTCGTTTCCCCTCCCCCATCTTACGCCGAGATTGCGTTACTGTGGCCCTCCATTCGCAACGCAGGCTGTGAGAGCACCTCCCCGTTCGGTATTGGCGGGTGGCGCACCCTCCGCTCCGCTTCTGACATCGCCGCATTCAGCCGGCGCGTGATCGCGTCACACCCGAGCTCATTGAGGCCGAGCAGGAACTTGAGAGGGTGCCGCAGCCGTTCGTTTGCCAGAAGAGTGCGCGAGGTAACGTTGCGCTTCGCCGCATCGCCTTCGGGGTCAGCCCAGGATGTGAGGCGCTGTCAGGTTCAGAAATTCGCGGGACGTGATGATCTTGGTTCTCTTCCAATAGCGCGGGAAGTGGCGGATATTTCCAGTCACGAGGTAATCCGCGCGCGCCGCGTCCGCACACTCGACGAAGATGTCGTCATCCGGGTCGTTCGCCACTCGAAGCCGGCGTGCCGGCACCACCCAATAGGCTTTCGTTTCGATGAATCGCAGCAGTTGCCGGCGAAGACCCTTGCGAATGCGGAATTCGGGCCGCGACAGCACGTCCCGATACTCCTGGAAAATCGAGACAGACACGTACAGGCGAGCTGGTTTGGTGAGCGCGAGTGAAAGAACGGCGCGTTGAAGTCCTGCAGGCTTAAGAGCGGCGGAGACGACGATATTCGTGTCGAGGACGAGGCGAAGCGGGATCATTTGCGCTTCGTTCGTCTGGCGCGAGTCTCCCGGATAATCTTGTCAATCTGGCGCGAGCTAAGTTTGTCCGTGCCCCTGGCCTCGGATTCCCGGCCGATCGCCTTCAGAACCTCGGGCTCCGGGGCGGACAGCCGGACGTAATCGCGGAGGCTGAGCAGCACGGCGCGAGGTGTTCCGCGCTTTTCGATCACCAGCGAGCGGCGCTCGTCGTCCACGCGGCGCAAAAGAGCGCCGAAATTCGTGCGGGCGTGAAGCGCGGAAACGACGACCCCCGCATTCTTATTCGTCTTCCTCATTAGACCAACTCTCCAGTTCGATTATACAGACTGAGCAGGTCCGCTTGCAATGTTTCAACCCTCCTCGCAATCGTTGGCTGGTGGCCAACCACGATCACATCGCACCGGAGTTCATTGAGGCCGCGCAGAAACTTGACGGCCGCGATGCGTCATGCGAGGCCGCGCACCCTCCAAAACCGGGAGGGTGCGGCACCCACGGGTGGGGAGGTAACCTCAGTCGTCAACTAGTGGTGTGGTACGATCCGCTGTCGCTCTGATGTCGATGCGCAGGATCACTCGGCCGGGCAAGGATGGGCCACCCGCCGACTCTCGAGTGCGGTTAGCGAAGTAGCCCTAGCCTCAAGACAATAATAGCCAGCGCGCCTGGCACAACACCAAAACTAGCAGAGCTGCGCGCCAATTCCCCCTGGTCAAGAGACCTACAAGAAGTGCAATGGCAGCGTAGGACGCCATAATCAAGCCCGTCACAGTAATGACTGGGGTGGAAAAGAAAGCGTATCGTCGCGAGAACGAGAGAAATACGCAGGCCCAATTGAAGCCCAGGCCGATAATGACAAAGTAGGTAACAAGCCACCAGTCAAACAGCCGGAGATGTCTTGTCGTCGGCTTCTCTTCCGATGTCCCCGGCTTCGGGATTATCGCTACGAGCGCGAATGACGCAATCATGGAGACCAAAAGTGATATCCCCCAGTTCTCCCCGTTCAGGAAAGTTGCAAGAAATGGGATAAACGCGCACACCGCCACGAGTAAGACTATCCCCCGAAGAACCAGACCTAAGAAACGAGCGTGCTTTGCCTTCAGTTTGTTGCCCTCAATCGGCTGATTGTATGACGTTGTCGGCTCCTTCGTCCGAGTGGACTTGGTAGCTGTGAGAGACCAAGGCTCGGGAACAGGAGCCGAGCTCGCCGCGCGGCGCTACTTCAAACCTAAGGGGAATCGAACGCCTTCGGCGGTCCACTCGCTCTAATCGTCGTCCTCCATCCGCAGTTCGTGAACGAATTTCAAGATATCGCCGGCGCGGAGTTTGCGGCAGATGCGGCTCAGCGAGTCCTGCTCGGTCGAAGTGATCGCGCGCATGAGCGCCTTCACCAGCTTCGAGTGGTTGGGCAACACGGTCCCGATGAATTTCTTTCCCGATTTCGTCAGCGCCACCGCTTGCCGCTTGAGGCCCTCTCGCGGTTTGTCTTTCATCGCCGCCGCTAGATGCGCTCGCTCGAAATCCACCGGCGGCAGCTTCACAACCACGCGCCGAGCCCATCCGCGTCGCTCGAGACGCGCGATGATCACGTCCACTCCCTGCCGGTGCATGCCGCGTCGGCGCGCTACATCCGTCACAAACAGCGCCCCCTCGCTGTAGAGCATCTCCAGCAGGCGAAATTCTCCCATCACCAGATCAAACGAGAGTAGCGGTCCGCGCAACTCGCTTTTGATCCAATCCGCGGTGTCCAGCAGGTCCGTACACGCCCGGAAGGCTCGTTTTATCTTCTCTTTACGGGATGGGTAATTCGGCATGAGCGCAAAAACCTCCCAAAAGTGGCTTTGCGCGCCATTTAATGCCATTTTCAAGCGCCCGACGGAAGCAATATTATTGTTCCCGCCGGACGAGATTTTCGCCTCGGCACTTTCGGGCGTCCCATCCTCGTTTTTGGAGGCTGGGGATTTTTCAGTCGGTGCGGAGCAGCCCCTGCAACTTATACGCTGGGGTGCTCGAGGACGAGGTGGATGCCGCCGTTCACGGTGCGGACCGAAATCGGGCCGCCGCCGTGGCCGAGTTTGCCGCGAAAAGCGCGCGAGCCGGGTAGAGTGGCCGTCGAAGTGACGGGAACGTCGGAGGAGACGTCCCCATTCATGTTGCGCACGGTGAGATCGGCGCTGGCGTTCGAGGGCAGGTCGAGCGTCACCGAGCCGTTGACGGTCTCGAGATTCATGGGTGCGCCGTCGGTCAGGCTGGCGAGCTCGAGATGCAGGTCGCCGTTCGTCGTGTGCGCGCTGAAGCGGCCCGAGCTGTCGAGCACTTCCACGTTGCCGTTCACGGAGCGAAGCTCGCCCGCGCCTCGCACGCCGCGCACCGAGACGCTGCCGTTGACCGTGCCGATGCTGTGCAGCAGCACGCGATAGGGGACGTGAACGACGTACTCGACCGCGACTTCGGCGTTCTCGCCATCGGGGTAGAGCGTGTGGACGTCGACTTCGTTCGGATGGCTATCGACCTGGATCTTCACGAGCGAAAGATCGCGCGCGTCGCTCGCGGAGGTTTTCGTCGCGTGGACCTCGACTTCGTCGCGATCCCATCCTTCGACGCGGACCGAGCCGTTCACATTTTGCAGCACGAACTGGCCGCCCGAGGCGAGCGGGTAGATCTGCTCGAAGACTTGCTGGTCGGCGAAGCCGGGAAGCGCGAGGCAGAGGACGGCGGCGAAGACGAGCAGGATTCGCGTTTTGGACGTGGAATAGCGTGGCGATCGGGCCTTCGAGTGAACACACGAGTGGTTCCGAGACATCTGGCTGGTCGTTTCTCGCACGGTACGCCCCCTGAGCTTCCGTTTGAATTGCGACTGCTCCGAAATCCTGTAACCGGCACAACAGCCCAATGAAAATGGGCTTTTCCGTGGGCCCGCCCTTTGGTTTCGCAGCGGGCGCCAAGCCTCTCACCAACAAAACGAAAATACCGGGCGAAAGATCCCGGCGCAACATCCAAGCCCAAGAGTCTCACGGCCAAAATGGCCGTGAGCCGCGCGACCGCTTGGCAACTACGGGCCCGTGTTGGGCCCTGGCATTTGCCACAAGCCGGCCTTTTGCAGTTGTGCCTGCAGCTGCTGCTGCAGCTGCTCCATCTGCTGCTTGTAAATCTCGATCTGCTTGCTGACGTCGCTCAGCTCGAAGCGGATGTTGCCGTCGACCGTGCGCAGGCGCACGAGCGGCCCCCCGCCGTTGAGCGAGCCTTCGGCGCGGACCGTGTGCGCGCCGTTCGACGAATCATCGTAGGAAATTTTCAGGGGGAACGCCGGATCGACGAACACGCGATGCGCGTCGCCGAGTTCCACCTCGGCGTCGATGGTCACGGCGAGATCGCGCGGCATGTGGACGACGATGTCGCCGGCCTGCGATTGCAGGTCGCACGTGCCGGAGGATTTCTGCGGTGAGACGAACCACGCGGTGATGCCGCCGTCGCTCGTGAGGGCTTTCACCGGGCTATCGACCTGCGTGAGATAGATGCTGCCGCCCGAGGTCTCGAGATTCGTCGGACCGACCATGCGGACCACGCGGATGCCGCCCCCGCCCGTGCGGGCGCGAACGAGTCCCGCCGCTTCGCCGACCTCGATTTCGCCGCCGCCCGTTTCCGCGGTGAGTTCGCCGCCCGAATGTTCGAGCGTGATATTGCCGCCGCCGGTATCGAGATGCGCGGTGCCTTGAATCGAGGTGACGCGGATGTGTCCGCCGCTGGTGTGCAGCGTCGCGGTGCCCTGCACCGCGCCGATCGTGATGTGCCCGCCGCCGGTATTAGCCACGAGATCGCCCGCGACGCTCTTCGCGCCGATATTGCCGCCGCCGGTTTCCAGGCGCGCCGAGCCGCCGATATTCCCCGCCGTGATGTTGCCGCCGGCCGTCGAAAGCGCCACGCGCCCCTCGACCTCACCCGCCTCGATATTGCCGCCGCCGGTGTCGACGTCGAGGCTGACGTCTTTCGGGATGTCGAGTTCGAGGGTAACCCAGAGACGGCCCGAAGAGCGGCGCGCGGACGTCGCCGCTTTCAGCAGAACGCCGTCGGGAGTTTCGCGCGAGGAGATGGAGAAGCTTTTCAGAAGCTGCTGCGCGTCATGCTGGGACGCATCGGTTTCGAGGTGAATGCGGTAGTCGACTTTTTCCGCGTCCTGGGTGTGAACGACGATGTTGCCGAGTTCGGTCGAAAGGCGCACGCGCTCGCCCGGCTTCGTCGGAACCGAGCCGGTCAAATCCGAGGTGAGATGAGGACCGGAATCGCGCGAAGGCGAGGCAGGGACCCGGCGATGCGCAGAAGCGGCGCCGGTGAAGACAAGGGCCGAGCCGAGAGCGGACGAGAGGAGAAAGCGTTGCGTCGTTGAGGCGCGGCGGGCCAGGCGAAAAGGCGCGCGGCGAGTCATGGTCAGAATTTCTCGCGCGGGCCGAGTTCGCGAATGACCTGCGCGCTCTGCAGGCGGATGTAGGTGTTCGGATCTTTCCGCATGCGGTCGTGGAGCACGGAAAGCATGTGGTCGCTCGAGGAGACGCGGCCATCGGCGGCGAGCTGGCGCAGTTCGTTGATGGCTTCGACGCGCACGCCGGGATTGTCGTCGTCGACGAGGGCATCGAGGAGGGTCTGCTGAACGATGTCCTGCGGCTCGGAGCCATCGAGCGCCTCGAGAGCCTTCATGCGCACGGCGGCGTTGCGATCGTTGCGAACGGTGTGGCAGAGAGCGGCGCGGACGTCGGGATCATTGTTGCGGGCGCGCAAGAGATCGACCGCATCCATGCGGACATCCGGGCAGAAGCGCTCGCCATTGCGAAGAACGCCGAGAAGAGCGTCCTTCACGTTGTCGTCCTCGACCGTGCCGCTGAGGGTGACGGGCTGCTGCGCGCGCAACTGCAATTCGACGCGCGGGGAATCGTCGCTGCTATCCGAAGGAAGAACATTGATGCCGGCGACATCGGCGGTGCGCAGGTCGAGCGGCGAGGGCGCGATATTCGGGACCGGATTCGCCTCGGAAGAATCGGGCGCGGAGGCGGTGTCGTTGGTTGCCGTGAGCGCAGCGGCGGAGGTATCAGGGATTTTCGGCGCTTCGGAGCGGCGAGCGAGGCGCGGCGCCAGCACTCCGATGCTGAAGCCGATCAGAAGAAGCATCGCAGCGCTCCACGCGGGGCGCGGCGCAAGCCAATCGACAGGGAAGACGCGGCGCAAAGTGCGGCGGAGCCAGCCGCCCTCTTCTTGGCGGTCGAGCGCGTCGGTGAGACCGGCGCGGCAACTTGCGAGCAGCGCAGCATCGGGCTCGGTGCGATTTTCGGCGAGAAGAGCGAGGAGTTCTTTTTCGCGTTCGAGAGATTGGGAGCAGGAGGGGCACTGCCCGAGGTGGGCCGAGAGGCGATCGTGTTCGGCGGCCTCAAGCTCTTCGCCCGCCGCGGCCAGCATCAGGAGAGGCTGCCAACCGGCGCACGGCGCGTCGGCTGCGTTGCCGCTCGCCTGTGGATTGGTTGCGGGATCGAAATCGCGCCGCATTCTAGAAATTCCTCGCTACCGAATGCCGTCGAGGCTCTCGCGCAACTTGCGCGTGGCCCGGAACAGCGAATTTTTCACGGTCTCTTCAGACGTGCCCAGCAGATCACCGATGGCTCGCAGCCGAAGGCCCTGATAGTGCTTCATTTCAAAAACCACACGCTCGCGCGGCGAAAGGCGTTTCATCGCTCGCTCGATCTGCTGGCCGACTTCCCGACCGAGCAGGCTCTTTTCGGGATTCGCCGAGGCCCTCACTTCGGGCTGCCGATCGAAAAAGTCCGTGGAGACGCCTTCGGCGTCATTCGGAGCCGGAGCCTGTTCTTCGCGATGGCTGGTGCGGCGGCGGAGATGATCGAGCGCCACATTGGTCACGATCCGGTAGAGCCAGGTATAAAAACTGCACTCGAAGCGGAAGCGATGCAGGTTCCGAAAGGCGCGCAGAAAACCTTCCTGATAGACATCGCGCGCGTCTTCGGGGCGATGCACGAGATTCAGGGCCAAGCGCAGGACATCGCGATCGTAGCGGCGTACCAACTCTTCGAAAGCGAGCCGGTCGCCCGCCTGGGCCTTACGGACCAGTGCCTGCTCTTCGCCGAGCTTCACTGCCGCTGCCTGGCGCGCATCTCCTTCGAGTGCGACGCTCATCCCCATCGTATTCGCCGCCGAACTGGAATCTGCCTGGGAGCGCTTTTGCTCCGAGCGCCCCAGCGCATGTGGCCCGGTTTCAGCTGTTTCCGCAGGCCTCTCGCCGGGTCCCGCAAGTATAGACGGCGAGACTGGCGGTTGGTTAGCACCGGACGAGGCCATTTTGGCACTTTCGGACGGTTCGACCAAGGCCGTACCTCCCTGAGACGAGCCTGACACGAGGGGTGCGTCGGCTCATAGGTGAATACGTGCGAGGCGAGGCGGTTGTTCCGGCCATATTGGGCGGGGTGGGCCGGGGGACAGCAGGGATAAAAGCAGACCCCTCGCTCCGTGTCGCGCCCGCAAAGAACGCGGGAGAGACAAGAGCGCGACACTTCGCCGGGATGACAGCTGCCGATGGGTAGGATTCCTAGAGGCTGGAGCCGAGGCGGATGAGGCCGTAGACGGCGACGCAGGTGACGAAGTCGACGAGCATGCCCCAATCCTCGCGGAAGCCGTGGTGGCGGAGGCTCTCGGGCAGATGGGGAACCAAGGAGAGGTAGTAGATCGCGTTGCCGATGAGGATGGCGACGAGATATTCGAGCCATCTCCGTGGAGTCACGCGAAGAAATTGATTCGCCATGGGAGTTTTCGCCTCCGGCTCATGAAGCCGTGAATCGCCGGCAGGCCTGCGGACGACGGGCCATCTTAGGGCTGGTCGCCCATCCGATGCAAACAGCACGTGAGGACGATTCCGGATGGAACAAGCGCCGGGGTGCAGACGTAGATAACCATTAGAGCCGGGACGAGCCGGAGACGGAGGAGTCCGCCATGAACCTACAAACCGCTCGAAGGTGTGCGACCGCCGCTGGACTGCTGATGTTGGCTGTTCCCACGTGGGCGGGTTCCCAGATCGAAAAGACGCTGAAGCTGAATCCAGGCGGTCGCTTTGTCCTCGAAGCTGATGAGGGGAGCGTGGACCTGATGGGCAGCGACCAGAGCGGAGTGAGCGTGGTGATCAGCGGCGAGAACGACGACTTTCAGAACCGCGTCGATTTGAGCTTCGAGGAGGAAGGGGATACGGTACGCATCCGCGAGCGGCGCCGATACTGGGATCTCTTCGACTTTCTGTTTGACCCTCTGGGACTGCACTACCAAATCCGGGTTCCCAAGTCCACAACCCTGGAAATCAGGACGGGCGGCGGAAGCATCCGCGTGTATTCGATGGCAGGCGACACCGATCTGAAAACTTCGGGCGGCTCGATCGAAGTCTCAACGGTGACCGGAGACGTCCATGCATACACTTCCGGAGGACACATCCGCGCGGAGCAAATCCATGGCGAACTCCAGGTCCGGACCTCCGGCGGAGGAATTGAGGCGAATTCGATTGACGGTGCGCTGACGGCGAAAACAAGCGGTGGGCCGATCCGGATCGACGGGGTAACGGGTAGGGTGGATGCGCGCACCTCCGGCGGCTCGATCGAGGCGATCTTCAGCAAGGGAAATCAGGGTGGCGGAACGCTCGAGACCTCCGGAGGGTCCATTCACGCCAGGATCGACCCGGCGGTGAATCTCGACGTGGATGCATCGTCGTCCGGTGGGGGCGTCAGTTCGAACCTGCCGATACGCGGAGACGGCTGGAATTCGCGGGACGTGCTGCACGGCACGCTGGGTTTAGGTGGAAACGTGCTGCGCTTGCACACGAGCGGCGGGGGCGTCCGCGTCGACGCGCTCTGACGAGACGCCCCGGCCGGGAAAAACCTAGCTGGTCGCCTCCGGGACGATTTCCTTTGCCGCGATCTCATACTTGAAGTTCGGGGCATCGAGGCTGTCGATGCGGCCGTTGTCGGTCTCCGCCTGCGGATACATCAGGAAGCCGATTGGCTTTCCCGTCGATCCAGGCAGAGCGACATCGTGCGCGAAGTTGTAGGCGACCCAGTTCATTTCCCAGGAGCCGAACAGGCGCGCGCGAGCCTTGACAACCATGTCGTCATCGAGCGGGCGATTGCCGGGCGGTTCTTCGAGGACGACCTTACGGACGTCGGCGGGATCGACAGGAACCCAGCCGTAATCCTGCAGGTAGACTTCGGCGCGGCAGTGCTGCGATTTCGTGACATTTTCGGAGGACGCGCCGAGGCTCTTGTATCCGAGCGCGGATTTGGCGACGCGGATGCCGAAGGCATCGCGCGCGGGCAGAC